>MDTA01098647.1_pt1 | contig 321863 bp, 290 predicted proteins | sample 811151 | NCBI WGS metagenome assembly MDTA01 (sample SAMN05326648, study PRJNA326480) | marine metagenome | isolation source: seawater | place: Indian Ocean: South | collected 2010 | reverse complement strand
TTCTCAAGCTGATTGTCGCTGCACCGGCCAGCCCAACTCGCCACTCAGTGGTACGTTTTTACGGCGCCAGACTGGTACGTTTTTAATCCGAGATTGACACGAAGGCGCAGTCGATATAGGTCCGACCATTATCGGCAATCTCGATGCGATCGACCGTCAGAATATTCCGATCATGATCTGGGCGAGCTGGATGGACGCGGGCGTCGGCGCGGGCGCTATCCGTTGGTTCCGTCAGGCAAAGGGACCGGGCGTTGCGATTATCGGCGCGTGGAGCCATGGCGGCGGCGAGACGGCGGACCCATATGCGCAACCATACGGTCCGACGGAGCCGGATCATGCCGAGAAAATGCGCATGATCCGGGATTTTCTAGACCAGGCGATGGCGCCCGAACCGGAAGAGCCGCAGCGCAGATTGATACGTTATGTGACGCTCGGAACGAATGCCTGGAATGAGACCGATATCTGGCCGCCGGCGGACATCTCGCCGTCAGTGTTGTTCCTGGGCGATGAAGGACGCCTCTTGCCTGAGCCCGCGGATGCGAAAACATCTTGTGACGCCTATGAGGCGGACTTCAATATCGGCAGCGGTGTGGAAACCCGGTGGACCACGCAGTTGGGCAAGCCGGTTGCATACCCCGATCAGGGCGATGGCGCGGGATGGCTGTGCTATGAAACGCCTGCGCTTGCAGAGGATGTCGAGATTACCGGAACACCGGCGCTCGACCTTTACATTTCCTCCACGCATGAGGATGTCATGGCGCTCTGCCATATGGACGATATTGCGCCAGATGGCCGCGCGACCTACCTGACGGAGGGCGTTCTGCGGTTGATGCATCGCGCGGACCTCGTTGACGATATGCGCCTGATCGCCGGGGACGACATCCGAAGTTTCCTGGGGGATGATTTGCGTCCGCTGGAAGCTGGCGCCGAAGAACGTTTCCAGTTTCCGCTGTTGCCGATTTCCGTCGTGATCCGAAAAGGACACAAACTTCGTTTTCGTTTTGCGGGGGCAGACAAGGACACGTTTGTCCGGATACCGGCGGTTGGCGATCCGATCCTGACATTTCACCGCGGCGCAGGCAAAAGATCGCGCATCATCCTTCCCGTCAAAGGCAATGGCAAGGAGGCGTTCAGATGACAGTCCTGGAGTTCTATGAAAAAGAGCGCGCATTGGTGGGTGGCACGCTTGGTCCGACGGCATGGCGTATTGTGACCCAGGAGGATATCGATCAGTTCGGGGCGTGTACGCATGATCCGGACCCAATGCATATCGACCCTGAATGGGCGCGCGAGAACAGTCCTTTCGGCCAGACGATCGCTTTCGGTTTCTGGACGCTGTCGATGATGACGTCGATGCTGCAAGAAGCCTATCGCATGGCGGGCGATCCGCCCGCTAATATTATTTCCGCGAATTACGGTTGCGACCGTTTGCGGTTTGTGGAGCCGGTTCTGGTGGGCCAGCGCATTCGGCTGGAGGCGACATTGCACTCGGTGGAGATGCCGAAGCCGGATCGCGTTCTGCGCCATGTCGATGTCAATATCTGGGGCGAGGGCGCGGCGCGCCCAGCAGTTGTCGCACGCTGGCTCTCAATGTCGGTCTGGCGGTCGGATGAGTTCGTCCAGAATGGATTCCGGGCGCAATGATCAGAACGACCGGGACCACCCTTTATGCGTGCCTCAGGGAGGTTGAAGCAATCGCTCCGGACGCAGAGGCTGTGATCTGCGGCGCGCGCCGATTGACATACGCGCAGCTTCGCCGGGAGACGGACCGCTATGCGCGCGCTTTGTTGGCGAATGGGGTCGGGCGCGGTGACAGGGTGGCGATGCTGTCGACGTCGCGTCTGGAATATTGGCTCGTCTTTCTCGCCAGCGCAGCGATCGGCGCCATCTGGGTCGGTCTTGGCACGCGCAACCGTATCGAAGAGCTGCAACATGTCGTCGACGATGTGGAGCCGAAACTGTTGATCGGTCTGGCCGAGTTTGACGGCCGGGACTACCGGCCCGATCTCATCGCGCTGGCCGGCGCGCCGTCCGTGGAGACATTGACAGTTTTTGGCGGCGAGTGCGCGGAAGAGACGAGATTTGAGGAGTTTCTTGCGCGCGGGGACCAGGTTGACAATGAGCGCCTTGAGGCGGCGATTGCAGACGCGGCTCCCCACGATCCGGCCCTTATCGTGTTTACGTCAGGAACGACGGGAAAACCGAAGGGCGCAATGTTGTCGCAACATGGCCTGACCAAGGGAAATCGCGCGCGCTTTGATGAATGGGATGGACCGGCTCCGCGGATGATCTGCGCCTTGCCGATCAACCATATCGCTTGCGTCGGGGACACCTGTTGCATGACGCTCCTCGCTGGCGGCGCCATCGTTTTCGCCGAGAAATTCGATCCGGCGTGGGAGCTTGCGACCGTCGAGCGGGAGAAATTAACAGTGTGGGGCGGGTTCCCCACGATGATCCAGATGACGATGGCTCATCCGGCGTTTGAAACGACCGATTTTTCTTCGGTCTATATGGTTGGCTGGGGCGGCGCCGCGCTGGCCCGGCCCCTGATCGAGCGTCTTGCGCAAGTTTGTGAGCGATCCTGTGTTGTGTACGGATTAACAGAAACGACCTGTAATGTGACATGGTCCGCGCAGGGCGAAACGCTCGACGCGATGGCGAATTCCATTGGCAGGCCGGGGGACGCTTTCGAATGCCGCATCGTCGATGATTTCGGCAAGATCTGCGGTGTCGGCGCGCCTGGCGAGATACAGTTCCGGGCCGATACGAACATGCTGGGATACTGGCGCCGTCCGGAGGCGACGGCGGACGCTTTTGCGAAAGGCGGCTGGCTTCGCACCGGCGATATTGGGTATTGGCGGGAAGACGGCAACATCTCGCTGGCGGGCCGGCGTTCCGACATGTTCAAGTCCGGCGGCTTCAACATCTATCCGAAGGAAGTAGAACAGATGCTCGAAACGCATGATGCCGTTGAGACCGCCTCAGTAGTATCCCATGCTGAAGAGCTTTATGGAGAAGTGGGAGCCGCCTTCGTCGTCTTGAAAGCAGGCGCCAAGGCCGATCAGGCGGAGCTGGCGCTCCATCTGCGCGAAAGGCTCGCCAACTACAAGGTTCCAAAGGCGATTACAATTGTCGATCGCCTGCCGATCCTCGCCAATGGCAAGGTTGACCGGAAACAGTTGAGCGCTATAGCGCAGAAAGCGTATGACGGGTCCAGATGATCGGCATTGTCATTCGACGCCTGATCGCGCTTGTCGCTATTATTATCGGCGTCACGATGGTCACGTTTCTGATCGCGCGGGTTATTCCGGGCGATCCGGCTCTGCTGCTGGCCGGGCCGAATGCGACGCCTGATGTCGTTGCAAAAATCCATGAGCAGCTCGGACTCGACCGGCCTTTGCACGTTCAGTTTGCAAGCTATCTTGACGGACTGATTCACGGAGATTTCGGCGTATCTATCGTGACGCGCAGGCCAGTGCTCGAAGAGATTACAAGTCTGCTGCCTGCAACGCTGGAGCTCATGCTGACGGCGATGGTTCTCGGTCTGTTTGGCGGAGTATCCTTAGGGGTTGCGGCGGCGCTCTATCGCAATCGCTGGCTCGATCATGTCATACGCATCCTCTCGGTGACGGCGATCTCGATGCCGGGGTTCTGGATCGCCCTGGTGCTGCTTTATCTATTCTATGGGGTGCTCGGATGGGCGCCCGGACCGGGGCGTTTCGATCCGTTGTTAACGCCGCCGCCGTCCGTCACCGGATTTCTTCTTGTCGATTCTCTCTTGGCCCTGGATTTTCGAGCGTTCGCCAGCGCAGCGTCGCATCTCGCGCTTCCTGCGATTACACTTGCGGTTCTTTCCATTGGGGCTGGAATGCGGCTCGTGCGTGGCTCGATGATTGAAGCGCTCTCGCAGGATTATATACGCACTGCGCGCGCATTCGGTCTGCCCGAACGAAAAATCATCCTCAGCTATGCGCTCAAGAATGCGCTATTGCCGTTTATCACTGTGTTCGGGCTGGAGCTTGCGTCGCTGATTTTCGGCTCCGTGGTTATCGAGAGTATTTTCTCCTGGCCCGGCCTTGGCTCGTTCGTGCTCAGCGCCATCTTCGCCCTGGATTTCCCCGTGATCATGGGCTTCACCGTCTGCGCCTCGGTGGTCTATGTCTTCGCCAATCTGCTCGTTGACATCGTCTATCTGCTTCTCGACCCCAGGGTCAGGGGGATCGGATGATGCAAGGTTCAGCCAAGCGGCGTCTGATGCTTGTTGTTGGCGGAGCGCTTATCGGGTTCTGGATCGTTATTGCGCTTTTCGCGCCTTTGGTTGCTCCCTGTCAACCGAACGATATAGATCTTGACGCTTATCTTGCAGCGCCGAGCGCGGCGCATCTGCTCGGCACGGATGAAGTCGGACGCGATATTCTCTCCCGTGTTATTTTTGGGGCGCGCGCTTCCCTTCTCACGGCCTTCGGCGTTGTTGCGATCGGTCTCGTCGTCGGCGGCGTACTGGGCGCCTTTGCCGGATTGATCGGCGGTTGGGTCGATCTCCTGGCGATGCGGTTCGTCGATCTCATGTTGTCGATGCCAAGTCTTGTTCTGGCGCTTGCGCTCACGGCCGCCCTGGGCCCCGGCATTGAAAATGCGATGCTGGCGCTTGGCATTCTTTCCGTGCCTTTTTATCTGCGTTTCGTCCGGTCACAGACGCTCCTGGTGCGTGAAATGGAGTATGTGAAATGGTCGGAGCAGGCCGGCGCCTCGTTGTGGTTTCGGCTGCGGCGGCATGTAGCGCCGAATATCGCCGGCCCGGTTGTGATTATTGCGACATTGCATTGCGGAGCAGCGCTTCTTGCTGGCGCGGCGCTGTCCTTTATCGGTCTTGGCGCGCAGCCGCCGCTTGCGGAGTGGGGGGCGCTTGTCAGCGCCGGGCGGCACTACATTCTCGATCAGTGGTGGTACTCGCTGTTTCCCGGCGTTGCGATCCTGTCGGTTTCGGTAGGATTGAACCTGCTGGGCGATGGCTTGCGCGATCTTCTTGACCCGCAAGGGGACGCATCGTGACCCGCGCATCCGCCATCGATATTCAGGACCTCACAGTCCGTTTTGCCGATGATTCAGGCTGGCGGACGGCGGTGCGCAGTCTTTCCCTTCAAGTTCGCGAGGGAGAAGTCGTCGGCCTGATCGGCGAATCCGGCTCCGGAAAGTCCGTCACTTCCAGCAGCTTGTTGTGGCTTCTTCCACTGGGCGACAGATGTCGCCTGACAGCAGAGCGCCTGGACGTGTTGGGTTTAAATGTGCTCGACGCGACCGAGCGCGAGATGCGAAATTTGCGTGGCGCGCAGGCGGCCATGGTGTTTCAGGAGCCGATGACCGCGCTGGACCCTTTGCGCAGCATACGCCGGCATATGCACGACGTGCTGCTCGCCCACAAGCCGCAATCATCGCGTGACGCCTATGCGCTTTCGAAACAGCTATTGTCAGAGATGGGTATCGAAGACCCGGACAGAGTTCTGCATTGTTATCCCCACCAGTTGAGTGGCGGAATGCGTCAGCGCGTATTGCTCGCAATGGCTTTTAGTTGCAATCCGCGCCTGATCATCGCCGATGAACCGCTGACCGCGCTGGATGTTACGACGCAGCACCAGATCGTTAAGCTGGTTCGCCGCAAGACGCAGGAGAGCGGCGTTGCGATCCTTTTCGTCAGCCACGACCTTTCGGTGGTTCGCAGTCTCTGCGAGCGCGTCTATGTGATGTATGCGGGCGAGGTAGTGGAGACAGGGCCGGCGCATCATGTGCTCACCCGCCCGCACCATCCCTATACACAGGGCTTGCTGGCGTCGCGGCCGGAGCTTTTTGCGCCGCGGACTCGCCTTGATACGATCGCCGGGCAGGCGCCGTCGGGTGCAGACGCTGCCGAGGGATGCCAGTTCCGGGACCGCTGTCCGCACGCCTTCGAAAAGTGTTCCGTGCGTCCGCCGCTTCAGGCTTCAGCGGGCGACCCTGAACGCGCCTCCGCCTGCTGGCTGGAGGGAGCAATATGAGCATTCTCCTTGAGGCGCGCAATCTGACTGTGCGGTATGACGCTCCTGCCCAGGGGCTTGGCGTGACAAAGAAGCATGTGCATGCGCTGAATGGCGTGAGTGTTTCCCTGCGTGAAGGCGCGACTCTGGGTGTCTTGGGAGAATCCGGCTCTGGCAAGAGCACGCTTGCATTTGCGCTTGCGGGGCTCGCCCCCGTTGCCGGCGAGATTTTATTTCAAGGCAAGCGGCTGACGCCGGCTGTTCGCAGACATATGCGCGGCGCCATGCAGATTGTGTTTCAGGATCCGCGCTCCTCTCTGAACCCGCGTATGCGCATATGGGAAATATGCACTGAGGCGCTGCTGCTTTCAGGAATACGAAGCGACAAGAAAAGAATAGGCCGCGCGGAAGCGCTTCTCGCCGAGGTCGGCTTGCCGGTCGAATGCGTTAATCGTTATCCGCATGAACTTTCCGGCGGTCAGCGCCAGCGGCTTGCTATCGCCCGGGCTATCGCATCACAGCCCAAGCTCTTGATACTTGATGAGCCGACATCGGCTCTTGACGTTTCTATTCAGGCTCAGGTGATAAACTTGCTCCTCGACCTGCAGCAGCGCACGGGCATGGCCTATATCTTCATCAGTCATGACGTCGGCGTCGTACGCCATATGAGCGACGATATTGCCGTAATGCGTTATGGCGAAATTATTGAAACCGGCGCGCGCGACAAGATATTCGATGCGCCGCAACACCCTTATACCCGGGAACTGTTAAGCGTCCTGTCATGAGCCGGAGCAATAATCTTCCCTGGTCGGATCAGATCGTCGACCTTGTTGCCGGAGATGGCTGCATCTACGCTCTCATATCTCCGGGCGAAGATAAGGCGGCGCCTTATATTGCAGCGCTGAAACCCGGCGCCCCGACGCAAAGAGTCGAGACGGGTAAAGCGGATATTGGCAATACAATTCATGGGTATGGCTTGCCTTCCCTTACTGCGGCGGGGCGCAAGGTCTTGTTTGCCTCGAGCGGCGATGGCGGTGTCTGGAGAGCAGGAGCGGGCTCGGCGCCGGCGCTGATTGCGGGCGGGGATGGCGCCTTTGCGTTTGGCGATCTCGCATGCGCGGGCGACCGGGTGTTCGGTGTCACTGAGCGGCGGCATGGGGCCGGGCGGACATCGAATGCGATTGCGTCTATTTGTTCGCAAAGCGGCTCGGTCGAGATACTTTTTGATCTGGCCGATTTTGTTTCAAGGCCCGTTATTGATCCGGGATGTAACAGATTTGCGTTTCTGGGATGGGACCTTCCCTACATGCCCTGGGAGCGGACATCGCTGTTTGTCGGAGAGATTTCCGCTGGCGCCGCTTCCATTCGCCGTGTTGCGGCGCCGGCGGCGGCTTTGGCCCAACCTTTATGGGGGCCGGATGGCGCGCTGTATGTGCTTTGCGATGCCGAAGGGTATTTCGATATCTGGCGGCTTGACCGAGACAGCCTCTGTTTTGTCGTTTCGGCAGGCGCGGACATTGGCCTCTCGCTTGCCGGTCAAAGAGGGCGCAGCTATGTGATCGAGCGCCCCGGTTGTGCGCTGGCTGTCGTTTGGGACAAGGGTGTTTCAGGGCTTGCGAGCTTAAACTTTGAAAGCGGGCGCGCGGCGCCGGTTGCAACGAGCGTTCCGCCGGACGACTTGATCTGCGCGGGCGGCGACGGGGTTTTTTATGCGGCGCTGCCTGTGTCTGGCGCGCCGGAAGTGCGTCATCTCGGTGCTGATTGTCCCGTTTTATGGAAGGGCCAATCGTCGAGCGACGGCAAGGCGGCTTTCCCCGCGTTGATGAGCATCGAAACCTCGAATGCAGACGCTGTTTCTGCAAATTATTATCCTGCCGATCCTGCAGGGGCTCTTGGGATCGCTGTTATCAATCTTCACGGCGGCCCAAAAAGTCTCGCGAAACAGCAACTGTCGCCACCGTTGGAAGCCCTCTGGCGTGACGGCTGCGATATTGTCGACCTTAACTATCGCGGTTCCGCCGGGTTCGGACGAGATTTTCGTGGGCGGATCAATGGGGCCTGGGGCGTCATAGATGTCGAGGATTGCATTGCTGCGATTGATGGCCTGATCGAAAAAGGGCTGGCCCGCGCGGGGCGTATCGTCTTGCGTGGGTCAAGCGCCGGCGCCTTTACATTGTTGCATGTGCTCGCAAAAGATTCACGGCTTGCCGGCGGCGTGGCTTACGCGGCCGTGACTGATCTGCGCGCGCTTGGCCGCGGAACGCATAAATACGAAAGCGGCTATCTTAAAACCCTGATCGGTGCCGACAATCTGACAGCGCCCCTGTTCGAGCAGCGTTCGCCGATCAGCAATGTCAGGAATATTCGCACTCCGGTCCTGTTTCTCCATGGAGGCAATGACGCCGTTTCGCCAGTTAACGGCGTCATGCATATGGCGGGGCTCCTGAAGGACAACGGGACCCGCTGTGAAACCTGCATTCTGGACGGGGAAGGCCATAATTTTTCGAGCTCGGAGGCGCTTCAGACCGCGCATAAAGCCGAACGCCAGTTCATTCGCTCACTGATGAGTACAGATTAACCGGTCTAAACAGGAAAGGCGCTCAACATGGCGCAGATTGATGACGACATTCTTTTCTCCACGACATCGGAGCAGTTAGCGCTTATGGCGGCGGGTGAGATTTCTCCCGTTGAATTGACCGAAGGATATTTGGCGAGGATAGAGAAAGAAAATGGCGCGTTGCGTGGCTTCGCCACCGTCACGGCGGAGCGCGCGATGGATCAGGCGCGGCTTGCAGAACGAGCCTATGCGGGAAAAGACGAGCATGCTCTGCTGCTTGGCGCGCCCCTTGGCGTCAAGGATATTATCGAGACGGCCGGGGTTTTGACGACTTATGGGTCGGTTGTTTTTAAGGACAATGTGCCCTCTGAAGATGCGGAAACGGTCAGTCGGCTCGCGGCCGCAGGCGCCGTCTTTCTTGGTAAAACCAACACATTTGAATTTGCGCTGACGACGCCGAGCCCATTGCACAAGGGCTCGCTTAATCCCTGGGCCCGGAAACGCGTCGCTGGCGGGTCGAGCAATGGTTCCGGCACATCCGTCTCTGCGGCTTTATGTTCGGCGGCGCTTGGAACGGATACGGGCGGCTCTGTGCGTAACCCGGCTTCTTATGTGGGTATCGTCGGTCTGAAGCCCACCCATGGGCGTGTGTCGATCCGGGGCGTGGGTTGCCTTGCGTGGTCAATGGACACAGTAGGGCCCATGTGCCGTAGCGTCGCTGACGCCGCCTTGTTGTTGAAAGCTCTCGCCGGTTACGATCCTCTTGATCCCGATTGTGCAGACAGGCCGGTCCCGGACTATGTCGCGGCGCTTGAAACCCCTCGCAAGGGCGCGCGAATTGGCGTGCCGAGAGAGTTTTTCCATGATCGCATGCGGCCTGAGGTCTTTGACGCGTGGCTTCATGCGCAATCGCTTTTGGAAGGGCAGGGCGCCCATATCGTCCCCGTAGACTTGCCGGATCTTTCCAACGTTTTGCAAATCTGGGGCACGCTTATGGGCGGAGAAAATAATGTCTGGCATGCCCCGACCTTTGAAAAAAAGTACGATGATTATGGTTCTGCGCCGCGCGACATCGTCTTTCCTTTACGCACCATGCTTGCGACGGACTATGTCAGGGCGCGCCGCGCGAAGGTGATGCTTGCCCGGGCAATGGCGCAGAGCATGGCGAATGTCGATGTTCTGTTGGTTCCTTCGACGCCGACGCCGGCATTCACCTTCGAGGAGGCGAAAAGCGCCGTTATTTGCGGCGATCAATCCCTCGATATCGGATTTGCGACAACGGGGTTCACCATGCCCTTTAATGTGACCGGCCAACCGGCTCTGGCTGTACCATGCGGCCTGTCGCCGGACGGGCTTCCCTTGTCTGTTCAGATTGTCGGCCGCAGCTTCGATGAAGAAACGGTCCTGCAGGTCGGCCGATTGCTGGAAGAGGCCGCCGAATGGAACGTCCGTCCCCCGGAATGGCGCCGGGTCAGTGCATGAGGTCAAGATGACGTTAGTCAGTTTGCTTCGTCCAGGAATGGGCAACCCGGAACAGGATGAATTTCTCGCCAAGGCGCCGCCTTTGGACCTGTTCGCCACTCTTGCGCATAGTCCCGTCCTGGCGCGGCGGTTCGCAGGACTTGGCGCTGCGGTCATGATGGAAGGCGCGCTGTCGCCGGAGTTGCGCGAGATTGCGGCGTTGCGGGTCGCATATCGCTGCAACGCCCCATATGTGCTGGCGCAACATCAGCGGGTTGCACGCCAAATTGGCATGTCTGAAGACAAGGTGATGCAATCGCAATGTGAGGAAGGGGGCGAAGCGTTTGCGCCCCTGGAGCAGCGCGTATTGGCGCTGGTCGATGTTTATTTCCAAGCGCCAGAGATGGTGGCGAACTTCGACTTTAGCGAGCTCACGGACGCGCTTGACGAACGTCAAATCGTCGAACTTCTTGTGACGATAGGCTACTTCGCCATGGTTGCTATATTCACGACCGGGCTGCAGTTGGACGTTTGATGTAGCTGGGAGAGTGACGTCCGCATGAACTCGTCGGACTGTCGGATGTGAAGTCAATAATTAACGAGTTTGACGCGCGAGACCCTTGGACTGGCGGCGGCCGCATCCGGGTGCGATGTTAGATCAGTTCTTACAAATCCGCGACCGATGTAAGGCGTGGCAGTCGTCTTGGTCTTCACGGATCCCTGCCTCGAAGGCGGCCGGACCTGCGGTCCGGATAAGGACGGCGCGAGGATGCGCGCGGGCTTTGCGTTCGTTTCCCAGGAAGGGGCGTCGCCGTTTTTACGAAGACGGTTGCGGCTCGCGGGGCGGGGAGGACACGTCCGTCCGAAACTAATTTCTCGTAAGTAATGGAACATGGTGGGGCTGTTGTTGTTTCCTTTTCATGGACCAAAAAGCCATTTTCTCTATTGGAAACAGTAAATTCGATTTCGGCCTCGTCCGCGAGATTGCCGAGAAGGAAGGGTCTGCTGCGATCAAGGTTCTCGACAGGCAGGATGTGCAGCCTTCTCATGGCCGAATAAATTTCGAAGATCTCTATGCCCGGGCGAAAGAGGCGATTGATGAAAGCGATGTCGAGCCGGACGCGATCATCGGCGATCTCGATTTTCCCGTAACCTCTTTGGTCTCCCTTTTGAGGCGAGAGTATGATCTTCCCGGCGCTTCGCCGGAGGCGGTCGCCAAATGCGAGCACAAATACTGGATGCGCTTCGTCCAGTCACATGCCTTTCCTGACGATACGCCGAATTATAAGGCGATCAATCCGTTTGCGACCGGGCGGGGCGTATCGGCGCCTGAGTTTCCTTTCTGGCTGAAACCGGTGAAAGGCCATTCATCAGTCCTTGGTTTTATGGTCGAGGATACGAGTGATTTGGACAAAGCGCTTCATACCTGTCGCCAAAGAATCCACCTGATCGGCGAGCCTTTCAATGAATTCCTCAACCATGTGGAGGTGGATCCTGAAGTCGCGGAAATCGACGGAAATTATGCAATTGCGGAAGGCATTATTTCGGCGTCCAGACAATTCACGCTCGAAGGGTATGTCTGGAACGGGAATACCGTCATTTACGGCGTTGTCGCTTCCATCCGCGAAGGCCAGCATCGGTCGAGCTTCTCATCTTACCAATATCCGGCCGATTTGCCTGAAGAGACGACAAAGCGCGCGAGCGAAATCACGGCGCGCCTTATCGATCAGATCGGCTATGACAACGCGCCTTTCAATATCGAATTCTTCTGGGATCCCGATGAGGACAAGCTCCATATTCTGGAGATAAATCCCAGAATTTCAAAATCGCACGCGCCGCTTTTTAGGATGGTGGACGGGGTGTCCCATCATAAAGTCGCAATTGATCTGGCGCTGGGACGCCAACCCGAAATGCCAAGAGGCGAAGGGGAAAACAAGGTGGCGGCGAAATACATGCTCCGTTCCCACGAAGCCGACGGGATCGTTGCTGATATCCCGGACAAAGATCAAATCGAAAAGCTTGCGAAAATCCTGCCGGATATAAACGTCAATATTCTTGTAGAAAAGGGCGTGAAGCTTTCGGAGCTGTTTTATCAGGATAGTTACAGCTACGAATTGGCGGATATCTTTCTCGGCGGGGATGGCCAGCAAATGCTGGAGGACGAGTATAACAGGTGCATCGATTCCCTGACTTTCCTAATCAAACCGATACCGGCAACGTCATGAAAACAGTCGACTCTTTCCCTCATGAAATCATAGAAGAAGAGAATGTCTGGATACCGGGCGCAGACGGCTGCAAGCTGGCGGCCCGGATATGGCGCCCGGTCGATTCCGATGACCGGCCGGTTCCGGTTATTCTTGAATACATTCCCTATCGAAAACGATTCGGCACGACGGTTCGCGATGAGCAGACGCATAAATATCTGGCGGGACACGGATATGCCTGTGTGCGCCTCGACCTTCGCGGCAGCGGTGAGTCGGAAGGCGTTCTGAAGGACGAATATTTACAGAGCGAGCTCGATGACGGCGTCGCGGCGATCAACTGGCTGGCCAAACAGCCCTGGAGCACAGGCAAGGTCGGCATGATGGGGATTTCCTGGGGCGGTTTTAATGCGCTGCAGATCGCGGCGATGCGGCCCGAGCCCCTGAAGGCGATCATTTCGGTGTCGTCAAGCGATGACCGCTATGCGGATGATATTCATCATATGGGCGGCGTCTTGCTGGGCGATAATCTCTCTTGGGCGTCTGTCATGTTTTCCTTCAACACCATGCCGCCGGATCCGGCGCTAGTGGGAAACCGCTGGCGTGAAATGTGGCGTGACAGGCTGGAGGGCAGCGGCTTTTGGCTGAAAACCTGGCTGCAGCACCAGCGCCGCGACGGGTACTGGCGCCACGCTTCTGTGTGTGAACGCTATGAGGACATCGACATTCCGGTCTTCGCTGTCAGTGGCTGGGCCGACGGCTACACCAACACTGTATTCCGCCTCCTCGAAAACTTGAAAGGCGTCACCAAGGGGCTGGTGGGCCCATGGGGGCATGCCTATCCGCATTTCGGCCGTCCCGGACCGTCGATCGATTTTCTGGGCGAAGCGCTGCGCTGGTGGGATCGTTGGCTCAAGGATGAGCCGAACGGGATCGAGGATGAACCGCGTCTTGCCGCATATCTGCAAGACAGCGCGCCGCCAAATCCATCTGAGGCGCGACGGCCGGGGCGGTGGATTGTCGAAAATGAATGGCCGCCGGCGGATGCGGAGAAAAAATGTTTGACCCTTGATGTGGGCCGGCATCTTGCGGAGGCCGGTGAAGCGTCCGAAACGAAACCCCTTGATGTGCAGTCTCCGGTTACGCTGGGGCTTTTTGCGGGCAAATGGTGTTCCTACGCCAACGGGCCGGATCTTGCCGGCGATCAGCGCACGGAAGATGGCGGCGGCCTGGTCTTCCAGACCGATCCTCTCGAAGAATCCGTAGATGTCCTCGGCGCGCCTGAGGTCGAACTCACGCTTTCGTCCGATGCGCCCATCGCGATGGTCGCCGTGCGCATGTCCGACATGCGCCCCGATCATCAGGTCACGCGCGTCACCTATGGCCTGCTTAATCTCACGCATCGCAATAGCCGTCAGCATCCCGAACGGCTTGAACCCGGAGAGAAATACAAAATTCGCCTGCCGCTGAATCATATTGCGCAGCATTTTCCCAAGGGACACCGCATCCGCATCGCCGTCTCCACCGTCTACTGGCCGCTGGCCTGGACGCCGCCGCAATCGACGCGGCTACGCATCTGGACGGGCGAGAGCCGTATTTTCATCCCCATGCGCCCGGCGGGGCGCGGCGAAGAAAAGCAGTTTGACGAAGCGGTGGGCGCGCCGGGCCCCGCAATCACTCCATTAGAAACGCCCGAACATGCCTGGAGAGTTGTGCGCGATCTCGGCAAAAACACGTCTGAACTCCAAGTTATCGACGATCGCGGCGTCATGCGACTCGACGACATTGATTTGACGGTGGGCGCGCGGGCGACCGAAACTTATTCAGCGGAAACGGGTGATTTCACGTCGGTTCGCGGCGAAACCGAGTGGCGGCGAATGTTGCGCCGCGGTGACTGGACCGTCACTACGCGGACAAGAACCTGCCTGCGCTCCGATCGCGACAATTTCTACATAGACGCCGAGCTGGATGCGTTTGAGGGCGAGTCGCGATTTGTCTGCAAAAGCTGGAGCGAAATCATTCCGCGCGATCACGTTTGACGCGGCGTGCGCGGAACAATACGGGGGGATTTCTGTCTGCATAGAGCAGCATTGGAAGTGATCATGGCCCAAAGCATTAAGATCGCCGGAATTTCCGGAAGCCTTCGGAAAGGATCGTATAATAGTTCAGCACTGGAGGCTGTTCGCATATGCGCGCCAGACCATTGGAACTTCGATATCGTCACGCTTGAAGATATTCCGCTCTTTAACGAAGACGTGGAAGCTGAAGGCTGGCCGCCGCGGGTGAAGGCCTTGCGCGACCGGTTGGAGCCTGCCGAGGCGATTATTTTTGCTACGCCGGAATATAATTACAGCATTCCCGGCGTCCTCAAAAACGCGATCGACTGGTTGTCCCGGCCGGAGCGAAAGGGGCCGATTTTCAATAAGCCCGCCGCGATTATCGGCGCATCGCCCAGCATGATCGGCACCGCCCGGGCGCAGGCGCATTTACGCCAGGTGGCGTTTTACAATGGCATGCCGCTATTGCCGACAACGGAAATCCTGATTGCGAATGCCGATGATAAATTCGACAAGGAAGGCCGTCTCCAGGACAACGAAACGCAAGGCTATCTGCAAGAGTTTGTCGAGGAATTCGATAACTGGCTCAAACCTTACGTGAGCTGAGCGCCTCTAAATCAACTTCCACCCGCAGATTTCGTGGGCGGCGCGCTGTCATTCCTTTTTGATCTTGGTTTGGGGTGCAACTCCACAAGCCGCAGGGCGGCGGCGAGCAGGACGATCGCCAGGGGCAGCATTAAAAACCTACCAACGTCCGCAAGGGTAATGGCGCCGGCGCCGGATTGAAATGTCTGCAGGGCAACCCTTAGAAACAGCACAAACAAGACAACAACGATGACTTCAGCGAGGGTCTGTTTGAGCTGACCGATCTGGTCCACATGAAGCCATTCCGGCAAGCCGAGATCGCGTGAATTGAAGTCGGGGCGGACGAACAGGCCATAAACGCCATAGCCGAAGAACAACAAAACGACGCCAATCAAAAAATTATCCAGCGCAACCATCAAGCTGATCACGGTCGCCTCGTCGTCAGGCAGTCCTTCCACAGGCTTGGGCGATGTCGTGAACTGATGCGCGAAAGCGTTGAAAGTGTTTTCGGCGCCAAGATAAAACATCAAGAGGGCGCCGCCCAAGGACGCAGCTACCGCCACAAGCGTAAAGAGGCGGGTCGCCATGAAGAAAAATTTTTCAACCTGGTTAAATTTCATGGTGTTCCGATGTGGTTGTCCTCAATTGCGTTCTCATGCGACGTTTAACTTCGTTCTTAAATTCCGAAGCGGCATGTTCCATTTGACAATCATATCTTCGTTCGTTGCTGGAAGCAAAAGGAGCGGCGTGATGAAGGCGATGCGTATTGTTCGGCGGCTTTACGCTCCGGAGCGAAAAAGTAATGGATGTTGCTGCATGTTATCGCAGCGCCGGACAGGCAGGCAAAAAAGCTGCAGCGGCGCCAGCCCAGATGACGCCGAAAAGCGAGAGCAGAGATAGCAGCCTCATCGCTCGAACCAGAAAACGGCTTGTGTCAACATTCGAGTCGGAAAGGGCAAACAATTTAGCCAGGACGTCGGCGCGAAAGCTGGCGACAGACAGCGGGATAGCGATAATGATTGTCGCCGCGATGATTCCGCCGGTAATCCACGCCGAAGCGGCGGACACCGGGGCCGCGCAGGCGACGTGCTGGCCGCCATAGACAAGCGCGAAGTGCAGAGTCCACAGCAAGGGACCGAAGAGCGAATAGAGGGTCGCCCGCCAGAACTGTTCGCCCGCTTCGCTCATGACGCGCCGACCAGTCTGGGGAATCCGTGAACCACCACAAGTCCGATTAGGGCTTGGGCCGTCATGTAATAGACAAGAAGGTTTGTGTTCTCGAGACTGGCGAAGCGCACATTGTCGAGCTTGCCGGTAAAATGCCGGGCGGTCACATACACCGTCATAATCAGGATCGCGACAACGATCTCCCCGGTCAGAAAGCTCGCCATGTAAGTAAGCGCGTCAAAGCTGGACTGAGGACCGCGCAAGCCCGCAGACCAGTGGCCGTATATTTCAAAGCCGAGGCCGGCGCTGATCAACAGAGCGCCCAGCAGCAGGAGCCCGGGCGTCAACGCATGTCGCGCCGAGCGGGGTCCGAGCGACTTCTGCGCGAACCAGTAAACGGCAGCGCCACAGACGAAAGAGAGCGCCGACAGCGCAGGCCAACGCAGCGATGCAAGCTCATCAGCGGCGTCGGGCCAGACCTCCGGCGTCACCGTCCAAGTGTACAAGTAGGAAAAGAGGTAGGCGAGATAGAGCGATCCGGCGACAATCATGAGAACGATCATCGCCCACCATCCGTGAGCGGAGGGGCCGGTCATATAGACAGGCAGTCTGTGCCCGCCGCCGATATCGACGGGCCCCTTGTCGGGGCCCTTGTCGATGTCCCAGACCCAGACAAGACAGGAGACGACAGCAATGCCTGCGCAAATAACCGCCAGCGTCACAACCTTGATGGTGAGCAGCAAAAAGCAAGCGGCGGTGAAAACCGCGGCGCAGACATGGGCCCAGCCGGGGCCCGGCATCTGCACCACATATTGCGGTTTCGCCTCGATGGCGGAAGTGACAATGGTCTCGCGTCCGCCGGTCGGCGCATTGGGCAGATAATGCTGACCGCTTTCGACTTCCTCGGCGAGATTAGGCTGATCCCATAAGGTGTCGCGGCTGGTGATATGAGGAATAGAGCGTGTGGAATAAACATCCTGCGGCAGGAATTCGAGCGTGCCGGCGCCCCATGGATTCGGCTCGCCGCCTTCGCCGACGCGAAAATTACGGATGAGGTCGATAATGAAAACCAAAACGCCCGCGGCGATCATATAGGCGCCGATGGTGGAGATCATGTTGAGCCCGTCCCATCCAAGTCCAGAGGGATATGTCCATATGCGTCGCGGCATGCCGAGCAGACCGGTCAGGTGCATGGGCAGGAACGCGACATTGAAACCGATGAACATCAGCCAGAATGTCCAGCGCCCGAGGCGCTCCGACAAGCGCTTTTTCGCAACCATGGGAACCCAGTAATAAAAACAGGCGAAGAGCGGGAACACCATGCCGCCGATCATGACGTAGTGCATATGCGCGACGATGAAATAGGTGTCATGGGCCTGGAGATCGAACGGAATCATGGCGACCATCACGCCGGTGAGGCCGCCGAGGGTGAAAATGAACAGCATGCCGAGAACGAAAAGCGACGGCACATTGATCTGATATTTGCCTTTGGAATCGGCGATGGTGGCGATCCAGGAAAATATCTGGATGCCGGAAGGGATCGCGACGGCCATGCTGGCGGCTGAAAAGAAAGCGAGACTCATCGCGGGTATGCCGGTGGCGAACATGTGATGCACCCACAGGCCGAAACTGAAAAAACCAGTGGCGATCAGTGCGACAACGATGAGGCGGTAGCCCACCAGCGGGGTCCGCGCCATGGTCGGCACAATCATGGAGACGAGCCCCGCGGCCGGCAGGAAGATGATGTAGACTTCCGGATGGCCGAAAAACCAGAACAGATGCTGCCATAACAGCGGATCGCCGCCGCCTTCCGGCGAAAAGAAAGGCCACCCGAAAGCGCGTTCGATTTCGAGAAACATGGTGGCGAGAATGACCGCCGGAAACGCCACCATGATCATGCCAGCAAAAATCAGCATCGCCCAGCCGAAGATCGGCAGTTTGTCGAGCGACATGCCGGGCGGGCGCGTGCGCAGGACGCCGACGATGATTTCAATCGCGCCGGCGATGGCGGAGATTTCGATAAAGCCGATGCCGAGGAGCCAGAAATCCGCATTATCGCCGGGCGAGAACTGGGTGAGCGTCAGCGGCGGATACATGAACCAGCCGCCTTTGGGCGCAAGATCGAGAAAGACGGTCAGAAAGAAAACGCTGCCGCCCACGACATAGGCCCAGATGGCGAAGGCGGAAAGGCGCGGGAAGGGAAGATCGCGCGCTGCGAGCATTTGCGGCAGCAGCATGACGCCAAGCGCCTCCATGGCCGGCACGGCGAAAAGAAACATCATGGTCGTGCCGTGAACGGTGAAAAGCTGGTTATAGAGATTTTGGCTGACGAGATCGTTGTCCGGCAGGGCGAGCTGCGTTCGCATCACAAGAGCGAGGATGCCGGCCCCGACAAAAAAGGCGAATGCGGCGCCAATATAAAGAAGTCCGATGACCGTATTGTTGACGGCTGTGGGCAGGCGCCAGCCGCCGGGTGTTTTCCAGATGCGTAAAAGCTCTTCGCGCTCGCCTTCGGGGCGTGGCCCGGGATTGGGAAGTTCGTAATCGGCGGGACAGCTCATGGTGTTCCCCGCATGGAATAGAGAAGAACAAGCCCGCCAATATAAGTAATGACGACAAGGATGGAATCGATCCCCATGCGCAGGATGGCGGCGTCGCGCCGCTCGGCCAGCCCCATGAGGAAGAAGCCCGTCGTCGCAACGCCCAGAAGGGCGGCGACGGCCGCGAAATCACCCACTACTGACAAAACCGGATCGCCCCCGGCGATCATGTCGACGCCGAAAACAAGCGCGACATTCAAAATATTCGTGCCGAGAATGTCTGAAATCGCCATGGTGTAAAGACCGCGTCGCGCCGCTGCGAAGACCGTGCTCGCTTCGGGAAGAGACGTTGCGATGGCGACAAAGGCGACGCCCATGAAAGAAGACCCGAGGCCGCTCTGTTCTGCGATCGCGCCGCCGGACTGGGAAACGATCGCGCCCGCCGTGAGAATAATTAGGGCTGCGGCGCCGGTCTTGACGATCAGCCGCGTCATGGAGTCGTCGGCATAAGGTTTTTTGCTTTTTGTTTCCGGCCGTTCGGTTTTTTCATTGGCGATCCATGGCTGCCGGCCTTTGGCTTCGGTCAGTTTTTTCAGGCTGTACATCGCGCCTGCGAAAAGTCCCCATGTCCAGGCGCTGGCGCCGAAGAGCGCCGTGTCACCGGCGAGCACAGCAAGAGCGACAAAGGATAAAAGGCATATATTGAGAGCGCCCTGAAGCATGACGACCGGATCGGGGACGACTGAGGTCAAGGCATGCTTGCCGTAAACCGCATCGGCGAAAGCGAGAATGGCGACCTGCAAAACGATGCTGCCGAGGAGATTGTTGACGGCGAGCGGGGCGTCTCCCGCTTGGGCGGCGGCGAAACTGGTCGCGACTTCCGGCAGGGAGGTGACGCCGGCCAGCAGCAAAAGACCCATCAGCGCCTCGCCGAGCCCGGTGCGCTCGGCAAGTTCATCGGCGTAACCGGCGATCTTTGTTCCTGCGAGCCATACAGCCGCCGCAGCGACGGCGAAGATCACAAGATTGATCGTGAGCGAGAAAGACTGAAAATCGGGCATGATCTATTCAAGGCCCCCGAGATAACTGGCGAGCTCGGCGATTTCTTCGTCGCTCAGAAAATCGAAGCCGGGCATTCGGTTGTCCGGCTTTATTTTTTGGTGCATCCGCAGCCACCGCTGGAAAGCGGCTTCGTCATTATCGAGCGCCGCGGCGGCGAGGGAATGGCGCGAGGCGACATGGGTGAGATCGGGCCCGATCACGCCCTTTGCGCTTGTGCCTCGCACAGTGTGGCAGCCGCCGCAGCCCACTGCATGGAAAAGACGCGCGCCGGCTTCGTTGTTCCGCAGCGCAGGCGATTTTTCTTTTTCGATCCACTGTTCGAATTCGTCTTCCGGAAGCGCTTCCACAAAAAACGACATAAGCGCATGGGCGCCTCCGCAATATTCCGCGCACTGGCCGCGCGCGAGGCCCGGATGTTTCGCCTTGATGTGCAGCGTGTTTGTACGCCCCGGGATCATGTCGAGCTTTCCCGCATAAGCCGGGACCCAGAAACTATGGATGACGTCGGCGCTGGTGAGCTCGATGGCGACCGTGCGGCCTACCGGAATACGAAGCTCGTTTGCGGTTTCAAAGGTTTCGCCGCCCCGGGTTTCGTAAATAACGCGCCACCACCATTGTTCGCCGACCACGGCCACGCGGAGCGCGTTTTCATCGGAAACCAGACTGTCGCCGGCCCGCAGCAGCACGAAACCGTAGAAGAGAAGCAGCGTCAACACGATGACAGGAAAGGCGATGCCGCCGTAAAGAATAACGCGCTCGTTGCGAAGCGCGCGCTTCCAGGATGCCGGGCCGCTGATGGCGGCCGCTATAGCGCCGCAGACAACGGCGAGAATGATAGTTCCGCCGATAATCATCACCCAGGTGAGAAAAATAACTCGGGAAGATTCGGGAGCGGTCCCCGAAAAAGCGGATTGCGGCCCCTCGCATCCGACAAGAGCGAAGACAGCAACCGCAAACACGGCTTTGCTGACAGGAGCGCTCATCGTCCGCCTCCGCCAGCATAGTAGTTGGCGACAGCGTCTATCTGCTCATCGCTCATGCGTTCGGCGATCTCGGCCATAAGATCGCCTTGCGGCGTTTGCGCCCGTCCCCCGCGCCGCCACAGCTCAAGCTGAGAGACGATATATTCAACCGACTGCCCGGCCAGCCGCGGATAGTCTGCGAGCGCAGCGGCGCCGTGACAGCTTTCGCAAGGCGGCAGGCCGCGCTTCGGATCTCCTTCAAGGGCTATCCGCTTGCCTGCGAAGACCTTTCCAGGCGGTGCGTTGTTAGCGGGCGGCGTGGGCAGGGACGCATAATAGTCGGCGAGCTTTGCGATTTGGCTTTCATCCAGGGAGGCCGCCACCGGCTCCATTATGCCGCTCTGGCGTTTATCTTCGCGATATTCATTCAGCGCCCGTTTGAGATAAGTTTGCGGCTGGCCGGCAAGGCGGGGAACGAGGCCGCTTGGCGGCGCGGCGTCATGTTCATGGCAACGCGCGCAGGCGGTGAGGTGCAGCGCCGAGCGTCCAGTGTTTACAAATTGAGCGGCCGAAGCTCTTTCGATTTCCGCATTGCCGCGCGCCAGCGCCTGATAGGTTTTTGCATCCATTTCCGGGAGACGCCGAAGGAATGCCGCCACGGCCCAGACTTCATCCTGACGGTTCTCGCCGCTCCATGCCGGCATGCCCGCATATTGAAGACCGTGCTCGACGATCCAAAAAAGTTCGCGATCCTCCCAACGCGGCACATGTCCGCTGAGGCTCGGCGGGGAGGGCAGCATATGCTCGTAAACCGGATTGATCGGCTGGCCGGGCGCGCCGTGACAGGGGGCGCAACCGCCCTGAAAGTGGGCGGCGCCGAGAGCGATGAGAGCCGGGTCGCTTAGGTCCGGCGGCGGCGCATCGCCGCTGTGGAACTGGACCGACCGGCGCATGCCGGTTTCAAGAAACCAGTTGAGCCACAGCGGATGACCGCGGCTGGCGGCGACATTGTAAAGACCCGAATAGGCGAATAGCACCGCGCCGACGGCGCCGGCCAGCGCAAGCCCGGCGAGAATTAGAACGCCTTTTAAGAATATGCGCCGCGACAACACCATGTCACGCCGCATCTCCGCTGGCGACTGGCCGGGCGGATTGGCGGTCAAACGCTGCGACTGTGATCAAAAAGGCGGCGCCGAGATAGGTCAGCGGGCAGGCCGCCAGCATAAAAAGACCTGCGAGCTGCTGATCGGCGAGCGCAGTCTCCAACGCGCCCCCATAAAGCGCGCGCGGAGCGAAAACGTAGAGGGCGGCGATAAGGCAGATGATCTTTCCCGTCACCGCCAGCGCGGCGACCGCAGTCCAAGGCCGCTCTTTTCGCCATCTCATGATTTCAAACCAGAACCACAAAGCAGCGATCGCCAGACTGGCATGCATGACGGCGATTGCGAAAGCGGCGTCAGCGACGCCGGGTGGAGCGTGCCAGAAAAGAAACAGAAATAGTTGCGCCAATGTTGCCGGCCATATCATTGGCGCTTGTGTCCGCGTCTTATTTGTGACTGTCGAGATCGTAAAAAAGGCGAGGGAGGGACCTAAAAAATTCATTAGCGCGATATGCGCCAGCATATGATGGGAAACGGGGCCGCTCGTCAGGACGCTGGCGAAAGCCAAAGCGAATGCAGCCGCAGCTAGCGCTGCAAAAGCCAGTGCCTGAGACCGGGAGAATGTGAATCGTTTATCTGCCGGCGTTGCCGCCTTCATAAACCGCCCCTTTTACGTCAATGCGCCTGCTCAGCCTTCGTTGATGACGCCGCAAGCCACGCGGTCGCCTGCATCGCCGGACGGTTGGGAGCGATAATCGTCCGCGCCTGCGTGAATGACGATCGCAGCGCCGTCGTCATCAAAGAGATATCCCGGTTCTCCCTCCAGCAGGGAGATTTCGGAGTTGAGGATTTCCACTTTCAGCTTTCCGTCCGCACCGACATGAATGTTGGGCATATCGCCGGCATGTTCGCCGGCCTTCACCAAAAGGCCATGCGCATCGCCTTGTGGCGCGAAATGTCCGCCGGCCGCTTTAAAATCAGGTTTGCAGGCGCCTGTTTCATGAATGTGGAACCCGTGGACCCCTGGCGCGAGATTTGTCAGCGTGGCGGTGAGCAATACCCCCGATTGGGTCTGAACAAGCGTCACCGAGCCCGCTTGGCTGTCGTCGTCTTTTTTCAAGACGGCCGCCGCCCTCGCTGACGACGCATCTGAAGCGGCGTGTTGTTCAGCGGCGACGCCTAAAGGAAAAAAAAGAAGTGAGGAAAGAAGCAGTTTCAGTCGAGTCATGGGGACCTTCCGTATCAACGAAGCCTTGTGGAAACAGCCGGTAGACGCAAAAGTTCGCGCTTTTGCCGTGCTGCTAGCCCGCAAAGCGAAGCATCAGCACTATCAACACAAGTACTGCCAGGCCGCCGAAAAATATAAGTTTCCGGCGGCGGTTATGGAGAACGATGCGGCCCTGTCGCAGTTTTTCAGCAGTTCTGCTTTCATACTCTTTATCCGTCAGTTCGGTTTCTGCCCGCATTTGATCTGTCATGGCGGTCTCCGTCAGATGATGAATTTGCTCCATACGCCATAGGCGTTCTTGATCGGACCGCGGCGGAAGCTGAGCACGATCAAGGCGAGACCGGTTGCAAGACCCATGATCAGTTGCATCACGCCAACGCCATACGCGAAAGGCGTGATCATGAGTGCAAGGCCAAAGCCGATATTGAGAAGCCGCAAGGGTCGTGCTGTCTCTGCAAGGGCGATCATGGATGTCGTGACAACGAGAGAGCCGATTAAATGGTCGGCGTTCGCCATGCCGCCTTCCGCGCCGAGCGTGAGACGAGTGAACATGAGCCATATGCCGATGACGATGCAGGCGAGCAAGTTCCAGGGCGTGGTCAGGCCGCCGCCGACCATGTCTTTGACAAGCGCGCCCGGCGGCTGATCGAATTCATCCGCGGCATCCTTTTTGGGTTCGCCGTCATCTGAATCGCCGGTGAAGAGGATGCGCAACACCGGAGCGCCTTCCTGCTTCTTGCGCCAGAGAAATCCGCCGGTCGCCACGAGCTCATCGAGGGAGTAGGGCACTTGCAACAACATCGCTGCGGCCGCGATCAGGCAAAGCGTGCACCATGTGCCGATAACGATAGGCTGGATAATGATGAAAGTGATGGAGACGACGCCGAGCGGCACGATCATGACGCCGAAAACAAGAACCAGCCATGGCATGGTGCGCCAGCGTCGCGTGGAGCCGATGACGCCGGTCAGAATTTCGAGCATATAGGTAAGCGCGCCAACCCCGGCGTCGGAGACAAGCCAGGCTTCCGATACGCTGGAGGTGATGATTTCTTCCGTGCCGTTTTGCGGATCGCCAGCGCTGCCGTTAAAAAAAGGCTCCCAGACAGCGTCGATGTGACCAAGCTGATAGGCAGTCAGATAGCGTGAGACGTGAAGGCCGATCACGGCGAGAAAAATAATCGGAAGCCGCTGAAGCCATGCCGAGGGATTGAAATCCCAGCCCGGCGGCGCATCGGGGCCGGTTTCAATCGCCATGCGCGCAACCCCCGGCGGCGGCCGGGACAGCACGGCGAAACCGAAGATGAGCGCGCCTATAAGCGTGCCATGGAGATACACGGCGGCCGAAGGAGTCCAGAACACAAGCGGCGCGAACATCACCCAGAGACCGATTGCGGCGATTCCCCAACGCACCATGGCGAAACGCACATGGATCGCAAGGAAAGACAGACCGATAACGAGAAGGCCGCAAAGCGCGTCGCTCCAGGCTAGGGCGGCGTTTTCGTAATTCAACAACGCCGGCGCCGTCAGCAGCCATGTCCCCGCGAACATGTTAAATAGCGCGGCCCATAAAAAAGCGCGATGTTGCCGGCGCAGCTCGTCGTCATGTTTGCGGCGAAGCGCTTCAGGATCGATATTGCGGGCGGAAGCTTGTTCCATCCAGCGCGGCGGCGTGATTCCGTTTGCTTTATACCAGGCAAGCGGATCCTTTTTCAGATTGTCGATCAGCGCCGGGAGCGTCTCAAGGATGGAATGTTTCGGCCCCCAGTCGAGACGATGGCGTGCTTGGTCGATATCAAGAGCGTAATGATCGCTGGCGAGATCGATCATGAAAGGGCGGATAAAGGGTTTTTCGCCGCGATCGAGATCGTCGGGAACGACGGGCTCCGATTTTTCCTCAAGCGCGGCGCCGAACTTGGCGACCGGCTTCGGCAGGATCAGCGTGCGCCAGTGCTCCGCATTGTGAATGTGGTGTCCGATCTCGTCTTGCAGGCGCTGATAGGAAACAGCCTCCGGCTCCCCTATCAGCATTACATGCTTGTCGGGCAGATCATTTCGCCGGTCAATGACGCGCTCAAGCACATCGAGCAAGTCTTCTCGGTGAATAAAGGACTGTCCGGCGTTTGGATCGCCGGCATAGACATGACTTTTCAGTGCTCGCTCATATATCCGCGCTATCTGGTGGCTCAAGGTCGGAACGGCCGTCCCGTCATCATAAAGACCGGCGATATGCAGCAGGGTGAGCGGGATGTCTCCCGCTTCGTCTTTGATAATCTGTTCTGTATTGGCTTTTGAAATGGGATAGGCCCATTTCGGATCGATAGGCGTTTCTTCTGAAATCCGCTCGCCCGGCTGTGTCGCCTGATGGACAAGCATCGTGCCTGAGTAGACGAAGCGATCGACGGAAAAATCTTTCAGCGCGTGAAGCAGGTTGCGCGTGCCCTCTTCGTTGACTTTTTCATAGGCCGGGCTGCTGTTTCCGGTAAAATCAAAATAGGCTGCAAGATGAATAACCGCGTCGATCTTTCCGTTGCAGCGATCGCGCACATCCTCCAAGGCGAGAGAAAGCGATTCCTCCGACGTCAAGTCCGCTTCGATAACAGCATCGTCGTCCGGCGCTTTCAGATCGAGGCCAATGATGTCACACCGGCCGGAGAGGCGTTCGCGCAAGGCGGAACCGATGCCGCCAGCCGCCCCGGTAATTAAAACTACTGGCTTTTTTTGCTCGTCGAGATCCGAGATGCCGACCTCCGTTCATTTTAGGATGGAACAGCGATTTCCCTCAGCATTGCGCCGTAATTTTTGTTGTCACACTCTTTCAGATGGAATTTTTCCAGGTTCCCGGCAATTTCGTTGGGATCTTCACTCTCAAAAGCCACTGTTTCATATGGCTTCAGAGAAATCAGAACATGAGTGATTTCCGCCCTGCAACCGTTGCTTTTGAAAAGCCGACGCATTTTCGGCACGCACAAAGTATCAAGGCAAGGGCCGAAGAACTCCACTGCTGCACGGCTGTCTGGCAAGCGAACAACCTCAAGCCGGTGCTCGTCCAAAATATGGAGGATATGAGCAACGGTCTTGGCGGAAAGCGGAAAGTCTTTCTGCACCGCCACTTCCCAACGTTCAAAGCTCTCGGAGATATTCAGACGACGCTTGATTTCGAAGCTTTCCCCGCCGCGGATTTTCGGCAGCAAACCCTGATTGTTTCGCGGCAGGAGGTAGATGTCTATTCTTTCCTCCACGCCAAGATCGTCAAAACTTTTCTGGAAGTTCTGAAGCATGCCTGTCACGTCCTCGCGCCAGCATCGAAATTCGTATCTGGGCTGCGGGGAAGGGGAAGTTACGGATATCATCCATCATGCAACACGCTCTTCTGCAAATAATTCCATCACTTTCTGGAACGGCGCCGCAAAATGGGCATTTTAACAGAAAGAGGTGATCGGACTTGGGAAAAGAACTTACAAAAGCGAGAAAACGGCTCACCAACGCAGCGCGTTTCATTGACGTCGATGATATTCTTCTCGACCAGTTAAGTTATCCAAAGCAAACGCTGAGCGCCACTCTGCCGGTACGTATGGATGACGGCTCCATGCGCCTCTTCAAGGCCTGGCGCTGCCGCTATAACGAGCTTCTCGGCCCCACCAAAGGCGGGGTGCGCTATCACCTTGATGTATGTCTTGACGAGGTCATTACGATGGCGTTCTGGATGACATGCAAATGCGCGCTGGCTGATCTTCCCTTTGGCGGGGCGAAAGGAGGCGTTTGCGTCGATATTTCGGAACTGTCGCCCTATGAATGCGAAAGACTAACCCGCGCCTATGCCCGGGCGTTTGATATTCTGACTGATCCCAATACGGATATTCCGGCGCCCGATATCAATACCGGCGAGCAAACCATGGCATGGCTTGCCGACGAGATTAAAGTGCTGCGCAATCGCCATGTTGAGGCGGCGGTGACGGGCAAGCCTTTGGCGATTGGAGGTGTCGCAGGCCGGACTGAAGCAACCGGCGAGGGCGCCTTGTGCGTTCTTGAAGCTCTGGCGGATGCTTTTGGGCTTACGGAGCGTCATCATACGGTGGCGCTGCAAGGTTTTGGAAACGCCGGACGTAATTTTGCAAGGGCCGCGCGAGAGGCCGGCTTTCAGATTACAGCAGTCGCTGACGCCAGCGGCGGCGTCATTTGTCCCGACGGGATAGATCTCGATAAACTGGAAAATCACATTGAGGAAACGGGCGGCGTCAGCGGCTTTGCAGATGGCAATAATGCGAGCGCTGCGACGAATGAAGAGGTGTTAACGAGTGAGTGCGATGTGCTGGCGCCGGCCGCTATCGCCAACCAGATTGTCGAGGACAATGCGAGCGACATCAGGGCGAAAGTCATTTTGGAAATCGCCAATGGGCCGACCGCGGTCGAAGCGGATCCAATTCTCGAGGAGAAAGGCGTCAAACTCATTCCCGATATATTGGCGAATGCCGGCGGGGTGACGGTGTCCTATTTCGAGTGGGTGCAGAATATGCGCCATCTTCGTCAAAGCCGAGATGAAATTATGACTGACCTTCGGGAGCGCATTAAACATAATGCGCAATCGGTCCTGCAGACAGCGAATAAAAAGGAGATAACGCTACGGGAAGCGGCTTACGTAAAAGCTTTGGAAAGGCTTCAGGAGGCCTCCGCAGCGCGAGGCCATCGCTGATACGGCTAATCGCCGGATTCGGATTCTCGTTTTTCTTTCGAGGGAAGATGCTCCTCGATTATATCCAGCGGAATAAGGATAAATACGGCGAGCAGGGTCGCGATAAATCCGACAGCAAGGAAGCCCGCGCCGCAAGCGAGGCCGATGGCGCCGGATAGCCACATGCCCGCCCCCGTGGTCAATCCTTTCACATTGCCGCGCGATTGAATGATTGTGCCGGCCGCCAGAAAAGCGACGCCGGCAGTCACCGCCTCGACCACGCGGATGGGATCGAGCTGTGTTTTCTCGCCCTCGTCACCCATGGCGTGGATCATTTCGATGGCGATGAGCGCAAAAGCGCTGGCGGCAAGCGCTGTCAGCATATTGGTCCGCAAGCCAGCGGGACGACCGCGATATTCACGGTCGAAACCAATGGCGAATGCGAATATGCACGCCATCAGCATCCGAAAGAAGATTTCCCAGACCGGCGTGGTCGTGGAAAACGCCGTTGTCAGGACGTCAGGCATAATTTTCTAGAACAGGCGCGCGAATGTTGTGTTCCCGAGACAATGTACGCAGTTAGAGCGTGCAATCCTTGATTTCGGTGCATATTTAATGCGCTATCGAACGAATCGCCCAGAGAGAGGCAGAGATATCCAGCGATATTTGCAGCGCCGACCACCAGGGACTATTGAATTGGTGAAGCAGGCTGAGACAGCCTTGAACAGGATTCGTGAGACTGTAAATCTGGCCGCTTTGCGTAGGCTGGTTCGAATCCAGTCCCCTCAAGCATCATTTCGCTCGTGACAAATTCGCTTCGCTCATTGTCTCCGCGAGGGCGCCCTGGCCGGGCGGCGCGCGGTCGCGCTGGCGAACCCTGCGGTTCAAACTTTCGTCACTCACCTCCACCATTTTCATAGTGTCGGCGCGAGACGTCTTTTCCCTATCTGACAGACTGCGAGGCGCCTCCGGGTTTCGGTTCGAACTTTCAGTTCTCACCTCCTCCTAAATTTTTTGCGCCCTTTTTAAATCTTCCGTCAGCGGACCGGCGGCCCTGAGAAAACAGAAGACGGCGATGATGTCCAGCGACAGGACGGCGAGGATGGCGAATTGCAGGCCGTCTTCGCCTTGCGTCGCATAATAAAGATCGCTGAAGACGCCGACGAGAAGAGGCCCGAGACCATAACCGATAAGGTTGGCGATCAGAAAAATGATGGAGCCAGTGACCCCGCGCATTCGCGCGCGCACGAGACTTTGCGACAATGCAAAACCTGGCGCAGTCCAAAGCGTCGCGCATGTTGCAAGGCCCGCCGTACACAGAACGGCGGCGGTGAGGCTTGAGGTGGTAAAGACAACTGTTCCGAAAGAAATCGCACCGACGGTCGTCAACGCCATCACCCAGCAGCGCCAGGCCTCGTTTTTCTGCCCGAGATAATCGGCGACGCGCCCTGTCAGATAGGTGCCGATAAGGCCCGCCGCGCTGATGGCGACGCCGAAATAGGGACCGATCTCATGCAGGCTGACGTCGAAATTGCGCACAATGTAAGAGAAGTTCCAGGAGCTGACGCCGGCGAGCACGATATAGGAAATCGCTGCGCCGCTGAGCAGCCAGACAAGTGAACGCTGGCTCAAAATAAAAGCAAGCGTTTCTTTCAGCGGCGGGGCTTCCTCCGCCGCGCTCTGGGTCCTCGTATTGAGGCGCTCCGGCTCTGACGTGAAAAGCCGGATCGACAAAGCGAGAAGAAGGCCGGGGACAGCCGCCGCAATAAGCGCGCCGCGCCAGCCGAAATGATGCGCGATCTGCGTGTTGAGCGTGAGATTGATCAGCGCCGCTGTTGGCGAGCCGAGCGAAAAGATCGCCATGGCTGTTGCGCGGCGTTTGTGTTCGTAGAGGTCTGAGATGATCGACAGCGACGTCGGGCCGCCGCCGGCCTCGCCGAGCCCGACTCCAAGACGGGCGAGGAGGAATACGAGATAGTTGGGGGCCATGGCGCAGAGCGCCGTCATGCCCGACCAGACCGCAAGGCAGGCGGAGGCGAGATTGCGCCGGTTGGTGCGATCGACGGCAATGCCGAAAGGAATGCTGGCGACGCCGAGACACAGCGCGTAGGCGGCCCCGGTGAGGAGGCCAAGCTGGGAGTCGTTGAGGCTGAATTCTGCTTTGATCGGCTCAAGCAAGACGGACAGTATAATCTTGTCCAGCACCAGAAGCGTGTTCAGAAAATAAAGCAGAAGAAGAATAAGCGCGCGCTGACTGACTGCAGGGCGCGGTTCTTCCAGCTCGCGATTAACCATGCGGACGCGCGGCTCCCTAATGTGGTTTTCTTTTTTCGAGGATAATTTAGACAACGCCGCTTATCGACGCTATTGTTTAATCACTATGACGGCTATCCAAGATGTGCATATCCGGAAACTCGATATCGGCATGCTCTGGGCGCTTTACATGCTCCTGGAAAAGAAAAGCATCAGCGGTGTTGCGCGGGAGATCGGCCTTTCTCAACCGGCGCTCAGCCATTCCCTTGGCAAGATGCGGGAGATTTTCAACGATCCCTTGCTGATCCGGGAAGGCAACCAGCTTGTCCTGACGCCGTGCGCCATGTCCTTGCGCGACAAGCTCGAAGATCTGATGCCGTCGGTCCAGAACCTCTTCGATCCGCTGGAATTCGATCCCTCTACGAGCAAACAGAATCTCAAAATCGCCATAACGGATCACGCCGGTCAGGTGCTGCTGCCGGAAGTGTTGCGCAGGCTCGCGAAACTCGCGCCAGAGATGGAGACGACTATATCCATCATTCCAAACCGCCAGACAGATCTCGCCGACCTCGATGAAGGGCGCTTTGACACGCGGGTGGGTTGGTTAAAGACCCTGCCGGCGAACTGGCGAAAGCGCAAATTATGCGACGAACGCATCGTTCTTGTCTGCGCGCCAGACAATGAACAGTTAGCGAAAAAGAAGGGAAAGCTTTCGCCGAAAGAGTTTGTGGATTTACGGCATGTGGCGCTTGACAGCGATCGTCCGATCTATCCGAATATCGTCGACAGCCTGCTTGCAAAGCAGGGCCTAAAGCGCAAGGTCGTCGCGCGCGTATCGCATTTCGCCATTGTGCCTTACATCATCGCGAAGTCAGATTTGTGCGCTATTTTTCCGGAACGACTCGCGCAGACTTACGCCGCTCAGGGGCTTGTGAAAGTTGTCGATCTGGCGATGGAGTTTCCCGACAGCGAGATCTCCATGGCCTGGCATCCGCGCGTTCACTATGACCCGGCTCATATGTGGCTTCGCAAAGTCATTGTCGAGACGACAAAGGACATGCTCGCGGCGCGCTAGGCTATTCATCACAAGAATAAACTGAATGCGAAGCATGAATTTCCTGCACAGGCCGCAGCCGCCTACCATGCCTGAAAAGTAAAAAACGGAAATCTTATTCCGTTGCGTGAAGAGGTAGGAAATGAGTGCAAGCGCCCAAACTCTGGAGCGTCAAGCGGGCCATCATCCGCGTTCGGAACGGATCGCGCGTCAATTTTCTGGCCTCGAAAAAATGCGGAGCAGCGAATACCGCGTCTGCATCGAAAAAGCGAAAATCGTCACCGAATCCTTCCGCAAAACCGAAGGCCAGTCTCAGGTCATTCGGGTGGCGCGTGCGCTTGAGGCCGTTCTCACAAACATTAATGTCTTCATCGAACCGGACGATCTCCTCGCCGGCAATCTTGCGAGCAAGCCCGGCGGCGTCGAACTGAGCTGCCTCTGGGCTCCGTGGGACAGGGAGGAAATTCTGGCGCTGCGCAAGGGCGGCTTCATCGTCGATGACGCCGACGTGTCGCAGATCGAGGAGATGAACGAATACTGGGCGACGCGTTCGCTCACCGCGCGCATGACGTCGCTTTACAATGACGAGCGCATATGGCCCTACGCCCAGCTTGGCGTGGTGCTGCCGCCATTCCGCAACAAGGAGGAGGGCTGGGGTCCCGGCGGCATGATCGGCTGCGGCTGGGGGGTGCATCACGAAATCAGCCAGATCATCTATGTTCCGGATTACGGAGCGGTATTGAAGCGCGGGCTTAACGGCCTCATTGACGAGGCCGAGCAAAAGCTGAAAGACAACCGTCTCGACAGCGCGGAGGCCATTAATCGCGCAGAGCTTTTGACGTCGATCATAATTTCGTTGAAGGCGATCATTACTTATGCGGGCCGCCTCGCGGATGAAGCGGCAAAAGCGGCGGCTCAAACGCCGGATGTTGCGCGTAAAAAAGAGCTATTGGCGCTTGAACGCGCCTGCCGCCATGCGCCGGCCAATCCCGCGCGCAATTTTGTTGAGGCTTTCCAGTCTTTGTGGATCATCTGGTCGGTGCTGCTGCCGTCGGGCGTGCTTTCTTACGGGCGGCTCGACCAGCTTCTCGGGGAGTATTATGCGCGTGATGTCGAATCAGGGGCCATAACGCGTGACGAGGCGCTCGAGTTTTTCCAGTGGCTGCGCGTCAAAGACTCCCACATTGTTATCACATCGGGCCAGACCCATCGCGATAAATATGGCGGCCTGTCGAAATGGCATAATTGCGTCATTGGCGGGCAGAACGAAAACGGCGACGATGTCACCAATGAGGTGACGCACCTTATTCTCGAAGCGGCGCACACCTGTCCGGCGCCGCATCCGAGCCTGACGATGCGGGTGCATGAAAAAACACCGCATGCTCTGATGGACCGGGCGCTGTCGCTGATAGCGACCGGCGTCGGCCTGCCTGCGATGCTGGCGGACAAGTCATGCATCGACTTCCTGACTCGCGAAGGCGTCGATATCGAAACCGCGCGCAATTACGCCGTTGCGGGTTGTCTCGGCGTTAACATCACTGGCGCGTCCCGGATGGTGGCCAGCCCGATGTTCGTCGCGACGCTGGTTTTGAAGTTCGCGCTTTATGGCGGCGTCGATCCGCGCAGCGGCGAGCAGGTGGGGCCGCACACGCCGAGCCTTGAAGAAGCGGCGGATTTCGACAGTTTCTATGTCGCCGTGAAAAGCCAGCTCGCCCACTTCCTGAGTCTTCAGGGCGAGTTCAACAACATCACCATTGACTCATACGGCAAAGTTTTCCCGCAGCCGGTGGAATCGGCGCTGTCCGTTGGCGGCATCGGCGCAGACAAGAATATTCTGGGCCGCACCATGCCGTTCGAGAACGGATCGGCCTTGAATCCCATCGGCCTCATCAATGTCGCGGACTCGCTGGCCGCAATCAAAAAGCTCGTTTTTGAAGAGCGGGAGATTTCCGCGAAAGACATGCTGCGACATTTGCGTGAGGACTGGCGTGGGGAGGGCGGCGAGGAAGCGCGCCGGCTTGCACTTGCTGCGCCGAAATACGGCAATGACAATGATTATGTCGATTGGATCGCAGCGGATCTTTACGATTTCTGCGCCAGGCATATTTCGAGCCTGACAACGAGCTATGGCGGCCGGCAGAAACCGAGTGCGCTCACCATTGGCACCTGCGTCGTGCCGGCGGGCCAGCAGACGGGGGCCACGCCGGACGGACGAGCAGCCGATGACAGCATCGCCGACGAATCTCTGTCGCCCATGCGTAAATGCGATCTCAACGGCGTCGAGGCGACCTTCAAAAGCGCGCTCAAAATCGATCAGGGCGCCTGGCAGTCAATGGCCTTCGATCTCAGGGTCAATCCGCAAGGTTTGCTGAGCGAAAAGGGGCGTCGCCGGATCGAGCAGCTCATCCGGAACTATTTCGCTGAAGGCGGCAAGCACATTCAGTTCAACGCCTTCGATGAAGACACCTTGCGACGCGCCCAGAAAGATCCGGCCAGTCATCGCGACCTGGTGGTGCGGATCGGCGGCTGCAGCGTCTTCTTCGTGCAACTCTCGAAGAAGGTGCAGGACGAGATCATAAATCGAACGGAAATCAATCCGCTCGAAAGCTGAAAAACAAAAACCAAGCCGGGAGGAACAAGTGAAAGTATATCGGCAGACTAACAGAACAATGAAAGCGAAGGCGGCGTTGCTGTCTTCTTTATCCGTCAGCGCGCTCGGCATTGGCGGGCTCGCGGCGCCGGCGGCGGCGCAAGGCGGCGATGCTGCGAGCGACACGATTATCGTGACGGCGCAGCGGCGCGAGGAAAGCCTGCAGGACGTGCCGATTTCGATCTCCGCGCTCAGCGGCGACAATCTTTACGATCGCGGCGTCACGAACCTTAAAGGGATTTCGAATTTCGCGCCGAACGTCGAATTCACCAACACCAACCGCCCGACCGCCGGGGGCGCCGCCTATGGCGGCTGGATGCGCGGCGTCGGCACGGGCGACTATGCCTATCCGACGGATCCGGGCATCGGTCTTTATGTGGACGGCGTCTATATGGCGCGCACGCTGGGCGGTCTTCTCAGCATCGCCGACATCGAACGCGTCGAGGTTCTGCGCGGGCCCCAAGGCACGCTCTACGGACGCAACACCATTGGCGGCGCGATCAACGTCGTGACAACCGAAGCGAAAACCTCCGGCGAGGCCGAAGGCATGATGCTCGGCCGTCTTGGCAACTATAATCGCGCCGATGTGGTGACGCAGATCAACACGCCCCTGATCGAAGACCGTCTCGGCTTCAAGGCCTCGGTCGGCTATTTCAGCAGCGACGGCTTTGGTCAAAGCCTCTACAACGGACAGCAGCTTAATGATGAAGAGCGGCTGATCATGCGCGCCGGCTTCCTGTTCGAAGCTACGCCCGATCTCACCTTCGATCTGCGCGGGGATTACAGCCGCCAAAACAATCACGGCTCTGTCGCGCAGTATAAAGTCGACAATGGCGGCTCTGGCTTTACCGACCGGTTCAACGCCATCGCGGCGCCTGTTCAGAACGCCGAATACGGCCTTGCGCCGGGCACGGAATACGGACCCGCTTTCGCGCTACCCGGAACCTACCGGACCTGGGCGGCGAGCCCGCTGCGGGATGATTTCATCGTAGCTGGCGGTTCTTTGACGGCGACCTATTCGCCGTCGGATACGTTCACCCTGAAGTCCATCACCGCCTATCGCGATCTCAGCACACGGGTGCAGGTCGATGGCGACAACAGCCCCTACCGCATCTCGTCGACAGATGAACGCATCTCCGACCAGCAGTTCAGTCAGGAGTTGCAGGCGTCGGGCGAAATCGCAGGCGGACGCGTCAATTATGTGGCCGGCGTCTATTACTTCGATGAGAGCGGTGAGAGCGAGAAGTTCAGCGAATTCCTGAATGGCGTTTACGAAATCACCGGTCTTGCGAGCGATGCGCGCGACAGCTTCACCTATCAGGACTACAAGGCAAAATCTTACGCCGCCTTCACCCAATTCGATGTGGGCCTCTCCGATGCCCTGACGCTCGTCCTCGGGGCGCGTGTCAATCACGACAAGAAAGACTTTACCGTTGAAGTGACTTTGCCGCAGCTCGACTATGCGGTGCGCACGCCGCGCCAGACTCAGAGTTCGTCATGGACGTCTTTTACCTCGCGTGTTGGCCTCAACTGGAAAGTATCCCCGGATACCCTCCTCTATACGAGCTATGCCACGGGCTTCAAAAGCGGCGGCTTCGGCAACCCGACCGCGACCATGGCCGCGCCGATCTATGATCCGGAAAAGCTGCGCACTTTCGAAGCGGGCGTGAAGACGGAAGCGATGGACGGGCTTGTTACGGCGAATCTGGCCGGCTTCCTCAGCAAGTGGGACGATATTCAGCTTAATGTCATCGTTCCGGGACCGACCGGCGGCTTCGTCAACCTCACCGACAACGCGGGCACGGCGCGGCTCTACGGCTTCGAGTTCGACGGCGTTATTCGCCCTGCGGACGGGTTGCGATTCAATCTCGGGGTTGGCTACACCCACAACGAGTTCACCGACCTCGATGACGGCGTCGTCGGCGTCACGCTCGACACTAAACTGCCGCACGTCCCGAAATGGTCGGTGACGCCCGGTTTTGAGTATTCCTGGAATACTGGGATCGGCCAGTTCATGCTGCGCAGCGATCTCAGCTATCGCAGCGATCAGTTCCTGACTATCGCCGACACCGGCTCGCTGCAGGAGGGCTACGCCCTGGTCAGCGCACGGGCGAGTTTCACGCCCGCATCGCTGCCCAATCTCGAAATCGGGATCGAAGGCACGAACCTGACTGACGAATATTATCTCGTCTACGAACAGGCGGTCGGCCTCGGCATGCGTCTCAGCCAGCCGGGCGATCCGCGCACCATCGCCGCGACGGCGCGCGTGCGCTTCTAGCAGGAGTTAGAAGCTGATCTGGCGCAACAGATTCACCATGCCTTCGCTGTTCCAGAGAAATTCAAAAATCGCGGACCGGTTATCAGGGGACAAGACAAGTTGCTCTTGTCTCCTGAAACCGATCCGGAAGGAAGATGAAGCGCCGGGCTGCGAGAATGGGCTGACGGAACGGGCGCATTTCAATTTTCGATTCAGCAGTATGTTGAAAATCAAGAAGAAATTATAATTCCATCTACATTCTCGCCGTAGGGGTGCTGGTTTGATCCCCGTCGCGCCTGCCATCATTTCGCTCGCGACAAATTCGCTTCACTAATTGTCTCCGCGAGGGCGCCCTGGCCGGGCGGGCGCGGTCGCGCTGGCAAACCCTGCAGATTCAAACTTTCGTCATTCGCGCCCACCATATTGATAGGACTCACGATCTTCAGGCGGGTGCGTTCGAAAGCGGCGCCAATGGGCGGGAGCTGTCAGAGCCGATCCCTTGGCGAACAAATTTTTCTTGAAGCCTGTTGCATGATTTGCGTAACTCTTGCTCATGATCACAATTGAACGCACGAATTACGCCTTTGCGACTTTTGACGCCTCGCCGGAAGAATGGAAGGCGATCAAGGCTATGGTGCGTCATGCCGAGAGCATCTATCACCATACTGAATTGCATTACAGGCTGTTTTGGGAGGAGGAAGAGCGCCGGTCCTACATTCGCCAAGTGATCAATATGATGGATGTTGAGGGTGATCCACCGATCGAACTAATGCACAGCAAAGAGATCCATACGATCCTTTGCTGCGTTAAGGAGATGGATCGTTTTGATGTTCCGGGCCTCGATGAGGACGATAAAATGGCGATTATCAGCCAGATGGAAAAATTTCATATTGTCGACATTTTTGACGACGAGAAGGCCACGCCAGAGCAATTGAAGCCTTAGCGGCCCGGCGCGCCGCAGCCGGAATGGGGCGTCGTCAAATCCATAGTTAAATGAGCTTATGCCTACGATTCCCGATACAAAAAGCTGGGTGAGCCGCCTTCATGACGGTCAGGTGGATAAAGCGGGCGCGCCCTATATCGGTCATGTGGTTCGTGTTTTCCAGCGGCTGCTCCAGGCTTTTCCGGAGGCGTGTGAAGATATTCAGCATGCGGCTTTGCTGCATGACGCTATTGAAGATTGTGAAATCACGCCACAAGACTTGCGAAATCGCGGATATTCGGAAAAGACGATTGAGATTGTCGAAGCCGTCACCAAAAAGCCTGAGGACGGCCTGACATATGCTGAACGGATTGAGCGTCTGGCTCTATCTGGCAATAGAGGCGCCATACAAGTCAAGATTTGTGGCTTGATGGACAACAGCGATCCCAAACGGTTTTCATCTTTGCCCGAAGAAAAGGCGGCGTCATTGTCAAGGCGCTATCAGCGCGCTTTGTCCGTCTTGACCGCCTCTTTGGAAAAGAGCGTTTGATTTATGTGGATGCGCAGGGCTTTTGGTTGAAAGAGTTTCACAGCGCCATCTATAGCCAACACGCTGGGGGCGATATCAAAGGCGTAAGAAAAGCAGGCAAAACCCTTCTTCTCGCCATATGGGTCTATCCGCCATCTTTCCGCCACATGCTGGTGCTTTCCTGACCGCCATGAGCGTGCATTTGCTGCAAAACGCAGTTAGAGTTTATTGCGCTAGAGACTGACGACGATCCGGGGGCGTATCTTGAGGCATTCGATGAAGACCGCACTCGCGCTTTGCGCGCTTGGCGTGGCCTTTGCCGTCACAAGGGCGTCTGTATCGGATGAACGCTCTTTACTCGAAGAACGTGTTGAAAAGGCCTGGGCAAGTGAGAGCAGTTCCGAGGCGAATGGCGGCACTATTGAAGAGCTGCCTTCAGCAGCGGCGGTCCCTGAACTTCGGTCTGCATTAAACGCCGAGGCGGATGGGAGCTGCGAGGGATCCTCTGACAAAACCCCGCCGCCTTCCGACCCTGAGGGGCAGTATCAACGCGCGCTCTCCTTTGCCGATATAAAAAGTTCGGCGTTTGACATGGCTCAGGCGGAACACTGGTTCACCCTCGCTGCAAGGCAGGGACATGTTCGCGCCGCCAAAAGGCTAGGAGAGATTTACCGCTACGGCTCGCCAAGAGACATCGATCGCGCTCTTTTTTGGTATGGTTACCCAAGAACGCTGCTTGTTACGACGGGCAAGCTTGTTGGCGGAGGGAAAGAGGAGCTGGCCGTTCTTCGAGAGGCTGAACTGGCGCTTCTCAAAGAGAAAAAACGGCAACGCGCATCTGAGAGCGCCAAGCCAATGACAGCCTATGAAAAAGGCGAGGCTATCGGCGCCGCCTTGAAATTCATGGCAGGCAAGACCGACGCGCCTCAAGAAGCGGATCTTCATGCTCAACAAGGTGATCCGAAAGTCGCAGCGTGCCGCGCCGAAGCGCTTAAGCACATTACCACCTGTAAAAAGGGAACAGACTACGCCAATTGCGAACCATGGGGCTGCCCAGAAATTGTGCGTTGCGACGGATACGCCAGGGCATGCGAGGGGCGCGGCGCGCCATACAACAGCAATGACACGTTTTTTTGTGACAAGCGCAACTGGCGCACGCGAGATCTTGAACTTGAAAACGTACTTAAACGCGCTTGCCCGGCGTAGTGAGGGCTAAGGGAAAAGCATGATGATTGGTCGCTTCGTTATTGTTATGATCAGTGTCTTGATCGGATTTTCTGTTTCTCATGCAGCCGAGGGGGAATGGTCTGCGGAAAGAAATGGATGGAGCGTTCGTGCAGGCCAGGTGAACGCACAGCGCTATTGGGTTCTGCGTCACGATAAGCACAAGACAGCGATCATCACGGTAAATCTTGATGCGCGTACGGATTTGCCTTTCGCTGAGGCTTTTGAAAGATTGAAAACGGAGCAAGGGAAACTCAATAATTGCCCCGCACTCGTCACGGCCAAGGCGGAACCCGAACGCGATTTGGCGGATGAGGCGCTGCTTGCAATTACAAAAGTCAAAGATCCTGAAGCCTATGCGGCTATGGAAAAAGATCTGCCAGTTATCGGCTACGATGCCACGGATGATTACGCACGGCCTCGATGTGTTCTGATCGCCCGGGAATATGTTGGCGGCGGCGTGCTTTTTGGGTGGATCGGGGACGATAGCGGCAAGCTTGCCTTTAATCGGTCCTATCTCTCAAATATTGTGCGAAAAACTATTGATGACATCAATGCACGCGAGGCGCCTCAAGCGCCTGCAGAAACCCAGCAAACAGTCGTGTCATGTGAAGGAACCGAGACGTACGCTAATTGGGTAATGTCATGGTCTCCCAAGAGCGCAATCGTTTATGTGCGCAACCCGGAATTTCTTGACGCCGATAAAAGCAAGGGCAAGAAATTGCGGTTTGGCTTCAATGTTGGCGGCAAGGTCGATCCCAAAAACGGCAGACAGGACCCTTACTACAGTATCTACATGGCTGCGCAGGAAAGTGGGCGGGGCTTTGCGCCGCAAAAGAGCTATATAATTGTCGATAGCGTTCTTCTGCAGAAATGGGGCGTTGGCGGCGGCCAATGGGCTGCGCTTGAGGACAATACCGTTGAGGCCCTGTTTTCGGGCCGGACCGCCATCATGGAAACGAAAGAGCTGGGACGATTTCGTTTTCCCCTGGACGACTTGAAAGCGGTTTTGGAACTTGCCGACACCAATCAGCAATTGGCTGTCGCCCATGCCGAGCTTGGCATGTGTGAACAGTGACCGTTCAATAATATCTTGAAATTATTCTAAAAATAAAACCACCCCTTCGCTCGCGGCTCCGGTGGGGCGGCCGGACCGGCCGGAGCGCAGTCGCGCTTGCGAATCTTGAGGGTTCGAAGTTTCGCTATTTGGCTCAGTCTTATCCGGCTCGGATCATGGGGCCCGCCGCGGAGCGGCAAATATTGCCGCCACTCTCTCGTTTTCAGCGAGATGGCTGGTTAATTCTTTCTTGACCAATTTCACGTCACTTTAAGAGGGCCAAATCTATGTTGCGTCGCAACATTATAAAGGGTGCTAGTACTTGTTGTAATTTTGTAACGCTTTGATACGGAGCGCAGTCGCCTGCAACTGTTCGCTGGACGGCGCGGAAGCAGTGAGAGAAAAGAATTCAACGCCCGGAAAAGAGTATCACCGGGAATAACGCCCCGACAGGGAGGGGCAAGATTAGGGGTTACAACATGAAGATCGATTCCAAGATGAAAGTTTACGCCGCACGCCTGCTGACCGGCGCGGCGCTGGGTGCGATCGCTGCGGGAAGCGCGGCGGCGCAATCCGATCAAATCGTCGTCACCGCAACCAAGCGCGCGCAAACGCTTCAGGAAGTGCCGATCGCGGTGACTGTCGTCAACGATGAGCTGATCGAAAAGGCCCAGATTCAGGATCTCCTTGACCTTCAGTTCTCGGTGCCTTCGCTGCGCATTTCTCAGCTTCAGAACTCGTCTCAGACAAACTTCATCATCCGCGGCTTCGGCAATGGCGCGAACAACCCCGGCATTGAAAGCTCGGTCGGCGTCTTTATCGATGGCGTTTATCGCTCGCGTTCCGCTGCGGCGATCCTCGACCTGCCGGTCCTTGAGCGGGTCGAAGTGCTGCGTGGTCCGCAATCGACCCTTTTTGGTAAAAACACTTCAGCCGGCGCTATTTCGATCACCACTAAGCAGCCGGAATTTGAGCTGGGGGGCAGTGTTGAAGCGTCCTACGGCAACTACGATCAGATTCTGTTCTCAGGCACGCTGACGGGCCCCTTGACCGAAACGCTGGCTTTCCGCGTTTCCGGCAGCATCAACCAGCGTGAGGGCTATTACACTAACGTCGTAACCGGCGCCGACACGAATGAGCGCGGCCGCTGGTCCACCCGGGCGGAGCTGCTCTGGGAGCCGAGTGACGTGCTCTCTTTCCGCCTCGTTGGCGATTACAACAAGATCGACGAAGAGTGCTGCGGCGCGATCCAGCTCTTCAACGGGCCTGCGACCCTGGCTATTGGCGCGCCGGCCCCCTTCGGACTCGGCGAGACGATCGATACCGCCGGCGACACCGAGTATGAAGTTGCTTTCAATACGCCGCCGTCCAACGAGTTGACGGGCAAAGGCGTTTCCTTGCAAGGCGACTGGGATCTGGGCGCTGCGCAGTTCACCTCAATCACGGCCTATCGCACGCAGACCGACAACACTGAGACCGATGCAGACTTCAGTGCCGCAGACATCATCACGAACCCGCAGGATCGTCAGTATAAAACCTTCACCCAGGAAATCCGGCTTTCTTCCACCGGCGACAACACGGTCGACTGGCTTGTGGGCGCTTTCTACTTTGACGAAAGCGTGGATTTCTCCCGCGATGTGATCAGCGGCACCCAAACGCGCGCCTTTATCGACGGCATTCTCGCCGGCGGCGGCATCTCGGGCCTGGAGTCGGCGCTGATGCTCCCGGCGGGCACTTTCCTGCAGCCGGGCGCCGGGTATTTCGGCGAATATACGATGGATAACAAATCCTACTCCGTTTACGGCCAGGCGGACATCCATCTGACGGACCGCTTGACCCTTTCGGGCGGCGTATCCTGGATCAAGGACAAGAAAGACTACACGCTGAACGACATCAATAACGAGCCTTTCTACAATGTGGATCTCGTTGAAGTCGGCTTCGGCGGCGCCTTCGCCAACATCACCATGCTTCCGCCGACCCCGGCCAACATTGCGGCGCTTGCCGGTTCGCCGCTGCCGCTTGCGGCCCTGGCGCCCGGCGTGGTGATCAATCCGGCGACGGGCATGCCGTTTGCGCCGGGCGACGTTTCGACAATCGGCACGGTCGCCGGCGCCATTGGCGCAACGCCCTGCGACGCCACGAACCCGGCGCTGTTGTGCAACTCGGCGCTGGCGCTTTCACCGCTGCAGTTCCTGCCGGTTCCGGTCAATGTGCCGAACCCGGCCGATCCGCTCGATGACGGCAGGCTCAGCGATGACAAAGTCACCTATACGGCGCGCATCGCCTATGACGTGACGGACAACCTGAATGCTTACTTCTCCTATTCGACGGGTTGGAAAGCAGGCGCGGTGAACCTGTCCTCGGACTCGATGCCGCCGGATCCGGCGACCGGATTTGGTCGTGAAGCCGGCCCGGAAGACGTCGAGCTGTTCGAGCTTGGCTTTAAGGCCCAATTCGATCGCGGCTATTTCAACGCCGCTATCTTCGATCAGACCATTGAGGGCTTCCAGTCGAACCTGTTCATCGGCACTGGCTTCGTTCTGGCCAACGCCGAAGAACAATCGGTGCGCGGCTTCGAGGTTGAGACGGCTTACGCGCCGTGGGATGCGCTCTCGCTGACAGCCGGCGTGACCTATCTCGATCCGGAGTTTGACTCCTTCCCGAATGCGCCCTGCACCTCTTTTGCAGGGTTCTCAGTGCCGGAATGCGCCGCCGGGGCGACGACATTCGACGCCTCGGGCTTCACGCCCGCCGGCATTTCCGAATGGAGCGTCTCGACCTCCGCCACCTACACCCACGACATGGGCAATGGGGCCGAGGGCTTTATCCGGGCCGAGTATCTGTTCGAAAGCGACACGCAAGTTGTCGACAACGTCTCCGCGGCGATTGCGAGCCGGGAAGTCAATGTCCTCAACCTTTCTGTGGGCTACGAAACCGAAAACGGCTTCCAGGTCATGGCCTGGGCCCGCAACCTCACGGACGATCAATATCTCCTGAGCGCCTTCCCGACGGTTATCCAGCCGGGAAGTTTCTCAGGTTATCTGTCGCCCCCGCGCACCTACGGCCTGACCGTGCGCAAGAGCTTCTAAACCGGACGCGCCTAGAGGGGACTTCGAAGAGGGCGGCTTTCGAGCCGCCCTTTTCTTTTGTCCCGTTGAGCCCAGGAGAGATCGTTAAAATTGCCGGCGCCGCCTTGACCCGCTCTCAACCGGTTCGCCGGCAAACTGGCCGCAGGGCGTCGGGAAAGAAACCTTATGGCCTTTGCAAAAAAGAAGCAGGAAGCGCCGCGCATCAGCGCCGACCGTCTCGCCAGCCTTGCCGGCGGGGGCGCCGCCGTTGCGGCCGCGGTTGAAACGCCCTCCGTCTCAGCGCCGCGCGTCCGCGTGGAGGTGCAGCCCGACCTCTCGCGCATCCGCCCGTTCGGCGCCATCGAAACGCCGGAAGAGCGCAAAAAACGCCTTACCGCCAAGACCCTCAATTTCAGCGCGACCTTTATCGCGCGGCTCGTGATCATGGGGGCCGTCGGCTATCTCATATATGACATCTGGCAGGGCACGGGCGTCATCCATCGCGGCTACGCCATGGGGATGTTCGCCATGACCGCCGATTTCGGACGGGTCCTCCTCAAGGCGATGGAGCCGGGCACGAAATAAGAGCAAGGAACCCGCCCGCTTCGATCGATCCGGCGCAAAATAAAGGCCTCTCGCCGCGCGCACGAAGGCGTGATGGCGTCCGCCCTTGCAAGGCCCCGGCGCAGCCCTATTTCCACCACAATGATGAACCCCACTGGACAGGCATCGATTTGTCTGGGGAGAGAGAGCGATGGGTATTCTGGAACTTCTTTTGGTCGGCTTTATCGCCGGGACGTCCCTGATCGGGGCGACCAGCCTTTTCATCCGTACACGGAATTAACGTCCGTTACCGCATTCGCGCATTTGCAAAAACGATCATCGTCCAGCCGGCGAGGAACGAAACCCCGCCGACAGGCGTGATCGCGCCGAACCAGCGCGGCGCGCCAAGCGCCATGGCGTATAGCGAGCCCGAAAAGATGACGGCGCCGATGCCGAAAGCCCAGCCCGCGCGGCGCAGTATGGACTTTTCCGACATCGAAACCGCAAGCGCTGCAACGGCGTGGGCGAGGCCGTAAAGCGTCGCAGTTCCCCACCAGTCGAGGCCTTCGGTGGAAAGCCGGCCTTCAAGCCCGTGTGCGCCGAAGGCGCCGAGCGCGACCGCAACAAAACCGCAAAGCCCCGCGAAAACCCCGAGCCTGTTCATGGCGAAAGATCCTTTGTGATGGTGAAGGCGCCGCGAAATTCGCCGGGCGCAAAGCCCGTCGCCCGATCGTCCGGATAGCGCGCAGCAATGGCTGCTTTCACCTCTTCTGAAATTGCGGCGCCATGACACAAGACGCATGGGCCCCCGGTCATGATCGGCTTCATGTAGCGTAGTTGCCGGCCCTCCGCCGTCGTCACGATCTCTGCGCGTTCAAGCCCCGCCGGATCGGCGCCGGCTTCGATCTCGGCGAGAAACCTCTCCATCGCCGCGCGCTCAAACGCGTCGGGCGCATTGTCCGGATTGCGCCAGCGCAGGGCGGTGCGCCCCACCGCCATGCCGGTCTCTTCAGAAATGGCTTCCGCGATTTCCGGAGCCTCAAGATTGCACACCTCGATGGCGGCGACCGGCCCGCTCTCTCCAATGGTTTCGACGAGCCGGGATTTTAATCGCCCGCCAAGAGCGCTCGCCGCCTCGCGCGCCGCGGCGATGTCGGCGGGATCGGGCGAGACGGGCGCGTCCTCCGATTCTCGCGCGCAGGCGGCGAGCCACAGCGCGCCCGCCGAAAAACAAAGAAGGCTATTGCGCAGATTTTTCATGGGACGTCTCCATTCTTGCCGGCGGCGCAAGTCTATGCGCGGCGCGGAGGCGCGACAGGGGCCGGATCGCCGCGCCCTGCTGCGCTCCGTTACACGCCGCCGCTCTTTTTCGGCCGCATGTTTTCTCGCTTTGCGGCGAATCTGGCGCCATTTGGACGATTCCTCCAACAGTGTTTCACGGGGGCTCATCCTTCTGTGGGCTTTGCGAATGCGCATGATACGCCCGCCCCGGGTCCCCGTGAAAAATTATCCACGGGTCTCCGTTTGGCCTTATAATAGGCCGGCCCCCATCACTCATATGGCACTCAGTGCGCCCTTGCGCCTTGACCCGAAAGCCCCCATTTGCGAGGTCTGTCATGAACATGACGCCGGCTTGGCCCCTGGTTTGGTCTTTGGGCCGATTTCCGCCGGCGAGTCTTCTCGCGTCCGCTGAGGGGCGTTGAGCGAGGCGGCGCAGTTCCGCGCCAGCGCCAGTAAAGAAGATGTGCCCCAAGGCGCGCGAAATCCAAATTTCGATCGCTTCTGCGATTGGGCGCGAACAATTCGAAGACGAAAGGCAAACTCATGAGCACAGCCAAGAAAGGCGACATCGTCGCCATTGAATATGTCGTGCGCACCGGCGACGGGCGCGTCGTTGGCGGCACGGAGCAGCAGGGACCGCAGACGCTGACCATCGGCCAGTCGGAAATCTTTCCCGAGATCGAATCCGCGCTCGACGGCATGGCCGTGGGCGAGGAGAAGGCCGTCACCGTCCCCTCCGACAACGCATTCGGGCCGCGCCGCGAGGAAATGGTGGTGCAGATCCCGCGCGAACAGCTTCCCGCCGACCAGCCGCCGCAGCCGGGCCTCCAGCTTTCGGCGAAGATGCAGGACGGCTCCACGGTGAACCTCACCATCACCGAAGTGGGCGAGGAAGCAGTGGTCGCCGACGGCAATCACCCGCTCGCCGGGCAGGACCTGCATTTCGGCCTGACCCTCGTTGAGATCAAGGAAGCGGCCTGAACGCCGTCCCGTGCGGGCAACGCCCTCCGTCATCCCGGACGCGTTGCAGCACGCAGTGACGCAATGCAGATCCGGGATCGTTTGCCCGCGGAACACAACCGGACATATGAAAACGGCGCCTCGCCCGGCGCCGTTTTTCTTTGGGTGAGCGCTGCGACGCTCCGGCTATTGCTGCGCTTTATACTCTTCCACCATTTCCTTTATGCGCGGCTGCGCCCGCGCCATGACGCCGGGCATGGTTTCCTGCGCCCATTGCGCGGACACGGCCATTGACGCTTCGACAAGGTTCGACTGTTTCGACAGGAAAGACGCGCCGACGGGCGAGTTGTAAAAGGCGACGACGCCTTGCAGCTCTTCCAGCGTGTAAACCTCGGCATAGACCGGCGCCATCTTGTCGATCAGCGCGTCAATCGCCGGCGCCATCTCCTCGATCATGATCTCGGAGGTTTTGTCGAGGACGGTTTCCAACTCCTCATCGGTCAGCGTGGTGTCGGGGCGCGTCGCCCTGATGACCTGCATCTGCATGGGCGCCATCTGCGCAACGATCTGTTTCGACATCTGCTTGGCCTGCGACAGCTCGATCAGCTCCTCGGCGAGTTTCAGCTTTGCGGCTTCGTCATCCGCGGCCATGGCGGGCGCGCAAAGCCCCGCAACAGCGATTACGGCGAACAGCGTGGTTCTGACATTCATGCCCGGCCCCTTTTCGATTGCTTGCGCGAACACCAGAGCAGATCGGCGGGGACGGGGCAAGGCGGGGGAGGCGGCCCTAAGGGGCGGAGGGGCTGACTTTCATTCACCCCCATCCCCTCGCTCCGCTCGGGACTTCCCCCGTAAACGGGGGAAGAGAAACTACCGCTGCGCTTTCGGCATTCACCTTCCTCCCCCATGCTAATGGGGGAGGTGTCGAGCGCAGCGAGACGGAGGGGGTTGGTTCCCGGCTTGCGCCCGAGAGGGTTTCAAATCGTAGGGCGGGCCTTGGTCCGCCATTGAAGGAGAAAAGCGGCGGGCTAAAGCCCGCCCTACGCTGCGATAGCCGCATACTGAGCTTCGGCCGCCAGACCTGTGCGAGCCGTGGACGGTGTTTTCGATACCACGGTGACCATGCGCAATTGTTCTAACGCCAACCTTCATCGAAATCGGCGCGTCCACAATGAGGGCAGCGTATAGGGTTTAGTGGTTGACGTTGTCGCCGTGCGTCTTCGCTTTCCTCTTTGCTTAGGACCTTAAGCTCAAAATTTCTTTGACAATTTTTACAGTAGTACCTCTTGTGTTCACTCATAAGAGACTCCGGCGCGTTGAATGAACTGATTCCATAAGAATTCCGCTGCAGCTTTTGGGGTAAGGCGTTTTGCCTCTTGGTTTGAGAAGCCTGTCATTCCCGAATTTGAAAGGTACATATCATATTTGTCTGCATTAATGCTGAACCATCCGTTTGCAGAGTTTCCGGTGTCATTCTCTTTATCAACATATGAAATGTCGCCGAAAGAAGAATTTGCGCCACCAAGTCGGACTGTAATATGCGCCTCTTTCTTTGCTGTCATCCGATTATATGCAGAGCATGAAAAAGCAACGTCACTTATTCGCCTAAAACGAGCCTTCATACCTTCAACTTCATCCAACTCGGCGGAGGCTTCTTGAAAATATTCGCTTATTGTTGCGAATGCTTTTTCGCGATAATCGCTCTTATCGATCGCATCAAAATCACGTTCAATACGATATTTTTTTTCGGGCGCGTCTCTCGCAGTTGCGGCTACAAAAGAAGCCGCCGAGCTCTTTTTGGAAAGTGAAGAAATAACACGCTTGATTTCATTCACGACATCAAGCCAGGCAGTATTCTTGTTGGTCCATTCTGAGATGGCCTTTCCGTCTTTTGGAACGGCTTTTAAATCTCCAAGAGGAGTATTTTGCCAATCACATGGCTCTAGTATGATTGGAATTACGCGGATGGTTCCTTCGTCGTGACCTTTTAGCGCTTCGACCATTTCTTTTTCGAAGCAATAATCTGAATTGATGAAATCAGGGCTGATCATTGCGAAGAAAATGTCGGCACTCGATAACTCTGAAATTATTGATGAATCAAGATTCTCTCCCGCCAATATTTCGCGGTCGAACCATGCATCAATTTGACCGGCACGCCTCATTGCGGCCAAATGCTTATGAAGGTCACCAACAGCCGCTTCGTCAGCATGGGAATATGAGATGAATGCTTTCATTATCCCACATCCTCCTGAGAGTATTCATATAACGCCGTGCTCATGGATGGGTCTAATTGGGAAGGCGTTTGTATTTGCCATTTCTCTACTATTACTGAGTGGCCATAGGCTGGCTCTTGTTCGAAAGAGAAGGTCTTTAGGTCTAGAAATATGGGCCCATAAGGATGTGTTGCGCATGCTAAAAGTTGAGCTTCTCCATGCAGAACAATATCTCCCGGCCAAAAATCTCGATTATGATGGAATTTAAACGCATCGTAATTATACGAATGAGTTATATGGATGCGTCTTCTTAGCGGAATAACGCGCGTTTCAGCAGAAATCGGAGTAATTCTAGGCGCTAATAGTTTTGGGCGTTTTGGAAAAAATACTGAGGTGCAGTTGCCCAAATCTGTTTTTCCAAGGTAAAGGCCGTATTGAAAATCCTCTCGCGATCCGCAGATAAAAAACTCATGGGGGGCTAAATGTTGGAGCGCCACATAGCCACCTAAATCGGTAGTTATAATATTTTCCGCCACGGGCTTAATGTTCTCTGTCTTTTGGAGGATTTGGGTCATTCGCTGGGGCAATAGTATCTTTGCTCCGTATACGGCCATCTCGGCCCATAGTCGTGAGTTCGCCGCCACCCTGATTGCCAAGCATTTCGCGTGCTGTTCGCTCCGCTTCAGCTTGCGTATCGTGAATTGATGAGGCGCGATCTGAATCGTTTCTCTTATTCGCCCAGCTTCCATCAGGACGGCGATAAACACTTCGGTCTTGTGGTTTGCCCATGGGGGCCTCCATCTATATTTGCGCCCCTCACAAATATAGATGGAGATTCCTATTCAGTTTGTCAAGAACAAACCGTAAACAAAATTATTCTTTATTTATCAAGTATTTAATCTGTTGAAAATTTTACTGACAAGCCAGACACTCATCGTAATCGGTCTTCGCGGCGGCCTGCATCATTTCGGCCATGCCGATATTTTCCGCACCGGGCTCTGACGTCATGTCGCGTTCGGCCTCCGCGCTCGTGACGCGCTTGCCATTGGCGAAGCCGGCGCGGGCGATGGATTTCGACCGGCAATAGTAAAGCGACTTCACGCCCTTCTCCCAGGCCGACCAGTGCAGCATGTGGAGGTCCCATTTATCGATGTCGCCGGGCAGGAACACATTCACCGACTGGCCCTGACAGATGTAAGGGGAGCGGTCGGCGGCAAGCTCGATCACCCAGCGCTGGTCGAGTTCGAAGGCCGTCTTGAAGACGTCTTTTTCTTCCTGGGTCAGGCAGTCGAGATGCTGGACCGAGCCCTCATGTTCGAGGATCGAATTCCAGGTCTCGTCATGGTCCTCGCCTTTTTCCTCGAGAAGTTTTTTGAGCGCCGCGTTCTTCACCGTGAAGGAGCCCGACAGCGTCTTGTGGGTGTAGACATTGGCCGGGATCGGCTCGATACACGGCGAACAGCCGCCGCAGATGATGGAGATCGACGCCGTCGGCGCGATCGCCATTTTGTGGCTGAAGCGCTGTTTCACGCCGCGCTCCTGCGCATCGGGGCAGGCGCCGCGTTCTTCGGCCAGCGCAACGCTCGCCGCGTCCGCGCCCATGCGGATATGTTTGAAAAGGCGCGTGTTCCACGACTTCGCCATGGCGCTCTCGAAGGGAATGTTCATGGACTGAAGGAAGGAGTGGAAGCCCATGAGGCCGAGCCCCACCGAACGCTCGCGCGCCGCGGAGTATTTCGCCCGGTCCATGGAGGAGGGCGCGCGGTCGATGAAGTCCTGAAGCACATTGTCGAGGAAGCGCATCACATCCTCGATGAATTCCGGGCAGTCTTTCCACTCCCAGTATTTCTCGGCGTTGATCGAGGAGAGGCAGCACACGGCGGTGCGCTCATTCCCGAGATGGTCCTTGCCTGTGTGCAGCATGATTTCCGAGCAGAGATTGGAGGTCGACACTTTCAGGCCGAGATCGCGCTGGTGCTTGGCCATCTGCTTGTTCACCGTGTCGGAGAACAACAGATAAGGCTCGCCCGTGGCGAGACGCACTTCGAGGATCTTCTGCCACAGCTTGCGGGCGGAGACCGTGCGCAGGACTTCGTTCGTTTTCGGCGAGCGCAAGCCGAACTCTTCATCGGCCGCGACGGCGTGCATGAACTCGTCGGTGATGTTGACGCCGTGATGCAGGTTCAGGGACTTGCGGTTGAAATCGCCCGACGGTTTGCGGATTTCGAGAAACTCCTCAATTTCCGGATGGTGGACGTCGAGATAGCAGGCCGCCGAGCCGCGGCGCAGGGAGCCTTGAGAAATCGCCAGCGTCAGCGAATCCATGACGCGGATGAAGGGGATGATGCCCGAGGTCTGGCCCGAATGCTTCACCTTCTCGCCGATGGAGCGGACATTGCCCCAATAGGTGCCGATGCCGCCGCCATTGGAGGCGAGGGAGACGTTCTCGTTCCAGGTGCCGACAATGTCGTCGAGGGAATCGCCGACGGCGTTCAGGAAACAGGAAATGGGCAGGCCGCGATTGGCCCCGCCATTGGAGAGGACCGGCGTCGCGGGCATGAACCAGAGTTTCGAGATATAGTCGTAAATGCGCTGGGCGTGATCGGCGTCGTCGCCATAGGTGCGCGCCACCCGCGCGAACATATCCTGAAACGACTCGCCGGGCAGGAGATAGCGGTCCTCCATGGTGGTCTTGCCGAATTCGGTGAGGAGCGCGTCGCGCGAGCGGTCCACGACGATATCCTTGACCACCTTGAGGGCGGGCTTTTTCGCCTCCGGCTTCGCGCCCGCGTCTTCGCGCGGCGCCGGGCCCGTATTGGCCGGATTGACTGTTTCCATCTCTTTGGCGGCTTCTGAGAACGACATTCTTGCCCCGTCCCTCTTTACTTTCGCCTTCGAAAAGGCGCGCAAAAACCCTCTGCCCGGATTGCCCGAAAGGGGCCGCATCCGGCGCGGCTTTCCGTTTCTGTTGTGAATCGCCGGCGCCCCGCGTCGACACAAGATATAGTGATAGAGCCTCATCCCAACGTCAACATGAAGTTGGTCAGTGGGCAAAAGTTTTTGGTTAAGGAGGTCTTAACGGGGCGCAATCAGTGCGCTGAAAGGGTTAATCGCGAGGCCGGTTTTTAAAGGCTTCGCCGCCTCGTTTCGCTCCCGAGCCGCGCAATTCTTGCGCCTCAAATTTTTTCGCATAAGCGTCCGTGCGCCAGCGTTCCGGCGCCGGGGAGAAGCCCGCATCGACGAATTTCACCGACGAATCCCGGCGCCGCCATTCCGGTTCCGGCGCTTCGGCGGCCAAATCGGCCCCCGCGTGATTCGTTTTCCCCGGGCCCCCGGCGCCCCCGAGACGCGCGGCGAGGATCGCCACCACATCTTCCACCTGGCGCACCACTTCCGATTCGAGCGGCGCCTCCTGCGCGGTGTAGGCGCTGCGCATGGAATCGAGCGCGTCCTTCCTCGCCTTCGTCATCTCGCGCCGGCCGACGGCGCCGGAAAACAGCTCGATGACGATTCCCGTCAGGAGATAGGCGCCCCCGCCATAGACCAGCGCCTGCAGCGCCCATGGATATTGCGTGATGGCCAGGACCAGGGGTTCGCCGCCCGCGCCCGCAGGCTTGAACAGTTTCCAGCCGAGCCCGAGGCCGAATAAAGAGCCGCCAATCAGGCCAATGAGCGTGGCGAGCACGATGTCGATAAAGGTGAACCCCGCGGCGGGCGGGCAATACCGTTTCAAAAATCGCTGATAGGCGTCGTCGGCCGTCTCGGGATTGACGGTCGTCAGGAAGGAGATGTTGCGGAAGAAATAGGCCGCTTCAAGCGCCGTCAGATGGGCCTGACTCGCCGCGGCGACGCCGCCGCCCGCGGAACTGGCGACCACCTTGTCGCGATAGGTTTTGAGCACAGCGTTGAGATTGCGCGCCTCGCGAGCAAGTTCGTCGCCAAAGGCTTCGCTCTGACGGCGCAGCCGGTCATTGGTCGCGTCGCCTCTTAAAAAGACCAGCGTGATCATCACGATCGCCGCCGAGGCTGCGGCGCCGCCCGCCAGCAAAAAGGCCTGCGCGAGGATCACCGCGTCGGCGGGCGTGGTTCCGGCGAAGGCGGTTTCGAGATCATTGGCGCGCGCGTAAAGCGCCGACTGGTTGAGCCAGAAACCGAGTCCGAGCCAGCCAAGGGCGATGAGAAACCGGATCCCCCAGATGGTGAGGCTCTTTTCGCCGCCGGCCCGGTGGTCGCTGACCTTTTTCAGGGCGATGGCGTTGCTTTGAAGCATGGCCTCGCGCCGCCCGACCTTGTCGGCGCTGTCGGCGAGGCGGCCCCCAAGGGCCTGACCGAGCTCGGCGGTCTCGTCCCGGGGCGTCTCGTCTCCGGGGAAGAGCGCCACCGTCGGATCCATAGGCATATAGTGGCGGGAGGTTTGGGGCGACGGGGCCTTGGCGGAAAAACGCGAGGACAGAAACGGCAGGCGGGACAGGAACGCGCCCCCCTTTTTGAGGGCGGCGGAGACCGGCGATGGTTTTCCTTTTGCGCTCATGTCATTGCCCCCTTCGAGCCCTGAAAAGTCAGGGTCTTCATCCCACATCCGCGATCCTACCGGAAAAGGCCGGAAGGGTTAATCCCCGGCGCTTTCCAAAGGGCGTCGTCGCATGGGGCTGCATCACGGTCTTGCCGAGACCGCCTAGCGCCCCGCATAGACAGCTTATGAGCCATTCCTTTTCCGAGATGATGTCCGGCGCCGCCTTTGACGACGGCGTCCTTTCCCTGACCATTCCGCCGGACTGGATGCAGGGGCGCACCACCTATGGCGGGCTCTCCGCCGCGATCTGCTTGGAAACGGCGCGGCGCGTCTTTCCCGAGGCGCCGCCTTTACGCTCGGCCATGGTGTCCTTCATCGGCCCGGCCGGCGGCGCGGTCGAGGGGCGTGCGAAACTGCTGCGCCAGGGGAAGTCGGTGACTTTTGTCGAAGCCGAGGTGACCGGGGAGAAAGGCATCGCCACGCGCTGCGAATTCGCCTTTGGCGCCGCGCGGCCGTCGCAATGGAACCGAACTTTCACGCCGGCGCCGGATGTGCCCGCGCCGGAGGAGTGCGGCTCGTTCGGTCCGCCGGAAGAAAGCCCCGTCCGCTTCGCCCGCCATTTCGATGCGCGGCTGGCGAAAGGCGGCGTTCCCGTCAGCGGTTCGAAAGACCACGACCATTTCATCTGGGTGCGTCATCGCGATGAAAAGGCGCAAGACATCGTCGCCCTGCTGGCCCTCGCCGACATGCCGCCGCCGGCGCTCATGCCCATGTTCACGGAATTCGCGCCGATCAGCTCCATGACCTGGATGGTGAATGTCTTGTGCGACGAACCGAAAACCCGCGACGGCTGGTGGCTGCTCGAGTCCCGCGCCGAACATGCGGGCGCCGGTTATTCCAGTCAGGACATGCTGGTCTGGAATCGCGACGGCGAGCTTGTGATTGCCGGGCGTCAGAGCGTGGCGATTTTCGCCTAAGCAAGGGCAAATAGAAAAAGCCCCTCTCCCGCGGGCGGGAGAGGGGTTGGGGTGAGGGTGCGAAGCCTAAAGTTGAACCGTCAATATTTTTCCAATGTAATGATGGTGGGAATCACAAAAGGAAAAAGTTCTCCGATTTAATAGTTGTCCCCCTCCCCTCCGGCCCCTCTCCCCCGAAGGGGGCGAGGGGAGATGTCATCGTTAGCATTTTTACACGGTTGAATACTTCATCCTCCCAACTCCTCCCGCTTCATTTCCAGCGTCAGCCACTCCTCTTCCTTTTCAGCGAGACTTTCTTCCGCCGCGGCGAGGTCTTTCGCCGTCTTGTCGAAAAGCGCCGCGTCGCGGGCGAACAGATCCGGATCGTCGAGTTTGGCCTTCAGCGCGGCGATGTCCGCCTGCAGCTTGTCGATCTCGGCGGGGAGTTTTTCGAGCGCGAACTGCTCTTTGTAGGAGAGTTTGGTTTTCGCCGCCGGTTTCGGTTTTTCAGCGGGGGCCGATTGTTTCGGCGTCTTTTTCTTTTGCTCCGCGCCTTCAAGACCCGGCGCGCTTCCGCGCTGCGCGACCATGTCGTCATAGCCGCCCGCATAGCGGACCCAACGGCCGGGTTTATCCGGGTCCGTCGCGATGACGCTGGCGACGAGATTGTCGAGAAACGCCCGGTCGTGGGAGATGAGGAGCAGGGTTCCTTCGTAGGCGGATAATTGCTCTTCGAGCATTTCCAGCGTTTCAAGATCGAGATCGTTGGTGGGCTCGTCGAGAACGAGGAGGTTCGACGGTTTTGCCAGCGCGGCGGCAAGGGCGAGGCGCCCGCGCTCGCCTCCGGAAAGCGCCGTTACCGGCTGGCGCCATTGTTCGGGACCGAACAGGAAGTCTTTTAAGTATGTCGCCACATGGCGTTTCTCGCCATTGATCGTGACCCAGTCGCCGGTCCCGTCATTGATGGCGTCGGCGACGCGCATCTCGGGCTCAAGGCGCGCCCGGCGCTGATCGAGCGAGACGATCTCGAGATTGGTTCCAAGCGTGATCTTGCCTTCGTCGGGCTGAAGCGCGCCGGTCAGCATATTGACCAGCGTCGTCTTGCCGGCGCCATTGGGGCCCACAAGACCGATGCGGTCGCCGCGGGCGATCTCGATGGAAAAATCGTCGACGACTTTCCGCCCGTCGAAGGATTTCGACACATGTTCGGCGACAATGGCGCGCTTGCCCGATGCGCCGCCGGCCTGAAAGGTGAAATTCGGTCCGCCCTGAACGCGCTTCGCCTCGCGCAATTGCTTGCGCATGTCCTGAAGCTCGCCCACCCGGCGCATATTTCGTTTGCGCCGGGCGGTGACGCCGTAGCGCATCCAGTGTTCTTCCGCCGCGATCTTGCGCCCGAGCTTGTGCAGGGCGGTTTCCTCTTCTTCGAGAAACTTGTCGCGCCAGGCTTCGAAATCCTTGAAGCCGACGCCCGTGCGCCGGGTTTCGCCGCGGTCGATCCACACCGTGTCGTTGGTGACGGTTTCGAGAAAGCGCCGGTCGTGGCTGATCAGGACGAGCGCGGAAGAAAGGCCGCGCAGTTTTTCTTCGAGCCAGGCGATGGCGGGAAGATCGAGATGGTTGGTCGGCTCGTCGAGGAAGAGGATGTCCGGCGCGGCGGCGAGAGCCTGAACGATGGCGGCGCGGCGCAGCTCGCCGCCGGAAAGATTTTCCGGGGCCGCAGCGGGATCGAGCCCCAGTTCATAAAGCAGCGTCTCCGCCTCATGGGCCCCGCCGGTTTCATCGAGCCCCGCGCGCGCGTAATCGCCGATGGTTTCATAACCGCTGGCGTCCGGCTCCTGGGGCAGGTAACGCACGGTGGCGCCCGGATGGAGGAAGCGTTCGCCGGAATCCGCCTCTATCAGCCCTGCGGCGATCTTCATCAGCGTCGATTTGCCGGAGCCGTTGCGGCCCACAAGGGCGATGCGCGCCCGCTCGCCCACCTGCAGCGAGGCGTTCTCGAACAGGGCGTCGCCGCCGATCTGCAGGCGGATGTCCGTCAGGGATAAAAGAAGCGCGCTCATGGTTTTGGCGTTATTTGCGGCCCTCGCGGCCGGTGTCGCGCGGGTCATAGAGGGTCTTCGCCAGCGCAGCAATTCTTTACCCAATGTTGCGAGTCTCGTGACAGATTTTCCGCTCGCCACTGGCGAGGGAGAGAGAAAATGCAATGCACCCGCTGAAGCAATATCTTCGCGATGTGGAGGAGGGGTTTCAGGATTTCGCCGCGCGCGTCGGCGTTTCGCGCCAGACGCTCTACCGGATCGTCTCCGGCGCGCAGGCCCCCAAGCCCATGCTGGCGCGGCGGATCGTCGAGGCGACGGGCGGGGCCGTCACGCTCGACATGCTTTATGGCGGGGCCGCATGCGGCGGGGCCGAAGTCGTCGGGTTCACCGCAAGACAGGAAGAGCCGCTCCTCGATCCTGAAAGGCTGCGCCTTGCTGTCGCCGTTGTGATCAATCATCTGCGCGCGGAAGAGGATGCGGCGCCGGGCGCCGCCATGCTGGCGATTGCGGCGGAAGCGGCGGTCCACACCTATGCGGCGCTGAGCCCGCTTACGACCCGTCAGGGTCCGGCTCGTCTTGCGCAAGCTCTGCGGCCAGTTCTCGAAGAAATTCTGAAAGAGTCAGGGGGCGTTCCGGCGCCGTCGGCGCTCGACCGGGGCGCGGAACTGGCGGCGGAGCTTTATTTTCAGCACCGCTCGCTGCGGCGTTGCTGAGCGCCTCCTGCGGACGCCCCGGGCCGTAAAGACTGACTTCCTCAGCCCGCCTTTTGGCCACCCGCCACATCATCCGGCCGATCCGGGCCGCGTAATTATCTTCGTCATTGTGCAAATTAATATTCCCGCATAGGTTGTATTTCCGCGTTAATCTCACTTATGTTCGCGCTATGGTTGTGTTTGCGTAATGAGTACCACATTTTCAAATGACGAGGATAAGAGATGACAGATCTCCGAAAAGAACAGTTAGTGTTGTTGCGATTTGAGAAGCAAATTGCGGGCCTTGCCGCGACTCTCGCCGCCGGCGCCGTCGCCGCCAAGGGCCTTGATGGCAAACTTCATGCATCAGAAGGGGCTGAAGCTTTTGCGGAGATCCAGACCGCGCTGGTTAATCTCGCGGAAGTCACGACCAGGGCGCATGACGCCATGAATGCGAAAGCGATGGAAGCCGGCGCCGACCTTTTCCAGGCGGCGGGCGGCGGTCTTCCGAAGTTTGAACCGCTGGGGGCTGTTCGATCGATACTGGGGCTTGGATAACCATCAGCCTTTACGCCGCGGCCATCGGCGCCATGCTGATGGCCGCGCATCTTTCACGCTCTCAGCAAATCCTCACCGCCGCACGCATCGTTTTCCTCAACTGGCTTGCGGGCCTTCAGTTCTGGCTCGTGCTGGAAGGGACGGCGCTGACCTGCGGCTATATTGTCATCGACGCGATAACCGCGGCCCTGTTTTTCCGCATGTCGCGGGGGAAATGGTTTCCAGCGCCATTATGCTTCATGCATGGCGTTCTGGTGATTTATCACGCCGGCACGCTCTTTAATACGGGCGGGCTATTCTGGGAAAAATTCATTCTCAACCGGGCGTTCGATGTTGAGCTCTTTTATGTCATCGCCTGTGCGCTGTTCCGGATTGCGGTCACCCGCGGCAATGCGCGCCGCGTCTGAGCTTTAGGAAACATCGATGATATTGACGCGTTGGGAGCGGAGAAAATCCTCGCTTTGTTCAAAGACGCGGTCATAGCGGTAAAAGGGGGTGCGCGGATAAATATGATGGATCAGGTGATAGTTTTGTCCCAAAAGCGCAGCTTTCAGGGCGTGACGCTTCCATCCCTTGCGCGCGGCGAACACCCGCGTGCCGCCCAACAGAGTCTGGTCGCCATGGGGATGATGCACGATCCAGTCGAAGCAGACGCCGAGAATCCCGACGGCTATGACGAGCGATCCGAACCAGGCAATCAACGCAACCTGCCATAACCCCAAAGATATAAGAATGGCGACGCCGATAAGCGACGGCGCGCCCTGCAGCGCGATTTTTGCGAGAAATTTTCCACCGCCCGGCTCTTTCAATTTATTGCCGATGGTGAAAGACCAGTAGCGCCAGGGCAGGGTCGCGGCGCGCGCAAAGACAGCCAGAAATCCATCGCCGCGCATCCACGCATCGGGATCCTTCTCAAGGTCGTTCGTATTCGCATGATGGGTCAGGTGAATATAGTCATGCATGGAATAGGGGTAGAACATGATCCAGCCGATCATGAGGCCGAAGGCGTGATTGATCCAGCGCAGGGACTTGTTGCGGCCGTGATAGTTGCGGTGGGCGGTCTCATGAAGACCTGTATAAAGCATATAGTAAACAGGAAGATTGATCAGCGCCGCAATAAAGACATTGAGCGCGCCTGAAATCGTCAGCCCAATGATCAATAGGAATAACGCAACGCCCGCGCTCGATAACGCAATCGTTGGCCAGGCAAGCTCGCCCACTTGCGCTTCCGCGCAACGCTGCACTGATCTCAGATCCGTGATTTCATCGGGGCCGGTTGTCGCCGGCGCCTCATAGGGCGCGCATTGCGGCATTCCCGGCGCAGCCGTTTGGGTGACAGACATAGTTACGCCACTGCCTTTGCCTTGTCCCCCTTGGCGAAAAGCATATCACGAGGTGAAAAAAGCGCAAAGCGCTGCTCACGCTTTTCGGATGAAGTCGGCGATGTCGTCATGGGCGGCTTTCGCCTCCGACAACGACCAATGCATGTGAAAGAGGTGAAACATGCCGTCAAACACGCGAAGCGTGCTTTCCACATTCGCGCGGCGCGCATGTTCTGCGACCCGGGCCGCATCGCCGAGCAGAACTTCGCGAGAGCCCACATGGACAAGCATCGGCGGCAAACCCGGAAAATAGCCGTAAATCGGCGAGATCAGCGGATTTTTGAGGTCTTCGCCGGGCGCATAAAACTCAAACAGCTTTTGCGCATTGCGCCCGTTATGAGAGCGGATCAACGGATCATGGCGATCGAGCGTACGGTACGTGTCGCTGGCGGCGGCGCCGTCCAGCGCCGGTGAGACCAGAACGACACGGTCAGGCAGGCGCACGCCTTCGTCGCGCCAGCGCAAGAGATTGGCGAGCGCCAGCATACAGCCCATGGAATCGCTGAGGATGACGATACGCTTGTTATCCAGCGTCGGCAGGAGCGCTTTGTAGACGCTGTCGATTTCATCCAGCGGCTTCGGAAAACGCCCCTCGGGCAAAAGCGTATAGGAAACGCCGACGCTTTCCGCGCCGGTGAGCCGCAGGGCGGGCAGAACCATGGAGGCGTTGAGCCGCGGCGAGCCGCAAACAAGTCCGCCGCCATGCACATAAAAAATGAAGAGGTCGTCGCTGTTATCGCCCGCGGTTTCGTAGCGAACGCAAGAGCGGCCCGCGATCTCCACATCGGTCATGCGATATTCGAAGTCGATTTCGTCGAGCGTCTTTTGCCATTCCATATTGGCGAGACGTCGGGCGAGGCCGCGGGTGACAGGATTGAGCCATGTTTCAAGGGTCGGATAGGCGCGCAATTCAGCCATGCGCTGTCTTGCGTTATTGCTGAGTGCCGGGCCGAAACGACGCGCCGCCAGAGACATAACTTCTCGCCTTCAACAACGCGCCCGGGCGCGTTTTTCAGGCGCGAGTTTCGCCTCTCTGCGGGAAACATCCGGTTAATGCGCGCGGCGTAATTACCCCCGAAAAGACGGCCGCCGGCGCATTCTTTTCGATGCGCCGGCGCCATTCCGGTAAGATAGATTAAAGTGAGATGAAAGATTTAAGCGGTTTCAAAGAGACTTGCCCAGTTGCGGGCTTTTCGCTTTTTCCAGCCGCCGCGATGCCAGGCGTCGGAAACGATCAGCGGCGCAACGCTCGTGGCTTCGGCGAAAACCATCTGCTCATGCACGGTCGAGACCTTGCCCCAGCTCGCCGCCTCTTGCAGCGTTGAGGAGGAGCACGCCCCGTCGCGCACATCGGCGACGGTGATCTGCACGGCGTATTTGTGCATCTCAACATCTTCATGGCCGAGAATTTCGGCGCAGACGACCGTGTCCTGCGCAAAGTTTTTCGGCACGCCGCCGCCGACCATGAAGAGGGCGGTGGTGCCCGCCGCAAGCTTGATTTCGGTAAGCTCGCGGAAGTCGCCGGCGCTATCGATGGTGACGAAAGGCTTGCCCGCCTTGCGGCGCTCCACCTGGTGCTTGACGATGCCGAAACCCGCCGAACAGTCGGAGAAAGCCGGCACGAAAATCGGCACGCCTTTTTCGTAAGCCTTTTGAATCAGCGAGTCCGGCTTTTTGGCGTTGCCGTCCGCCAGCCATTTGCCGATCTCGTAAATGAATTCGCGCGAGGTGTAAGGCCGCGGCTCAAGGCTCTCGCAAATGTCGTAGATCGTGTGATCCACATGCTGGAGCTCTTCCTCGTCGATATAGGTGTCGTAGATGCGGTCGATGTAAAGCGAGCGCAGGGTGTTGTCGTCGGGAATTTCATTCGCCTGGTAATGCTTGAAACCGAGCGCTTCGAGGAAATCCATGTCGATGATCGAGGCGCCCGTCGCAACGACCGCGTCGATCATGTTGTACTCGATCATGTCACGCCAGACGTGAAGGCATCCGCCGGCGCCGGTGGAGCCCGCCATGATCAGCCAGGGCGAGCATTTCTCGTCCTCGATGGCCATGTTGAGGATCTGCGCGGCGCGCGCGGCGTCGCGGCTGGTAAAGCTCATCTTGCCCCAGGCGTCGATGATCGGGCGCGCATCGAACTGGGTGATGTCGATATGCTCGATCGGCTGGCTGAGGAGTTCGGCTTTGCGGTTGTCTTGAGGTTGGGCGGTCATGAAATTCGGTCCTTTCTCGTAACCGGGTTTTCTAAAAACCGGATCCGGGCCGCGTTTGTTCCAAAACGCGCGGAGGGCCGTGATATGGGCGCTGATCTAGACGATCAGCGCCGCGATTGCCAGCGATGCTGGAAGTGTTTTCGAGCCGTTAGAGTTTCTGGCCTATGGCGATGACTTTCGCCGACCGGCGTTTCGGCTTTTGCGCCTCGAAAACGCTGGTCATGGGCGCGTCCGCGACCTGCGCTTCGACATATTCGCCGAAGCCGTTGAATTTGGTGGCGAGCGCGGAACCATAGGCGCCGGTCAGGCCGAATTCGATATAATCGCCTTCGCCGATATCGGCGGGCAGCATGAACGGGCCTTCCATGACGTCGATGGAATCGCAGGTGGGGCCGTAGAGCTTGAACGGACGCAAGGGGCGCCGGGGCGAGCCTTTTTCACGGAGAAGCTTCACCGGATAGACGAGGCCGTCATGGGCCGCGTCGAAAAGCGCGCCATAAGCGCCGTCATTGAGATAAAGCGCATCGCCCTTGCGCAGCTCAACGCGCGCCACATGACTGCCGGCTTCGGCGCAGAGCGCGCGGCCGGGTTCGCACCACAGATCGGCGTTCTCAAGCACGGGCATCTCTTCGAAGGCCGCCTCGATTTCGCGCATGTAATCCTCAAGCGGCGGCGGGGTGAGGCCCGGATAAGCAACCGGAAAGCCGCCGCCTACATCGACGATGTCCACGGTGACGCCCGCTTCGCGGATGAGACCGCCCACATGGGCCATGGCGACGCGCCAGGCTTCGGGGCGCATGCATTGCGAGCCCACATGGAAGGAAACGCCAAGCTCGTCCGCAACGGCGCGGGTCGCCTGCAACAGCGAGACGGCTTCGACGCCGGTCGCGCCGAACTTGCCGCCAAGCTTGTGCGCCGCGTAATCGGAAGAGACAGCGAGGCGCACGATCAGATGCAGGTCGCGCGCGCCGCCTGTTTCCTCGATGATTTTCTGAAGCTCGTCGCGGCTGTCGAGGACGAAGATGCGGACGCCATAATCGAAATAGGCTTTGCGGATCGCCGAGCGGGCTTTGACCGGGTGCATGAAGGCGAGCGTCGCGTCGTCGAAGCGGTTCGCGACGAGTTCAATCTCCGGCAGGGAGGCGACGTCGAACCAGCGCACGCCGGCGGCGTAGACCGCGTCGAGAATGGCGGGGTGGGGGTTCGCCTTCACCGCATAGAGAACGTCGCCGGGAAAACGGCGCACGAACCAGTCCGCCGCTTTTTCAGCGGCGTGAGGCCGGATGCAATGAACGGGAAGGTCCGGACGGTCGGCTACGACCAGCGCAAGCGCAGATTTGAATTTGTCCATCTCATGGAACCTCGCAAAGGCAGCTACAACCAAAGCGCCATTCTTGCGAGTGGTCCCATGGGAATGACGAAACCGCGAAATAGGAATGATGACCTCCGGTGTAAAGAAAAAAATTGCGGCTGCGGGCGATTTTTTGGCCGAGGCTGTCAGCACTGCGCGCGCATGGCTGCTAAACCGTTGAAAAAACTTCAAGAATTTTGATTTAAACCGGGATGTCAAGCTTGTCAGATGGCGAGATTTTCGTCCGATACTATCCCGGTCGCGTCATTTGTTGCGTCGCATAAGGGGACAGTTATGAGGACCGATCATTCCTTCAAGAGGCAGCTCGATGGCTATCGCCTCGCCACCGCGGAAATCCTTTACCATTTTCCCGACCATCCGGGGCTCCTCCAGGCCTATGTCTGGCAGGATTACGACATCGCCCCGAAATATCCGGTGCTGTCCAAATTCCTCGCCTTCTGGACGGCCGAGCTCGAAGGCCCGATCCATTCCGTGCGTCTTGCCGGCAAGAAGCTCATCGGCGCGTCGGAGCTCGCTTCGGTAAGCGAGTACGGGCTGAATTGACACTTGTCTTAAAGCGCTTTCACATATGCCTGCACGCTTCGGCGCAGGTCGGTGTCGGCCGGAAGTTCTCCCGCCGTCAATTCCTCATAAAGCGTCATCGTAGATTGTAGCGCCGCTTTAACGCTTGTGCGGTCATGCTCCGCAAGCGTTGCTTTCAGGCGCTCAGTCGCTTTTGGGAATTTCTGTTCGAGCCGTCGGACGCCGCGTTGCGGTTGTTCCTCACGCTTATAGATGAGCGGCCCCAATACCTGATCGCGGATGAAGGCGAGCATGGCGATGGCTTCGAAGATTTCGCCGCGGCCAAGTTTCGTCGCGCCGTAGTGAATCCAGATCCAGAAACGCTCTTCGAACCATTCGATCCCCCGGTCGGGCCAGCGCACGTCCGCCTTGTCCAGAAGCGTCGCCATGGATCCGTCGCGGTCGAAGAGAATGCGCGAGCGTTCAATGATATTTGACAGCGCGTCTGCGGTCACGAATTTCAGATCGACGTGAACGACATCCGGGCCGTAAAGACAGATGAGGAGCCGCGGCTCGCCCACATGTTCGCCCGTAAAGGCCGCGAGCAGGCCGCCAAACCCCTCGGCAATCGTGCGCCGCTCCTCCATAACGGCGTCATAGGCGCTATCGGCGGCGACAAGCACAAGGTCGAGGTCGGAAAATTCGTCGACGCCTCCATGGATGAGCGAGCCGCCGGCGAGCAATCCCGTAAAGCGGCTGTCAGCGCTGAGTTTTTGCTGGATGATGTCGAGTAAGCGTTGGTGAGAAGAGGGGAGCATGCTGGTCATAGGGTCCTCCAGGCCAGCACCTTAGAATTTCAATATTCATCTTAACGGTCAATACGGGCCCGCTCGCACATGCTGCGCAAATCTGCTTATGCTTCGGCCGCCGGACCGGGGAGCCCCTCTTGCCCACCATTTACGACCTAAAGCCGAAATTTCAGGCGCTGCTGCGGCCCTTCTGCACGCGCCTCGCGGAGGCGGGCGTCACCGCCAATCAGGTGACCTTGATCGCCTGCGGGTTAAGCCTTGCTCATGGCGCCGCGCATCTGATGAACCCCGGCGCCAAATGGGTGCTGGCGCTTCTGCCCATCATTCTCTTTTTCCGCATGGCGCTGAACGCCATTGACGGCATGCTGGCGCGGGAATTCGGGCAGGCGTCGAAACTCGGCGCCATCCTCAACGAACTGACGGATGTGATTTCCGATGCGGCGCTCTATCTGCCTTTCGCCTTCATTGCGGGGCTGCCGGCGCCGCTGGTGGTCGTCGCCGTGCTTTTCGGCGTCATCGCGGAAATGACCGGCGTCATCGGCGTGTCTGTCGGCGCTTCGCGGCGCTATGACGGGCCCTTCGGCAAATCGGACCGCGCCTTTTTCTTCGGCGCGCTGGCGGTGCTTTTGATCTTTTTCGATCCCGGGCGCTGGTCGATCGTCTTGATCGCCTTTGCCGTTGCGCTTGGCGCCGCCACCATCGTCAATCGTTCAAGAATGGCGCTAAAGGAGGGCGGCCATGCCAATACCTGACGCGCTGCCGGATAATGTCTTCTACGCCATCGGCGTCATCTATGCGCTGCTGATCGCGGCGAGCATCGCCGTGCTGGTGATGAAGCGCAGGGCGCCCGGCGCCGCGACGGAGGAGCTTTCGCAGCGGGTGAAGTCGTGGTGGTTCATGATCACCATCTTCTCCATTGCGATCGTCACGAACCGCATTGTCTCAACGCTCTTTCTGGCTCTCGTCGCCTTTCTCGCCTTCAAGGAATATCTCTCGCTGATCCCGACGCGCCGCGTCGACCGGCTGATCCTGCTCTTTGCTTACTGGACCATCCCCATCCAGTTCACTTTCGCGCATATGGACAGCTACGGCCTCTTTCTCACTTTCATTCCGGTCTGGATGTTCCTCTTCATTCCCATGGCGATGACGCTTGCGGGAAAAACGGAAGGGTTTTTGCGCGCCGTGGGCACAATCTCCTGGGGGCTGATGATCACCGTTTTCTCCCTCAGCCATACGGCGATGCTGCTCGCGGCTGATGAGGCCGTTGCGGGACCTGCGGGCGGCGCGGGGCTTCTTTTATTCCTTGTGGCGCTGACTCAATTCAACGATGTGGCGCAATTCACCTGGGGGAAGCTGTTCGGCAAAAACAAAATCGTGCCGAAAGTCAGTCCGAAGAAAACCTGGGAAGGTTTTCTAGGCGGGCTTGGCTCCACCATTGTCGGCGCCGCCATCGCCGGACCGTTCCTGACGCCCATGCCGTTTTATATCGCCGCGGTCGCGGGGGCGATCATCGCCATCGCCGGTTTTCTCGGTGACATCACCATCTCCGCTTTCAAGCGCGATCTCGGCGTCAAGGATTCCGGCGGGCTCATCCCCGGCCATGGCGGCATTCTCGACCGCGTCGACAGCCTCACCTATGCGGCGCCGGTGTTCTACCACGCCATGCATTTCTTCGTCTTTTCGGGCCGCATCTGATGAACACGACTTTTGCATCTGAAAAGTCGTGCTTTCTTAATTTAGTGCAAGAGGCTGGCGATAGCGAGATGACGCGTTCCCCTCTCCCGCTTGCGGGAGAGGGGTTAGGGGTGAGGGTGATGAGTACATCGATTTACGCTGGCCATCACATTAATACAGAAGGGTTGCAGGCCCTCACCCGTCCAACGGGGTTGGGACCCCGTTGGACTCCCTCTCCCGCAAGCGGGAGAGGGGGGAAGGCCACGCGCTTATCATGAAACGCATTCTTCAATTGGCATTCTTCCTCCTCGTCGTGCGGCCCGTGCTGCTGATCATCCTCGGCGTCAATGTGCGCGGGCGCGAGAACCTGCCGCAAAAAGGCCCGGCGGTATTGGTCGCCAACCATAACTCCCATCTCGATACGCTGACGCTTATGGCGCTCTTTCCACTGAAAGACCTTCACCGCCTCCGGCCGGCGGCGGCGGCGGATTATTTTCTCGCCAATAAATGGCTCAAATGGTTCGCGTTCAACATCATCAACATTATTCCGCTCGCGCGCGGCGGGGTCAGAAAGAACCCCCTCGCCGATCTCGAGGCGGCGCTCGACCGCGATGAGATCCTGATCCTCTTCCCGGAAGGCTCGCGCGGCGAGCCGGAACAGCGCGCGGATTTCAAACGCGGCGTCGCCTATCTCGCAAAGGCGCGGCCCGACGCGCCGATCTATCCTGTCTTCATGCATGGGCTCGGCAAGGCGCTTCCCAGGGGCAGCCTTATTCTCGTGCCGTTCAATTGCGATGTGATCGCCGGCGCCCCCATCCGCTGGTCCGGCGATCCGCAACGTTTCATGGGCGAGCTCGAACTGAAGATGACCGAGCTCGCCGAACAGGGACATTTCCAGCCATGGGAATAGGGCTCAAAGATCAGCGATTGTGGTTTGCGGGCGCCGCGCTCTGGGGCTTTGCCGAGGCGACCTTCTTTTTCATCGTGCCGGATCTTCTTTTGACGGCGGCGGTTCTCGCGTTCGGTTTCTCCCGCGCCTTTCGGTTCGCCACGGTTGCGGCCTGCGGCGCGGCGCTGGGCGCGCTGCCCATGGCGATATGGGGCGCGGCGGATGCAGAGGCGGCAAGGGCGTTCATCCTTTCGGTGCCGCTGATCGGCGAGGATCTTTTGCTGCGCGTTCACGGCGAGCTCGAAGGGTTCTGGCCGTGGGATCTCACCGTCGGCGCGGTCACCGGCGCGCCGTTCAAGATTTACGCGGTGGAGGCGGGGGCCGCCGGCGTCAATCCGTTTCTGTTCGCGCTTGTGGGCTATGTGGCGCGTCTCGCCCGCTTCACCCTCGCCATCGCGCTGACGGCGCTCGGCGCAAGGCTCGCCGCGCGGCTCGGCCTCCAGCGCCTCGTTCCTTACGGCCTCGCCCTCGCCTGGGCGGCGATTTATGCGTTTTATGTGATGAAGCGCCTCGGGAGCTGAAAGGCGGAGACGGAACGCATACCCTTCCTGGCTGTTCGCGTAGAATTACGTGAAAGTAATGAGCCGCGACAATTCCCGCGCGCTGAACGGTTTTGTCCTCATGGAAGGCTTGGGCTAGGGTCCCGCGCAAGCTGTCATCAACGCCTCAATCACTAAAGGAGCATCGTTTTGCGTAAGTCTTTATTGCTCGCCGCGACCGCGGCGCTGGCGCTCGCCGCCTGCGGAGAAAAGAAGGAAAGCGACGCCGCCGCCGAAGCGGAAACGGACGCTGCGGCTGAAACGGAAACCGCCGGGCCGGCCGCAGACCTGCCTGACGAAGCCAAGACCCAGGCCGAGCTGAAAGCCGATTTCGAAAAGCTGGCCGCTGAAAATCTCGCCGCGTCGAAAGCTTTCCTCGAAGAGAACAAGGCGCGCGACGATGTCGAGGTCACGTCGTCGGGCCTGCAATATACGGTGCTCGAAGAGGGGCCGGAGGACGGTTTGTCGCCGGACTCCACCGACCTTGTCGTCGTTCATTATGTGGGCACGCTCAAGGACGGGATGGAATTCGATTCCTCCAGAGCTCGCGGCGCCGCAGCACAGTTTCCCCTCAATCGCGTCATCCCGGGCTGGACCGAAGGCGTTCAGCTCATGAGCGAAGGCGACAGATATCGCTTTTTCGTGCCGCCCGATCTTGCTTATGGCGAGATGGGAACCCCGGGCGGGCCTATAGGCCCCAATGAAGCGCTGATTTTCGATGTGGAGCTGATCAAAGTGCAGAACGCCGAACGCAATCTCGAAACCGCGAACGCGTTTCTTTCGGAAAACGCCAAGAAAGAGGGCGTGAAATCAACCGACTCCGGTCTGCAATATGAAGTGATTTCAGAAGGCCCGGAGGATGGCGAAAGCCCAGACGCGGGCGATACGGTCGAAGTACACTATCAGGGCACGCTCTTGAACGGCACGGAGTTCGACTCTTCCTATGTGCGCGGTCAGACGGTTGAATTTCCGCTCAATCGCGTCATTCCGGGCTGGACCGAAGGCGTTCAACTCATGAGCGAGGGCGACAAATACCGTTTTTTCATTCCGCCCGACCTTGCATATGGCGAAACGGGAACGCCCGGCGGGCCCATCGGCCCTAATGAAGCGCTGATCTTTGAGGTTGAACTCGTCTCGGTGAAGTAAGCAGAGTCTTCCTTCATGGACTCAACTTTGAACCCCCCGCTCGATGTCCGAGCGGGGGTTTTCGATTCCTGATACGGACCTTCCGTAGCGGGATCAGAGTCAAGAGCGATTTTGTTTTTTTTATTGTTCGTTTACCCGCATCAAGATAATGGGGATTCTTGCTGACACTTGGTCAGCGTTTCAGGGGATGAATTCCAATGAGAAAAGCTGTGAAGAAAAAAGCCGCGAAACCGGCGGCGAAAAGAAAGACCGTGAAGGCCAAGAAGAAGACGACGGCCAAGCGCAAGACGACCGCCAAGAAGAAAACAACGGCGAAAAAAGCCGCCAAGAAAACGACGGCGAAGCGTAAAACCGCAAAGCGCAAGACGGCCACGCGCAAAGCGCCGGCCAAGCGCAAGGCGGCGAAGAAGACCAAACTGACGGTCAAGAAAAAGCCGGCTGCGAAAAAAGCCGCCAAGAAAACGACGGCGAAGCGCAAAACCGTGCGTCGCCGGAAGGCTGCCTAAAACGGTCTCTATTTCTGTCGATGCCCCGGCTCATGCCGGGGCATCCACGCAGAAAGCCTCCTGCCGGCAAGGCCAGAGGCCGGATTTTCCCAACGATTTCAGGAAGAAAACAACGCCTCCGGCGCTGTTGACGCTTGCCATGCGGCCCTTGTTTCGCGCAGGGTTGGCGCATGAGTGACCTTTCCCCCCAGCTTGAATGGATCAGAAGGCTCGTCGCCTTCGACACCACCTCCCATAAATCGAATCTGGCGCTGATCGATGATGTCGAGACCTATCTGCAAGGGTTCGGCGCCGAGACCTTTCGCGTCTTCAATGACGATGGAACCAAGGCCAACCTCTATGCGCTTGTGGGCCCGAAGGTCGAAGGCGGCGTCGTCCTGTCCGGCCACACGGATGTGGTGCCGGTCGAGGGGCAGGCGTGGGACACCGATCCCTTCGTTGTGACGGAAAAAGACGGCCGGCTTTATGGCCGGGGCGTCGCCGATATGAAGAGTTTTTCGGCGATCGCCCTGTCGCTCGTCCCGGACATGCTGGCGGCGGGTCTGAAACGCCCGATCATTTTCGCGCTTTCCTATGACGAGGAGATCGGCCTCCTTGGCGCGCCGCGCATGATCGCCGAAATCGCCGAACAGATGCCCAAACCCTCAGCGGTGATTGTCGGCGAGCCGACAAACATGAAGGTGATCGACGGGCATAAGGGCATCGCTTCCTTCACCGTAAAAGTGACGGGCTACACCACCCATTCGAGCCAGACCGACCGCGGCGTCTCCGCGGTGGAAGCAGCCGCGAAGCTCATCACCAAGGTCTCGGAAATGCGCGAACGGCGCGCCTCGGCGGCCGATGCTTCGTCGCCCTTCGACCCGCCTTATTCCACCATGACAGTCAATGTGGTGCGCGGCGGCACCCAGCTCAACATCATGGCGGGCGAGGCGATGTTTCAATGGGATCTGCGGGTCGTGCCCGGCGACAGCCGAGAAGACATCATCGGCGAATTCACCGATTTCGCCCGCGGCATTGAGGCGGAAATGCGCGCCAAGGCGCCCGGCTGCCGCATCGAAATCGAGCAGATGAGCAATGCGCCGTCGCTTGCCCCGGAGGACAACAATCCCGCCGCCGATCTCGCCAAGGCGATTACGGGGCTCAACAGCACGGATGTCGTTTCCTATGCGGCGGAGGCGGGACAGTTTCAGGAAGGCGGCTTTTCCGCCGTAATCTGCGGGCCGGGCTCCATCGACCAGGCGCATCAGCCGAACGAATATATCACGCTGGAGCAGGTGGAGGAGGGGACGGTGTTCATTCGCCGCCTCATCGAACGTCTAAGCGCGTAAAAACAAAGATCAGGAAGGAAACATTCCATGACATCACTCGAAGCCGCCGCCCTCTGGGTCGGTCTTAACGCGCTGTTGCTGATTTTTCTGAGCGCGCGCGTCGGCGCAAACCGCATGAAGCACAAGGTCAATCTTGGCGACGGCGGCAACGACGCCATGGTCAGGGCGATCCGCACGCAAGGAAACTATATTGAATATGCGCCGGCCGCGATCGGCGGGCTGGTGCTCCTTGCGCTTTTGAATGCGCCGGTTATCGGCATTCATGTGCTGGGCGGCGTTTTCTTCTTTGCGCGGGTCTCGCATCTTCTCGGCCTCGGCATGGGGGTCTGGCCTACCGGACGCGCCGTGGGAACGGTGCTCACCATGCTGACGCTTCTCGTCACGGGTCTGTGGCTGATCTGGCTCGCGGTGGTTTAGGGTTTGTTAAACTGCGTAAGCGGAGGGTGTTTAAACCCCCGCTTTCACTGGGCTTTTTCCTGAATTTTACAATTTATTAGCGCTGAGCTGCGAGCTTTTCGGAAACTTGGGTCTCTGGTTTTCGAAAGGCGCCGCTCCCGTGAAACATTTGACGCATTGCCGCGCATGCGGATCTAAGGCGCTGAGTCCCGCTTTCTCCATGCCCTTCGGGCCGCGAAAGGCGTTCGGACGCAAACCCGATCATTCGGTCGACTATGTGCTGTGCGATCCGTCGCGCGATGCACGCGCTTGCGGTCTTTTGCAGTCGGCGAATGAAGAAGACGATTTCACCTATACGCCGTCGGGCCATCACGCCTCGACGCGGGATCATTTGCGCGCGGTGGCGACCGAAGCGCTCGAAATGATTTCCGGCCGCGATTGCGCTGCGCTCGATATCGGCTGCAATGACGGCACGCTGTTGTCTTTCTATCCGCGCTGGGTGGAGCGTTTCGGCGTTGACCCGTCCGATCATGTGGAAGAGATCGGCGACTGGGCGTGGACCGGAAGGTCGTCATTCCCGTCAAAGGATCTCGACGCCGCTTTCGGCGACAAGAAATTCGACATCGTCACCGCTGTGTCGGTGGTCGAGCATATCGCCGAGCCGCGGCCCTTCTTAAAGCGCGTCAAGGAGCTGCTGGCGCCCGACGGCGTCTTTGCACTCGAAACCCTCTATGCGCCCATGGTGCTGACGCGCACTTGCGTTGAAACGCTGCAGGCGGGCGTCTCGGCCGTCTATTCTCTTTCCGTTCTCGAATGGCTCTTGCGCGAGGCTGGCCTGAAAGTCTTCAAAGGCGCCCTCACGGCGAAGGAAGGCGGCTCCATCCGCCTCTTCATCACCCATGCGGAATTCGACGAATATGATTTCGATCCGTGGTTCGAGCGTCTTGCACGGCTCTGGGACGAGGAAAACGCGCTCGCCATGCGCGCCCTGCAGCCCTATCAGTCCTTCGAACAGCGCGCCGCGGAATTGCGCAGTGACTTCGTCGAAATTCTAGAAGACATCGCCGGCCGGGGCGAATGCGCCCATATCATCGGCGCCGATGCGCAGACCGAAGCGCTTTTGCGCTGGGTCGGTCCCGCAGCGAAAGCCGTCACCGCGGCGGTGGATACGGGCGTAGCCAGAGAAAAGGAGCGTCTCGGCGAGAAAGGCCCGCGGATCATTTCCGAAGCCGAATCCCGCTCCATCGAGCCCGATTTCCTCATCGCGTCCGCGCGCTACAAGCGTGAAACGCTGGAGCGCTGGCGCGAGGCGATCATGCTGGGCGCCCAGATTATTTTCGTGACGCCCTCGCCGCATATCGTGACCTCGCTGAATTTCTCCAGCGAATATGGCAAGGCGATCAATAATGGCGACGGCCCGGCGGGCGCGCAAACCTTGCGGGCGATCCTCGCTGCTGCGGGCGGCCCGCGCCTGATCGCCGACAATCCCGATATCAAAACCGCGAACGGCTAATCGGCGACGCTCAAGAAACGGCGCTCGGTTCCTTCCAGGACGACGGCGGTCAGCATGCCGCCGTAAACGGCGCCGGTGTCGACGCCGATGCGCCAGCCGGCGTCAACGGGTTTCGCCGTGGGCGTATGTCCATGCACCACCACATGATCCGGCCGCTCATTTGGCGCGGCGTTGTGAAACCGCTTTCTGATCCACAGCATGTCGGCGTCGGTCTGTTCCTCCAGCGGCGCGCCGGGGCGAAGCCCCGCATGCACGAACAGGAAGTCGCCTTCTATGTGATGAAGCTTCAGCGATTTCAAAAAATCGAAATGGGTTTTCGGGGCCAGGGCGAACCACTGTTCGGCGAGCGCTTCTTTCGGCTGGCCCACCGTACTGATGCCATAGCTTTCCATGGTTTCCTCGCCGCCCCAGTCCAGCCAGTGGCCGAGATCTTCGGGCTCTTCCAGGAAGTCGAGCATCAACTCCTCATGATTGCCCTTCAGAAAAACGGCGTTTTCATGGTTTGCGGCGATCTGGATCAGCTTTTCGATCACGCCGCGGCTGTCGTCGCCGCGGTCCACATAATCTCCGAGAAAGACAAGTTGCACCGCGTCGAGCGAGCCCGATTCCTGTTCGATGTCGTAAAGCAACTCGTCGAGCATATCGGCGCGGCCATGGATGTCGCCAATGGCGTAAATTCTTTTGCCATCCGGGACCGCCGCGTTTTTAGGCCAGTCCGAGCCCGATTTCCTCAAGAGTTGATCGATCATGCGCGCCATGCGAGCGAATTCCATGCCTGCCGGTACACTCATGGATAGGAAAAGGCTATAAAAAATCTGATAAGGAATCGTGCTCCAGGCTGAAAATCAGCCTGATCGGGCGGGCGGAAACAGGACGACACGGGCGAGATGAGCGTTTTGGTGACAGGCGGCGCCGGCTATATCGGCGCCCATATGCTGCTGGCGCTGGAAGACGCCGGCGAGGCGGCCGTTGCGCTCGACAATCTGTCCACGGGCGCGCGCTGGCTCGCGCCGGAAAGCGCGGCTTTTGTGGAGGCCGATGTCGGCGACGAAGCGGCGCTGCTGAAAACCTTCGCCGAGCATGATGTTAAGGAGGTCATTCATTTCGCCGGTTCGATCCTGGTGCCTGAATCCATCAGGCATCCGCTCGATTATTATTCGAACAATACGGCGAACACGCTGCGCCTGTTGAACGCCTGCGTCACCGCCGGGGTGAAGCGGTTCATTTTTTCTTCAACCGCCTCCGTTTACGGCACGCCGGAGCGCACGCCGATTTCCGAGGACGCGCCGATCCGCTCGATCACGCCTTATGGCGCCTCCATGGCCATGAGCGAGCGCATCCTCGAAGACGCAGCGGCGGCGCATGGCGTTTCTTTCGTCACCCTGCGCTATTTCAATGTGGCGGGCGCCGACCCGCAAGGACGCGCCGGCGAGATCGGCAAGCCGACCCATCTGATCAAGGCCGCCGCGCAGATCGCCCTTGGCTTGCGCCAGGAAAGCCTTCAGATTTATGGCGGCGATTATCCGACGCCGGACGGCAGCGCTATTCGCGACTATGTTCATGTGAACGACCTGGCGCAGGCGCATATGGCCGCGCTCGAACGGGTGCGCGGGCAGGGCGGCGCCATCACCTTGAATTGCGGCTATGGCCGCGGATATTCCGTCTACGAAGTGGTTGACGCTTTTCGCCGCGTGACCGGCGCAGAGATGCCCTATGAAGTGGGGCCGCGCCGCGCCGGCGATCCGCCGCAACTGATCGCCGACAACGCCGCCATCCGCACCGTTCTCGATTGGCGCCCGCGCTATGATGATATCGACTTCATCGTCGAAACCGCCATTGAGTGGGAGCGCCGGCTGGCGGCGCGCCAGGATAAGTCGAAACATGTGAGCAGCGTATGAGCCGTGTCGCCCATCTAGGGCCGCGCGTTCTTTTTGGTCTGCTCTTCGCGCTGGTGACCTATCTCACCCTGACGCCGAACCCCGATGACGTGGAGCCGGGCTTTGCGGTGACGCGATGGATTTCTTCGCTCCTCTTCGGCGATCCGAAACTTGCGGACAAGGTTGCGCATTTTCTCGCCTATGCCGCGCTCGGCGCCATGGCGGTGTGGGCGCATCTCACCCTTTTCAACAAACGCCGGGGCGCGGCGCTGGCCCTCGCCCTTTATGGCGTTTTCCTCGAATGGCTGCAGGGCGTGGGCGGCGTGCGCTCACCTGAACTCGCCGACGCTGTCGCCAACGGGCTCGGCGCTTTATCCGGCGCGGCGGGCGCCGTCATTCTCAATCATCTTATCCGCAGGGTGCGCAGGGCATGAAAGCGGCGATCATCATCCCGGCGCGCCACGCCTCCACGCGGCTCCCCGGCAAGCCGCTCTTGTCGCGTACGGGAAAACCGCTGATCCAGCATGTTTATGAGAATGCGGCGAAGGTGAAAGCCGCGTCATCGGTGCTGGTCGCCACTGACGATCAGCGGATTTTTGACGCTGTCGCGGGCTTTGGCGGCGCCGCGGTCATGACCAGCGACACGCACGAAACCGGCAGCGCCCGCATCGCCGAGGCCGCGGAAAAGATCGACGCGGACATCATCGTCAACCTTCAGGGCGATGAGCCGGAAATCGAACCGGGCTATATCGACCGCCTGATTGCGTTGCAGGCAAAAACCGGCGCTTTTGCGTCAACCCTTGCCTGTCCGTTTCCGGCCGACGCGACCGCAGGTCCGGGCTCGCCGGAAGACCCGTCCGCGGTGAAAGCCATCCTTGGCGCGAAAATCGCCGACGACGCCTATTGGGCGCGCTATTTCACGCGCCATCAGGCGGTGTGGCCCCGCGATGAGGCGGGACGCATTATTCAGCCTCAGGATTATTATCTCCATATCGGCGTCTACGCCTTTTCGAAAGCAAGCCTGATGGATTTCGCTGCTGCGCCGGCGGGCGCGCTTGAAAAGATCGAGCGTCTGGAACAATTGCGCATCCTGGAGCGGGGGGGCGAGATCGCGCTGGAGCTCATTCCCCAAGCGGCGCCGGGCATCGACACGCCGGAGGATTACGAAGCGTTTGTAAGAAGGGCAGGCAAAGGCGCCGCCTGACAGTTGGGTGGGGGTATGGGGTGTTGCCGGCGGCGCCTTCTTTAGACTGGTGCGAATTCGGCGATTACGCGAGGGACGCATAAGCGTAAAACGCCGGGTACGCCGCAGCAGCCAGAACAGTACAGATCGTCAGGAATGTAATTACGCGGGTCATGGGTCTCTCCTTCGTTTCTTGTTATGAGGGGGAGATAGGCGCGGACCTCAGCCTTGAAAAGAAGCGTGGCGCGCGGCTCGGCGCTGGAGAAATTCGCTTCATCGAAATGACGAAACGGCAATGCGTTTTATCGTCAAAGGCGAACGGCTTGTCGCGTTACGCGCGCGTTAACGCTTCTCGTCAGTCATGAGTTTTCGCCATTCATCCGGAAAAGCCGGGTCGGGCTCCTCCGCGGCGGCGCGAATAGCCTTGGTCGCCAGCGCTTCGGCGCGCAGGTCTTCAAAGCGAGGCGTCTCATGGTCGAGAAAGCCGAGATGATGAAGGCGCCGCGCCGCATACCCCGTCAGCACATGTGAAAAATGCCAGGGCAGGGCGCCTGGAAAGGCGCCATTGATCGATTTCACGAGCTCATTGGTGCAGTTGGAGGTAATGGTGTTGTAAAAGCGCGGGCGATCCTTCAGCTCATTGGTGCGCTCAATGAAGTGATTGAGGATCTCACGGCTTTGCTCGGCGGTGACGTCAAGTTTGTAGGCGTACAAATCATGATCGAGGCCGATAGCGATGCGCGTTAAAACATCTTTTTCCGTCGACCACAGATAGATCAGTTCGAACTTGTTGAAGAGGCCGTTAAAGCCGGAATAAACCTCGCCCCGCTCTTTTCGCGCTTCAACGGAAATGGCGATGGTCTGATCGGTGTCTCCGCCGAAAACGAAGCTGATGAAGGTGTGGGCGGCGCCTTTGAACGCGGGAAAGGGTTCTGTGAAAAACCATATCTCTTCAAGATCCGCGGGATCCAGCGTCGTCTCGCGCCAGTCCTTGGCGGCATGATGGGCGGAGAATTCAAAGGCGCGCATATTGTGCAGGCGCCGTCGCCCGTCGGGCATCGTTTCGAAAACCGGCATGCGCGAAACGCCGACGACCCAGTCGCGGTCATGACGCGGGGTTTTTAAAAGAACCGACAAAATGAAACCCAGCGCCAGCGCGACGGCGAGAGCGAGCGCGATCTTCATCATCGCCTGACTCCTTTATCCGGGGCATGATGACGGGTTTCCCCGCCGGAGGCCAGCCGCGAGCGGCCACGCTTGTCCGCGATGGCGAAACATGGCCCATTGGCGCCAGCTCAATCTGAAGGAGGGCGTGAAATGGAGTCGCTGTTGTCGCTGGAAAACCTGTTCACCCTCTTGATGCTGATCCTGCTGCAGGCGGTCCTCGGCTTCGACAATCTCCTTTATATCTCCATCGAGTCCGGACGGGTTGAGGCGGAGCGGCAAAAATTCGTGCGCTGGCTCGGGATCAGCCTCGCCATCATCTTGCGCCTTGTCCTGATGGTGGTGGTGCTGGGGCTCATCAATTCCCTGACCCAGCCGCTGTTCGGGGCCCAGCTCGATGGAATTTTCGAAGCGTCCTTCACGTTCCATTCCATCGTGTCGATTTTCGGCGGCGGTTTCATCATGTGGACGGCGACCAAGGAAATCATGCATCTTCTCGCAGTCGAGCATGTGGAGAATCTGGATAAAAACCAAACCAAATCCGTGCCGGTCGCCATCGCCACCATCGTTTTCATGAATCTGATCTTTTCCTTCGACTCGCTGTTGTCGGCGATCGCGCTGACGCGCGTCGTCTGGGTCATCGCCGCGGCGATCATCATCAGCGGCGTGATGATGATCGTCATGGCCGATCATGTGTCTGCGTTTCTGAAAAAGAACCGGATGTTCGAGGTGATCGGACTTTTTATTCTTTTCATTGTCGGCGTCTTGTTGATCACCGAGGGCGGCCATCTCGCCCATATGCATCTCTTCGGCTTCGAAGTCGTCGCCATGTCGAAGGCGAGTTTCTACTTCGTCATCTTCGTGATGGTCGTGGTGTCGACGGTGCAGACGCGTTACCGCAACAAGCTGGAGAAACTCCGCGCCGAGGAGCGCGGCGATGCCGCATCGAAAGCCTGAGAAGAAAACAGCTCTGAGAAGAAGATAAGGCCGCGGGCCTATTCCATCGGTCGGAAGATCAGGGTCATCACCACGCCAATGACGCCGAAGACGCCCCAAAGCGGGAGCCCCATGATGGTGCGGATCGCCTGAGAGACGCCCCCCGGGGAATTTTCCGCAATGGCCGCCCCGTCAATGCCGATAAGTCCCAGCATAAATTCTGTCGAGCGCATCACCGGCTCGCCGGTTTCAAGCGATGTGACGCCGTCCGCCCCCAACAGCGCGATGGCGATCGCCACGAAAATCCAAGCCAAAAGACGAAACGCAGCCATTTTCCTAGAGCCCCTCGAATGGTTAACGCAACCTTACCCGAGATCAGAATAGCCCGGCGGGACCGCCCCTGCAAATCTGTGCGTCTCCTTCGCCCTATTTTGCAGAAAGCCAGCGAAAATGCGGGGCCCAAGCCTTGCGCAGGCGAGCGCCTTGACTATATTCCGGCCCCTCTGAACGGACAGGCAGCCGAGTGGTCGAAGGCCGCCCCGCCGCGAAGGCGGCGAGATAAAGACTCGCGTGCGCCGTGCGTTATCGGCGTGAGGACAGGTGGCCGAGTGGTCGAAGGCGCACGCCTGGAACGCGTGTAGGCGGGCAACCGTCTCGAGGGTTCGAATCCCTCTCTGTCCGCCACTTATGCGAAATCATCAGACGCTTGCCAGCCATAACACGATCGGGCTCACCCTCGTTCTTATGATTTTGCGCGCCAGAGGCGCGCAGGGGTTCGAATCCCTCTCTGCCGCCAGCCTGTTTTGATCGAATCCCCAGTTCGCTCAGGTGCGTGACGATTAGCCAAAATTTCAAACGCTTGCGTGAGCTTTCGTCTCTCTATGGCGTATGGGAGACGCTCTCCTTCCGGGCAAACAGGCGCAATAGCCCGAAGTCTCTGGCAGCGGTTCGATCGCCGCCTATTCCTCATCACTCAGATCAAAACGCGCCATCCCAGACTCCCTTTCGGGAATCCCTGAATCACGCTTCGCTCAAATAAATCAATCCGATAAATTGGGTTCAGACCCTAGAAATCTACTGTGAGGCCGATACTGTTTTCTGCAGCTTTGTGAGCAAGCAGGATTGCGCCCGCGAGGTCCTGAACGATGTGGCCAAGGGATTTATAAAGTGTGATTTCCCCATCAGATCTACGGCCGGTGTGTTTTCCGTCAAATACTTCACCGATTTCGGCCGCGATATGTGTTTCGTCGATAAGTCCCGCGTTATGGGCGCGGATATATTCGGTTCCTTGCGCAATCACAGAAGGACGATGATCGGCAAAATAAACAGATTTTACAACGAGGTCGCTATCGACTTCTGCAGGGCCGTTGAAGCTTGATCCGACGACATTGATATGCGCTCCGTCGGGGGCGTCGGAGCCAAAAAGGATTGGGTCCTTGGCGCCAGTTACTGTGCAGATAATATCTGCGTCTTTCACGGCTTCGCCGGCGCTGGCTTTGGGCTCACATGAAACGCCCAGCTCTTTCTCCAGGTTCGCCGCCGCTGCGGTGCGGCGCTCCTTATCCCGGCCCCAAATTGTGATCTTGGACAGATTTCTGATTTTTGAAATCGCCCGTGCGTGTGAAAACGCCTGATGACCGTAGCCGAGAATGGCGAGTTGAGATGCGTCCTTGCGTGCAAGCGCGTCGGTGGCGGCGGCGCTGGTGGCGCCGGTCCGAATCGCGGTGATTTCGCCGGCATGGGCGAGAATTTTCAACGCGCCCGTTTCAGCATCGAAAATCATGACCGCGCCTTGGTGCGACGGTCTGCCTTCAGCGAAATTCTGCGGAAAGACGCTAATGATTTTTGCGCCGAAATCGGCGTCCGCATTCATGGCTCCCGGCATGATGCCGAGCATGCGGCCGCCGCTCATGGTCATGATCTCGCGGGGGAGTTGCTGCGTCTGACCGCGGGACAGCGCGATCATTGCCTGTCGCATCGCCTCGATGCACTCTATCGGCGTCAAATGGCGACGCACTTCGGCTTCATTGAAAATCAGGACCGTCATGTTTCACTCGCTTTGCTATTCTGCCTTGGTGAGATTTGCGCGCAGGCAGTCAGGAGCAAAACACACCGACCCATGCGTTACTCCGGACTTTTAGAAGAGGCGGCTGTGCGGGCGGCCTGTTCGTAAACGCCTGAAAGCGCTCTCAACAATTGCGCCAGCGATTCAAGATCGTAATCGCCATAGCTCAAATGTTTCAGCGCCGGCTCGAGGAAGCGCTTGCGATCGTCGAGAAACTCCCGGTAGTGACGTTTCGCTTTTTCGTCCGCCTTATAAAAGACTTCCTTGCCGATCTTGGTGCTGGAGATCGCTTCGATACGGACAAGTTTTTTTAGCGAATAGGAGACAAGGTGCATGTCGTCGATCGACAGGGCGAAAGCGAGGTCGTTCGCGCGAAGCTGGCGGTCCCGATAGACGAGCAAGTGCATCAGAAAAACGTCGAGATCCGACAGCCCGTTAAGTTCACCCTCTTTGCTGCGCTGGTTCATCCAGCGTTTGACGGAATTCCAGAGGATCGTGAGCGAAAGCTCCAGTTCTGACAGGGATTCAAAGTCATCTGACTTCGGTGCGGTGGTTTTTTTTGCGCTCATTTTCCATCTCTAATGACGATAAAATACTGATTTTATGGTCAGTATCATGTTTTCAGGACATCCCGCCAGCAGCATTCCTTTCGCATCATATAAAGATGATATGGCGTTAAATTATTGACAAAATATAGTATATATCCACAATAATTCAAGAGATCCACACAGAATGATGAGGGCTGGGTCAATTGCAACGGAAGGAACGCAGGCGATGACTGGAAAAGCAGGGTTTCAAAGCGATGAGTGGGTCGCGCTCGGCGCGTCTGACCGGAACGGATACAAAGTTTCCGACTGTGTTGTGGACATGCGACGCGCAACGCGGACGCCAAAGGCAGCGGAGCTGGAAGCGCAGTCCCAGAATATTGTCTTCGACGCGAGCCGCGCGGCGCTCATCATCATCGACATGCAGAATGATTTCTGCGCGCCTGACGGGTGGATCGGGTCCATGGGCATCGATGTATCAGCGCCGCAGGCGTTGAAAGAGCCTATCAACAAGGCCGCCGCCGCCTTTAGGGCGCAAGGCGCTCCGGTGATTTGGGTAAGCTGGGGTGTGCGCCCGGACCGCATGAACCTGTCGCCCGGGACATTGCATCCATTCAATCCCAACGGAAAAGCGCCGGGACTCGCGGGCGAGATCAGAACAGCCCATGGCGACTATCACGTTTTGGAAGAAGGCGGTTGGGGCGCCGCTATTATCGACGGCCTTCATCAGGAACCCGGCGATATTCATGTCAGCAAGCACCGGATCAGCGGATTCTGGGATACGCCGCTCGATGCGATCTTAAAAAATCTCGATGTGACAACGCTTTTCTTTGCAGGAGTGAATGCGGATCACTGCGTTCTCGGCACGCTGATGGACGCCAATTTTCACGGATATGACACCGTCATGCTGGAAGATTGCGTCGCTACGACCTCTCCTGATTTTTGCATGCAGGCAACGCTTCACAATGTGCGTTTTTGTTTCGGATTCACGGCGACGTCCAGTCAGCTCGTTAGCGCGCTTAGCGCCGCCAGTTAGTCGCATATAAATTCTGTAGACAGAGTTGTTTTTGCTCTGTCGGTCTCCGCGGTCTATGGCTTCAGCAGCAACGGCAAATGCGGCGACGCAGAGTGCAGGGTGAAAACCTCAAGCCAGGTAAGGACGCCGTCCTTGGTTTCCACTTTTCCATTGCATGTCATGGATGTTCCTGAGGGGTCGACTTTACACCTTTCCGAAAAGGGACCCATCTCCGGTATTTCGCCATAGGTTTCCATTTCATCGGGACCGTGCGCACGGAGGTTGGCGACAAAACCGCTGCCTGTGACGGTTGAGGGGCCGCCGCCATATTGGCCCGTCCATGAGGTGATCTTGTGGACGTCGTCCTCGCCAGTTTCGATGGAAACCCAGGTGAGTTCTTTCCCGTCATCCTTGATCACCCAGAGGGTGTGAGAGCAGGGGGCGAGCTTTTTCGACCGTTCCTGATCGAGCACCCAGATCCCTTCGGGGACGATCCCAGTCCTTTTATTGCTGGCGGGAATGTCGGAGGATTTCTCTGTCATGGGGCATCCTTGAAAGTGATCAATACATACAAAATACCATTAAAATGTTGACATATTGATGTTTTGCTGTCAAATACAAATGAGGTTGGCGGACTTTTCAGAGATGCTTGCTGGATGGTGTTGCGACATTTGCAGCCGTCCTCCCCTTGGAGCGGAAACGGGATTATGCGCCTGCTGAACTTTTCCGTCGGTCGCGTTCAGACCGTCCAGATTGGGACGGAGATTGTAAAGACCGCTCATCTGAAGGAGCCTGTCGAGGAGCCTTGGGTGATTACGGAAAACGGCGCTGAAAATGATCAGCGAGCGGTCCACCCTGATAAGCTCTACGCTTTTGCACGATCTGCTTATGACTATTGGGGAGAGTATTTAGGCGTCGATCCTGAAAAATGGCCTGATGGTTTTTTCGGTGAGAACCTCACCCTCGATGATCTCGATGAGACGGCGGTGAGAGTCGGCGATGTTTTTACGCTCGGCAGTGAAGTTAAGCTCGTTGTCAGCGGCGCGCGAACCCCGTGTGTAAAGCTGGCCTGGCGGCTTAATCAGCCGCGTAGCTTTCAAAAGACCTTCGCACAGTCCCGGCGCACCGGCGTCTATCTGGATGTTCTGACGCCTGGCGTTGTGCGTCCGGGGGATATGTTAAACCGCGTCTCCCATGATTTTGAGATGCCGAGCGTCGCCGATGTCTGCGACTTTATCGGTGGTCATAGTGCGCCGCCTTTGGCGCCGCTCCTGAAACTTCTCGACTTTGAGAAGTTGAGCCCGGCAAACAGGCTGCTTCTGGGCGCCAAAAAGGAAGTCGCTGAAAGGGCGCTTAATGCAGCCGAGAACCGGTGGTCTGGCTGGCGGCCCTTTATTATCTCATCGATTGATGAAGAAGCGGAGAATATCAAGTCATTCACCCTGAAACCGGAGGACGGCGGCGCCTTGTGCCAGATGCGAGCGGGGCAGCATGTGAATGTCCGTTTAACGGGTGAGGGCGGAAAAAAAATCACTCGCACATGGAGTTTATCGTCCTTTGGCTATGAACCGGACCATTACAGGATCACGGTTTTGCGACAGGAAGGGGCCGGATCGCGGCGGCTGCATAACTTCAATGTGGGCGATGTTGTAGAGCTGCGTGCGCCATCCGGCGCCTTCACGCTCGATATGGGAAGCTTTCATCCTGTCGTTCTGATCGCAGCCGGCATTGGCGTAACGCCGTTGATGGCGATGCTGGATGCGCATCTTCAGAAGAAAGAGCCGGGTTATGTGAGGCTGATCTACGGCGCGAAAACGCCTCGGGACATGGCGTTTCGCAATGTTCTGGAAGAGTTGAAGCGAAAGCACCCCTCATTTCAGGCGACATATGCGTTCAGTCGTGCAAAGGAAAAAGGTTGTTTGCAAGGGCGTGTGACGCCAGACCTCGTCAAGCAATCACTTGGCGATTTGCATGTGACGCTGGGCGGGAAAAGAGTCGATATTCCGTGGTTTGAAGCCGATTTCTATATTTGCGGCCCCGACAGTTTTTGCGCCGACATGAAAGAAGCCCTTATTCAGAGCGGGGGCAATCCCAGTCACATTCATACGGAAGAATTCGCCGCGCCGGTTACGGGTGAAACCGAAATTGAGAGCGCGAACGTGCTCTTCCGCAAGTCGGAAAAAGAGGCCCATTGGCAAGCGTCGGATAACTTGTCGCTTCTGGAACTGGCCGAAACGGTCGGCGTTGAGACCGCCAGCGATTGCCGGGCAGGCGTGTGCCTTACCTGCAAGGTGCGAGTGCTGGCAGGAGAGACCACAGCCGATCTCGGCGATGGAACCGCCCTCTTGTGTATCGGCCGGCCGAAAACCGACGCGCTCGTCGTCGACGCCTGAAAAGGATTCCTGAACTGAAGGCCTGATCAGTCGGCGAGCTTTCTAACTCGCCGCCGGCTTAGATTTGGAAATAAAAGCAATACACTATCGAATTATATGCTATTAAAACACAAAACGTTGACAAAATATCATCAATATGAGATTGTTATGTTGTAAGGCTGTGCGGCTAAGCGGAAAGACGCGGACGCAGAGCTGCGACATGGGTGAAGAGGAGTGAGCAGATGGTCGATGAGGCGTTGTCCCGCCAGTTCTGGGAACTGTATGAGCAGTGGGGCGCCGCGATCGCCAACAAAGACCATGACTGGCTCGAAGACTTTTTCGCAGACGACTTTCTGGGCACGGCGCAGCCTTGGCCCACGCTGAATGTCGACAAACAACAGATGATCGCGCTCGATAAGGATATCGAGAAAATGGACACCAACTGGGTCCATGTGGTCGCGCACAAGCTAGGCGATACGGTCGTGACGTTAGGGCTCGTCAAATACAACAACGAAGAATTCAAACCCGGTTCGACAGTTGCGGAAGGCATGCCAACCGGCGATGAAATCAGCAGTCTGACTAAAGGAAAGGTCGTCGCCTACATCAATGGCTGGCGTCATAACGGCGAACGCTGGCAAGTGTTCGATCATCACATGGTCGGAATTGTTGATAACTGGGAGGCCTGAGGGGCGACGCATCCTGCTAAATTGCAGATGCGTTTGAATTAGTAAGCGGAGAGGCAACATGAAAAACGGCCAGAAAAAAACTTGGGGCGCGGCGTTCTTGCTCGGAGCTTCGCCGTATGCGATTGGGGCGGCGGCGGCGCAGACAGAAGCGCCCAGAGACGAAATTTACGTAACAGCGCAAAAGCGTGAACAGCGATTGCAGGATGTGCCGATTCAGGTTGACGCCGTAGGCGCAGAAGCGCTGGAAGACAATTTCATCCGGCAATCCTCTGAATTACAGCGTGTCGTGCCTAACTTTACGGTTCAACGGACCGACACCTATTCCAATTCCGTCATCGTGCTTCGGGGCATTGCGCAGGCGAGCCGTGCAGACCCGCCCGTGGCGGTGCTCGTCGACGGCGTGCCGCAGGATGATTCCAGGCAGTTGAACCAGCGCCTGTTCGATATCGAACAGATCGAAGTTCTCCGCGGACCGCAAGGGTCGATTTACGGCCGGAACGCGGAAGCCGGCGCCATTATTATTACAACTAAAGCCGCTACCGATGAGTTCAGCGCCTTTGCCGATATCTCATACGGGAACGGCGACAGTTTCGATGCAACCGCCAGCGTTTCCGGTCCGCTTGCGCCCGGCAAGGTGCGCTTTCGTCTCGCTGGGAATTTTTTCTCGACCGATGGTGTCATTGAAAACAGCTTTACCGGCGTCGGGGCGGACAAGGTCAATCACGATGTGACGCTAAGGGGCAATCTTGATTTTCTGATCTCTGATCAGACCACTCTGCGCCTGATTGGCAGTTATTCTGACTTTGACGCGGCTGGCGTCATCTTCGCACCTGTCTTTTCTGGCGACGCTAACGACTTCGTCGTGCCGGAATCGAACTTTCCCAATCGCGGCAATGGCGATTCAAAAAATGTAACCGTCCAGCTCGAACATGAGTTTCCTTTCGCGACTTTCAGATCGATTTCGGGCTATACCCGTCTCGATCAGCGGCAGATTACGGACCTCGATTTCACGTCCGCGATGGGCATCGGCAACAATCAGCCCTTTTCCAAGGAAATCGCCTCGCAGGAGTTTCGTCTCATCAGCCCGGGCGACGGTCCCTTCCGCTGGCTTGTCGCTGCAGACATTCTCCATTCCAAATTCAATCTTGCAACTCAAGTTTTCACCGATGCAGGCGATCCTGAAAACGATCCTTTCACAATGATCTTTTCCCGGCGCCCTGAAAAAAGCCGTCGCACGAATTTCGGCGTGTCCGGACAGGTCGACTATGATCTCAGCGATGACCTTACGCTGACCCTGGGCGCGCGTTACGATCAGGACGAGCGCAAAGCGCTTGATTTCGCGACAGGGACCTATCTCGAAGAAACATTCGACAAGTTCCAGCCGCGCGCCAGTCTCATGTATCGTTTCGATGACGATCGCCAGATATACGCGACATATTCAGTGGGCTTTCGCTCGGGCGCTTTCAACGGCGCAGACTTCCCGATCGCGAAGTCCGAAACGCTGACGAATTATGAGCTTGGCTTCAAGACGCAGTGGTGGGATCGGCGCGTAACCTTGAACGGCGCGGTCTTCTACAATGACGTGAAAGACTATCAATTCTCGTATATCGACTTCGTCGCCCGCGCAAACGTGACCAGCAATATAGAGAAGGTCAGCATTATCGGCGGCGAGCTTGAGCTGTCGGCGAACCTTGCAGATCCGCTGACCGTGTTCACCAATGTGGGACTTGCCAAAACAGAGATCGAGGAGTTTCCGCTCTTCCCGCAATATGTCGGCAATAACACGCCGAGGTCCGCGGATTGGTCTGTCACGGCAGGCTTCGACTTTACGCAGGATATTTCTTCAAATCTGGATTTCTTCCTGCGCGGCGACATTCAATATATGAGCGACCGCTACTGGTTCCACGACAATCTTGATGTGCAGGATCCAAAATCATTCGGCAATTTGAACGTCGGTATTGAAAACGACACATGGTCGTTGTCCTTCTGGGCGAAGAACCTGTACGACACTAAAGCCTATGACACCTTCTTCCCGGGTCAGGCGACAGGCCTGCCTTACGACGTCGCGTTCCCGACGCGGCCGAGAACCTACGGCGTGCGGTTGACGTTGCGGAACTAAATGCCCGGTCTGCGGACCGTCGAATAGTCTGACAGACCTCCCGAGGGGACGGCGCCTGCTGAGATAATCCGCAGGCGCCTTTCCTTATTCACCGCTTGCTTTTGGAAGTGTTGGGTATCGTCCCAGCGTCAGCAGCGTAACCCCCGCCGCAACAAGCAAGATCGCACAGATTAACAGGCCGCTGGCGTAGCTTCCCTGGTGATCGTAGAAACTTCCGAGAACGACCGGGCCAAACCCTGTGCTGATGGCGAAGACGCCAAAGAGCACGCTGTAGATCGCGCCATAGTTTCGCCGTCCCAGATATCGGGCCACCAGAAAGGAGAGAAGGTCATATTCAACGCCGGCGGCAAGGCTGAGAAGAATGACGGCCATCATCGCCTCGAAATGACTGACGCCTTGTTGCGACAAAAGCCAGCAGCCGCCGGCCGCGCAAATCAGCAAAACAAGCCCCACCAGCGGCGCCCAGAAATGATCGATGAGCCATCCGCCGAAAACCCTGCCGATGATCAGCGATGCGCCTATGAGCGAGGTGAGTGCGATAATATCGGCGGCGGCGAAGTTATGGGTCTTTAAAATGTTTTCAAGATTGGGGATTGGGGCCCCGTTTGCGAAAGCGATTGCTGCAAATGCTGCCAGCAATATCCAGAATGGACGCTGGCTTAACGCCTGACGCAGGCTCACGCCTTCCATAGAGAGGTTCTTCTTCGTCTGTCGTGCTTGCTCTTCCAGACCACCTGCAGCGTCTTTGGGAACCCCCCATAGCAATGCGGGGACGCCAATAAGAAGCGGCAGAAATCCGATCAGAAAAATCGCTTCGCGCCATCCAAAAAGCCCGATGATGACGCCCGCCAATGGTTTGACGATCATCGCGCTTATGCCTGAACTGGAAAGCGCAATGCCCAGCGCCAGGCCGCGCCGCTCTTGAAAATAGGTGTTGATGATATGGGTGAAAGAAATGGCTGTTGCGCCAATGCCGGTAATCGAGATGAGGGCCCAACTGACATAATATTGTACGAGGGATCCACTGGAGAGCGCCAGCGTCATGTAACTCAGCCCGAAAGCTGCGAGTGAGAAAGCAGCAATTCGTCGTGGTCCGCGCCGATCTATCATGCGGCCGACTGCAGGCCCGCAAATCAGGATGACCACGGAGGCGAGGGTGATGCCTCCCATCATGGCGCTGAAAGACCAGTTGAATTTTTCCGCCATGATTGGGGCGAAGACGCCAATGCTAAAAAAAGCTAGAGTCGGAAAGCCAAAGCTTGCGGCGATCGTGACAGCCGCCAGGCTGCGCCAGTGAAGCCGGAATTCTCCATACCCTTTTCGGCTGGACCCTTGTTCATATTTCATCGAAACCTCGGTAAATTACATTTATTTTATAGTGTAAATTACCGATAAAATCTACATTTGAGCACATCCATACGTAGCGCCGCTAGAAAGTGTAGCCACTGAACAGAGGTGCTGGACGGGCGGAACCGCCCCGTCCGCGTGACTTCAGAACCTTGGGAACAGAGCAGCTATTTCAGAGAGCAAAGCGTTGTGTTGGCGATTTCGTCCGCCAACTCGTTCCGCGTAATCGGTCCCGCGGCTTTGAACCATGTATGGGTCCAGTTCATCATGCCGAAATAGAGCATGACTTTCGCTCTGAGTTTTGACCTGTTGGTTTTGGCTTTCGCGATCATGGCGGCAAGAAGCGCCTCAACCGCACCGATGACCTCGCGCTGTTTTTCGATGATCTCTTTTCGTTGCGCCGCCGGCAGGAAAGAGAGTTCATAAAGCAGAATTTTCTGATGGTGTGCAGCGCCAGTATAGCACTGCAATAAGTCGCGCGTTAGCGCGCGAAACTCTTCCTCAGGGGTGTGTTTTATTTTTTTCCGGTCACAGACGATACGAACTAGGGCGTCCATGTGATCCGACATGGCTGCGAACAGGATAGCTTCTTTTGAGGGGTAGTAATGATAAAGGAGCGACTTGGAAATCTTACATTTTCGGGCGAGATCCGACACGGATGCGGCGGCAAAGCCTTTCGTTGCGAACAGCTCGGCCGCTTTTCTTGTGATGATCTCGCGCTTTTGATCGTAATCTGCTGCCTGCGTACGCGCCATATCCAGGTGTTCGCCAGTCTCTTAAGGTTGAAAAGGCGACTTCTTATGCCTGTTCGTCCGCAATGAGAAGAGTGACGCGCCCTTTCGCAAAGGACATCAGGTCCTTTCCGCAGGCTCGGTTTTCCGGCGAGGCCATGGCTGCATCGAAGGTTTCCTTGTCCGGGTAATGCATTTCGGCGATGAGGAAATATTCGGGGTCGCCACCCAAGGGCGAAGCGGTGACGCGATTAATAACGGTCCGGGCGAGTCCCGGGACCTTATTCACAAGCGGAATATGCACCTCGTTATAGTGCTTGAGGAATGTCGCCTCATCATCAGGCTTTTTGTAAAGCGCCATGAGTTTAATCATGCTTCAGTCCTTTTCTCGTAAATCGTGAATTCGCTTTGCCTTGCCCGCAGACCTTTCAATCATGGGCATGTCTCAAAGTCTCATGCATCCGCCGTAACTGGATGCGAGAAAACTCCTCGCGGCTGAGTTTCTCTCTCTTATCGAAGAGCGCGGTGTAGCCGGCGTCCACCACATCCTCAAATCGCATTCATGGTCAAAAGCTCATAGGTCGCGACCGGATCGTCATTCTGGTTCGTCACGAGAACATCCCATTTGACTTCGCCATATTCGTCATTGCGTTTTTTCTTCGACTTTGCCGTGAGGCGCACCTTGATAGAGTCGCCTGCCGAAACCGGCGTCAGGAAGCGCAATTCATCAAGGCCGTAATTGGCGAGCACCGGACCCGGCGCCGGATCGACGAAAAGACCGGCGGCGAAGGAAAGAATGAGATAGCCATGGGCGACGCGGCCGGGGAAAAACGGGTTGGCCTTCGCAGCTTCTTCATCCATATGGGCGTAGAACGTGTCGCCGGTGAAATGGGCGAACTGCTCGATATCGTCGAGCGTGATCGTGCGCGCATCGGTGTCTATGGTTTTGCCGATCTCAAGCTCGCCGAATTTATAGCGGAAGGGATGCGGTTTTTCCGCATCGACAGGCGCGCCCTTAACCCAGGCGCCCGTGATCCCGGCGAGAATATCCGGCGAGCCCTGTATGGCTGTGCGTTGCATGTAATGTTTGACGCCGCGAACGCCGCCCATCTCCTCGCCGCCGCCGGCGCGCCCCGGTCCGCCGTGAACCAGCGTGGGGAGCGGTGAGCCATGCCCCGTCGATTCTTTGGCGCTGTCGCGATTGATGACTGCGATGCGGCCGTGAAAGGCGCCGGTGTTGCGGACCACTTCGCGTGCGAGTTGCGGATCATGGGTGAAGAGGGACATGACCAGCGAACCGCCGCCGCGATTGCAAAGCTCAATTGCGTCTGTAAAATTCTTGTACGGCATCAGCGTTGAGACTGGACCGAAGGCTTCGACTTCGTGAACGGATTTTGCAGACCACGGATCGTCGCAGCGCAGAAGAATCGGCGACACAAAAGCACCGGATTGTGCGTCATCGCCGATGATTACGGCGGTTTCCGGATCACCGAAAACGATCTTCGCTTCACCTGAAAGGATGGAAACCTTCTCCCGCACATCAGAGCGTTGGGATTGAGAGACGAGGGCGCCCATGCGCACCTGTTCGAGACCGGGATCGCCGATGGTGGTTTTGGCAAGCCGTCCGGCGATAGCGTTCTGCGCCGCGTCGAGAAGCGCGGCGGGAACGAGCGCCCGGCGAATGGCGGTGCATTTCTGGCCTGCCTTGACCGTCATCTCGCGCACAACCTCTTTGACGAAGAGGTCGAATTCGGGACTTTCTTCCGTGGCGTCCGGCCCCAGCATGGAGGCGTTGAGCGAGTCCTGTTCGGCGATGAATCGCACGCTTTCGCGAATGATCGTGGGATGCGCCTTTAGTTTCGACGCCGTCGAGGCAGAGCCAGTGAAGGACACGACATCCTGTCCGGTCAGATGATCCAGAAGATCGCCGGTGGAGCCGACGATGAGCTGCACTGCACCTTTGGGCAATAAACCGGAGTCGATGAGAATGCGGAAGGCGGCTTCGGTAAGATAGGCGGTGGCCGTTGCCGGTTTGACGATGGCAGGAACGCCGGCGATGAGCGTTGGCGCCAGTTTTTCAAGCATGCCCCAGACGGGAAAGTTGAAGGCGTTGATATGCACTGCGACGCCTTGCGGAGAGGTGTAAATGTGTTGCGCCATGAAGGCGCCGTTCTTGGAAATCTGCTCCACGGCGCCGTCGAGAATAATTGTGTCGTCGGGCAGCTCGCGCTTTGCCTTGGAGGCAGTGGACAGAAGCGTTCCGGCACCGCCTTCAATATCGATCCAGCCATCTTTGCGCGTGGCGCCGGTGTGAATATTCAGGGAGTATAGTTCTTCCTTGCGCTCCATGATGGCGAGGCCGAGCGCCTTCACCATGGCCGCGCGTTCCTGAAACGTCATCTTGCGTAGCGCGGGGGCGCCAATGTCGCGTGCAAAAGCCGCCATGGCCTTGAAATCGAGACCGGCGGAAGAGGTTTTTGCAACCGTCTTTCCCGTAATAGCGGACCGGATGTCGGCATGGCCGCCATCGCCCCGGCGCCATTCGCCCAGCGCATAATTCTCCAGAATAGTCTCAGTCATGGGTTTCTCCTGTTGGACGAGGGCGTTTGTTATTTGCCTTTGAATTGGGGTTTGCGTTTGTTCATAAAGGCGTCGACGCCTTCCTTGTAATCATCGGAAAAGCCGAGCTCTCGCATCTTGTCGCGTTCAAGCTTAAGCTGATCGTCGAGCGTGCGGGTGAAGGCGGTGCGGATCAGTTTCTTGGTTTCAGAAAGGCCACGCGTGGGCGCTGAAGCAAATTTCGCAGCCAGCGCTTCAGCTTCTCCAGAAAGCGCATCATCCTCAATGCATTTCCAAATGAGCCCCCAGTCAGTGGCCTGTTCTGCGCCGACGGGTTCGCCTGTCAGCGCCATGCCGAGGGCGCGCGCCTGTCCGGCTAGCCGGGGGAGGGTCCATGAGCTGCCTGAATCGGGGATAAGGCCGATATTTGCGAACGACATGATGAATTTTGCGGACTTTGCCGCAAGAACGATGTCGCAGGCGAAGGCGACTGACACCCCGGCGCCTGCCGCAACGCCATTGACGGCGCAGATCACCGGCATTGGCAAACTCGTCAATCGGCGGATCAATGGATTGTAGCGTTGTTCGACGGACTCGCCGAGATCGACGGCGTCGCCTCCCGGCGCGACGGCGCGATCGGACAAATCCTGTCCTGCGCAGAAGCCGCGCCCGGCGCCAGTGAGAAGAAGGGTTCTGACGTCGCTGTCCTTCTCGATAGCGTCAAGGGCGGCTTGCACCTCTTCATGCATTTCGGTGGTGAAGCTGTTGAGGCGGTCGGGCCTGTTGAGTGTGAGGCGCGCAATGTTATCGGTAATGCTGAATATGATTGTGTTGAAAGCCATCGCGGCGACCGGGCCTCACGGACCCCCCTCCCTTAAAATGCTGGCAATTCTCAATTGCATTCTTGATCGGGATCATATAATTGAACGATCGGTCGGTCAATTACAATATTGGAGCGGGCCGATGCGAGATTGTCTCCAAGCGTAGAAATCTATGACTAAATTCAACACCCCTGACGAGAAAGGGCTTGCCGTCGCCAACACGCTATATGCGCGGGAAACGACGTCCGAGGCATGGGGGTTGAAGCTGATTGACGCGGGTGAGGGATGGGCGAAATGCTCAATGCTTATTCGCAAAGACATGCTCAATGGATTGAAGACCGCTCATGGCGGCATGATTTTTTCGCTTGCGGATACCGCGTTCGCCTGGGCATGCAATTCTCGAAACGTCGCCACTTTCGCGCAACAAGCGTCGATTTCATTTTTGTCTCCAGCCTATGCCGGTGAAACCTTGGTCGCGGAGGCCCGTGAAGACGGCGCATCGGGAAGAACCGGCGTTTACACGGTGCGCGTCACCGTTGATGACGGGCGTGTTGTTGCTGTTTTTCAAGGGCTGTCGCGCACGGCAGGCGGTTCTGTGCTTGATGAAAGGGAATCAAATTCGTGACGGATGCTTTTATTTGTGACGGCGTCAGAACGCCTATCGGCCGCTATGGCGGCGCCCTGTCTCCGGTCCGCGCCGATGATCTTGCGGCCATTCCGCTGCGGGCCTTGAAAGAGCGCAACCGGAAGGCGGACTGGGAAGCAGTTGAAGATGTGATCCTTGGTTGCGCAAATCAGGCCGGGGAAGACAACCGGAATGTAGCGCGCATGGCGGCGCTCCTCGCCGGCCTTTTCGAAGGAACGCCGGGCACGACAGTCAATCGCCTTTGCGGCTCGGGTATGGATGCGGCGACCATGGCGGCCCGCGCGATCAAGGCGGGCGAGGCGGACCTGATAATTGCGGGCGGCGTTGAATCCATGTCCCGCGCGCCTTTCGTGATGGGTAAGGCGGACGCGGCGTTTTCGCGAAGCGCGGAAATTTTTGACACCACCATTGGCTGGCGTTTCGTCAATCCGGTTTTAAAGGCGCAATATGGAATCGATTCAATGCCGGAAACGGCGGAGAATGTTGCGGAGGATTTTGCAATCAGCCGGGAAGACCAGGACGCTTTTGCTTTTCGGTCGCAACAGCGCGCGGCGGCGGCGCAAGCCAATGGACGGCTTGGAGCGGAGATTGTGCCGGTATCTATTCCACAGCGTAAAGGCGATCCGATCATTGTCGACAAGGATGAGCATCCGCGCGAAACGTCGATTGAAAAGCTCGCGTCTTTAAAAGCCTTTGTAAAAAAGGAAGGCGTCATCACGGCGGGCAATGCATCTGGCGTGAATGACGGCGCGGCGGCGATGATTGTCGGTTCGGAAACTGCTGCAAAGAAAAATGGACTTTCTCCCCGCGCGCGTTTTGTCGCCGGCGCCGTGGTCGGCGTGCCGCCGCGCATCATGGGCATCGGCCCTGCGCCGGCGGCGAAGGCGGTTCTGGCCAAGGCGGGGCTTTCGATCGGCGATATGGACGTCATCGAAATCAATGAGGCCTTTGCATCGCAGTCGCTGGCGACTTTGCGCGAGTTGAGCCTTCCGGATGATGCAGAGCATGTGAACCCCAATGGCGGCGCGATTGCCCTGGGTCATCCGCTGGGCATGTCCGGGGCGCGGCTTGTTCTTACCGCGGCGGAGGAGTTGCATCGCCGGAACGGGCGTTATGCGCTTGCCGCCATGTGTATTGGCGTCGGTCAAGGCATTGCGTGCATAATTGAAAAGGTATGAAAAACAATACGTTAGTAACGTTATTTTCTATATAATTGACCGATCGGTCGATTTATTATAGGGTAACCGCAGCGCGAATGAACCGCTTGAAAAGGGGTGGCAATGTACGCACAGATGGTCAAATCCACCGGCGAGGGCGTGAAGTCTCTCGACGAAATGGAGCCGCAGGAGCGCGCCTTCCAAGAGCGCATCAACGCGGATGTGAAAATCGAACCCAAAGACTGGATGCCAGAAGGCTATCGCAAGACATTGGTTCGCCAAATCTCGCAGCACGCCCATTCGGAAATTGTCGGCCAGTTGCCTGAAGGAAACTGGATCACCCGGGCGCCGACGCTTGAGCGTAAAATGATCCTGCTGGCGAAAGTGCAGGACGAGGCGGGCCACGGGCTTTATCTTTATTGTGCGGCGGAAACGCTCGGCGTTTCTCGCGATGAAATGACGGAGCAATTGCTGTCGGGCAAAGCGAAATATTCATCGATCTTCAACTATCCGACGCTGACCTGGGCGGATATCGGCGCTATCGGCTGGCTCGTGGACGGCGCTGCGATCATGAATCAGGTCCCGCTTCAACGTTGTTCATACGGCCCTTATTCGCGCGCGATGATCCGCATCTGCAAGGAAGAGAGCTTTCACCAGCGTCAGGGCTACGACATCATGATGAAGTTGGTGAAAGGAACGCCTGAGCAGAAAGAGATGGCGCAGGATGCGATTAACCGCTGGTGGTGGCCGTCCCTGATGATGTTCGGCCCGTCCGATACGGACAGCGTTCATTCGGCGCAATCCATGGCCTGGGGCATCAAGCAGAATTCCAATGACGAATTACGCCAGAAATTCGTCGATCAGACAGTTCCTCAGGCGGATTATCTCGGGCTTAAAGTTCCGGACCCGGACCTTCGTTGGAATGAAGAGCGCGGCTCTTATGATTTCGGGGAGGTCGACTGGAACGAATTTTACGAGGTGTTGAAAGGCAATGGTCCCTGCAATGCCGAGCGTATGGCGGCGCGGCGCAAGGCTTGGGACGATGGCGCATGGTTCCGAGAGGGGCTGATGGCGCATGCCAGGAAAAAAGAAACCCGCATCATGGCGGCGGAATAGGAGAGATCATGTCAAACGAATGGCCGCTTTGGGAAGTGTTTGTGCGCGGACAGCACGGTCTGGCGCACCGTCACGTGGGCAGTCTGCATGCGCCGGATGTGAAGCTTGCGCTCAACAATGCGCGCGATGTTTATACGCGCCGCAATGAAGGCGTTTCCATCTGGGTGGTGAAGTCGACAGACATTACCGCATCGGCGCCGGGCGACAAGGAGCCTTTGTTCGAACCATCCAACGCCAAGGTATATCGTCATCCGAGCTTTTTCGATATTCCGGATGAAGTGGGGCACATGTGATGGCGACGGGCAAACATGACCAGACTCTGTTTGAGCTTTCCTTGCGCATGGGCGACAACGCCTTGATCCTGGGGCAACGCATTTCCGCCTGGTGCGGCCATGCGCCGGTGCTGGAAGAAGACATCGCACTCGCCAATGTAGCGCTTGATCTCATCGGCCAAGCGAGCCTGTGGCTTGGGTTTGCGGGCGAGATCGAAGGCGAAGGGCGCACCGCAGATAACCTTGCTTTTCTGCGCGCCGATCGCGAGTTCCGGAATTGTCTGCTCGTCGAACAGCCCAATGGAGATTTCGGTCACACATTGATGCGGCAGTTCCTTTTCGATGCCTGGCACCTGCCCATGCTGAAAGCGCTGACATTATCTTCCGATGAGCGCGTCGCCGCGATCGCTGCAAAATCGGCGAAAGAAGCGACATACCACCTTGAGCGCTCGGAAGATTTCGTTATCCGTCTCGGCGACGGCTCGGATGAAAGCCACCGGCGCATGCAGGATGCGCTTGATGTTTTGTGGCCTTTCGCCGGCGAGCTGACATGCGCTGACGAGATCGATGTTGCGCTTGCAGATAAGGGCTTGGGCCCGGATCTCGGCGCAATCGGAGCGGAATATAAAGAATATATGGAGCGGATGCTGAAAAAGGCGACGCTGACAGCCGACTGGCAGGCGCCGATCCGCAAAGGCGGCAAGGTGGGGGATCATTCCGAAGCGCTTGGTCATCTCTTGCCGGAGATGCAATGGCTTCAGCGTTCTCATCCCGGCGCTGTCTGGTGAGTATTATGACGGCGGCGGAGAAAGCAGGCGAGGCAAGCGGCGGCCAATCGTCTTCGGTTGATCGGGTTTGGCGGTGGCTTGAAGAGGTGCCGGACCCGGAAATTCCTGTCGTTTCGGTTGTCGATCTTGGCATTGTTCGCGATGTGTCGATGGAAGACGGGAAGTATGTCGTGACCGTAACGCCGACCTATTCCGGCTGTCCGGCGACGGCGGTCATTTCCCTCGATATCGAAAACGCGCTGCATGCGCGGGGTCTTGAAGATGTTCGCATCGAAACCCGCCTATCGCCGGCCTGGACGACGGCGTGGATTACGGACAATGCGCGCGAAAAACTGAAAAACTACGGGATTGCCCCGCCCGTCGAAGGCGCCTGTGTCGGGGCCATGAAGGCCGCTGGTCCGGTGGCGTGCCCCCGCTGCGGATCGCTGAATACGGTCGAAACCAGCCGATTCGGCTCCACTCCATGCAAGGCTCACTGGCGTTGCAATGACTGTCTCGAACCGTTTGACTATTTCAAGAGTTTTTGACCATGGCGAAATTTCATTCCCTTCGGGTGGCCGACATCAAACGCGACACGCGCGACGCCGTCATTCTCACCCTTGAGCCTTCTGAAGCAGATAAAAGCGCGTTCAAATTCATTCAGGGCCAGTATCTGACTTTTCGCCGTGAGTTTGACGGCGAAGAGATGCGTCGCTCTTATTCGATTTGTGCGGGCGTTAATGACGGCGTCTTGCGCGTCGGCATCAAAAAGGTTGATGGCGGGTGGTTTTCAACCTTCGCCAATGATGAGCTGAAGGTCGGCGACGTCCTTGAGGCGATGACGCCTATGGGAAATTTTCATGCGCCGTTAAAACCGGAAAAGGCGCGGTCCTATCTTGGTTTCACCGGCGGTTCCGGCATTACGCCCATGGTCAGCCTTATCAAGACAGTGCTGGAAGCTGAGCCGAAGTCGGACTTCACGCTTGTCTATGGAAACAGGGCGGCAAACGCCGTTATGTTCCGTGAAGAGCTTGAGGATCTGAAGAACACTTATCTGGGACGGCTCAACATCGTTCATGTGCTTGAAAGCGATGTGGCCGACATCAAACTGTTTTCCGGCCGGCTTGACCGTGAAAAATGCGATGCGCTGTTTGACAAATGGATCGATGTGGGACGGGCTGATCTCGCTTTCATTTGCGGGCCGGAGCCGATGATGAAGGCCGTGGCGGCATCCCTTGAGGCGCATGGGATGGACAAGGGCGTCATCAAGTTCGAGCTGTTCGCCTCGGCTCTCCCGAAACGCGCGCGTCAGAAGTCGATGCTTCCGGGCGAAGAACACGGCGTGCGCGCCGCTGCGACCATCATTATTGACGGCGCTGCGCGCGAGGTTGAAATCGCTCCCGGCGAAACGTTGCTCGAGGCGGCCTTAAAGACGAAAATCGATGCGCCTTACGCCTGTCGCGGAGGGGTATGCTCCACCTGCCGCGCGAAGCTGATTGAAGGCGAAGTGGACATGGACGTAAACTATGCCCTTGAGGATTACGAAGTCGAACGCGGTTACATCCTGACCTGTCAAAGCCACCCCCGCACGGCGCGTGTTGTTGTCGATTACGATCAATAAGCGGAATTGAATGGCCATCCTTAACGCAGACAGTTTCATCGGCGTCGCCGGCGCCGGCGCCATGGGCGCAGGAATTGCGCAGGTCGCGGCGCAAGCGGGCCATCGCGTCATTGTGCTCGATCGCGATGAAGACGCGCTGGTGCGCGGACGCGATGTCGTGGCCAAAGGTGCGGCAGCCCTGTTGAAGCGCGGCAAAATCGATGAGGGAGAAGCAGCGGCGCTCCAGGCGCGCATTAGCTGGACGCTCGATGCGGGCGATTTGTCGCCAGCAGCGCTTGTCATTGAAGCGATTATCGAAAACGCCGATGCGAAGCAATCTCTATACGCGTCTTTGGAATCTGTGCTGTCGCCGAATGCAGTGATCGCGACAAACACATCTTCGCTTTCGGTGACGGCGCTGGCTGCCCGCATTGGAAGGCCGCGCCGCTTCATGGGCCTGCATTTTTTCAATCCGGCGCCGGTGATGAAACTGGTTGAGGTGGTGGCCGGCCTCGATACAGATGCGGCGCTGAAGGAAGAGGCGTTGGCGTTAGTGACCTCATGGGGCAAGGTCGCGGTAATGGTGCGCGACGTGCCGGGCTTTATCGTCAATCGCGTGGCGCGCCCGTTTTATGGCGAAGGCTGGCGAGCCTATGAAGAGGGCGCGGCCGATGCGGCGACGCTCGATTTTGTTTATCGAGATCTGGCAGGGTTTCGCATGGGGCCGTTCGAATTGGGCGACCTCATTGGTCACGATGTCAATTACGAATCGGCGAAATCGGTTTTTGACGCTTATTTTGGAAAGACGCGCTTCCATCCGTCCTTGTTGCAGGGACAGCTCGCCGCGGCTGGCCGTTTGGGGCGCAAGAGTGGCCGGGGCGTATTCGATTACAGCGATTGCGCAGAAAAACCGGGGCCAAAATTCGAACCCGAAGCAGCGGAAAAGCCGCGCTCGATTTTTGTGGGCGGAGAAGCGGCTGACATGCGTTTTCTTCTGGAAGCATGCGGTGTCGCCTTTGAACCTTTGACGGATCAGGGATGTGAGCGCGAAGCCAAAGTCGACGACGTGGACGTCTCATTCACATTCGGCGAGACGGCTCGGAAAATGGCGCGGGCGCCCGGCTATTCCTGCGTTGTTCTTGACTGGATGCGCGATCCCAAGTCCGCCAGGGCGATAGCTTTCGCAGCCTCCGACGATCGCGCAAGAGAAGCGGCGCGCAAACTTGCCGCGGCGCTCGGAAAAAAATCGGTTGAGCTTGCCGACGGGCCGGGTCTTGTTGTTTTCCGGACGCTTGCGCAGCTGGCAAACTGCGCCGCCGACGCCATACGGGACAATGTCGCCGAGGCCGCCGCCATCGACAAGGCGATGATGAACGGCGTCAATTATCCCTTCGGGCCGATGCAATGGGCCCGGGAATATGGAGTGGTGAAGCTCTGTGACGCTCTGCATGAGATCGCATTGGAAACTAGCGATGAAATCTATCGCCCAAGCGAAGCCTTGAATGCGGAAGCCCATCAGGAGTTGATAAATGCCCAGCGCAAACGAACTGCTGATTGAAATTCCCGCCGACGGCGTCCGCTTGCTGCGCCTTAACCGCCCGGAAAAACGCAATGCGTTGGCGACGCCCTTGCTGGCAGAAATAGCATATGCGTTGAAGAAGGGCGACCGCGACAAGGGTGTGCGCGTTTTTGTCATCACAGGCGGCGACAAGATTTTCGCCGCCGGCGCCGATATCAATGAGATGGCGCCGAAAGAAGCGCCCGAGGGACTTGCAGACGAACGGCCTGCGCTTTGGGCGGCGATCCGAGCAACGCGCAAGCCGGTTGTCGCCGCTGTTGAAGGCTGGTGTCTCGGCGCCGGCAATGAGCTGTTGATGTGTTGCGATATAGCGGTCGCTTCGAAAGAAGCGAAGTTTGGCCAGCCAGAAACCAATCTCGGCATAATTCCGGGAGCAGGCGGCGGCGCCGTGCTGGCGAGGCTGGTCGGGCGTTCGCGCGCCATGAAAATGGTGCTGACCGGCGCAGCCATCACCGCCGAAGAGGCTTTGCAATACGGCCTTGTGGCCGAACTCGCTGAAGCAGGAGAAGCGACCGCGCGCGCCATCGGGCTAGCATCGGAAATCGCCGGCCGGGCGCCGCTCGCCATGCAGCAGGCGAAAGCAGTCGTTAATGCAGCTTTCGATACGCCGCTTGCCGCGCATCTGGCGTTTGAGCGGCAGGCCTTCTCGCTGTTGTTTTCGACTGAAGACAAAAAGGAAGGCGTCAACGCTTTTCTTGAAAAACGACAGCCTGTCTGGAAAGGTCGCTGATCGACGGGGCGTGTATGTTTGTTGGTCTCGCGCCCTGTTGCTGACGGCTCAATATCCGAGATTTTCCTCGTCCGCCAGCTGTGCAAAGATAGGGCGTTGGAAGTTGTTGCTGGCGTGAAAGTCTCTTATGTCCGGTTCCTCAGACGTCATTGCGCCTTGGCTGTTGCGGTCAAAAATAACGCCGCCGCGGCAATTGCTGTCAGTGTTGCCCCGGCCTGCGCTTGTCGCCCTGCTGGACAAAGGCGCAGAAGGAGCCCTGATCATTCTCGAGGCGCCGGGCGGATACGGCAAGACATGTCTTCTCTCCGAATGGAAGGACCGCCGTCAGGAGCAGGGCGAAACGGTCTGCTGGCTTTCCGTTGACGAAGACGACGACGCTGACACGTTTCTGGCGTATCTCGCTTTTGCGGCGCATGCTTCCGGCGTTGATGTTTCTGGGTCGGAACTGATGAGCTTCGAGCATTATACGGAAAAGAATGCGCTTCAATCGATTTACCAGTTGTTGTCGCAGCTGGAGCGTCATCCAAGTCCGGTCCGTCTTATCATTGATGACTGCGAGAGATTGAGTGAGAATGTTCGCCACTCGGTTATGCCTTTACTGCTGCGTCGTTTGCCTGAAAACTGCACGCTGATCCTGGCGTCGCGCGAAGCGGCGGGTATAAATACGGTCGACATAGAACATCGCGGGCTCGTCGTGCGCATCGGCCCGCGCCATCTGCGCTTTTCACAAGATGAGTTGAAATTGCTTTGGGGCGCGCGCGTTACACCGCGACAACTTGCGCGTATAGAAGACCAGACGGAAGGTTGGCCGGTTCTGGTGCGCCTGTTGCTGTCGGCCGCCGACATTGGTGAGTTTGATATTCGCCATATTGACGACATCAGTCATAATGACAGTTCGATTACGACTTATTTCGAGCAGAAAATCCTGTCGCGCCTCGACGTAGAGATGCGCCATTTCCTGATCAAGGCGTCGGTTTTTGACGATCTGTCGGACGCCATTATGGAAGAAATTCTTGGCGTTCCGCAGGCATATCCGCTGAGAGAAAAACTCGACAGTCTTGAGGCGTTTATTGCGCCCATATCCGGCGATGACGGCGGCTATCGCCTCCACCCAATGATGCGCGACTATCTTTTGCATAAGCTTGAAGATGAACATTCTCAAGAATTTCAGCGTCTACAGGAGAAAGCGGCACACTGGTATTCAGAAAAGGGAAACCATGTAAGAGCGGTGCGTCACGCACTCGCCAGTAAGGAATCGCGTTTGCTTTGCGACATTCTGGATGCAACCTGCGGCTTGAGACTCTGGCTGAAAGAAGGATTGATCGAATTCCGCCCAATCGATCGTATGTTGGATGAGAAGGCCGTGTTGTCGTCGCCAAGCGCCGGCTTCATGCGTTGCATCATATTGATGAAGTCTGGCAAGCAATATGAAGCCGGCGTTCTTTATGACCGCATCATAGAGCAGCATCAGGAACGCTTCAAAGAAAACGAACTTCTTTCCATGTCGGCATTCGCCTGCAAGATCATGCTGTCTATCTATCGCGGGCTCTACATTCCGATTGAAGAAATAGAGACTTTCGAGAAGAGCGCGTCTGAAACCGCGAGCCTTTTCACGGGTTATGTACTCACCATGAAATGCGTGAGCGCGCATCAATGCGGACTGTTTCATGAAGCCATTGGTCATGCTGAAAGGGCGATCGCTTATTTCCGCGCGGTAGGGTCTGTTTACGGCGAGTTCTATATCCACTTGCATCTCGGCATGGTGGACTGGCTGATGGACGCCGAGCACAGTCACGGAGCCGCCTTTGCGCAAGCAAAAGACATCATTCGCCAGGAGTTGTCTTATGACACAGGCGTCAAGCCCTTGCTTGAGATTCTAAAGCTTGAATGCGACCATGAGGCGCTTCCTTTGGAAACGAAACAGTTTCAGCGTTTGGCCAATGTTGTCGTCAGCCTGATGAAAGGAGAGGGTTGGCTTGATATTTACGCCTCCGCTTTCAGGACGCTGAGTGAAAAGCAATATGGTGCAAGCGGGTTGAAAGAGGCGTTGTTGTCGCTGGAATCGTTTGCGGCGTTCTCATCTAAAAATGATATGCGCTATCTGCTGGATATTTGCTTCGCCGAGCGCTCGCTGTTGTTGGCAGCCTCGGGAAGAAGAGACGAAGCAGTGGCTGCTTTTGAAAAAATAACCGGCTTTAAGGAAGATCCGCAATCATATCTTCATATCGCGCCATGGCGCGCCGGAGAGGCCGTCGGGGAAGCGGCTCTATATCTCTTGGGCGATAATGCGTCGAAAACCGATCTGGAGATGTGGCGCTCCTATCGCGACCTAAATTTGGATCGCGGCAATAAGCGCGCTGCTTGCCGCCTCGGCGCTCTTCTTGCTGCGCGAAGCGGCGGGGAAGACGATCTTGGCATGTTGAACAGGAGCATCGGGCCGCAATTTGCACGCGCATTCTGGCTCTGCCATGACGCCATGTCAGAAAAGTATGATTTTCAAGGCGCTGAGCAAGCTTACACGAATGTGCGGGATGTGATGCGTCTTGTGCAGGGAAAAAACGAAGATTCGGTAGGGACGGTTGACCAGGGGCAGTCGATTTTGACAGAAAAAGAATTGACCGTTTTGCGCCAGCTCGCCACCGGCCAATCCGATAAACAGATTGCACTGGTGATCGGTGTTACTGAACACGGCGTTCGATATCATTTGAAAAATATCTATCTGAAACTCGGTGCCCAAAACCGGCTCGATGCGGTGCAAAAAGGGCGCGCCCTCGGGATTCCGGCTGCGGGGTCAATTTAGACTACTAATTTTAGTAGTCATAAAAAATTCTTGAAAATCACGCCGTACCAATCTGTGGGGCAGCCTACCGACCGAAGCCCGCGCGATAGCACAGATTTTCCGTTACGTTTTCTATTGGGGCGGCGAGGCGGCCGCAGCGGCGAGAGGGCGCCTGTTTTGGCGGATAAACAAGAATTCTTGCGGATCGGTGTCGATGTCGGCGGCACCAACACGGACGCGGTCCTGATGCACGACGGTGAGGTGTTGGCGTCCATTAAATCGCCGACAACGGCTCAGGTCAGCGATGGTATTGTCGCCGCCATCGCCCACGTCATGAAGCAGGCGGGTATCAGTCCCGATGCTGTCGGCATTGTCTCCATCGGAACAACGCATTTCACAAACGCTTTTGTCGAGCGGCGCAGCCTTGACCGGGTAGGCGTTTTGCGCATTGGCCTGCCGGCGGCGAAAGCGTTGCCGCCGCTCACAGACTGGCCGGATGACATTGCTGATGAAGTCGCGGCAGGCATCGAAATGGTGCGTGGCGGTTTCCAATTTGACGGGCACCCCTATGCCGACCTTGATGAGATGGCAGTCGCTGCAGCTGCGCGCCGGTTCCATAAAGAGGGAACAAATTCGGTCGCTATTTCTGCTGTCTTCGCGCCGTTGAATGACGTTATGGAAAAACGCGCCGGCGAGATCGTCAGAAACGAACATCCGGATAGCAGCATCACCCTGTCATCAGATATCGGCCGCATTGGCCTGCTGGAGCGCGAAAACGCGGGGATCATGAACGCCAGCCTTGCAACGCTAGCTATGGAAACCGTGGGCGGCTTCCGGACGGCTTTGAAAAAGCTTGGCGTCACCGCGCCGTTTTATATCTCCCAGAATGACGGCACGCTGATGAGTGCTGATTTTGTCGAAAGACACCCAATACTCACCTTTGCCTCCGGCCCGACCAACAGTATGCGGGGCGGTGCGCATCTCGCGGGGCTAACGGATGCGCTCGTCGCCGATATTGGCGGTACGACGACGGATATCGGCGTGTTGCGCGGCGGCTTCCCGCGCGAATCCTCAATCATGACGGATATTGGCGGCGTCAGGACGAATTTCCGCATGCCGGATGTTTGTGCGATCGGTCTAGGCGGCGGCAGCCTTGTTTCTGTTGACGGCGCCAGGGTGAAGGTCGGACCGAAATCCGTCGGCTATCGCATTATGGAAAAGGCGCTGGTTTTTGGCGGCGATGTTTTGACGGCGACCGATATCGCGGTCGCGGCGGGATATGCTGATATTGGTGATCGTGAGCGCGTACGCCACCTCGATCCGGCGATGGTCGAAGCCGCAGTCAGGGAAATCCATCGGCTGGTGGAAGGTGGCATCGACCGAATGAAAACAACGGGCGGCGATGCGCCGCTTATTCTTGTCGGTGGCGGTTCGGTCCTTATCAACAAACCGCTCAGAGGCGTCAGCGAAGTTCATACTCATGAAGAAGCCAGCGTCGCCAACGCCATCGGCGCTTCAATCGCGCGCGTCGGCGGCGAGGTCGACAAGGTCTTTTCCTATGAAGGCGTAGGGCGGGAAGCGACCATCGCTGCCGCTGTTTCGGAAGCCAATGAACGCGCAGTTGCCGCAGGCGCCGATGCGGCGAGCCTTGAGACGATGGAAATAGAGGAATTGCCGCTTGCTTACATGCCCGGCGGTTCTGTTCGTCTCCGCATCAAAGTCGCCGGTGATCTTAATACAGCCTATGGAGATGCAGCATGAGCGTGCGCGGCTTGATCAGCGCCAATGCGTCAGCGCGGGGGGAGCTTGTGCTTTCTGAGAGTAATCTCGAAGATTTCGCCCGCGGCGCCGCTTTTCTCGGCACTGGCGGCGGCGGCGATCCCTATCTCGGCCGATTGATGGCGAAAAACGCCATTCGCGAGTTTGGCAGTCCGCGCATTATTGGCGTCGATGAACTTTCCGATGATGCGACGGTGGCGTTTGTCGCGATGATGGGCGCCCCGACCGTGCTTTGTGAAAAGGGCGCGTCGGGCGACGATATTGATTGCGCGGTGCAGGAATTGTCGGCGCAGATCGGCCGGCCTATCGACGCGCTAATGCCGGGAGAGATCGGGGGTTTCAATTCAACGCTGCCGGTCGTCGCCGCGGCGCGCCTTGGTTTGCCGCTTGTCGATGTCGACGGTATGGGCCGGGCGTTTCCAAGCATCGCCATGGTGGCCATGAATTTCGAGGGGGTTTCGGCCTGCCCTTTCGTTCTTGTCGACGATCATTTGAACAAGGTCGTGGTCAAGGCTGACACCGCACAGCGTACTGAAGACATTTCGCGGAGCATCGCGGTTCAGATGGGGATGAGTTGCCTGACTGCCGGTTACGCCATGAGCGGCGCAGATGTTAAACACGCGACAGTACATAATACGCTTAGCGCGGCGCTTCAGATCGGCGAGGCGATAAGGGAAGGGCGCAAGGCGGGCGATCCCGTAAGGGCGCTGATCCATGTGCTTGAAACCCATCCGATCTATGGATTTGCGCGGGAAGTCTTCTCTGGAAAGATAACTGACTTGCGGCGCGAGACCACCAAGGGCTTTTCCATCGGCAATTGCCGGATTGAAGCGTTCGATGATGCCTCGTGCGCAGCTGACATCCGGTTTCAGAATGAAAATCTTGTGGTTCTCGTCAACGGCGTTGTGAACGCTATTGTGCCGGACCTCATCACCATCGTTGATGTGGAAACAGCCGAGCCTATTCCAACCGAAGCTTTGCGATACGGCCAGAGAGTCAGCGTCATTGCAGCCGCCGCGCCTGACGCCCTCAAGACGCCGCAGGCGCTTGCGTATGTTCATCCGCGCTGCTTCGGGCTCGATTTTGAATTTACTCCGATTGAAGTGCTTGCAGAGGCTGCACGTGCTTAGGGGAAAGTCGAAAGGAACTTCAAGGAGGGCAATATGAAACAAGAAGCCAGAAAAGCTTATCTTAGTCTAACCACGGCTGTGTCCGCGCTCGCAATGGCCTTACCGGCTGCGCAGGCCCAGGATACGGGCGCCGGACCGGCGGACGTCATTACCGTGACGGCGCAGTTCCGGGAGCAATCCCTGCAGGAAGTGCCGACAGCAGTGACGGCCTTTACGGTGAGCGACATTGAAGACGCCGGCATGAAATCGACAGAGGATTTTGCGGCGCTGACGCCGAACCTCACATTCGACGACTCGTTCACCTATCTTAACAGTTTCGTGGTCATTCGCGGCGTGACGCAGATCAATAACGCCGACTCGCCAGTGGCGATCATTGTCGATGGCGTGCCGCAGAACAATCAGAAGCAGTTCAAGATGCCGCTTTTCGATGTTCAGCAGATTGAAGTTTTGAAAGGCCCGCAAGGCTCCCTCTATGGCCGCAATGCCATTGGCGGTGCGATCAACATCGTCACCAAACAGCCGACGAACGAATTCGAAGGCTTTATCGGCGGAGGCGTTGAAAACGGCGTTGGCTATCGCGCGCAGGCGGGGGTCAGTGGCCCAATTGTCGAAGAAACGGTTCTGTTCCGCCTTTCCGGATCATATTATGAAACGGACGGGCTCATCGAAAACACTTATATTGGCGAAGACGTTGATAATGTGGATCACGATTATTCGATCCGCGGTAAAGTCGCTATTTTTCCGGCTGAAAATATCAGCATTGATTTGCGCGCCTCATACAACAATTTCAAGGCGGGGTCGAGCTACGATACGATTGTGAACAGCCTTCTCAATCCCGGCTTTCGCAGCGGCAATGACGCCAATGATATTTTACCGCCAACGTCCAACTTCGCCGGTTTCACGACGGGCGATGTGTTTGACGCTTCGGGCAAATTTGAAGCAGATTTTGGATTTGCGACAGCGACCTATATTCTCGGCTACACGGATCTGAACGAAGATTATCGCGCCGATCTTGACTTCTCCAACCCTACGCAAGACACGTTCGGTCCTTTTGGCGAGTTGGGACAGGGGCAAAATCTCGATGTCTCGCTCTTGAGTCACGAATTGCGTTTCGTTTCCCGCGACGATCAGGCGTTTCGCTGGATCATCGGCGCCTATTATCTCGATACGGAGCGCGATCTCCTGACGCGTGCATTCATTGACGTCGACAATACGCCGGAACAGTTCGACAGCGGCATTGTCATCATCGATCGCAATGAGGCGAACGACAACACGGCGTGGGCGATTTTTGGTCAAGCCGAGCTCGATTTTACCGACCGTCTGACACTTCAGCTTGGCGGCCGTTATGACGAGGATGAGCGCAAACAGGAAATTCCAGGCGTCACCGGCTCCGAGCGCTCCGCGACCTTTGATTCGTTCCAACCTAAAGCAACACTGAGCTATGACTTTACGGATGCTATGCTCGGCTATTTCACCTACAGCACCGGTTTCCGCTCCGGCGGCTTCAACGCGCCGGGCGTTGTCCTGCCGGATTTCGAGGACGAAACGCTTACGAACTTCGAAATCGGATTGAAGTCACAATTCTGGGATCAGCGCGTCACATTTAACCTCGCCGGCTTCATGTCAGAGAGCGAAGACTTCCAGTTCTTCTTCGTGGATGCGACAACCGCATCGCAAATCATCTCTAATCTTGCGGAAGTGGACCTTTGGGGCTTTGACGCCGATTTCAAAATTCGGGCGAGCGATCAATTCACCATTTATGGCGGCGTCGGTTACACGGATTCTGAAATCAAGGACATCGGCAACCCCGCGCTCGAAGCCTATTTGACCGCATCCGGAGTCAACACCGCCAGCGTCATCGGCGCCCATTCGCCCAGAACGACGGACTGGAACATCAATTTCGGCGCCCAGCTCGTACAGCCAGTTGGAAACAGCCTCAATGTCGTATTGCGCGCAGACTATGAGTATCAGGGCGACAAATACTGGCAGCTCGACAACATGGATGTGCGCAGTCCGATTCATCTTGTGGGCTTGCGCGCGTCGTTGGAAGGCGAACGCTGGAGCGCTTCACTCTGGACTAAAAATCTTCTTGATGAAAAATATTACGCCGACTTCAATCCGTTTGAATATTCCGGCGCGCCCTTCGATTTGGCGTTTCAGGCGAAGCCGCGCACCTATGGTTTCGACGTGAAGTTCAATTACTAGTCTTGTCATTCCTCCGGCAAGAATACGGCGCAATGGCTGTTGCCATTGCGCCGCTTTTTTAATGGAAGATGATTTCGCCGCGAGGTCAGGCCGATGTGGCCGCCTTGTAGGCGCGCACGAGATGTTCAACATTGACCTCGTTGACGCCGCACAAATTGATGCGGCCGCCGCCAACAATGTAAACGCCATAATCCTCACGCATAATGCGAATCTGATCTTCGGAAAGCGGCAGAAGTGAAAACATGCCAGCTTGATCGGCAACAAAGCTCAACCGGTTATGCAGACCAGAGGCTTGCGCCGTTCTTTCGAGCAACTGGCGATTGCTGCGCACGCGGTCGGCCATTTCCGTCAGTTCCTCGCGCCAGAGCTTTGATAATGCAGGATCGCTTAAAATTTCCGCGACAACCTCGCCGCCATGAGCCGGTGGCATGGAATAGTTTTTACGCGCCAGGCTGATCGCTTGAGATTTGACGGCCGCCGCGCGGTCTGCGGACGCCCCGACGATAATCAACGCGCCCGTGCGCTCGCGGTAAAGCCCGAAATTTTTGGAACAGGAATAGGTGACCAGCACTTCCGGCAAGTCCGCCGAAAATTTGCGGATCATGTAAGCGTCAGCGTCGAGGTCTTTTGCAAATCCGTGATAAGCGGCGTCGATGAGGGGTAGGAAGCCTTGCGCCGCCGCCATATTTGCAATCTCGTCGACTTGCTCAATAGAAAGATCCGCTCCTGTGGGGTTGTGACAGCAGCCATGCAAGAGGAGCACATCGTTTGCCCCAAGCCTAGAGACACCCGCCTTGAAGGCCGCAAAGTCGACGCCATTTGCGTCGCGATCATAATAGGGAACTGAGTTGAGTTTCAGCCCGGCGGCGGACAGCAACGGAACATGGTTGGGCCAGGTCGGCTCGCCCAGCGTCAGGCTCGCGGCGCCTTGCGTGTTCAAGAGCTCGCCCGCAAGCCGCAGCGCGCCGCAGCCGCCGGGCGTTTGCACCGCAGCCGCGCGGCCGGAAGACAGAATATTGCTATCCTTGCCGAAAACCAGGTCGAGAATGGCTGGGCCAAAACCGGGCGCCCCGTCCGCCGGCGTATAAGCTTTTGTCTTCTGCGCGGCGGTCACGTTGGCCTCCGCCTGCACGACCGCCTTCATCACCGGCGTTGCGCCACGAAGATCGCGATAAACGCCGACGCCAAGATCGATCTTCTCCGAACGCGGGTCGTCCTGAAAGAGCTTGGTCAATCCCAGAATCGGGTCGGGTGGGAGGAGTTTAGTGTCTTGAAACATAGCGCTTTCGTATCAGCGAAACGGCGAGCGTCAAGCGGCGCGGCTGGCAGGTTCAGCAGCATCGAACTCTTCCAGCAGGATCTTCAGGCGCTTGTCGACTTCCGCGACAGACTTTTCCTTGACGGGTCCGAAACCGCGTATGTCCTGGGGCAGAGCGGCGATCTTTGTCGCTGTCCCGATATTGGCGGGCGTTAGCCTGGGCGCGAGTTCCGTCAATCGGCGTTTATAGTCTTCTATGAGCTGACGTTCCATACGGCGCTCCGTGCTGCGTCCGAAAGGATCGAACACCGTGCCGCGAAGAAATTTGAATTTTGCGAGGACGTTAAGGGCGCCCTGCATCCACGGACCGAATTCGGATTTCTTCGGACGGCCTTCCGGATCGAGTCCACGGTGAAACATCGGCGGCGCCATGTGGAACTTCAGGCGGTAATCGCCGGCGAACTGCTCCGCCAGTTTTTTCCGGAAAGACCCGTCTGTATAAAGGCGCGCCACTTCATATTCGTCTTTATAGGCCATCAGTTTGAAGAGATTACGCGCAGCCGCCTTTGCGAATTCGTCAGCGCCGGGAAGGGCGCCCGCCGCCTTTTCCATGTCTGCGACAAAATCACGATAGGATGTTGCATAGGCCACGTTCTGATAGGCGGTCAGGAAATCAGCGCGATAAGACACAATATTGTCCAGATTTTCTTCGATCTCCGGCGCGTCGCCGAGACCAGCGGCGCGATGCACGACGCCAGCCTCCACGGCCGCCGCGCGCCCGAGGGAGAAAGCGCGTTTGTTCTTCTCAACGGCGACCCCGTTAAGCTCGATAGCCTTTTCGATGGCCTGAAGGCTTAACGGCACGAGTCCTTTTTGCCAGGCAAAACCGAAAAGAAGCATATTGGAGAAAACAAAATCGCCCATCAGCCGTCCAGCGACGGTATTGGCGTCGAAACTATCTACATTCTCGTCGCTACAAGCGTCTCTAATCGTTTTCACACGCAGGTGAGACTGAAAGTCCATATTCCGATCACGAATGAAATCCGCAGTCGGGATGATATCCGTGTTGGCGATGGCGCGCGTATGGCCTTCGCGCATGACATAAAGCGCGCGCGGGTCTGTGCCGACCACGAGATCGCAGAGTATCGCCGCTTCCGCTTCGCCCCGATCGATGCGCACCTGATTGAGCGCGTCGGGCGTTTCCGCAAGTCGCACATAGCTGAGCACCGTGCCCCCTTTTTGAGCAAATCCCATGAAGTCGAGAACGCTCGCGCCCTTGCCTTCGAGATGCGCCGCCATGGTCGTGATTGCGCCGATGGTGACAACGCCGGTGCCGCCCACGCCGCCGATGAGGAGATCATAGACGCGGTCGATTTGCGGTCTCTGCGGGGCCGGCAAAGCGGCGAGCAGCGTTTCGAGTTCGTCGCTGAAAGCACGGGGCTCGGGTTTTTTAAGCTCGCCGCCCTCGACCGAAACAAAGCTCGGGCAGAAGCCTTTAACGCAGGAATAATCCTTGTTGCACGAGGATTGGTCGATCATCCGTTTGCGCCCGAGCTTCGTTTCTTTGGGAACAATGGAGAGACAGTTCGACTGTTTGGAGCAGTCGCCGCAGCCTTCGCAGACGAGATCGTTGATGAAGATGCGTTTCGCCGGATCCGGATAAGTTCCGCGCTTGCGGCGTCGGCGTTTTTCCGCCGCGCATGTCTGATCGTATATAAGCGCAGTGACACCGGGTATCTCGCGCAGTTCGCGCTGGATTTCGTCCAGCTCGTCGCGGTGTCGAACCACAAGGCCGGCAGGGTAAACGCCGTATCCTTCAGTGCGCTCTGGGTCATCGCTGGCAATAACGACCTTTTTTACGCCTTCGGCGAGAAGCTGCGCCGCGATTTGCGGAACAGTCAGCGTTCCGTCTACCGGCTGACCGCCGGTCATGGCGACGGCGTCGTTATAAAGAATCTTGTACGTGATGTTGGCGCCGGCGGCGATCGCTTGCCGGATCGCCATATAGCCGGAATGATAATAGGTGCCGTCGCCGAGATTTTGAAAGATGTGCTTTTCAGAAAGGAACATGGACTTGGCCGCCCAGTTGACGCCTTCGCCGCCCATCTGGATGAGATCCGTCGTTTTGCGGTCCATCCATGACGCCATGAAGTGGCAGCCGATCCCGGCAAGCGCGCGCGAGCCTTCCGGCACTTTTGTGGATGTGTTGTGTGGGCAGCCTGAACAAAAATAGGGCAGGCGCTTGGCGCCGCCTGGCGCAGGCGTTATTTGCGTCGCGCTTTCCAGAACCGTCAGTTCGCGCTCGAAATTAAGAGTAGGGAAAACTTTGCGAAGCCGCTCTGCGAGGATTGGCGTCAGCATGGAGGGCGATAATTCATCGACCCATGAAATCAGCCGCTCGCCATTTTCATCGTGCTTGCCAATGATGCGTTTCGGTTTTTCGACTGCGCGATCATAGATGTATTCTTTAAGCTGACTTTCTATGATGCCGCGCTTTTCTTCGATAACGAGCACTTCTTCCTTGCGGGCCATGAAACGTTCGGCGCCAGAAGTTTCGATAGGCCAGACAAGACCGACTTTATAAATGTCGAGACCGATTTCTCTCGCGCGGGCTTCGTCTATTCCGAGTTGGGCGAGCGCCTCCATGACATCGAGATGGGCCTTGCCAGTGGTGACGATGCCGAATTTGGCTCCCGTATCGTTGTAAATCACTTTATCGATGGGGTTGGCGCGGGCGAAGGCGCGCACAGCCTCTTTCTTATCCTGCATCCGGGTTTCGATTTGCATGCCTGGCAGGTCGGGCCAGCGGAAATTGAGGCCTCCTTCGGGCATGACGAAATCATCAGGCGTTTTGAATGCAGGCATGTCCGGCAATTCAACCGAGGCGGCGCTTTCAACAGCTTCGGAAACAGCCTTAAAGCCGATCCACATGCCGGAAAATCGCGATGCGGCGTATCCCCAAAGGCCAAATTCGATATATTCGCCAATGCTGGCTGGATTGATGGTCGGCATATACCAGGCCATGAAGGCGACATCGGATTGATGCGACATGCTCGATGACACGCAGCCGTGATCGTCGCCGGCCACGACAAGAACGCCGCCATGCGGTGACGATCCATATGCGTTGCCATGCTTCAAAGCATCGCCCGCGCGATCGACGCCGGGACCCTTGCCGTACCACATGGAAAAAACGCCATCGACTTCGCGCGTGTCTTCGACTTCCACCTGCTGGCTGCCCAGGACGGCGGTTGCTGCGAGATCCTCATTGATGGCTGGCAGAAACTTAACGTTGTGTTCTTTGAGAAATTTTTTAGCGCGCCAAAGAGCCTGATCGACTGCGCCGAGGGGAGAGCCGCGATAACCGCTGATGAACCCCGCGGTGTTGAGACCCGCTGCGCAATCGAGGCGCCGTTGCATCAAGAGGATTGCGACGAGCGCTTGTGTTCCGGTGAGGAATACGCGTCCTTTTACGCGTCGAAACCTGTCTTCGAGAACATAGTCGTCAAGCTGCGGATTATGTTCTTGAAGAGTTGTGAGCACAGCATTTTTTCCAGTGTTTCTTACGGTGAACACTATGCTGCGCAATTCGCGGCCATTCTTTTCAATCTCGTCATGAATACAGGGAATTTTGAAACAAATGTTGCTGAATTAACCATAATCATGAGTTTTTCGTATCACGGCTATGCGTTATGTTTCTCAGCATGTCTGCAAAGGCTTGGTGCGAGGATCCGGGATGGATGACACTGACAAAAAGATACTTTCGGTGTTGCAAGAACGCGGAAAATTGTCTGCGCAAGAACTGGCTGAAGCCGCCGGCGTTTCTTCATCAGCGACTTGTTGGCGGCGCTTAAAAAGCCTTGAGGAAGCCGGTTACATCAGTGGGTATCGCGCTGTCCTGGATCGCAAAAAGTTAGGTTACAATGTATGCGCGTTTGTACATTTATCCATAGAACGTCAGTACAAGAACATCATTGCAGAGATTGAACAGAAAATTATGGATCGGGCAGAAGTCCAGGAATGTTATGCGACGACAGGGGATTCAGATTTCACTCTTCGGGTTATTGCAAAGGACATACAGACTTACGATGCCTTTATGCAGAAATTTCTATTCGAGCTTCCGGGCGTCAGTCAGATTCGCTCCAGCATAGCGCTTCGTGAGCTCAAACAAACTACCAAGCTGCCGCTGTAGGTGTCATATTCTGATGCTAGAATAGTGCTGAAAGACAATAGTTATAATCTCTTGGTCCTGGGGACTCCTGGCTTGCTCTCTGACTGGGTGGGAACGCCAGAAGCGACGCGGAATATCTCTGTTACTTACGCCGCTTTAGGTGAGGTTCCTGAGGGATGCGGAGGCGGCGCATATAAATTGACGCCGTTTGATTCAAGGAATCAGGAACTAGTTAAACGCTTTTATGATCAGCTGAAGTTCCAGGAAGGCAATTTTGATTTTCTGCTGATTGCGATCGGATTTGAATCGTTTGATGTTGGAGTTGAAGAGTTATCTGATGAGATCTTGTCCTGGTGTTGTGTGAGAGAGATAAACAAGATGGCTTTTTCATTAAAGTTTGCGCCGATATGCATTCGAAATTTAAGATCAATAATTGTTTTACTTCCAGCGCATGCAGCCAATGCAATGGCGTCGTCGATGGTTGCCTGGGCGAGGGAGTTTTTCCGGGCAGCCAAGATAAATGCTGAATCAGTTACTCGTATAAATTGTTTGACGATTCAGGACTCTCGATTTGTCACTAGAGAAGAGACAAACTCGCGAAGGATTCGATCGCCAAATAAGTTTGCGATAACTTCGCTATTGGGCGTGTTGGATCAATGTGCTGAACAAGATGGAGAAGAGTTCGTTTTGGTAGATATATAATTTTTTGATACCCCTCGGGGAAATGATCGCCGCTACTATGGAGACCATCCTCGGGGCGCCTTTCCCAAACGCTCACTGACCGGTGTCCTCGATGATATTGTCTGGATCAGACTAACGAGCTTTTTGGCTTGGTCGCCGTTGTTCTAAAATATGAAGTCGTTGATATCGCAAGCGATTCTGAATTTGGTCTCAAAGACCACATTTCGGAAACTAGGGATATTGCACCAAATGCTTCGCGGCTGCGAATAGGCAAGTACAGATCAATGGCGACAGCCCCTACTATATGACGTCCCGGGGAATAGGTCGAAACCGAGAGGGGTGGCGCGGAATCGCTTGAAGTCGGTTTAAAAGACTTTCTGGTGCCGCAGCATGTTGGTAGCGCGCTAACTTAGAAAGCCACCGCTGCTTTCCAAAACCGGATTCGATCTGACTATTCCTTACTATCGGATTTCATTTGCCTGTTTCGGCAGAATAATTCCCTGTTAAGGAGAGCGGCGAATCCAATTCTAAGATATTGAATTTTCGCCTAAATTCGAGCGCCAATATGATCACGATCACCCCAAAGTAGTGAAAATTCCTTGTACATTCCCGTTTATCAAGGAATTCGGCGCGAGACGCGTTCGAACCTGTCCGCTTCCACCGCCAGTTTGACTGTGATCATCAGATGGCCGCCAGCCACACCGCGATCGGGCTCACCCTCGTTGTTATGATTTTGCGCGCCAGAGGCGCGCGGGTGCGGCCCCTTTTGTCCCGGCCTGTTTACACATCCGGCTCATCTCTCTTCCCTCGATGAATCCAGGACTCGAAATCAATGATGAACGGGCGCTTAACTTTGAGGTCGGCAGGGCGAAGTCGCGACCCCCTTCCGGGAAACATGATAGAAAAATTCTATCGAAATCCATTGTCCAATTGAATTGGTTGTGAGTGTTGCGTCGCTATATGGGTTTTGGCGGTGCAGCATTGGCCGCCGGTCGAGGAAAAGCGCGCTTGCGTCATATGCAGGCCTCGGGCGTGAGCCTGCGGGGTCTGGCGCCGGCGGCGTAACCTGAAAGGGCGACGATGAAAAAAATGATGCTTTTGCTGGCGACGGTTCTGGCGGCCTCAAGTTCGTCTGTGTACGCGTTCGATTCCTATGACGCGCCTCGCGTGAAGGCCGTGAATAGTCATCCCATATCGGCGCCGCAGCCCGCCCTGATGCTGACGCCCTCGGCCCTGGCGCCGGAAGTCATCCACCCTGTCCCTCCGGCGCCTGCATTCTCAACGCCGCTGATGCTGCAAGAAATAAAGCCTACTGAAGAAAGGCGCCCTTCTGAGCTCGCCGACATAGGGGCGCGTGAGGGTCTGGGCGCGCGCGGTCAAAAACAACTTCAGGCTTCATATGCGGCAGGCGATCCGGCGCAGATAGGAAATGCTTTCTTCGGAAAGTGGGAGAGCTTCGATCAGATCTCGACCACCAGGCATTTTCGGGCGCACCGGCATTCGCCGTGACGCCAGCGTGAAAACCAGACACTTCCAAACAAGTATCGTAGAGGGGACGCTCGTCTGACGAGCGAAGAAAGAAATGGAATGGGCGGGCGAAGGTCGAGCGATGACGCTCTCCAAGGTTGTGAGCCTTTTTGGAAAAATACTCGGACCGGAACGGGATTTTTTCATACTGACCATCATCTACGGCATTGGCATCAGCTTCTTGTCGCTGGCGACGCCGATTTCCGTTCAGATGCTGATCAATACGGTGGCGAATACAGGCCTCGCCACGCCGCTTGTCGTTCTGTCTTTGACGCTTTTCGCGCTGTTGCTGGTGTCGGGACTGTTAAACGCCCTGCGCGTTCATTTGATGGAGATTTTCGGACGGCGATTTTATGCTCGCCTGGTTTCGGAAATCGCGCTGCGGTCCCTTTATGCGCAAAACCCGTTTTTTGCAGATGACGGGCGAACCTCGCTGTTCAATCGGTATTTTGACATCCTCACGGTCCAGAAGAACATTCCGGTTCTCCTGATCGGCGGGTTTACGTTGATCTTGCAGGCGGGCGTCGGCTTTGCTCTCGTATCCTTTTATCATCCGCTTTTTCTCGCCTTCAACCTGATCCTCATTACATTCATTTGGGCCGTGTGGCGCGTATGGGGGAAGTCCGCGATCCGCGAGGCTTGCGAGCTGTCGCACCGAAAGCATATCGCCGCGGCTTGGCTTGAAGGGCTTGGCGCATCCAACGGTTATTACAAATCAGAGATGCATATCGCCTACGCCCTGGGGCGGACTGATGCGGTGACCGCCAGCTATGTAGACGCGCATCGTCGTCATTTTCGCCGTCATTTTGCTCAAACGGTCAGTTTTTTCGTTATCTATGCAGCGGCGAGCGCCAGCCTGCTCGGCCTTGGCGGGTGGCTGGTGATTCAAGGTCAGTTAAGCATCGGTCAGCTTGTTGCAGCGGAGCTTGTCTTGTCGGCGGCCTTTTTCGGCGTGTCGCAGCTCGGCGCTTACCTCAATTATTTTTACGATCTGTGCGCCGCTCTCGAAGAGTTGTCATTGTTTTACGAGGTGCGACAGGAAGAGCCGAAAGGCTCTCACATGCCCATGCGTCACGATTCAACGCTCGTTTTCGCCCAGGTGCAGGGCGATGCGCGCGGCGCGCCGGCGCTATTGGATTTCCGTCTCGAAAATGGCGCCGCGGTGATGGCTCGCGCGCAAAATCATGGCGTCCAACGTCTCGTTTGCAATCTTTTGAAACGTCACGTCATGGAAAAGGGCGGCTACATCACCCTCGGCGGACGCGATATCCGCGATACGGAAATACATGCGCTGCGTCAGGAAATTATCGTTCTTGACCGTCCGACGGTCATTGAATCGACGATCAGGGATTATCTGCGCCTCAGCGCCGGAGATGCTGAGCCGGAAAGCATCCTGGAAGCCTTGCGTGCGGTCGGGCTCGAGCAGCCCGTGGCCGAGCTCGAAGACGGACTGGATACGAAGATCGCGACTACGGGGTGGCCGCTGTCGATCACGGAGATCATGCAGCTCAAACTTGCCGCAGCCCTGCTGGCGCGGCCGCGGGTGCTTATTTTGAATCAGCTCTTCGATGTCGTTTGCGAGGAGCATCTCGTGACCGCGATCCGCGCGTTGCGTGACGATCCCCACACGACGCTGATCTATTTCAGCAATCGTTCTCGCGATTTGGGTTTTGACGAATTTCTCTATCTGGGACGCGACCGGCAGCGCTTTTACGATTCCGTTGCGGGATTGGCGGTTGCGACTGCGGAAGTCGCGCGCGCGCCTGCCACAGAAGAGGAGTGCGCGTAACCAATGCCGTTTCGCGAACGTCATATCCGCCATTTCAAAACCCTGGCTTCGATCCGGACGCCTCGACTGATTTCAGCCGTCGCCATTATGCTCTCTGCAGGCGTCGCTGCGGCGCTTGTTTTTCTCGTGTTCACCCCCTGGGTGCAGACGAGCGCAGGCGCAGGCGTCGTAACCGCCCTGAATCCCAATGATCGGTTGCAGGAGATTAACGCGCTCGTTTCCGGCCGCATAGTGGAATGGCATGTGCGCGAAGGGAGCGCCGTCAAAAGCGGAGATCCGATCGTCAGGATCGTCGACAATGATCCGTTGCTGATTGAGCGGCTGGAAGCGGAGCGGGCGCAGGTGATCGCCAAGATCGACGCGGCAAAGGTCGCGCAGAAAACGGCCAGCCTCGATTACGACCGGATGAAAACGCTTTTCGAAAAAGGTCTCTCTTCGCGGCGCGAATTTGAACAAGCGCAGATTCGCGTTGAATCCTTGCGCACCCAGGTGGCCGATGCGGAAGCCCAGCTTAACCGGATTGATGTCAACATTTCCCGGCAATCAATGCAGATTGTTCGCGCCCCGCGCGATGGCGTCATCATACGCATGCAGGCCGGCGACACAGCGACCTTTGTCAATGCCGGCGATGTCATCGCCACTTTTGTTCCTGAAAATGTGGAACGGGCTGTCGAGCTCTTCATAGACGGCCGCGATGTTGCGCTTGTGAGGCCAGGGTCCAAGGTCCGCCTTCAATTCGAAGGCTGGCCGGTCGTTCAGTTCAGCGGATGGCCCTCTGTTGCGGTCGGCACATTCGGCGGCGTTGTCGCCGCCATCGATCCTTCGGCTGACGCCAGCGGCCGGTTTCGTGTTCTCATCATAGAAGATGAAACGGATCCCAACCCATGGCCGGATGAGCGTTACATTCGCTTCGGCGCCGGCGCGCGGGGCTGGGTGCTGCTGGAACGGGTGTCTGTCGGTTACGAACTCTGGCGCCAGTTGAATAACTTCCCGCCCAAATTTCCCGCAGACGCCAATATGGGAGCATCTTTATGAGGTTTGGGCGCGTTATAGTTATGCTGTTGGCCCTCATTGCGTCATCGTTTCACCCAGCGCTGGGTCAGGCGCCGGAGACCACGGCGCTTGAAGTCGATGACGTGCTTGCCAGCGCGGCAAAGAACTACCCTTCTATTCTCGAGGGCCTCGCGCGACGGAAAGCGGCGGCTGGGGCTGTCATTGAAGCGCAAGGGGCGTTTGATCTCGTATTTTCCGCCGAGTCCGTGGACCGCGTATCGGGATTTTATTCAGGACAGGCGCTGGATGCCGAAATTCGGCGCAATCTGCGGCCGCTGGGCGCCAGCCTTTACAGCGGTTATCGTCTGTCCGGCGGTGACTTCCCGATTTATGAACGCGATTTTGAAACCGCCGATGCGGGGGAGGCGCGGCTGGGCGTTGTTTTCTCCCTGCTGCGCGATCGCTCGATCGATGAGCGGCGCTTTTCAGAGTTCGACGCCAGGCTGGCGCTGCAGCAGGCGGAACTCGATGTTCTGTTAACAAAAATCGGCGTGCAGCGGCAGGCGGCCGTCGCCTATTGGCGCTGGGTTGCCGCAGGGTATCAGTTGCGGGTCTATGAACGCCTGCTTTCCATCGCCAAAGAGCGTGAAACCGGGCTGGAAGAACAGGTGCGCCGCGGCGCGCAGGCGGCTATCTTTCTGACGGAAAACCGGCAGAACATCATTCGCCGCCAGCGTCTGGCGGCCGAAGCGCAGCGGGACTATGAAGCGGCTGCGAACGAGCTGTCCTTGTTTTATCGAAGTCCGGACGGAACGCCGCTAATCCCATCCGACAACGGCCTTCCCAATTCGTTCCCCGCGGGCGTGGAAAGCGAGACAATCATGTCGCCATCGGCGGCGATCGCGGAAGCCATACGGCATCGGCCGGAACTTGCGCTTTTGTCTGCGGCTCTCGAAAGGCTTGAGGTCGAAACCGATCTGCGCCGCAACCAGCTTCTGCCCCGGCTTGATCTGAAGGCGGAAGTCTCCAAGGATTTTGATGCGGCGGGCATCGACGATACCCCGTCCGGCATGACCGAGGCATATGTGGGCTTGCGTTTTTCCCTGCCCCTGCAACGGCGCGAAGCACGCGGACGTCTCGCGGCGGCGGAAGCAAAACGCGAAGCGACGCTGCAACAAAGGAAACTGGCGGCGGAACGCGTCGAAATAGAAATTCGAAATATCCTGATTGAGCTGAAAACCGCGACTGAGCTCGTCGGCATGGCAAGGGATGAAGTCGAGCAGGCGGAAACCATGCGCCGCGCCGAGCAGGAGCGTTTCGCCAATGGGGCCAGCGATTTTTTCCTTCTGAACCTGCGCGAGGAAGCGGCGGCGGATGCGCAGATCGGGATGCTTCGCGCCATTGCGCGGGCGCGCATTGCCCGTGTGAACTTCGACGCCGCCACTGTTAATCTGCAGCGGTTCGGCTTGTCGGACGTTCTGGTTGAAGGCTGACTTTAATGTTGGCGCGCGACTTCGAAGATCAGCATTAAAAGGGTTGGAACAAAAACCGAACATGCGAAGGAATGCTGTCCCGAACTTTCCTCCTTGCATCAAGCAAGGCCACGCCTGTGGGCCTTCATAAAAGCTGGTTTTGGTTCGGATATGGTCTTCGGGGCCGCCGCGCATTGCGCTGACGGCCAAGCCAGCTCACTCGCTCAGTTGTCGGAGTATCCCTCTCCGGGCTTGGGCTCGCTATGTGCGGCGCAACATTGCTCAATCTTTCGGCAAGGTATTTTTGTTAAACTTTTTGAAGCCTTTGTGTTAAAACTGTCATCAAAAGCCGGGAGGAAATAACCGTGGACACCACGACCGCGCAGGAACTGCGACGGCCCGCCTCTTTGGGCGCATCCGAGGAGCATGTTCTCGATCGCGATGCCGACAATTTGACCGGCAAGCCTGAACGGGACGCTGCTCCTGCTGTTGATCGCAAGTACGAAAAGCTGCCGCGCGGTCTGCGCATTGCGCTTGCGATTGCGTTGGGTGTTCTGTCCTGGGCGCTTATCTTCGCAGTTGCGCGCTGGGTCTTGCTTTAACCATCCCGAGGGGGATGATTTGGCGGCGAGGCTTTTATTTAGCGCCCGTGCGTTCGAGCACGACCTTTGCCGTCCGGAACAATATATCCATATCAATCATTACAGAATGTCCGAGCGCATAAGTCGCATCGAGATCGACGCGTTGATTATATGACGTATCGCTGCGTCCGCTCACTTGCCATGCGCCGGTAATGCCGGGCCGGCAGGCGAGATAATGCGTGAACTTTTCGCCGTAATAACCGGCCTCGTCGCGCGTGATTGGGCGCGGTCCCACAAGGCTCATCTCGCCTTTAAGGACATTGATGAACTGCGGAAGCTCATCAAGGCTGGTGACCCGCAAGATTTTTCCAAGACGCGTGATGCGCGGATCATTATCAAGCTTGCGTTCGCGCCGCCATTGCGCCCGCGCGTCAGGATTCGCAGCGAGATATTCTTCAAGTTTCGCTTCGGCGTCGACAATCATCGACCGGAATTTCAGACACCCGAAGCTTTTGCCGCCAAAGCCGATACGCTTATGCGCGAAGAAAACGGGCCCGCCTTCAAGCGAAAGCAGGGCTGAAATCACGAGCATAAGCGGGGCAAAAAACAGGAGCGCCCCGGCAGCGCCCATAATGTCGAAAGCGCGCTTCAAAGCGCCGCCCACAGGCATGGAAGCGACCGGCGGATTGGCTGCGTCGCGCGCGTCAGACTCTGGTTTGGGAGATTGGCGCAGGGCGACGACATTTGCTCCCGGGGTCGTTTGATAAAACGAAATCGGGTCGAGATCGGACTTAGAACGCGACTCAAACGCCATGACAGCCCCCGTCGTTCCTGACGATTTAACCTTATGGGCAGTCATCGTGCGCTGCAACATTTTTTTATTGCAAAGCAGCAAAGATGCTCGTGGCTTGAAAAAAAGACGAGTGCAGGCGCCGATTTTCCTCAGCCGCTTTCGCTGTTCTCCAGTCGCGAAAGATAGCCCGTCCCGTCCATGAGCAGGTCTTTGGGCGGCCCTTGCTCGATGACGGCGCCATCCTGCAAGATCACGATATTATCGGCCAAGGCGATGATGCGTCGGCGATGAGCGATCATGACAATGGTCAGTTCCTGTTTCAGCGCCTTCAGCGATGTGGCGATGGCGGTTTCATGCTCCCAGTCGAGAGCGCTTGTCGCTTCATCAAGAATCAAAAGCGCAGGCTTGCGCAAAAGCGCACGCGCCAGGACAAGGCGCTGGCGTTCGCCGCCGGAAAGCAACTGGCCTTGGTTTCCGACGATTGTATCGAGACCCGCCGGCAAAGTCCGGACGAGTTTTTCCGCATGCGCGGCGCGCAGGGCCGTCCACAAGGCCGCTTCATCGGCCTCCTGATCGGCGAGCATAAGGTTTTCGCGTATGGTGGCGTGAAAAAGAAAAGGATCCTGCGGCACATAGCCGATAGACCGCCGCCAGGCGCCGATCGTGCGCTCATCCAGAAGCGCGCCGTCAATTTTGATCGTCCCTTGTTGCTGCGCGATCATGCCCATCAACAGATCCGCAAGGGTGCTCTTGCCGCTGCCTGTGGCGCCGGCGAACACGGTGATTTTATTCGCGGGGATATCAACGCTTGCTCCCCGGATTGCCTGTTTTCCGCCGTCATATTGGAAGCTGACGTTCTCCAGCCTGATTTCCTTTTTCAGGCTTAGGGATCCCGGCTGTGACCCGGATATGACTTCCTGCTCATTCTCAGCATCGCGCATATGAGAAAGCACGTTTTGCAGCGCGCTCATATTGCTGTTCAGCGTTTGCGCATGAGCCTGAAGTTGCACAACTTTCGGAGCGAAGCGGAAATAAAGAACAAGGATCGCCAGCGTTCCGGCGGCGGTCATGTCAAAGGCGGTGAGCGCAAGATAAACGATGGCGCAGAGCGCAAGCGCGGATGCGGCCTGAACAATGAAATTGACCCGGGAGGAAAGGCGCTGAAACGAAATGATCGTTTCGCGCAATCCAGTCATCGATTGTTCAAGCGTTTTTGAAAATCGCTCTTCGGCTGAATAGGCTTTGGTGATTTTCATATTGTCGAGAAAGTCGGAAATGATTCGCGACTGCTCGCGCCGCCCCGACGTATAGGTCTCGCCGTGCTGGCTTGCTCGCCGGCGGAGGGGGCGCAGGGCCAGGATCAACAGCGTTCCGATGACTGCGGCGGCGAGGGTGAGCCGCCATGAAATCAGCAAAGAGAGGGAAAGGTAAATGAGGATAAGGATGGATGACTTGATCAGCTCCATGATCACGGTCACCGTCGCCTGGATGCGGTCGATGTCGGCGGTCATTGCGTGATAGAGATCGGCGTTGCGTAGGCCGGACAAGTACGACCATTTTGCATGGATGATGCTGTCGAAAAGACGCATGCGAATATTTTTCACATAATCCAGCACAAGCCGGGCGCTGGTCAGCGCCGAGATATGCACCAGAGCTGCGCGGATGACGATAATGGCGAGAAAAGCCAGGAGAAAGACGCCGAGACCGATTGAAAAAGATTCTCCGCCTGACAAGCCGGCGGGCGGCGAAAGGTCGATTGTCTCATCCGCCGTATTGATAAGACCGATAAACGGAATGAGCAGCGCAATCGAGAAGCCCTCGCTCGCGCCTGTCAGCAGCAACAAAAAGGCTGCGAGCCAAAATGTGCTCTTTTGATCGACAATGAGATTCGCCAGGAGATCTCGGATGTCGTGACGCTTTCTGTCACTGGATCTGGGAGAGGCGGCGTTCTGTTTCACTCAGGCCGCTCCGGTCAAAAGCGGTTCGATCTGATGAAGGGCGGCGAGGCTTGACGGGGTTTTCAGCCTGTGGACGCCGACTAGGCTTGCGAGCCGCGTCACCTGAGTGAAGTGCGCCGCGCCGCGCCCGGCGGCCATGGGCGCGTTGCCAAATTTCAGCATATAAGAATGCTGCATGAGCGTGTTCATCGCCGGATTGAAATCGAGCGCTTCGAGCCCTGCGCCGTCGGCTCTTTCGAGTTCATAAATCGCCTTGATCGGCATGCATTGCAGCGGCTGCTTCTGCCTGATGCGCAACCGCTCCTTTGGATAGGGATAGCCCCCATTAGAGAGCAGCTCAGCTTCCTCCGGCTGAAAGCGCCCCGCAATGTCCGGTGCAATTTTCATCGCCGAGTAACCGGGGAGGGCGAGAGGATTTGAAGGATCGCTCAGATCGATGACGACAAGATCGTCGGTGAAAAGCTGATGGCCGCGCTTCACCAGACAGGCGGCCGTGGTCGATTTGCCGGCGCCGCGATGCCCGACAAAGACATTCAGTTTTCCGTCGATGACGAGGCCGCTGCCGTGAAGAACCAGATACCCCCTGTAATGCAGCATGGTCGCCATGACCGGCCCGAAGACCGGCAGGCCCAGCATCGCCTCCGCCGCGCCGGGATAAAGGGCGATTGCGAGGCGCGTCTTATCGGTGATTTCCGCTTGTGCGACGTCCGGAAAATCGAAGAACTGCCGGTCCGGTAGAAACTGCGCCATCTGAGTTTTTTCGGGCGGCCGCAGCAACGCCTTGTTGCGAATGATCAAAAGATCGGGATCGGCCGCCTGCGTCTCATCCATTTCCTGAAACTGAAAATCGGAATGGATGTGCTGCCCGAAACATTCATAGGCGAAAGGCGGCGTTTTGGCGTCAGTGGACATAAGCCGGCGCCTCGCGGTTTTTTTGCAGCCAGGCCCCGAGAATGACCGCCCGCCAGAGCGCGAACAATGCGACGCCTTCCTGCAAGTCCTCGCCGCTGCGGAAGGTTTCGAATGTTTTCTGAAGCTTGGCGACATCGAAATAAGGCGCGAGGTCGTCCGCCTGATCGTAAACCGCATGGGCGATGACGTTCTCGCCCCCGCCATTGCGCATGCTGCGCGCCAGATAGCCCTTGAAATTGTATTTGGTTTTGCGTTGGGCAACCTCAGTCGGCAACAAGCCGTTCATGGACCGGCGCAGGATCGACCGTCCAAGTCCGTTTTTCCATTTTTCCGAGCCGGGCAGGGAAACAGAGAATTCCGCCAGCTCGGCGTCCCAGAACGGATAGCGGATTTCAACGCCGGCCCCCGCATATTGGTGATGCAACGCTTCTCGGCCATAGGCTTGCAAGGGGTCCGTCAGGATCAAAAGATGTTCGCGCTGTGACCGCGGCAGGGCGCGCAAGTCATCGGTAGGGTGGGGGCGGGCAAAGCGCGCGAAGAGGCGCTGATCTTCTTCATATCTGGCGCGCACATGGCGCGGCCAGAATTCGGCGCCGAGGGGCCAGCCGAGAGCATTTTGTTTGCAAAGACGGAGCGCAGCAGCCTGTCGGACGCGCCAGACCGTCTTCGCCGCAGGGCCGAGCGTCATCATCAGCCAAAGATAATAGACGAGCTTGTTCGATGGATTGCGGCTAATGGATTCCATATCGAGCTCGCGCCAGAGTTCGCCCCAGCGACCTTTCTCCGCAAGTTCGAAAAGATAGGTGGCGCCGTGATAAACGACTTCATCGCCGCCATGGCCATGCAGCAGAACATTGACATTTGTCCGGTCACGCAGCTCTTCGACCGGATGCATCGCAATCGCTGCATTCGGCATCCATAAGGGCTGACTGTGGTCGCTTACGAGGCGGTCGAGCTTTTCAAAAGCGGCGACCTCGCTTGAATCAACCACAAGTTTCCGGGATGAAGCCGGCAGCGTGCGCCAAACGGCGTCCATATAGTCGCGCTCGTCAGGGCCGTTTTTGCCATCGAAAATGCTGGACAGCGCGACGGGAGGCCGGGCGCCGCCACTGGCGAGGCGCTTGTGCAACAAGCAAGTGATGGAGGATGAATCGAGTCCGCCGCTTAAAGATGAAGCGATCTGGCTGGCCCCACGCATGCGTCGTTGAACGGCCTTTGTAAAGCGCGCCAGAAATTCTTCGCCACAATCTCCGGATATTTCTTTGGGCGCCAGCCGCCAATAGGTTTTCGTTTCCACGCAGCCATTCTTGAAAACGAGCAGGCTCGCAGGATGAAGACGCTTTATTCCGTCATATAATGTTCGGTCTTCGTCATATGCGATCGCGCTTGCGGCGTAATCTTCGAGGATTTCGTGGCGCAGCCCGGCGCGCAATTGCGGCGCCGCTCGAAGCAGGGCTTCCATCCGGGAGCCGAAGAGAAGCGTCCCTTCATGCAATGCGTAGTAAAGCGGGCCGAAGCCGATGGCGTCCCGGGCGGCCAATAATTGTTTTTGTCCGGCGTCCCACATGGCGAAGGTGAAATTGCCTTTGATGTTTTCGACGACATCAAGGCCCCAGCGATCATAGGCCGTGAGGAGCAAGGCCGCATCCTCAAGCTGGCCCGCAACGCCCAGCGCGTCTGCAAGCTCGGCGACGTCGTCGAGCCGGCCCTCAATGACAGCCGCATTGCCTTTATTGTCATGATAGAGCCCGTCAAGGCCGGCATAGCCGGCGGCGCTCAGCAAGGCGCCGCCCTCAAAGTGATGCGAGGACGGGTTTACGCCTGAGGATTGGATCGCCGAGAGAGACTGACGCGCGGCCTTGCGTATCTTCTCTTCATGCCATGCCTCGCCGGGCCCTGCGCAAATCCCCGCGAGCGCCCCCATGTCACGAGCTTCTCATCAGCGGCGCATAACGGCCAAGCTGGCGTTCTTCATCGCCGATGACGACAAGGTCTCCGCTTTTCAGCCAGGCATGCGCTTTCAGCGGTTCATTGATCTCTTTGGCGACGCCGATGCAGATCGACGATGCGAAAGATTTTCTGTCGAGAAGGAATTTTCCCGCCATGGCCCGCACCAGACAGGTCGCGCCGGGCGTGTAGCGGCTTGCCCGGTTGGCGGCGAGAGCGGCGCGACGCGCAAAAGCAGGCGGCGCCGGCTGTAAATTCTCGACATCATCGCGCAAAAGCCGCTTCGATAGGCGGTATCCGAAAAGAGAAAGTGTGAAGCGGAATAAAATCAAACTGAGCCAGGCAAGCACAAAAAGGCGCGCGGACCGAAATTCCGCGCCGACGGATGAGCTATCAGGCTGGTTCATTGGATTGAGCGATGAGGCCGGCATTTTCCAGTTGGCTTAGCAGGGCCGATAGATCCGCTTCCGCTCGGCTCGCCTCTACATCATATGTCTCTGCAAGACCGGCGATGATGACATCGCTTGTCTGACCGTCGCATAAGCCGCGCCAGATATATTCGCCGACTGAATTCAGCGTGTAGTAACGATTAGTTTGCGTGTTTAATATCGCGACGCCTTCCGGCACTGGGGCTGCAACGACGCGATCTGGCACAACATACATGGTGCGGCTCCGCTCATACAAACGCTGCGGAAGGCGCTGATCCGCTGGACGGCTTCTTAGGAAAACGCTCCGGTGGGAACAGGATCGCCCAACACGATGGAATCGATAAATTCCTGGTCGACAATCGTCCCGCCCTGAATGGCGAGCGTTACTTCTTCGAATGAGCCGGCTTCTTCAAGCGCAGGCGTCTCGTAGACTTTCTTTTGCATGGCCCCCTCCGTAGAGAATCGTACCGTTCTGAAAGTGCAAAATTACTAATAACTGTTAATCTTAGGCGCGCGCCGTCCAGTACTGTCAATATCTTTTTCGCTACCGCAACAAAAATCTTGCTGCGCTGCCGCATTAGTTGCGCCTTCGCGCTATATTGTAGTCCTTCCGTGGAGTTTTTCGCGCGCATCGAACAGGGCTTCCCGGGCGAGATAATCGGGGGCCGCGCTCATTAAATAATGGCTGAGCGTTTTCAGTGTTGCGCCAAAAGGAAGTGTCTCGATCTCCCGGCTGCCGCCGCGGGTCAGCGTCTTATCGGCCATCCAGGCGGCGAGGCGGATATTGGTTTTTTCAAACATAAGCGTGTCTGACGGCAAGGAAAGGCCAAACAACTTGCTGCACAAGAGCAGGGCTTGCGCTATGGCCGCACGGGCATAGGGATCGGGCGTAGTCTCCAATAGCGCCGCCAGCTCCGCCTCGGATTTTTTGCGGGCCAGAAAATAAACATCGGCGAGCCATTTCAATCTCGAAAAAGCATGCTGGCTGCCATGACAACAGATATAGGCGAAATTCACGTCTGGTTCGAGCATGGTGCAACAGAGATTGCCCAGCAGATCAGCTTTTCTCGTTCTCAAGGGCGCGGGGAGAATGGCCGGGTTATCGAACAGGCGCCAATGGAGTTCGACAATCGACCCTGATTTTTGATTTCTATAGGCGGCGTCCTTGCGCCGCCGGCGCCACAAAGCCCATTTTTGATCATTTGCGTCTTCTGCGGGCTCAAAGCGGGAGTAATTCCGCTCACGGAGCAGTCGGTCCGCAAGCAGGATTTCGTCAGGCCTCAACAAGATATCCGTGTCATAATTGTTGCGCCATCCGATCCTGCCGAAGGCGTCATGGGATAGCGTCAGGCCTTTCAGCAATATTGGCGCAAGTCCGTTATCCTCGAAAAGATCGATCAGGGCGCGCGCTTCAACAAGCGCCGCCATTTCCTGCGCCAGCGATTGACGCTGCGCCTCGGCCAGGGCCGGGATGATTTCTTTCGGCAAGGGCGAGCGTTTGTGTTCTCCGGCAGGTGACAGGAGGAGGTTGGCTACAAGTCCCGTAATCCGGTGGCGCCGAAGGAGCTGGAAAAATTCATTCCAGTCAACCTCTGGCCAGTCAATATCCGGATTGTCAGAGATGCCGGGTTGTGAAGAGGAGAGAACGCCTAATATCAAGCGAAATTCCGGGGAATATCTTTTCTTCCGCTCTCTCATGACGAAGTACTGCATACTGCCTGATGCGCATGATCTCCACTTTGAGAAAGTGAAAATGTCATCACTACGGGACGGTGATCGGAGCCGTTTGCCGCAGCCGTATGCGGCGCGCCTGCGCGTATGCCCCGGCTTACAAAAATATGATCGAGCGGCAAGAGCGGAGGGACAATCCGGTCCGCTGGCCAGGTGAAAAGGCTGCGCGTTACGCGGGTAAGGCCCAGCTTGCGATCGAATGCGCGAAATCTGAAAGACCAAGGCGTCGAGTTGAAGTCGCCGGCAACAATTATGTTGCGGTCGTTGCTCGCCGCCACATGCCGGAGGAGATCTTTCAGGTCGCGATTTTGTGCAAAAGGCGGCCAGGGTCGCGATAGGTGTGCGCCGATAATGGTAAGCTCCTGGCCGTCGAGGCAAAAAACCGTTTCGATCGCAGAGAGAGATTTGCGGTTTTGCGGATCCCAACTGGCTAGCCCCCTGATTTTCGCCGGCGCTCGCGCAGAGATCACCACCGTTGAACAGCGCCGCTTGTTTTCGAGACAATTGGCGGCGTGGGGATAAGCCCGGTCTACCGCGCGAATAACAGATGCATCGGCCTCAAGCAGAACGGCGAAATCGAATGCGTTGTTTGTCAGCCAGTCGATAACGGCGTCAGGCGTGTGGTTTTTCTGCTTCATGTTAAAGACCGCAAAGCGATAATTTCGGCCATGGCGATCGGGCGGGGAAGGGGCGGCGGCCGCTATCTCGGGAAGCACCATCCGGCCAGCCACGCCGATCACCAGGCAGGCAATAGCCAGCGGCGCCCAGAGACTGTTTCTGTAGCGGATGGCGAAGCCAAGTTGCATTGCAACAAAAATCGCCGAAACCATAAGGAGTTGAGGCAGGAGATGGTTTAACAGATCGGCCGGCGGGAGCCATTGTCCAGCTTGGGAGAGCAGCAACAAGAAGGCGCAAGCCGAGCTGATCCAACTGACAACCTCTTGAAAAGGTTTCAGGAAAATTCGCGGCGGCAAAGCGCTTCTGCGTATGATCGGCGTCATCGTGACCTGACGTCTGGCAAATCGCCCCTTGTTCGCTGCAACGCGGCATTGCCATTGTGCAGCGCACCAATTTTCGCTATCATAAGCTTGGAGCTGCGGATTTTACAACTGCTTGCAAATCCGCCCGGGACGCGTCGCGCCGATGACGGCTTTGAGCTGTTCATCAAGGCAGTGAGGGAGACAGGCGTTTGGCAGCGGTGAGCGGAGTAACTCGACATCGCAATTTCGCAAACGCCGCCGCCGGCGTGATCGCGGCCATCTCCGGCAAAGCGGCGGCGGCGCAGGATATTTTCATCGCCTCGCCGCCAGACGTCGCCGGAAAGCGGCCTCAGCCGGCATATGATGCAAAAGGCTTCGACTTTCACGGTGTAAAACTGTTGCCGCGTATCGACAGCGGCGTGCGTCTCGACAGCAATGTCTTGAGTTCCGGCGTCGACGCTCAGTCGGACGGCGTCGCCTTCCTTTCCGCCAATGCAGATATTCGTTATGTGCGTCCGCGCCATGCCGTTCAGTTGTCGCTCAGTGCGGACGCCAATCGTTATTTCGATATTACGCAGCAGAACCGAAACAACTACGCTGCGTCGCTGAGCGCGCTGGGTCTGATCGGACCGTCCACGACTTATGCGGCGCGGGCGGCGTTTCGCGATCAGGAAGCAGCGCGCGGCACAGTTGAAAATGACCTGGGTTTCGGTGCGCCGCTGGAACGCAAGACTGCTGACTTTGCAGTAGGATTCAGTCATGACTTCGGCGGTTTCGGCCTGCGCAATGAAGCTACCTTTTCAAAGGTCGATTATAGCGATATCGAAACGGCGCAAGGCGATATTGATCAGGATTTCCGGGACCGGAACACTGTCTCGAATTCGACAACGGCCAGCATCGACGCAAGCGAACGCCTCTCTTTTCTCGTCAATGGAACCATCTCGAAAAATGATTTCACAAATGAAGAGGCTGGCGTCAGCCGTGACTCGCAATCGGTTTCTGCGGGCGCCGGATTTGCCTACAATCTGACGGAACTCATCAGCAGTAGTGTGATTGTCGGTTATCGCAAGACAACCTTCGACGATGACAGCTTTTCCGATTTTGACGGGGTCAGTATTGCAGCGTCTGTGGACTGGCATCCCACGCCGTTAATTAGTGTCTCTATCAATAGCGGGCAGGAAATTCTGACGAGCGCGTTCTCACAAGTGGACGCTATTACGGTTACTCGGTCTTCGGCGACGGTCGATTATGAGTTGCTGCGTAACTTCATCGTCACCGGCATGATGAGTTATGCGCGTGAGAATTTTGAAAATCTCAATGCGACCGCAGAGCGATATGAAGCGCAGATCGGCGGCGACTACAAGCTGAACCGCCATTTGGCCCTCGGGGTGCGTGCGTCTTACGCCGATCGCTCGCTCTCGCCGACCGCTGCGCCGGGACAGAACTTCGAACGCTACACGCTCGCCTTCAAGCTGTCGGTGATGGCCTGAAATGAACGGTGTGACGGCGGGTCAAAACAGGAAGATCGGAAAGCCGAATGAGCTTGCCTGAGATCATCACCCCGAAAGAAGCGCAATTCTGGCGCCCGGAAGAAGGCGCGCGCCAGAAATCGGCTTTTGACTCGACACGCGGCGGCGACCGCATCGATCTCGATATGCTGAAGAGTCTCTTTCTGCGCCGGCTGGGTCTTGCGGTCGTAATCTTTCTTGCGATTTTTACATTGAGCGTGATCAAGACATTTACGACGCCAAAACAATACACGGCGTCGGCGGAGGTGGTCCTCAATACACGCGGGGAGGCCACGCCCGATGTGCTTGAGGAGGGGTCGGAAATCCTGCGCGGGGAGGCGGAGCTAAGCACAGAGCTGCGCATTCTTTATTCCCGCGAACTCGCGCTCACCATCGTAGATCAGCTCGATCTTGTTCACGACCCTGAGTTCAGCCCGCTATTGATGTCTGCGGACGCCAAGCCGTCATTGCTCGCCAGGCTGTTCGGCGCTGCTCCGGCGGAGCCGCGGCTCGCGCCGACGGAAGAGGCGTTAGAGGCTTCGCGACCCTTGGTTGCAGACTATTTGCGCAGCGGCTTGCGGGCCTCGCGCATCGGCAACACCTACTCTCTCCAAATTACCTATATCCACAGCAACCCCTATCGCGCCGCCCAGATGGCCGACGCTTATGCCGGCGCTTATGTCCACGACCAGTTGAGCCGCAAGCAACAATCAAGCCGTGGAAATGCCGACTTCCTCAACCGCAAGATCGAAGAGCTGCGCCAGCAGGCGCAAAGCGATCAGGAAAAGGTGCAGGAATTTCGCATCGCCAACAATATGCTCAGCACGACCGGCGCAACCCTTACCGAACAGGATATTTCTGCGCTCAATCAACAGCTCGCGCAGGCCAAGGCCGTGGCGGCGGAAGATGTTGCGCGGCTGACGACTGCACGCCAGCGTCTTGAGGTGGGGTCGGCTGGGGATGATGTGAGCGATGTTCTTGCCTCCGGCGTCGTTCAATCGCTGCGCGCGCAACGGGCGAATATCAGCATGCGTGTTGCAGATTTGAGCGGGCGGTATGGGCCAGATCACCCGGAGCTGAAAAAAGGCGAAGCGGAGCTGCGCGATATCGACGAGCAGATCCAGACCGAAATCAACCGCGTGATTTCAGGACTTGAGGGAAAATATAATGTCTCCCGCCAGCGGGTCGCCTCCCTGACGGCGAGCCTGAACCAGCTCAAACAGGAGCTCGCCAAGAACAACACCGCTTCGGTCGAGCTTGGTGATCTTGAGCGGCGCGCCCGCGCTTCGCAGGCGCTGTATGAAAGTTTCCTCAATAGCTATAAGGAAATCGTGGCGCGCGAAGGCGTCGAAAAGCCTGACGCGCGCATCATCACCGCCGCCCGCGTGCCCAGTGCGCCCAGCAAGCCGAATATTCCCCTGAATCTTGTTTTCGGCATTATCCTGGGCGGCACGGTCGCCGCCGTCGCCGCTTTCATCATGGAGATGACATATGGCGGCTTCACTTCGACAACGGAAGTCGAGCAAAAGCTGGGCGCGCCGGCGGTGGGCGCCGTGCCGCTCAATCATACGGTGTCGCCTCACGACAAGAGCGTATTGTCGACGGTCATCAACCATCCGCATTCGCCATTATCGGAATCCCTTTCGAGTTTGATGACCTCTATTCAGTTTCGATTGGGCCATCCCGGGCCGCATGTGATATATGTCACCTCGGCCGTGCCTGACGAAGGCAAGACAACCTTGACGGCCGCCTTGGGGATCGCCGCCGCGCGCGCCGGCGAGAAAACAATCATTGTCGATTGTGACCGCATGAAGCGGGACCTGTCACGCCTGAACGGCAAGGCGGTGGAGTTCGGCGTTTCCGATGTGCTTCAGGGCGACGCCTCGCTTGATGATGCAATCGTCACAACACGGCCGGATCGTCCGGATATCTTGAAGAATTGCGATTCCAGTCGCGACAATGAACAGTTCGCTGACGATGAGCGATTTGCGGGTTTCATCGACGAGTTGAAGCGCCGTTATGAAATCATCATTCTCGATGGCGCGCCGGTCATGCCGTTTGCGGAGGCCCGCAAGATTGCGGCGCATGCCGATTTCGTTCTCTTCGCGGTGCATTGGCGGAAAACTCGGGTGAACACGGTGCGCCAGGCGATCAGGACATTGCCGGACCACACACTGGACGCGGTGGGCGTCGCGCTTACGCGGGTCAATGCGAAGCTGCAAAGCCGGTTCGGCGTCGAAGACACGCTTTCCTACAGCAACAAATATATAGGGCATTACTTCGCCTGAACGATAAAGGCAGGCAAGGCTGGATTATCAGCGATGAGGGTTGCAATCATACATTATTGGCTCGTCGCGATGCGCGGCGGCGAGCGCGTGCTTGAACGTCTCCTCGACCTATATCCGCAAGCGGATATATTTACGCATGTTTATGATCCGGCTGCGGTTTCGCAGAAAATTCGCAACCGGAATGTAAAGACGACCTTTATTCAAAAGCTTCCGCAAGCAAAAAAGCACTATCAGAAATATCTGCCGCTGATGCCCATGGCGCTCGAAGGGCTTGATTTGCGCGGCTATGATCTCGTCATCAGCAGCGAGTCCGGTCCCGCCAAGGGCGTGATATCGCCGCCATCGGCTGCGCATGTCTGTTACTGTCATTCTCCCATGCGCTATTTATGGGACCACTATCATGACTATCGCTCGCAGGCTGGCGCTGTCGCCCGTGCAGCCATGCCGCTGATGTTTCATTACATGCGCGGCTGGGACGCCACCTCAGCGAACAGGGTGGATGCTTTTATCGCCAATTCGGAGTTTATCCGCAAACGCATCGCCAAGTCATGGGGTCGCGACGCGGTGGTGGTGCATCCGCCGGTCGACACAGATCTCTTCACGCCGTCGACCGAAGTGAGCGATCGTTATCTCTGGGTGGGTCAGATGACGCCTTACAAAAGGGCGGGTCTTGTGGCCGACGCTTTTACGAAACTTGGATTGCCGTTGTTGATGGTGGGCGCAGGCGAGCTTGCAAAAGACATCGCCAAGCGCGCGGGGCCGAATATCCAAATCGTTGAACGGCTCAATTTCGACGAATTGCGCAAGGCCTACGCTTCCTGCCGGGCTTTGATTTTTCCGCCGGAGGAAGACTTTGGCATCATCCCTGTGGAGGCGAACGCCTCCGGGCGTCCGGTGATCGCCTATGGCCGGGGCGGCGCGCTGGAGACTATCGTCGACAAGGAAACAGGGCTTTTCTTCCACGAGCAGACGCCAGACGCGCTGATCGCGGCGGTGGAGGCTTGCGAAAACTGGCTCGCCGATTTCAGACCCGCCGCCGCCATGGAAAATGCGAAGCGATTCGCACCGCATCATTTTGACCGAAATATCCGCGCCGTCGTGGAGCGGAGCCTTGCTGGCGGCGCGCCCGCAAAGGCTCCGGTCTTCGCCAGCGCCGGCGCAGGAAACTGACGGAAGATGAGCCTTAGCATTTTCGGTCTGGCGGTCTTGGCCGTGTGCGGATACCTCCTGTTCACCCGCGGTCCTTTGTCCTTGCTTGTCGCCGTCATGCTTTTCACGCTAATGGGCGGCTCCGCAGCGATGATCTTAACATCGCTTGGGGGCGCTTCCGTGCGACCCTCTTTGCTCGCAATGGTGATACTTTCCGCAGCCGTCTGCCTGCCGGGCGCGCGTCGCGCAGCGCTCCTGCCCACAGCCATTGTCCAAAATTTCCCGCTGGTCGTGTTTTGCGCCTATGGAGCGCTCTCGGCATTTCTGTTGCCGTTAATTTTCGCCGGCGATTTTCAGGTGGTTCCGATGAACCCGCGAGGATTGACGTCGCGTTTCGATACGGCCCTGCTTCATTTTACAAACCAGAACATCACGACGGCGTTCTACATGCTTGCAACGATGATGGCCGCGCTTTCAGCCTGGATCGCCGTTCAGCAGCCCTCGGCGCCGCGCGTTCTGGTGATGACGATCGTTGCCATCGCCGTAACCCATGCGGGGTTAGGCGTAGCCGATCTTTTTCTTTCGGGCACGCCTTTCGAAGCTTTTCTGGAGTTTTTCAGGAACGCCAATTACGCGCAGCACAATCAGGCGATTGACGGCTTTACCCGGATTAACGGGATCTTTCCGGAGCCTTCCGCCTATGCGGCTTTTGCGCTTCCCTGGTTTGTGTGCAGTTTTGAGCTTTGGCTGCGCGATGTCTGGCCGCGCGCCACGGGCGTCAGCGCAGCCATGTTGCTTCCCTTGCTGGTTTTATCCTTGTCTTCGACCGCTCTCGTCAGCCTCGCCGCCTATGTTTTCATTTTTTTGCTCCGTGGCGTGCTGCAACCGGCCATGTTCAGACCGAAACTGATTGTTGCGGCGGCTGGGGGCTCAATAGCGGGTCTTCTCGCAGTGCTGACGCTTTTCATGACGAATCCCGATCTGGCGCAGTCTTTCCTCGATGTCATTCGCAAGCTGACGGTGGAAAAAAGCGCCTCCGATTCGGGGGAGCAGCGGCTGTTCTGGGCTTTGCAGGGTATCGATTTCTTTATGTCGACCTGGGGAATAGGGATCGGAGCCGGAAGTTTCAGATCATCAAGCATCGCCACCGCCATCATGGGCAGCACCGGCGTGATCGGCGTCGTCACATTCGTATGGTTTCTGGTCAGCGTTCTGAAGCCATTTGCAATGTCGACCTATCATGCCGTTGAAGATTTTCGATCGAATGTCGGCTCCGCGCTGGCATGGGGGGCGTTCTCGGTTTTTCTGCCGGCGCTCGTCTCCGGGGCGTCGCCGGATCCGGGGATTATTTTCGGCATGATTTCGGGCGCGTCCCTAGGGCTGAGGAGTTCTTGACGCGCGGCGGTTTCGATAAGATTGCATCACCGCGTTGCACTGGGTGACGAAAATTGATTCGAGTGACTGCGGCATGCCGAAGATGCGCCAAAGCCCTAAATTGACCGCAAGATATGTGACGCCGCCCAGCGAAAAAACGATCCCGCCTTTTACTGCAGCCATAAGCCGTGACGATTCCGCCGCTACGAAGTCTCTAAAAAGAAGCATGACGAGCGCCATAGCCGCGAGCCCGACCGCCGTGCGCCAATGAACCGCCAATTGCCTGGCGACAGAAAGATTCAAAAGACGACGGACAAAAAACGCAGAGATAAAGAGCATGAAAATGCTGATTGCGCCTCGGGCGACTATCGCCCCAACGGCGCCGTGCCATTGCACAAACACAATCATCAGCGGAATCGTAATGGAAAATTGAATAAAAACGCGCTGCGCCGCCATGCCTGTGCGATACATGGAAATAGCCAACGTGTTCAGGGGATAGTTGGGAAGCGACGGCAACAAGGCAAGGGCGAGGCCGCTAAGATAAACTCCAGCGCCTTTCCAGTCCGGTCCGGTGACAATGAAAATGATCTGCTCCGCCAGAATCGCCATCGTCACCAATACAGGTCCGACAATAAAGAACATGGAATGCGCGCATTTCAGCCAGAGCGTTTGACGGCGCCCTTCATTTTCCGTTTGTGCGAAGGAAGCGGTCATTGGCCGCGTGAGCGGCGCCAGTATGGCCTGGTGGGGGATATCCACGAATGTGCGGCTGACCGCATACCGTCCGAAATCGGCATTCCCAAGAGCGCGGCCCAGAAGGACGCGATCGATTTGAAAGAATATCGCGTTTAACGCTGCGATCACCGCGTTCCAGCCGATGACGTCAGCGAAACTGCGCCAATATTTCAACGACAGGCGCGGACGATACGGCGCCAGTGCATAGCTCATTAAGCAAAGCACGGCAGGCGTCGTGACTGTAGCGGCGATAATCGCCCAGTAGCTCGGCGACAGCCAGACCATGATAATGACAACCGCCAGGGAGGCCAGTTTCGAAAAGATATCCATCATGGCTTCCGGGCGCAGATTATAGCTGCGAATGAATTCCACCATTAACGGGCTGATGCAGCCCCGCAGGATTGGCGCCAGGGCCAGAATGGCGAGGAGAGGAGGCAGGCGCGGCTCGTGAAAAAACGCAGCAAGCGGATGAGACAAGACAATTATTATGACGCCGATGCCGATCGCGCGCAGAAAAGTCAGCGTAAAGCCGGTATCATATGCGGCGCCTTCGGGCGCCTTCATGCGCAATAAAGGCTGTCCGATGGGCATTGAGGTCACGGCTTCGACAATGATGATGACCGTCATGGCCTGGGCCACCAGACCAAAGTCTGTCGGTTGAAGCGCATTGGTCAGAATGATCAGCGTGAAAAGATCTATCAGCCGTCCTGCAAACTTTCCGAGGATGGACCAGCTCCCGGCTTTCGCCAGCCTTATGCCGAACCCTGGTTGCTGATCATCGCCCCCGTTTTGCACGGACAGCCCTTTCCGGGTGAAGAACGCCATGCGTGGCTAGTTCTATCTGGTCAGTTTTGAAGTACATACTCAAAAGCTCGATCTCGTTGCGGTATCGTTTCACAAAGAACCAAGCATTTGCGGAGTGTAGGGCCTTTGATGCTTTTTTCTACTGACTTTTCTGTCATGAGTAAGAGCCACTTTTTGAGCAAGGTTGGTCGATTGCGGATCTTGGCAATGGATCGTCAATGTGTCGCGTCAAGGATGCTTCGGATTGGGTCTGATTTTGCGTGATGAGGCGGCGAAAATAGCGAAATAGCCCTTCAAAAAAACTGCGCAATCATCGCGACTCTTTCTCGCTGGGCAGGCGCCAAGGTTGATGTGACGGTATTGAGTTTTTCTTATCGTTCCCTGTCTCTTTGAAAGAGTGTGGAGGTTTCCAGCCAAAGCTCCTCTGTTCGGTCAGCTATTTTGCGCCCTTCTGAAACGGTATTCTGATTGCGCGCCTTTTTTATGCCACCTTCTACAATGGCGTTATGCTTATGTGCGTTTAACGGGTCTCCTGTTCCGTGTTGCTTAGTTGCTCTGCTTGGTGCGTAATAGTTTCTCAAAGGCGATTCCAAGCCTAAGAATTGTGAGATGGTATTCAAAACAGTTTTAGTGTCCTGAGTTAAGGCGTCATGTGTGAAACCACAGCGCCTATCGCTCGGGAAACGCTTCCAAAGCGTTTTTATATGCAAAAGGCGGTCTGTATAATAACTCTCAGCGTCTTTGAAGGTAGCATATTCACGCATCCCTGTTTTTTGAGAGAGATTCAAAATAGACGGAATCGCCGCTTTGGGGTCGCGTATCAAAAATATGGCGCAGCTTTTGAAGAATTCTTCCGGAGGTTTTGAATCGAGTACATTATGCAATATTTTATCGAAAAGGTAGTCTGCCTGCGGTTTCCAGGCGCTTCTTTTGAGTTGATTAAGAACAAGCGCCCCTGGCCCGTTTTTGTCTGTATACGAAATATGAGTTTCGCCATATCCGCTGATGTCAGGCCTTGAGCATAGAATATTGGACAATGCTGTGGAGCCGCAGCGCATATGCCCGATTAAAAAGATACATCGAGAATAATTGCATTGCGGCAGCAATGCATTGGTCGCGGCGCCGAGATTATGTTTCAACTGTCCTGTAAGGGCCATCTGCATTCCATATGCGTAAGTCTCAGCTCGTCGACGTGAAGTATCCAAATTTGTTCTTTTTGCTCGCTTGTGAGGGATGAATTTGTTTGAAATAGCTCCCCATCAATTATGTTGCAGCGCAAAAAAATAATTGCAAGTCTTCCCTTGGCGCCGTTATAGTGACAGCGGCGGGTAAGCGGGGATGCCCATGGAGGCTTTTGTCATAATCGCCACGAAAGGGCGTGCGCGGGAGTCTCGGCGCCTTCTGTTATCCCTTTCAAAACAGACCCTTAAGCCAAAGGGTGTGATTTTCGTCGGCGCTGAGCCCGCCGACTTGGATGGCCTAGAAGAAGCGCCTTGTTTTGCTGAACTCGATTGCCGGCTTTGCTACGCCACGCGTCCTGGTCTGACCTTGCAGCGCAACATCGGCATCGAACGGGTGCTCACTGACTGGCGTCCGGCGGGCGACTGGTTCGCCGCGTTTTTCGATGATGATTTTCGCCCCGCCGCCGATTGGCTGGAACAGGTCCGCAACATTTTTCTGGACGATCCAAAAATCATGGGTGTGACCGGGCAAGTAATCGCGGACGGCATTCATGGCGCCAGCATTAGCGAAGACGATGCCCTCGCCTATCTTGAAGGGCGTCTGCCGCCAGGGCGCTGCTGGGCGCAATGGGAAGAGCCCAGGCCTATCTCTTCCGTCTATGGCTGCAACATGGCGTTTCGCGATGTCGTGACGCGCGATGTGCGTTTTGACGAAGACCTTCCTCTATACGCCTGGCAGGAAGATCGTGATTACACCGGTCAGGCGCAAGCCTATGGGCGCATCATCTATCATCCGGCGCCAAGGGGCGTTCATCTTGGTGTAAAGGGCGGCCGTACAAGCGGCGTTCGCATGGGGTACTCGCAGATCGCTAATCCGATCTACCTGATGAGAAAGGGGACGATGCAAGCGCGATATTGCTGGCGATTTTTGTGGCGCGCGATTGCCGCCAATATAGTGAAGAGCATCCGGAACGATCCGTATGTCGACTATCGCGGGCGTCTTTCCGGCAATCTTGCTGCGTTCGCATCAATGATGAGGGGAAAGCTTCATCCCTCGCGTATTTTGGATCTTTGACGTTATGGCTCAGGCACGCAAGCGCCGTCATATAGGCGGTTTTGAAGTCTCTCCCGCATCGAGCTGCAAAATTTAACCCAGGGCGGGCTAAATGAAACTTTCTCTCGTCATCTCCACTTTGGGACGAACCAGCGATCTTACCAAGCTGTTTGAAAGCCTCACAGCGCAAACCTTCCACGATTTTGAGGTTATTATTGTAGACCAGAATGACGAGGATTTTCTGGCGTCCTTTGTCCAGTCTGACTGGAGCTTTCCGTTGAAGCGCATTCACACGCCGGGTCAGCGGGGCGCAAGCCGTGGTCGCAATGTCGGCTGGAGGGAGGCGCGGGGCGATTTCGTGCTTTTTCCCGATGACGATTGCTGGTATCCGGCGGATTTTTTATCGAAGGCGGTGAAGTTGCTCGAAGATCTCGATGCGGACATTCTTTGCGGTCGTGCGGCGAATATGTCAGGCGAATCCATCAATGGGCGTTTTGAAAAAACGCCTCAGCCGGTGAGCCGGCAAAATGTTTTCACTACGCAAATTGAATGGATGATCTTTTTTCGCCGTGAGGTTTTGCAGAAGATCGAGGGGTTTGACGAAGACATCGGCGTTGGCGCGAGCACGCCGTTTCAGGCTTGCGAGGGGCAGGATATCGTCTTGCGCGCGCTTTCCTGCGGCGCAAAGGCGTTTTATGACCCGGATCTTTTCGGGCATCATGAAGACATCTCGAAGGTCAGACCGGATCGCGCCAATATTATAAAAGCGCGCGGATATGCGCGCGGTCTGGGAAGGGTCCTGAGACTTCATGAGTATTCTGCAGCCTCATTGTTTTGGTGGCTGATGCGTCCCCTCGCGAAAATACCGCTCAACGTCCTGCGCGGCAGGTTCAAGAAAACCTCTGAGCTTGGCGCGATTTTCTTTGGTCGGGCGGAGGGATATTTGGCGCCGCCGCCGCAGTCGAAGAGCGCGGCTGAATGAATGCCCTGAGGCTGTCGGCGCGGGCCGAGGGGGCAAAGGCCGAGAGTTCATTTGGAGAGGTGACATGCTGAACAGCTTGGTCAAATCAGTCAATTTTTCCGGTGCGGGACGGAAATGGCGGAACATCAAAGATGTTCTCTACAAGAACAAGGTCATGTTCGTTCACGTGCCGAAATGCGGCGGCACCTCTTTGTCTCATTCTTTTCGGGCGCGATATCCCCTTTCATCTTTCAAAGTCAGCGAAGAGGCGAGTTCGCGCGCCTTGCAGGATGTCGACGCCGCTGACTGGATGAGATTCAAGCGTGATCTTATGGCCTATCACGCCTCAGGCGGTTCTCACTACATCCAAGGACATGCGCCGATCGATGAGGACTTTATCTCACAATATGCGGACGAATTTTTATTCGTTACATTACTTCGCGATCCTGTGGACCGTTTTATTTCTCATTACCACTTTGATCCCAAATGCCGAAAATATCCATTCTCGGAATTTCTGGAAAGCAGACGTGGCTGGATCGAAAGTCATATACTTTGCTATTTTTTCGGTGAGCAGCCTTGGGGCGTTCGGGAGGGCATCGAAGATGCTCCTGCGCGTGCGATCCAAAACCTGGAAAAATTCTCGGTGGTTGGTGTTCTGGAAGACCAAGAGGCGTTTTCCCGTGAATGTCAGGAAAATCTGGGCGTTAAAATCGCTCTTCCGAAGCGCAATATCGGCGCACAAAGAAAAGAAAAACAGTACGATATTGCTGATGCGGATCTGGCTAAGCTGAAAGAAATGTGCGCGCTGGACAGGCGGATTTACGATGCCTTTGCGGCGCGTTGAGCGGTGTCAGCTTCCAGAGTTTCCCCGATAATCCGGCGCAACGTTTCCGCCGCGCGGGCCCATGTCAGCGTCGCGGCCCTTTTGCGGCCCTTGTCGATAAGGGCCTGGCGCTCTTTAGGATTATTGGCGAGGCCTTGAATTGCCGACAGCCAGTCTTTGGGGTTGTGTGGATCGAGCATTATCGCCGCTTGCGAATATATTTCGGTCAGCGCGCCGGCTTTCGCGGCAAGCACGGGGCAATCGCAGGTCATCGCTTCGCCGGCCGGCAGGCCAAAGCCTTCCGTTAGAGAGGGAAGTGCAAAACAAAGCGCATTCTCATAGAGGGTGCGCAAGGCTCCATCGCTGATCTTTCCTGTTCTTATTATATTCTCCGTAGGCGATGCGTTGTCCGGCAAGTCGCCGGCCAGCACGATTTCAGGCGCATCTGAGAACTTGGCGAGATCGAGCAGAAGTCTGGTATTCTTGTGCGGCTGCGCAGAGGCAAAAGCGAAAATGTATGACCTCGATGTGACGCCAAGCCGATCAAGCACATCCGGTTCCGGCGCCGCATCCAGAATATGATCGACGCCGTTGTGAATGACGGTGGGCGCTGTTTCGACGACGCCATGGCTCATCAGGTTATCGGCTGAAAAGGCCGATACGGTAAGGACCTTCCGGGCCCGGCGCCCAAGGAGAGGTTGGACGCTCTTGTACCAAAGGCGAAAGGCGGGCGAATAGCTCTTCGGCGTCGTCCAGACCTGCGCGTCATGCATCATGACGATGCTGTTGTTATGCGTTAAAGGGCCGCTATTCGCCAGATTGACCAGCAAACCGTCGGCGCAGGCCCTGGGCAGGCTTGCCTGTTCGAACCGTTGTCCTGTGGACGGAAGACGGATCGTGGAAATCGACCGGAGAGAAATATCCATCTCGCCTTCCGGGCAAACGAGATGATATTTGTTGTTTATGTCAGGCTGTTCATTCAGCAAATCGTCGAGCGCAAGCACAATCCGCCGCGCCACGCGTTGAACGCCGCTTTGCCGCGCCATAAGAAAACGACCGTTGAGATAAACATTCGTCATCAGAATCGACCGATTGCGTTGCGACACGCCGCCGCTTGCCTGAAGTTGTGCGGGTGCGAAGGTTATTATTGCACTTGCGAAGAGGCCGGTCTATCATTTGCTCGTAAATCATCGGGACGAGGAGACCGTCATCCATGCGTGTTCTGCTCACCAGTTTTTTGGCTTTTGTCATGGCGGCCTGCGCCACGGGCGGCGAAGTCATGAAGGTCGAAGAGGATGTTGCCTACCGCCTCGCGGCTGGAGATGGCGTCATGGTTACGATTTTCGCCGAGCCAGATCTCACCGGACCCTACCGCATTAATGAACTGGGGACGCTTGAACTGCCGCTGGCCGGCTCAATTCAGGCGGCGGGGCTTACCACCGATGAATTGCAGACGAAGATCAGAGAAGCTTATCTGGGCCGCTATCTTCAGGATCCCCGGGTCAGCGTCGAAGTCTCCGATCCTCGGCCCGTTTATATTTTAGGAGAAGTAAACCAGCCGGGCGAGTATGAGTATGGCGAAGCCATGACTGTGATGCAGGCTGTGGCGAAAGCCGGCGGTTTCACCTATCGCGCCAATCGGTCTGTTTTTTATGTTCTTCACCACGCCGGTGAGGAAGAGAAGAAATACAAGCTGACCGCAACAACGATGCTTCAGCCCGGTGATACGATTCGCATTGTCCAGCGATTCTTCTAGTTCTCCGGTCGGCTATTTGGCGTTGACGCGAAGTATTGCATTGCACTAGCGACCGTACTCAAGGAATCAGGAAACAGCGTCTTAATGCTGAGAGGCTTGGCGACCGTCAAACCGGCAGGCGGCGGGTTCGGTTATTCCTGAATCACTCAGAAAACAGAGAATGGCGTTAAGGCGGATATTGCCCATGAACGCCGACAGGCTCTCGCATATAAGCTTACGGATAGTGTAGGCGGTTATAATGTGATGGAAGATAGGGCACAGTTGAGGGCAGGACGGAAACACCATGAGCAAGCTTGTCGTCACGCTGAATGCAGGTTCGTCGAGCATCAAGACGGCGGTTTACAAAATTAAGCATGCAGTACTTGATGAAACGCCGCTCCTGCGCGCGAGCGTTTCCGGCATCGGGGGCGAAGGCGAATGCCGCATCCAGACAGACGGAGAGCCAGATGTCCGAAGGCCTTTTCGATCAAGCGGCGGCGGGCATGACGATGCCTGGAATTGTGTTTTTGAAGCGATTGACGCAGGTCTGGCGAAAGCCGGTTATAGTCCTGACGCCGTAAGCGGGGTTGGTCATCGAATCGTTCATGGCGGCGCCCATTATTGCAAACCGGAACGTCTTGACGGCACTACGTTAGAGGCGCTTGCCGCCCTGTGTCCCTTGGCGCCAGGACATCAGCCTTATAATCTGGATGGCGTTTCTCATGCACAGGCGCGCTGGCCGGAAGCCTCTCAAATGGCCTGTTTCGATACGGCTTTCCACCGCAGCCAGCCGCGCATCGCGCAGCTTTTCGCCTTGCCGCGCCAATATGAAGCCGGCGGCGTCATTCGGTACGGATTTCACGGCCTATCTTATGATTACATTGCGCAGGCGGCGCCGGAGATCGTCGGGCCGGCTGCTGCAGAACGCATGATCGTGGCGCATCTCGGCGCGGGGGCGTCTCTATGCGCGCTTCGTGAAGGCAGGAGCGTCGCCACGACGATGGGATTTACCGCCCTTGATGGGCTGCCCATGGCGACGCGGAGCGGCGCCATTGATCCCGGCGTCCTTATATATCTCATGCAACAACGAAAGATGGACGCCGCTGCGATCAGCGATCTTCTTTACAACCAGTCCGGATTGCTCGGGCTCTCCGGCGTCAGCGGCGACATGCGCGTTCTATTGGAGAGCGATAGCAAGGCCGCGGCTGAAGCGGTCGATTACTTCGTCTATCATTGCATTCGGGAAATCGGGGCGCTGGCAGGTGCTTTGGGCGGTGTCGATACATTGGTTTTCACCGCTGGCGTCGGTGAAAACGCTGCTGCAATTCGCGCCGCAATTCTGGATGGTCTGGGCTGGCTCGGATTTGACTGTGACCATAAGAAGAATAATGCGAATGGCCCGTTGATCACAACGCGCAAATCCTCAGTCCCAGCCTGGGTAATCCCGACAAATGAAGAATTAATGATTGCGCGAAGCGTAGCCAATTTAGCGGTGGATGGTTTTTAGCACGTCCCTAAACCTTGAGTTTTTCAAGGCCGAGCAGTTTCAGAACCGCTTTTTCATAATAAGGCTCGGTCTGGCCGCTTTTGACTTTGCCGATGAAATATTTTTCGAAGGCCACTTTGGCGAGATGGACCCAGCGTCCCTCTGAAGCCCAGTTGACATTGCGCGGCGGGATTTGCGGCATGGCGACGAAAGCGACGCCGCCATCCCCGAAATCGGCAAGGCACATGGCGTTCCAGGTTGCTTCGCTGCTGGGCTCTTTCCCGTGCAGGATGGCGCCGATGTTTTCAGCCGTCGCTGCGGTCATGGATTCGATCATGAAGCCGGTTTTGGGAACGCCGACAGGCACTGGCGTCGGTCCAATGGGCGGAATGGCGACGCATACGCCGACAGAAAAGACATTCTGATAGGTTGGGTTGCGCTGGTGCTTGTCGACGATAATGAAGCCGCGCGGATTAACGAGGCCTTCGATATCGCGAACCGCGGGAATTCCGCGAAATGCAGGCAGCATCATCGAAAAAGATGCTTCAACCTCGTGCTCTTTTTTAAGATTTCCGCGTTCGTCCAGTTCCTCGACCTGAAGCTTTTCGGCGCTGACGCCTTTCACTTTGGCGTTGGTGATCCATTTGATGTGATGGTCGCGCAATTGCGACTCGAGCAAGGTCTTCGTATCGCCGACGCCATCGAGGCCCAGATGACCGATGTAAGGCTCTGACGTGACAAAGGTCATTGGCACCTTGTCGCGGATTTTCCGTTTGCGCAGTTCTGCATCCAGAATGAACGCAAACTCATAAGCGGGGCCGAAGCACGAAGCGCCCTGAACGGCGCCGACGACGATAGGACCCGGATTTTTAACGAATTTCTCGAATGCGTCATGCGCCGTTTTTGCATGGGGCGTCGTACAGATGGATTGCGTATGCCCGCCATGGGGCCCCAGGCCTTCAATTTCGTCAAAGGCGAGCTCGGGGCCGGTGGCGATGATCAGATAATCATAGTCGACGGCGCGTCCGTCTTCGAGATCGATCGCGTTGTCCTGCGGCCGCAGCTTCGTCGCGGCGACCGGAATGAAGTCGATATTCTTTTTCGCCAGCGGTTTTTCAAGTTCGACGCTGATCTGGTCGGGCGTGCGCCAGCCGACGGCGACCCATGGGTTTGAAGGCGTGAAATCAAAGGTGGGCTTGTCGGAAATCACAGTGATTTTATCTTCCTTACGCGCTGCGGCGCGCATTTCATAGGCCATAACGACCCCGCCAAGCCCGCCGCCTAATACGACAATATGCGCCATGATTTCCTCCTTTATATTTGCGCCGGGACGTCCGGCGTTTAGAAATTCCGCCGGACGCCGACGAAGAGATTTGAGTTGTTCTCAAGCTGCCCGAAAAATGTGTTTTCGTCTGCGCCGTAGAAAATATTTCCGCCGGCCTCGGTAAGCCATGAATCATTAAGCTTGTAGGATGCGCGGAAACGGAAATAGCCGTCCTTTTCATTCGGGCTCCAGAAATTGAATCCCGACAAAGTCAGATTCTGGTTGAGCATGAGCTTGGTCAATCGCAGCGTCACCACATGACGCATCCGGTCAGGCGACGGCGCTCCTGGGGGGAGTGAATTGGCAAGCGCCGCATAGTCGGAGAGAACCTCCCCCACATACTGAACGGAGGCCGTGAGCTCGCTGGCGATTTCGCGCTCATAGCCGACCAGAAAGCGGGTTTCGCTGTTGCGAATAAAGGGATCGTCGCCGGAGAGATCGTCACGGCTGAAATAGTGTCCGGCTTCGGCGGTGAGAATGCCGCCCCGTACTGGCCCGCGCAGGCTGCCGCCGATAACAGCGAGGCGGGGGTGGAAAGGCTGTCCGGAAAGCGTTTGCCCTTCAGGCGTTTTCCAATAGCCGGCATAGCCGTAAAGCGCTGCTTCGAAGCCTGCGATATTGCGATAGGCGCGTGCGGCGAACTCGTCTTCGGAAAACCAGTCGTCGCGCGCTTGCGGCATGACGATCGCATCGCGCCCGGCGATACGGCCGAGCGCCGGATTGTAATAAGAGATACGGTCCCCGGTGATGAACCGGTCGGCGTCAAAACGCGGCGTGTAGACAAATTCGACATTGGCGATGTTGTTGAACGCAGAGATGCGGATCGCGTCGGAAGGCGCTTTCAGATATTCGTCATCACGCCCAATGAAGAATGAGCGGAAATCCTTCGGAAAAAGATCATTGATGAAAACGAGGTCGCCGACGCCCCAGGTCAGGATCTGACGGCCGGCCTTGATATCGAGAAAGTCCAGCGGGCGGACAAGCACATTCGCCTCGCGCAAATCGAAAAAGCCGCGCCCTGTTTCGAGATTGACGTCGCTGACGTCTTCGACCTGATCATAGAAAAGATCGCCGACAATACGGAATGTCGCATGACGGGTTTCAATATCCCGGCCGAGCTGCGCGCGCACTTCACCGATGGATAGTGTTTTTTGCGTCGGATCTTCGACAATACGGGCGCCGAGGCGAGCCTCCACGAAGCCGGTGAGCCCAAAAGGAACAACAAAGGGTTCTTCTTCTGTGTCAGCAGGAGCCCTCGAGGCGGATGTAGCTTCATCTCCGGACAATCCTGGGGGCAGGGCCGGCCCTGTCTGTTCCCCGAGACCTGAAGGAAGCGCCGGCGCTGTGTCATCGCCAAGACCGGCTGGCAACGCCGGCGCTTCGGGGGAGGGGTCTTTTTTGGTGCTGCTCTCTTGCGCGCTTTCGCTTGAAAGGCCCGCAGGAAGAGGCGGCGCGTCCTGCGCCATTGCCGGGGCGGCGCCCAGCAATACAGCAGTGAAGATGGCTTTGAGCTTCATGACGCGCGGCCTTGTCTCTTAACGCAATTCGCGACGGGGCGGATTGCGTAAGTAACGCTCGGAGAAGATATCTTCAGGCAATCCGGTGTCGTAGGCGACTTCGGAATAGACCATTTCCGTCACGCCGCCGATGCGCGTATCCGCCATGGATGACTTAACGACCGTGGGATTGTCGTCGATGGTTTCGACGCCCAGCGCCGTGTAGGTCCGATAGGCTTCGGCGTTTTCATCGTAATATTCCGTTTTTACCGGAATGAAGGTCGCCTTGTGGATCCAGTTTTTGTAACTGGAGAATTCTACGCCGGAAGGGTCTTTCGGCGTCGAGCGCACAACGTAATAGTCGTCCGTTTCTTCCTCTAGAACGTGATTGTCTTCTTCGGGGCCGCGGCCGGAAACGTCTTCATAAAAGAAATGCGACCCAACGAAACTGGTGCGCTCATCGGACGGCGCAATCCTTTTGACGAGATCAAGCGCGGGCAGGTAGAGCCAGCGGTCGTCATCGGCTTCGGCGTGCTTCCAGACAAGGAAAGACGTTTTGTTCACGTCCGCCGGCCGCTCGAAAAAGACATAAAAGCGCTGCTCGCCATTATCGACATTGTCGATATCCTTGCGGAGAATTACGAAGTCGCGTGTGCGTTCGCGCCCTTGCGAGTCCTTTATAGACATATGAACTTTCGCGCGTCCGTCTTCGCCTTGATAATAGGCGGCGGCGCTGGCTTTGTTGACGATCTCCTGAACGTCCTGCGCGAACGCTGTCGAGAGTGACAAAGCGGCGACGGCTGTTGTTGTAATGAGTTTCCTGATGAACATTACGCCCTCCTTTCAGGGAACAGTACTCTTTTAAATATGGTGATCAGGGCAGGCAGGCCCAAGAGGGTGGCGACGCCGGCGAGGAACAGGATCGCCGAGATGAAAACGCCGACCGTTTGATAGGGCACAAGCGGCGCCAGCAGCAGCGGCATGAAGCCGACGCCGATGACAATCACATTGCGGAAGATGGCGCGCGCCGGCTCGCCAAAAGCTTTCTTCGCCGTATCGCGCCAATTGCCGATCCGCCGATAGAGTTCGCGTGAGCGCGCATTGAAGTGGATGGCGTAGTCGACGGCGAGACCGAGGCTTAGAGAGGAGAGCACCGCAACGGGCATGTCGTAATCCTTGCCAATCAGGCCGATCACGCCGTAAATCACGCCAATCGTAACGGTCAGCGGCGCCATGGAGAGAAGGCCCCACGCGAAAGAGCGGAACAAAATCGTCATCAGGATCAGGACGATGACGAAACTGCTCAGGAATGCTTTCGCCATGCCCGACACCATTTTCTGCTGCCACGCCACATTGATATAGGTCAGGCCGAACCAGTTATGGCTAACAGCGACGGGCGGTGGGTTTTGGACGATGAAGTCGTCCACGGACTTTATAACCGCGCTCATGTCGACATTGTCCCCGCTCTTCAACTGCAGCCAGAGCACCGTTTTTTTAAAGTCGGGGGTGACGAGTTTAAAAAGGTCCTGCGGCCGGTGGCTGTTCTGATAGGTGATCAAAGTCTGCGCTACGGCTTCCGGCGTATCGGGAATACGATAAGCTTCCTCTTCTCCAAGAAAGAGATCCCGATGAACTGTTTTGACGATATCGGTGACAGCGTTGGATTTGCCCACAAGACCTGTGGATGCAAGATGCGCCTGAAGCTTCTCAATATAGGCCAGCATTTCCGGCTGTTTGAAAACCTCCTCAGCCTGGGAGGCCGCGTCAAGCGCGAGCAGGACGTCATCCCACGCATACCAGTCTTCGTCGGCCTCAGCGGCGTCGCGCGCGGATTCGGCTTTGTTGCTTAACTCAGCGAGAAATGCATCAACGCTTTCGGCGGAACTGCGAAGCGCCTGAGCTTCTCCGGAAAGCTCCTGCGCCTGCGGCGTGCCAAGAGCGTTGAGACGCTTTTCTGCATCTCCGGCGACGCTCGCAAGGGCATCTTCGCTTTCGGATGAAAGCGTCAGATAGGCCATATACGTGCCGCCGAAACGCTCGTTAAGCGCGCGGTCGGCGACGCGGATCTCATGGTTCTCATGGAACCACTTCACCGGATTATCGTTGATCCGGATTTGGGTGACGCCATAGCCGGCGATGGCCAGCGCTAAAAGAAAACCGGCGACAATCAGCTTCGATTGGCCCACCGCGAAATCGCCGACGCCATGCAGAAACCGCGCGAGCGGCGTCGCCTCATGATCCGAGGCTTCTCCGCCGGCGCCCATGCCAAAACCGGAAAAGGCCTTTTCCGGCATGACCATGATATAAGCCGGAACCAGCGTTACGGTGAAAAACCAGGCGAAGAAAACGCCGATCGCCACAAACACGCCGAATACCTGAACCGGCGGGATTGGCGTAAAAGCCAGCGATGCGAAGCCGGTACAGGTGGTCAGCGTCGTGAACAACATGGGCCGCCATAACTCGTTCATGACATGCTCGAGCGTTTTGCGACGGTCCTGAACGGACGGATAGCGGTCATAGAAATCGGAGAGAATATGAACCGCATCAAGCACCGCGATCGGCATGACGAAGATCGGGATCATGGAGCTCATAATGTGAACCGTGTTGCCGGTCGCAACGAGCAGGCCCATGGCGCCGATCACCGAGACCATGGCCACGATCATGGGCGAGACAATCAGGTTCAGACGGCGGAAGAAGAACCACATCAGCGCGAAAATCAGCGCCATGGCCAAGGGGGCGGAAATCGCCATCTGTTTGAACATTTCAACGCCGAACTGGTCCTGCGCGATGGGCAAGCCGGTGATGTGATAGACGGCGTTCCCGTCAAAGGTCACAATTTTCTTACGCAGTTGGTTCGCGACGCGGAAACTCACATCCTTTGAGGTGATCGGAATATAGATCGCCAGCGCTTTGCCATCGCCGGATACGAGCGTGTCATTGAGGGTCGGAATGCGCTCTGCGCGGTCTCTTACAGCGAGAGCCTCAGCTTCGGTTTGAGGCGGCGCAGGCATGAGCCAGTCAAAACTTACAGAGCCGAGGCCGGCCTGTTCGATGGAATCAACTGTCGACGGCGCAATAAGGTCGACAGCGATAACCCCTTTGCGCTCGGCGCTTTCTCCGGCGCCGGCAGTCCATCGGATCGTTTCCGCAAATTTCGTCAGCTCATAGACATCGGCCAGCGTCTCCGTATTGAATACGCCGTTTCCATCGTTTTCATCCACGACGCCAACGACAATCAGGTCGTAGAGTGTGAACTCCTTTTTCATCTGATTGTGAAACACGCGCACTGGCTCGTCTTTCGAAAGCATGTTTTCCGGATCGGTGTCGACTTTTAAAGGCTCGAGAAAAGAAAAGCTTTGCGGCGCCAAAGTCGGCGCGGCCACCAGTAAAATAAGCATGAGGCTGAACAGGGCGGCGCCCCAGAGATATAGCCCCGGTTTGTTCGCAGCGCTCAACGGCAAGGGGTTCATAAACGGCTCTCCTGCAATGTCTTGGGATTTTTATGAATGCAGGAACTGGATCAGGCGAAAGCCATGCCCGGCTTCAGGCCCAGGCGTTTCAGGATCATCGCAAGGGGACAGAACCCGGTAAATGCGGCCTGCAGCATATTGAGGCCGACAAATGCGTTAATCGCGAACCAGTAGGGATGAAAAAACAGCCCAAGCGCCAACCCTATCAGCGTCACGACGCCGGCGAAAGCGAAGACGGTCCGATCGATATTCATAACGGAACTCCCTGTTTCCGGGCCTGTTGCCTGCTCACTCTTGTGGGTGGACTTGCGGTCCCGGGTTCAGTAAGAATATATACATTCGAATATACGAATGTAAAGAGCTAATATGGCGAAGTTTGCAGAAATGGAAGAAAACGCGGGCGAGGCGGCCGATCTCCTGAAGGCCATGGCGTCTCCGCACCGGCTGATGCTGTTGTGCCTGATGGCGGATGGCGAGCGGTCCGTGAGCGAGCTGACGGAAGAGCTTGGCTTGCGTCAGGCGACCGTGTCTCAGCATCTCGCGCGGCTCCGCCAGGAGGGGCTCGTGGCGACACGGCGGGAGGCGCAGACAATTTACTATAGTATCGCGAATGACGCCGCCGGGGCGGTCATTCGGATATTATATGACGCTTATTGTTCCTGAGCGCGGCGATAGAGTTTGGCGATGGCAGCCGAAGCCGTCCGCGAAATCATGCCTTCGGCGCGGCTTGTCAGCATGATCGGCGCAGAGGCGCCCATTACGATGCCGGCGGCGACCGCGCCGGCGAGATAATCGAGTTCCTTGGCGATAAAATTACCCGCTTCGAGGTTCGGCGCCACAAGGATGTCAGCGTCTCCCGCGACGTCTGAGACAATGCCTTTCGTTTTTGCAGCCTCTGGAGAGATGGCGTTGTCAAACGCCAAAGGGCCGTCCAAAGCGCCCCCGCGAATTTGACCGCGATCCGCCATCTTGCATAACGCGGCGGCGTCGAGCGTGGACTGCAATTTCGGTTCGACGGTTTCAACGGCGGAGAGAATTGCGACTTTGGGGGTTTTAACCTCAAGCGCTTTCGCCAGATCGATAGCGTTTTGGACAATGTCCTGCTTGTCGCCCAGCGAGGGCGCAATGTTGATTGCGGCGTCCGTGATAAAAAGCAGCTTGCGATAGGCCGGCGTATCCATGACGAAGACATGGCTCATTCGGCGTTCGGTGCGCAGGCCTGTGGCGCGCGGCACGACAGCGCCCATCACCTCGTCCGTGTGTAGCGCGCCTTTCATGAGCGCGTCTGCCCTTCCATCCCGAATGAGGGCAACGGCAGTTTCCGCCGCGGCGTGGCTGTGCGGAACGTCGACAATTTCAAAATCAGCAATATTGTGCGCGTTGGACGCCGCAGCCGCATCAATTTTGGCGCGGGGGCCCACAAATATGGGCGTGATCAGGCCTTCTCTCGCAGCGTTGATAGCGCCGGCCAGAGACAGCTCATCCACAGGATGCACGATGGCCGTGCGCAGGGGCGCGCCTGTTTTGGCGGCCTTGATGAGCGCCAACAAGCGTTCGCCGCTTTCCGGTTTTCCGTATTGTTTGCTGCTCATGGTCTTCCGCCTCGAATGTGCAGGCAGGGTGCATAGCATGATTTCCCGCGGCTGCCTCAACAGGCTCTGGCGCAAGTGAAGGCGCATATCGCGAACGCTCTTCCTCCATACAGCCTATGCCCGTTTGAAGGAGAAGGATGGCGCCAAAAGCAAAAGGGCAAAGCGCGGGTTGCGCCTTGCCCCTGTTTTTTCGCGGTAACGAGCGTGTCGTTAGAAAGTCACTTCCACGCGTCCGTAGTAATATCCGCCCTGCCAGTCGACGATGGAATCGGAGCGGTAGATCCGGCCGCAGCAGGTTTCGCCGATCATGCCTGGGTCCGGATAATTATCGAGAATGTTCCTTGCGCCAATGGAGACTTTGTAATGGTCAAGGAACGAGTAGCTGAGCTCCAGATCCACAAGAAATTCACCGTCGAATTCCTGGATGTCCTGAACCGAGATAGGTTCGTCAGTGATTGGATCGGTTATAATTCCGTTGGAATTGCTATAGCCGCCATAATAGCTGACGCGTGCTAGAGCGCCGAACCCGCCAACGCTATGATAGGCAGTGAACACGCCTCGCCAGTTGGGATCACCGTTGACGAAGTCATATTGATCTTCCAGATTGAAAAGGCTGTCCACATTGCCGTCGAACTCGGTCTCGTTGTAGTTCGCAGCGAGAGAGAGCGACGTGTTGCCTGCAGATCCAAAATCGAGATCCGTGGTTGCGACCACATCGACGCCTTTGGTAATTGTGTCGAAAGCATTTGTGAAATAGAACACGCCGCCAATTGATTCAGCGCCGGTGACGCCGGCGCCGACAAGAGCCAGATAATTATCATAGGCATCGCCGGCGGCAGGGTCTGATGAAACATCTTGCGTTGAAATAGCGTTGACGCGGTCTTCAAGCGCAATACGGTAGAAGTCTACCGATAGATCGATGCCGGCATAGCTCGCCGTGAAGCCGGCTGTGATGTTCTTCGACGTTTCGGGCTCAAGCGGATCGGCGCCGAGTGCTTGGGCCACGGCGCTTGAGGCCGGGAAGAGGCCGGTCGCAACCGGGAAGCCGTTTGGCAGGCGCGTCGACACGTTGGTGGTGCCTTGCTGGCCCGGGGTCGGCGCCCGGAAGCCGGTGCCGTAGGAGCCGCGCAGCGCAAAACCGTCAAACAGCTCATACCGCGTAGCGAATTTGTAGATAAGCTGGCTATCGAAGTCGGAATAATTCTCGTAGCGAACAGCTCCCTGCAAGAACCAGCTATCGGTTATGTCGGCGCTGAGATCGAGATAAAACGCCTTACTGTCGCGTGTGTATTTTCCGGAAAACTCGGGAGAGTAGCCTGGAAAACCGTTGGAGCCGACGCCGACCACCTGATAAACGGGGTCCGTGCCTCCGTCTTCTGGCAGGGTGCAGTCTAGTCCCGCGATCATGCTGCCCGCTGCGGTGGGCGTTCCGGCATCCGTACAGAAATCGAATGGATCAGGAAGGGCGAAAGGACCATCCGCATAGGAAGCGGGATCTCCTTCGACGAGTTCATAGCCTTCTTTCAGGTAGCTTGCGCCGAAAGCGATGGTGAGCGGGCCTGAAAGACCGATGTCCACTACCTGCGCAAGGTCAGCCTGAAACTGCGCTTCCTTGTTGATGAGGTCGCCGGGATAGAATTCCGTCGGCGTGTCGGGCCCGAGCGAGGGATTGACCGTGTTTTCGATGAAATATTCGATCTTGCTCGTGCCCACCCGGCCCGAAAGATCATAGGTGAAACCGCCGCCAAGATCGCCCCTGAAGCCGCCGGCTGCCGAGTAATCGATGACATCGCCGTGGAATTGCGGCGTGAAACCGCCTGGATAGATTTCTAGGAAGTTGTAAATTGAACCGTCTTCAAGGCGCAGATCCTCGATCGTGCCGTTGCCCGGGTAGCGGTAAAAGAAGTTTCCGTCCGCTGTGCTGTCTGAAAAGTTGCCGAAGGCGTAGAACTCAACGGCATCGGAGAAGGTGTATCCCAGATTGACGAAAGAGCGGAAGGCTTCCGTATTAGGCCGGCCCCAGGGTTGTACAATGTCGCCGTCGGCGAGAGACGCATCCGCAACGCCTGCTGCGAATGTCGGGTCCATGGCCGCGACTTCGGGAACGCAGAACCAGGATTCGCAATATTGCTCGGCCCGGATTGTCTGGTCTGACTTGGAATATTCGAGCGAGATATTGACGAATCCGTCGTCGCCAAGTCCGAAGCCGGCATTGCCGGAAAAGATGTATTCAAATCCGTCGCCTTCGTAATACTGGCCGGTTTGCGCAGTCAGCGTGATGCCGTCCGGGGAATCTTTCAAAATAAAGTTGATGACGCCGGCAATCGCATCGGAACCATATTGCGCTGCGGCGCCGTCACGGAGGACTTCAACGCTTTTCAGAGCAACCGCAGGAATGGTGGCGATGTCCGGGCCTTGCGTGCCGGAGCCGCCAATGGAAACCAGTGCGGCGCGGTGGCGGCGCTTGGAGTTGACGAGCACCAGGGTTTTGTCTGTCGGCAGGCCGCGCAAGGACGCTGGCCGGATAAAGGTCGAGCCGTCCGAAATCGGTTGGCGGCTGAGGGTGTAGGACGGCACCAATGTCTGGAGAATGTCATTGGCGTCGGTGTATGAAACCGCCTCCAGATCGCCTTCATTGAAGACGTCAATCGGCACAGGTGAATCCTGAACTGAACGCGGCAGACCGCGAACACCGGTCACAACGACCTCATCGTCAATGAGCGCGGACGCGGGTTGAATTGAACAGAGCGCAACGGCGCACGCCGATGCAAAGATGTAGGCTTTGTGGTTTTTGAAAGCTTTTTTCATGCGAGCCCCCGCAGGTTATGATTTCACCGCGAGCGTCGCCTCCCATACGGATGAATACAGATTATGCCCCGTTCATCCGCAATATATTGTTCTGCGCCAGCCCTATTTTTTAAGCCGTGTGCAGATATTTTTTGCCTATACTGAGTATCTAATCAGTATGCGGCATGAGTTTAGGTGATTACAAAAAGCCTTCTTTTGCAACAGTTTTTTGAAACATTTTTGAAATTATGCTTCGGCGAGGCGTTGGCGCCACAAATTACACCGCTTGCGTTGATCTCACTCCGTATAAAGAGCTTAAAAGAACGCGCGCCTCGTCAAAGGCGCCGTCGTGTTGGAATAAAATTTCAAGGTGCGGCAGCGTATAGCTATGCGCGCGCTACGATTGATCAGCCATTTAGCGCTTCGGGCAAAGTGGATATATACCGCGCCACATCATCGATTCGGCCCATGGAAACCCGCGACCAGGAGGGCAGTCCTTGATAGGCGCCGCGTATGTAAATGCTCTTCGCCTGCATCTTGTCCCGGAACAAATTGGCGTCGCCTTTAACGTTTACAAACACAAAGTTTGTTTGGGACGGAAGGGCGTCAAGGCCGTTGTCGCGAGCAGCGGACATCACCATTTCCCGCGCCTCGATAATTTTTGACTTGGACTCTTTCAGGAAGGCATTGTCATCGTAGCTGGCGATGGCTGCAGCGAGGCCGGGACCGCTAATCCAGGACATGATATTGCTTCTTATGCGGGCTGTGAGGTCCGCGCGCGCCATGAGATAGCCGACGCGCAAGCCCGCCATGCCGTAGATCTTGGAAAAGGTGCGCGACACGATGACATTCTTTTCTTCGCGCACGAGATCGACCATGGAGGCGGAGTCCGGATGATCCGTCAGCTCATTATAAGCCTCATCGATCAGGACGGTTGCTCTGCCCTCCACCCGGCGAATGAAAGAGCGTAGCGCATCGGGGTCGAGCAGCATGCCTGTCGGATTGTTGGGGTTGGTGATGTGAACCAGGCTCACATCGTCATCGATGACAGCCTCCAGCGCTTTGAGGTCGACGCCAAGATCACCGCTCATGGGCGCCGTGACGACTTCCGCGCCCTGGCGCTCTGCATACCGGACAGTGGTGTCCCAAAACAGCGCCGGCGCGGCGATCTTGCCGCCGTCCCGGGTCCACGATTGCGCAGCGGCGCACAGGCCTTCGCCGGACCCCGCGCTGACGCTGATAAAATCGCGGGGGATGCGGTTTTTCTCTGCGATCATGTCCACGAGATAAAGGAGCGACGTATCCGCATAATACGCGCCGTCACGGGTCGCGGCGCACCCTGCGGCGACAGCCTTGTCGCTCGGGCCATAGGGATTTTCATTCCGGGAGAGGAGGGCGACCCCTTCTGGCGGGGCGAAGCCTGGAACGTGATTTTGTGTTGGCGCTTCGGCCTTCACTGCGCCTGGGGCGAGCATGGCCAGCGCTGTCGCCCCTACGAAATTCCGCCTTGTTGTGGATAGCCGATTATCGCCGAGTCCCGCCATGGTCACATGCCCCTCACGCCGCAGGGCCCCTGCTGAGCCCATCGCCATTGTCTTGTTTCTTACTGCTCCAGTGAATCGCTTTCGCCATGGGAAGACGGCGTCTGTCCGTAATAAGACAGGCCTTCTTCCGGCGGCGCCCCGGAAAGCGCTGTGTAGTTCCTTTCGGATACGGCGCTTTCAAAATGATCGAGCGTCGCCGCTTCGGCGAGATAAGGCGCCTGTGGCTCGGCCATGCGTGCATTATAGGCATCGATAAACATCACGGCCGTGGTGAAAAGGAGGTAGGTCGCGAAGACCCTCTTTAATAAAGCGGGGTTCATCTTGTGCGCTACAAATGCGCCCGCAGGCGCGGTCAGCGCAGTCATGGCCGTGATCGCCACAAGCCCGATGATGTTCACATATCCGACCGATCCCGGCGGCAGTCCCTCGACGCCCTGTCCGATGATCATGAAGCCGATGGCGCCGGGGATGGCGATGATGAAGCCGAAGCCGGCGGCTGTAGCGATCGCCTGGTGGATAGGCTTGCCGAACAGCGTCATCACAAGAATGGCGAAGGTGCCGCCGCCTATTCCCATCAGGGACGCGAAGGAGCCGACAAAGGTGGCGAGCGCGGCGCGCAGCCAGCCCGTGGGCATGGTGTCTGACACTTTGAGGGCGCCCGCGCGCCCAAACATCATGTAAAGTCCCATGATGAAGACGCCGATCGCAAAAATGAGCGTCAGCGATTTGCCGTCGACGGATTTCGCGAGCACCAGACCCAGCAGCACCCCGAGTACAATCCAGGGCGCCCAGGTCTTCAGAACCTCAAAATCAACGGCGCCCCGTTTCGCGTGCGCCTGCACGGACCGCAAGGATGTCACGATAATCGTGCCGAGCGACGTGCCGATGGCGACATGGGTCGTTACCGATGGGTCGCCGCCCAGCACTGTAAAGATTGCATAGAGCGCGGGAACGACGACAAACCCGCCGCCAATGCCGAATATGCCCGCCGCAAAACCGGCAAAAAGCCCCGCGGCAAGCATGGCCGCCAATGTTGGAAGAAATTCAGCCCATTCAATTCCAGCCACGATTCACCCTCTTCGAAGTAAGCCCGGTTCACAGTGTGAAGCGCTATTAAGGCCGCGTCTCGCAAGAGCGCGCCAAAGCAGTGGGCGATTCCTTCCGGGTGCTCGGCGCTTTAAATAGTGGCCGATTAAACAAAAGGCTATCGGCATTTTGCCGGCGGTGCAATATCAAATGCGTTGCATAGTCTGCGACTTGTTGCGTGATTTCTTTGGAATTAAGGCGCGACGCACACGGACGATCTAATCGAGCGTAGATCGTGCGAGAGAAAAATAATCAGAAATTGGCTGGAAAGTTCTTGGGTGTGGGATTTTCTTCCAATCGGAGATATGCGCCGTGCGCCTGGGGGCGCAATCATTGGGCTAAATACCCGAAAGGCCCAGCGCGGGTGGCGCGCCGGGCCATTTTCAGAACCAGAATCTCAAGCCCGCGACAAATGAAAGCGTGGAAGGATCTTCACTGGCCGCGCGCGAGAAATCCGCTGTGGCGCCGAGATCGCGGTTCCAATTAACGCCGATATAAGGCGCGAATTCTCGCTTGAATTCGTAGCGAAGGCGCGCGCCTAGCTCGATATTTGTAAATCCGTCGCCGATTTCCAGCGGGTCCACAGTCTGAAAGGAAATCTCCGTTTCAGCCCTTGGCTGGAGAATGAGGCGCTGGGTCAGCATTAGCTCATACTCCGTTTCCAGCCGCGTGCTGACATCGCCCTTATCGCTGACAAAAAGCGCCGCATCCACTTCGAACCAGTATGGCGCGAGACCTTGCACGCCGAGCGCGGCGTAGGTGCGCGACGGATCGGGGCTGAAATCATGACGCAGTCCCGCTTGAAAATCGAAGTAGCGGGTGATGGCGCGAGACCACAAAGCCTGGACCTCGGCCTCTTCGAATTCATCTGCGTCAAACGAATATTCCGTTTCGGTTTTGAGCCAGAGCTTGTTGCGGTCGCCGCCCCACCAGCCTTGCCCTTCGAAGAAGAGCGCAGGGTCGCCGTCGCGGGACTGAAACTCGAAACGGTCCGCAAGAAAGTAATAGGCCGTGCCGCCGCCATGCTCATGCTGCACCGCCTTGCGCGCCTCGGACATTTCCTCCGGATCGTGATAGGCGTCAGCCTGCGACCAGGGCGGCGTCTCGTTCTGCGCAGCGGCGGAGGTCGCCGCCAATAAAGCCATCGCAAAAATAAAGAATGTGTTTTGCCCTCTCATGATTAATGACTCTCATGCTTGTGCGCATCACGATCATGAAGCGATTTTTTCATGTCATGGTCTTCGTGGGCCATCTTCGGCGGCGAGCCTTCGCCTTTCGGCAGAACCGAGACGACCTGCATCATGCCCGCATGCATGTGAAACAGGAGATGACAGTGAAAGGCCCAATCGCCCACATGATCGGCGCTGACGTCAAAAGACAGTTTATCGCCCGGCTTGACATTCACGGTGTGTTTGCGCGGGCGGTGATTGCTGTTTTCCGTGATGAGATCGAAAAACATTCCATGCAGGTGAATGGGGTGCGTCATCATCGTATCATTGACAAGGGTGAACCGCACGCGTTCGCCTTCATATAAGGTGATAGGCTTTTCAACGGCGGAGAATTTTACGCCGTCGAAGCTCCACATGAAGCGTTCCATGTTGCCGGTGAGATGGATCTCAATCTCGCGTTCCGGTGGGCGGGAGTCCGGATTAGGTTCGAGACTCTTGAGTTGGGTATAGCGCAGCGCGCGGTGCGGCACATTCTCCAGGCCAAGGCCCGGCTCGTCGAGGCGGTTTGTCGGCGCCGCGGCCACCATATCGACGCCGACGCCCAGCTTGTGATTATGCGCCTGTTTTCCCATCTGATGCGCGCCATGATCCATGCCTTGCATGTCGCCATTCATGCTTCCGTGATCCATGGCCATGTCCTTATGGGTGAGGATCGGGCGCTCGCGCAGAAGCGGCGCCGCCGCGCGCATGTCAGGGCGCGGCGCCAGCGTCGCTACGGCCTGTCCGAAGCGGTCAATGGCTTCCGCGACAATCGCGAAAGGACGGGGACGTTTGGGCTCGACAATGACGTCATAGGTTTCCGCAACGCCGATTTGAATTTCGTCCGTATCCACCGGCTGCACATGGAGGCCGTCGGACTGAACCACGGTCATGGGAAGGCCCGGAATACGGAAATTGAAGATGGTCATGGCGGCGGCGTTGATGATGCGCAGGCGAATGCGCTCGCCCGGGTCAAACAGGGCCGTCCAGTTGTCTTCGGTGGAATGACCATTGATCAGGTAAGTGTAAACGGCGCCGGTGACGTCGGCGATATCCGTCGCCGACATGCGCATACGGCCCCACATGGCGCGGTCTTCAATCGTTGCGCCAAGTCCGTCTTCTTTCGCATCCCGAATGAAGTCGCCAATCGTGCGTTCCTGAAAATTGTAAACTTCATTGCTCTTTTTCAGCTTGGCGTAGACTTTATGCGGGTGCTCGAACAGCCAGTCGGAGAGTACCAGCACATATTCGCGATCATAGGCGACAGGATCGGCGCCGGCGGGATCGATGATGATCGGTCCGTAAAGCCCGCTCTGTTCTTGCAGGCCGGAATGGGAATGATACCAGTATGTGCCGTTTTGCGGGACCGCAAATTCGTATTTGAACGTCTCGCCCGGCTTGATGCCGGGAAAAGAGACTCCCGGAACGCCGTCCATATGGAACGGCACCAATAGACCGTGCCAGTGAATGGAGCTGTCTTCTTTTAGCGTGTTCGTGACATTCAGGGTCACGTGTTCGCCCTCACGAAAGCGGATGAGCGGCGCCGGAAGGGTTCCGTTCACCGTAACGGCATGGCCGTGACGCCCGCCAATCATCACACCGGTGTCGCCAATGGTCAGATCGAAGGTCGGGCCGGTAAGCGCCGGTGGCCGTTTGCGCATGTCATGGGCGCCGTTATTGCTCTGGGCCCAAGCGGGCAAGAGGCCTGCCGCGCCGGCATATAGGCCGCCCGCCGCGGCGCTGCGCAGAAGATGTCGTCTTGAAAACATGGCTCGTCTCTTAATGATGAGCGTGATGGCCGGGGTCAGGGGCGACGCCGGCGCAGCTTTCATCCGTTTCGGCGGCGATCCGCGCCTGCTCTTCGCTCATGGCTTTCATGCAGGCCTCATGGGCCCCGTCATCGATCTCAAGCGAGCACATCATGGCGATAGACCAGCTTTCCTCCTTTGCCGGCCTCAGCATGAAATGCACGTTCTCGCCTTCGTAGAAGGCGGCGAGATCGACAATTTTCTCGACTTTGAAGTCCATGGTCATCTCGTCCCATTGAAGCGCTTCAATCGGCTTGTGGGTGAGATTGAGTTTGGCGTTTTTGACGTCGAGCGCGTTGATCACGCCTTCGCCCATAGGGAGGGCGCATCGATCCGTCATCTGCATGTCGTGGGCCTCATGGCCCTTCTGATGACCAGAGTTGTTTGCGTCTTGAGCTTGGGCCGCCGGCATAAGGAGGCATGCCCCCGCGATGAGCGGCGCAATGTTGAGAGTTTTCATGTATTGTCTCCGATAATTGAATGCTGAAAGGACAAAGCCGTTGAAACGGCTTGAGGTCAGCGTTCAATTCCGGAGGCGGACTTTCAGGGAAACGGGCGAGCGCTCAGGCGGTGGAAGCCATCCAACGTTCGATGACCGGATTTCGCTGCTGCGTCGTGCATCGGGCATCGCCGGCGAAGCCGAAAGAACTGCAAGTTGGAAAAGAGGGGCTGGCGCCGCCAGCTTGGCTGCGGTGTTGGCCTTCGCCGCAAGGTCGTGTGCTGCGTGAAATTCGCAGTCGTCGCCGCCCTCGCCGCAATCATGTGATGAGGGCGCCTGAGACTTGCCGGTCTGGCCGTGTCCTGCATGCCCCTCGGTGGCGCGCCCATGCGAGCCCTGCGTCCCGCCGTGAATTGCTGCGTCTGCTTGAGAGGCGGAAGCGGCTTGATAGGGCGCACAGGCGCACGCTGCCTGCGCCGCGCCGAAAAGGCCGGCGGCGGCGACAAGGATAACGATGCGCAAAAGCTTCAGCATGTGACCAATTCCTGACATGCCAAAATAGGTATCCCCGGGAGAGGGGTCAATCAGGGAAGGGCGAATGGGACATTTGATCCAGCAGGCACTAATTTTTAGCTCATCGCGGGCGCCGCCCGTTCCCGTCTTGAAACATTCGGCTGTCCGCCCGAAGCTGATTCAAATGCTTAAGAAATAAGGGAGGATCGCGATGGCCGCCGCAAGACTGGGCCGGGCGTTGACGGCATTGTCTCTCATTCTCTTGCTCGCCGGTTGCGGCGCAGAGACGCCCGGGGAAGCAAAATCGGAACCGCAGATCGAAGAGGGGGCGTCTCAGGATCTGAACGCCCTCGCCCGAGATGTGGGGCGTGTGGAATCGCTGCGCCAGGTGAAAGATGTGCAACGACGCTACGCCCAGTACCAGCAATATGGACTTTGGAATGACATGGCCGCCCTTTTTTCGGATGGCGCGGTCATCCGGTGGGGAGACGCCGAGATCAAAGGACGGGGCGCCATTCTTGACTGGCTGGAGGGGCGCGGCGCTGAAGTGGGCGGTCTCGGACCAGGCGCGCTGAATACGGAATTCATCGATGAGCCGCTGGTCAATCTTGCTGTCGATGGAGAAAGCGCCGAAGCGCGCTGGATGAGTCTCGCTTTCAAAGGTGACGGCGAAGGAAGGGCCTGGATTGAAGGCGGCCTCTATGAAAACGACTATGTGCGCGAAGGCGGCCTCTGGAAGATCGCTGTCATGCGATACTATCCGCAATATGAAGGCGGTTATGCCGAGGGCTGGGCGAATGTCGGCGGTGAAGACCTGCCGATCATTCCCTATCACTTTACGATTGATGAAACGGGCGTCCCGATCCCCGAGCCGCAAGGCCCTGCGCCTGAAACCGATGAAACCCTGGACAGTCTGGAACAACGCATAGCCGCGTTGAATGACGAGGATGCTGTTCGCAATATCCAGAACACCTATGGCTATTATGTCGACCGTAAAATGTGGGATGACGTGGTCGATCTCTTCGCTGAGGACAGCGCTGTAGAGATTGGCGGCGTTGGCGTGTTCAAGGGGCCCGATGGCGTGCGCAGGGCGATGGAGCGCATGGGCTCGGCCGGGCTTGAACATGGCGAGCTGAATGAGCGGCCGATTTTCGACACTCTTGTCAACATATCGCCTGAAGGGAATGAAGCGGAAAGCCGGGGCATTGAGCTCGCCATGACTGGCGATGCACAGGCGGGAACCGCGCAATGGGGAATCAGCGTTTTCCGCAACCGTTTCGTCAAGGAAAACGGTCTGTGGAAGCTGAAAGAGTTGCGCCTCTACCCCCTGATGAAAGCCGACTATGCTGTCGGCTGGGGCGATGGCGGCGACATGGGGCGGTCCCGGCCGGTGCTGCCTGCTTTTCTGGGACCCAACCCGGCGACGGGGCGGGCTGTGGAGACAGGTGATTTCAAGATTGCCGCCGTCTCGGACCTTACGGGCGATATTGCAGGGGATGATGACGCCGGGAAAACAGGCGATGTTGCGGAGCGTTTTGACGAAGCGCGCCGGCGCCTTGCGCGCTCGGCGGCTTATGACGGCGCGGTCAATGTTTCCGCTGCGTACGGATATTACCTCGATGATTTTCAGTGGACGGCGCTCTCCTCCATTTTTGCGGAAGAAGGCAACAAGCAATCCCCATTTGCAGGATATTACATGGGTCGCGATCGGATCATGGGGGCCGCCAACGCCATGTGGGGACCGCCCCGTGAAATGCGTCCCGCAGTCTCCTTCCACTGGCGCACGCAGCCTGTAATTCACGTGTCCCATGACGGGCGTTCGGCCAATCTTCGCACGCGCCTCTTTCAGCCGCGGACCTCGAAAGATCCGGACGCCCCGTCAAGATTTTACATGGGCGGCTTTCATGGCGGAATGTATCCCAATGACCAACTGGTGCTCGAAGACGGCATATGGCGTTTCTGGACGCTGACCATTGACGAGCATTATTTCGCCTCGCCGAGCTGGGAAGGCGGCTGGGCGGCGGCGAAAGAGCCGGAAGCAGGCGCCGAACCATATCGCAGCCCGTTGCTCGATAAATATCCGCCCGATGTTCTGTTGACTGAACTTGGCGAGCGCCAGGAGGGGTTCCGTGGGGGAGCAGGCGAAACTGTCGACTGGCCCGGCATCCTGCCCATGTGGTTTCACTATCGAAACCCCGTGAGCGGGCGGACGCCCGAGCATTATTGGCCGGATTGCGTGCCTTGCGAGAAACTGCCTGAAGCCCGCCTGACGGAGCATGGTTATCAAATGCCGCCGACCGGCCCGGAAATTGACGGCGTTGAGGTGAAACGCGAGGAAAATCGCCAATAGTTCCGAGGGTAAGGCAAATTTGCCTACCTCTCAGGGCAAGCGGTGAGATGGTGCTGTTGATAACCTCGACATGGCTTGCCTACAGGCCGGGAGGGGAAGGGCGCTCGACTGCATAAAGGTGCGAAACGCCGGGTCGCCTTCAATAAAAACATGCTTTGGGCTGTGTCACGCTCAAGCCTTGCGGGACTTAAAAATGGCCCTGAAACGTCGAATCTTTTTCTCGTCAAAATCGATATGGCTCGGCTTTGCCTGTGCGGTGAGCGTGTCTTGCGCCTCGACCGGTGAAAGTTCGTTTCGTGAAGTGGCCGTAGAGCCGGATCCGCCCCATGAATGCGGCTTCTGCGAGCGACTGAACGAGCCGTCTGAGCCGTTTCAGATTTACGGCGACACTTATTATGTGGGCACGGCGATGATCTCTTCCGTTCTCATCGCTTCGGATGACGCCCTCGTTCTGGTTAACGGCGGCATGACCCAGACCGCGCAGCAGATCGCGGACAACATAAAAGAGCTGGGCTTTTCGCTTGCCGATCTCAAGCTCATTGTAAATACGCATGCGCATTTCGATCACGCTGGCGGCATCGCCGCCCTGGCGCGGGCTACCGGCGCCAAAGTGGCCGCCAGCGCGCGCGGCGCCGAAGCGCTGGAACAGGGAAGACCCACCGAGGACGATCCTCAGCGCGGTCTTGTAGAAAATGTTTTCCCGCCCGTGCCGGAGGTTCAGATTATCGCGGATGGCGCAACCGTGAGCGCAGGTGAAATCGAATTGACCGCTCACTACACGCCGGCTCATACGCCGGGCAGCGTCGCCTGGACATGGCGGTCCTGCGAAGATGAAGGTTGCCTTGACATAGTCTTTGCGGACAGTTTTTCCACGCGTTCCGCGCCCGAATTCCGCTTTACGGGGGGCGCAGATTATCAGGGGCGTATAGAAACCTTTCGCAATGCAATTCAAACCGTCGCCGCATTGCCTTGCGATATATTGCTTACGCCTTCGCCGCTTTCTTTTGGCGTAAAAGAGAAACTTGCGGCCAGGTCTGAAAATCCCGACACGAATCCGTTCATTGATTCCGGCGCTTGTGCGGCTTATGCCGAAAAGGCGGAAGCCGGGCTGGAAAAACGCATCGCTGAAGAGCAAACGGCGCAATAAAATCTCACATAAAAAGATATAGGCCTAATTGATGAGCGTGACAGACACCCTTGAAGAACCAATCGGACGCGGACCATTTTCCTGGTACCAGAGAGCTGACAGAAAAGTCCGTCGCGTCTTCTGGACTTGTTCCGTTGCATGGACGCTCGATGCAATGGATGCGCTGGTCTATCAATATCTCATTCCGATCATCATCATGGCCTTCGGCATTACGCTGGCGCAGGCGGCGGCGGTGGCCAGCGCAAGTTATTTCGCCTCGGCCATCGGCGGCTGGATGGGCGGCTGGCTGGCGGACAAGTTCGGCCGCGTGCGCATTCTCCAGCTCACTATCTTGTGGTTTTCGATGTTTTCCTTTCTTTCCGGCTTCGCGCAAAGCTATGAGCAGCTTTTGATCTTGCGCGTCTTGCAGGGCGTCGGTTTCGGCGCGGAGTGGGCCGTAGGCGCAGTGCTCCTGGGCGAGATCGTCGCCCGCAAAGACCGCGGCAAAGCGCTGGGCTCCGTTCAAAGCGGCGTTGCGGTGGGGTCCGGGCTCGCTGCGCTTCTTGCAGGTCCGTTCGTGGCGATTTTCCCGCTCGAATTCGGCTGGCGGGTTGTCTTCTGGGTGGGGCTTTTGCCGGCCATCCTGATTTTCTTCGTGCGGCGCGGTGACGACGATTCGGAAGTCTTCAAGGAAAGCAAGGCGCAGCGGGACGCGGAAAAAAGGTCGGTGACGCCGCTTGAAATTTTCCGTCTGAAATATCTGCGTGTCACGGCGCTTGCGGCTCTGCTGGCGGTCGGCGCGCAAGGGGCGGGGTATTCGGTCTCAAGTTATCTGACAACGTTCTTGCAAAATGAGCGCGGCATCTCCGCCTCCACGGCGGGAATCTTCGTTCTCCTAAACAGCGTTGGCGCCTTTTTCGGTCTTCTTGCAAACGCGTATTTCAGCGACCGTTTCGGGCGCCGCATGGCCTTTCGTCTTTTCGGCGTGGGTTTTATTCTCGCAACCATCTTCTATCTTTGCGCGCCGCTTGGCAGTCACGCCTATACGCTTATTCCGGCGGGCATCATTCAGGCTTTTTGCCAGTTCGGACTTTACGGTTCCTTCGGCCCGTATTTTACTGAACTGTTCCCCACTGAAGTGCGCGCCTCCGGCCAGGCCTTCGCCTATAATTTCGGTCGCGCCGCCAGCGGCATCTTCATCCAGGGCGTGGCGATTCTCGCTGCGAGCGTCGCTTTGAATGTGTCGATGACAGCAATGGGCGTCATTGGCGTGATCTGCGCGCTCATTGCGACGATATTATTGCCGGAAACGGTCGGTCGCGATCTTCGTCAACTCGATAAAGGCGCCGCTTCCTTGGGCGGCTGAGACGCTAACCGATATGGCCGTCCCGACAATATGATCGCAATGATCATTTCTGGCGCAGCTAGTGCCGGTGATGTCAACTCCTGGGACCGTTTCGATAAAGTGTCCGCCTCATTCGGGTCGGTATATGTTTTATGGATTATCAGCATGAAGCAGTTTCTTGATTTTTGCGCGGAGCGCGGCGGCGGCCTTTTGGGCACGTGGCTGAAGATTCCGAGTCTGGCGACCGTGGAGATGCTGGGCAGGGCGGGTTTCGATTTTCTTGTCATCGATATGGAGCACGCCCCTCACAGTCTCGATCAGGTCTATGATTTTATTTTTGCAACGCAGGCCTGCGATATGGGCGCCGTGGTGCGTCTGCCCGATCACACCGGCTCATGCATTCAGCGGCTGCTTGACGCGGGCGCGGACGGCCTTTTGGCGCCGCGCATGACGAGCGTTGAAACAGCAGAGAGGCTTACCCGGCAAATGGTCTTCAGTCCCAAAGGAGAGCGCGGTCTTGGAACGACCTCGCGCGCGGGCGGCTGGGGCCTTGCGCCCATGGAGGATTATCTGCGCCGGGGCGACGAGCAGTGCCTGAGGATGGTGCAGTTAGAGGATTGGGACGCCCTTGGCTCAATAGAAGACTACCTTTCAGTGCCGACGGTGAACGGCGTCTTCATCGGGCATGGGGACCTTTATCTTTCCAGTGGAAAACCGGCTTCGGATCCGGAAGTGCGCAAAATCACCGCTGAGGTTGCGCAGAAAGCCAAAGCGGCGGGCAAGCTTTCCGGCGCCGCCGCAGCAACGTTCGAAGACGCCAGGCTCTATCGATCGATGGGCTATTCGCTGGTCATGGTGAGCAATGACGCCACGATTTTCGCCAAAGCGGCTGCGGCGGCCGTCGCTGACAGCCGGACAAACTGAATCAAGGCGTCTCAATAGCAGGGCGCTTAAAAAGAATAGAGGATGATATGAGTCAGACAGTCGATCCCCGCTCCCGTCTTTCCACCAGCGGCGCGCCGGCGTCGGCAAGCGGCCAGCCCTTTTCCCCCGGCGTCTATGCGCGATTTTACGACATGGCCCCGCAGGAGGAGACAGACAAGGCGAAGACATGGATGGCGCGCGGCCAGAATCCCATCGTGGCGGTTTCCGAAGCGCAAGCCGGCGCTGTCTTCGAGCGCAAAAACCAGCCTGATGAATATGTGCTGATCTTGCCCGATGCGGAAACGAGCGCGCGCGTCACTGCGGGCGGCGAAACGAAGGACATCGACGGCTTCACCCTGACCATCGTGCCGCCCGGCGACAGCACGATTGAGATCACCGGCGCGGGACAGGTCATTCGCCTGTTCACGAGCCAGTCCCGCGACCTTGCGGACAAGACCGCCAATGCGGATGGCTATCGCGAGCCGCATCCGCATATTCCGCCTTTTAAGCCGTGGCCGGCGCCGCCGGAAGGCTACAAGATCCGCAGCTACAGCCTCGACGTGTCCGAAGAGGAAGGGCGTTTCGGCAAGATCTGGCGCTGCACCACTTTCATGGTGAATGTCTTTCCGCCGCAAAACGGGCCGCGCGATCCGTCGAAACTTTCGCCGCACCATCATGACGAGTTCGAGCAATGCTCGCTGGTTATCGGCGGGGAGTATGAACACCATCTGCGCTGGCCGTGGACGGCCAACATCGCTGAATGGCGCGATGACGATCATGAAAAATGCGGCGCCCCGTCGGTGACGGTGATTCCGCCCAAAGCCATTCACACCTCGGCGGCGATCGATCCGGGCGTCAATCTTTTGATCGACATCTTCTCGCCCCCGCGTGAGGACTTCTCAAAGATGGAAGGCTGGGTGCTGAACGCCGATGAGTATCCGATGCCGCCGGAGCTTAAAGACTAAAGGCGTTTAAAACGCCGTGCGGTCGGCGCCTTTGAGGTCGAGCAATTTGCGGGCCTCATCGGGCGTTGCGATTTCAAGCCCCAGCGCTTCGATGATGGTGCGCACTTTACGCACCTGTTCGGCGTTGCTCTTCGCCAGCTCACCGCGTCCGATATAAAGGCTGTCTTCCAGCCCGACGCGGACATTGCCGCCGAGCAGGGCCGACTGATTGCAGAAGGTCATCTGGGCGCGTCCCGCCGCGAAAGCCGAAAACACATAATCCTCGCCGAAGAGACTGTCGGCGATGGTCACCATGTGGGAAAGATTGCGCGGGTCCGCGCCGATGCCGCCGAGAATGCCGAATATGCCCTGAATGAGAAAGGGCGGCTTGATCAGGCCTTTGTCGGCGAAATGTGCCAGCGTGTAGAGGTGGCCGATATCGTAGCACTCGAATTCGAAGCGGGTGCCGTAGGCCTCGCCGACCTCGCGCATGATGCGTTCGATGAAGCTGTTCGAATTATACATGATGCGGTCGTTGGAGGTTTCCACATACTCCCGCTCCCACTCATGCGCCCATTTCTCCACACGCGCGCCGGCGGCGCTGAAGTCGAAGATGAGAGGGCCCATATTGAGCGAACAGATTTCCGGCTGCGCCGCATGGGCGCCTTCGAGCCGGTCGTCGAGGGACATATTGGCGCTGCCGCCGGTGGAGATGTTTATGACGGCGTCGCTCGCCTGCTTGATGCGCGGCAGGAAAGCCATGAAGTCTTTCGCCGCGGGGCTCGGGCGTCCGTCTTCCGGGTTGCGGGCGTGAAGATGCAGGATCGCGGCGCCGGCTTCCGCCGCCTCGATCGAAGCCGCCGCGATCTCATCCGGCGTTACGGGCAAGTAAGGCGACATGGATGGCGTGTGGATGGAGCCTGTGGGCGCGCAGGTGATGATGACCTTTTTGCTTTTGCGCATGGCGGGGTCTCCTAAAGACCTGCGTGGCAGAGATATTTGAGATTGAGATATTCCATGAGGCCGTGCGAAGAGCCTTCGCGGCCGAGGCCGGACATTTTGACCCCGCCGAAAGGAACGACCGCAGTGGAGATAAGCCCGGTGTTGATCCCGACCATGCCGCTTTCGATGGTGCGGCCCACGCGCGCGATGGTCGCCGGGTTTTCCGAGCACAGATAAGCGGCGAGACCGAAGGGCGTGTCATTTGCGAAGCGAACGCCCTCTTCTTCCGCCGCAAACGGAATCACTCCGGCAAGGGGGCCGAAGGTTTCCTCTCGGGTCAGCAGCGCGTCCGGCGCGACGTCGCGCAACAGGGTCGGCGGCATCAACTGACCGCCGGAAGATTTACCGCCGGAGAGAATGGTTGCGCCGCCCGCGACGGCGTCGTCGAGATGCTCTTCCACTTTGGCGACGCCAGCTTTGTCGATCAGCGGACCGATATCGGTTGCTTCATTGAACCCGTCGCCCAATGCGAGGGCGCTCACACGTTTTGCGAAAGCTTTCAGAAAGGCTTCATAAATTCCCTTTTGCGCATAGATGCGGTTGGCGGCGATGCAGCTCTGGCCGCTATTGCGGAATTTCGCCACAAGTGCGGTTTCGACGGCCGTTTCCAGATCGGCGTCATCGAAGATTAAGAGCGGCGCATTGCCGCCGAGCTCCAGCGACAGACGTTTGATCGACGGCGCCGAGGCTTCCATCAGCTTCGCGCCGATCTCAGTCGAGCCGGTGAAGCTTATCTTGCGCACCACCGGCGATGAGGTCAGGAGACCGCCGATCATGCCGGCCTTGCCGGTGATGACATTGAGCACCCCCGCCGGCAGCCCCGCTTCTTCGGCGAGCACGGCGAGGGCGTAAGCCGAAAGCGGCGTCTGGCTTGCAGGCTTCGCGACCATAGTGCAGCCCGCCGCGAGCGCAGGCGCGGCCTTGCGCGTCAGCATGGCGAGGGGAAAGTTCCAGGGGGTGATGGCGGCGCAAACCCCGATCGGCTCGGGCTCCACCAGCAGCCGGCGTCCTTCGACGGGCGAGGGGATAGTCTCGCCGAACATGCGGCCCGCTTCGTCGGCGTAGAATTCGATAAAGCCGGCGCCGTAAGCGACTTCCGCGCGCGCCTCTTTCAGCGGTTTGCCGTTTTCGAGCGTGATGAGCCGCGCGAGATCTTCCTGATGATCCATGACAAGATCGAACCAGCGCCTCAGGATCGCGCCGCGATGGCGGGTCAGCTCTTTCGCCCAGCCGGGAAAGGCTTTCTCCGCCGAAGAGATCGCAGCTTTCGTCTGATCTTCGGAGACCGACGGCGCCTTGCCGATGATCTCGCCGGTGAACGGGTCATCGACATCGATAGAAGCGCTGCCATCGGCCTCAATCCATTTCCCGTCGATATAAGCCTTGTCGCGGATCAGGTCATTTCGCGACAGTTTTCCGCGCTGAAGAGAAGAAGCTCCGTCGCCGTGAGGCATATTGCGCATTATCCTTATTTGTCATCGCCGAGATCAGGATTTGTCACGGGCGTGTCGCCTTCAAACCAGTGCTCAAAACGACGATAGGTACACAGCCAGCGTCCGTCTCCGGCGCGTTTGAAGCGATCAGTGGCTAGCGAGATGGTTATTGGCGGGTGTGTCGGCAAAACCTTCTCGCCATTCTTGGCGTAGAGAAAAAGAAAGTTTGTCGCTTCAGCCGTATCGGCGCCTGTAAAATATGCGCGAAAATTCGTGAAGGAATGCACCGACAGGCGAGGCCCCTGCTTTACGCGCCAATCATAAAATTCCTGAATTTTCGCCTTGCCGTAATAGGAGGCGAACTGACCATGAAATTCAGCGTCGTCAGTGTAGTAGGAAGAGGCGTTGCGCCCCCCATTTGTATCAATCTCGTGCCAGTATTCGGCTAACAGTAGCGAAAGCTCCGCATTAAGCTTGATGACGTCATCCTGATACACTGCCGCGCTCCTTCATGTTTCATAGCGGCTCAGGCCGCGGTGAAACATGGCGATCTCTTCTCCTCAGGTCTTGTTCGCAGAGGAAAAAAGATTTGAGCGGAGCGGACAGAAAAACCTAGTTGCGGATAGTGCTTGATGCAGTAACTGCGGCGCTTCGGTATTCCCGCGGCGCCATGCCAAACTGATCGCGGAAACAACGCGTGAAATGAGCCGCGCTGTTAAATCCCCATGAGAAGGCGATCTCAGTCAAGGTGTGGCCATTCCAGGCGGGATTGCGCATTTGCCGTGCGCATTCCTCAAGCCGACGCCGCAAAATAAAAGCCGAGATCTTTTCCCCTGATACGGAAAAGATTGAGCGAAGATAACGTGGCGATAGATTGAGGCTTTTGGCGATCGTGGCGCAGCAAAGTTCCGGATCGCGCAAATTGTCTTCGATAAAGGATATGACGTCATTGCGCCGGCGCCACAGCACAGCCGATTCTTCCGAAATATCGAAACCGGCTGTGTAGGACATGGAAATCATCTCGAGAAGATAGCGCGCAACGCGTTCTTCATGGTCGCGCTGAATGCCTGCGCCCACGCTTTCACTCAGCGATTCCACCATGGCGCCGAGCGTGCCGGCGAGGCCGACGGCGTGACCAAGCCGATGTCCAGTAAACTGTTCCGGCGTGGGAAGATATTCGCGCAAAAGGGACGGGAGAACGCGCACCATAATCGTAGTAGAGAAATCTTTTGTATCGAAAAAATGCGGAAGCCCCGTGTCGACAAGGACAAAGTCGCCCTGATCCAGATTGGCTTCATGTCCGCAATGATGAATAACACTGCTGCCTTTGGCCTGAAGGAGAAGAGAATAAATGCGCGGCCGGTTGTCGTTGATGTGAAGCTTGCTGCGTTCGACGCTGTAACAATCCATCGACAGTTTTGCGAGTTTTACCGGACCAAGCGTGCCAATGCTGAGCTCGGCGCCAAAGCCCTGCTTATCCGCTGGGGTGAACTCCACCTGGCTCATTCGAGACGCATACAGAGCGTTCCACGCCGCCGTCCGGCCATTTGTCGGCAAATCAATTGTACTGTATTTTTCCACGTCTACTCCTCCCGCTTGGCCCGACTTTATAAATGCCGGTTCCACAAGCAACTTTACTGCTTTCTGCAGAGTCTCGCATCGACCTTGACCGCCGTCAAGCAAAGAAGCGTCAGCAGTATGGTCGTCAGCGCAGGGGCAAACGAGTTTGCGGCGGGACCGATCCACCCATCCGCATACTGAGCGGGTGTGCGGTGCTGCACTAATGCGCGAGCGCGCTCAGATGCGGCCTCCGATGCACGCCTGTAATGCGCCCGCCACAGGGGTCTATTCGCAATTTACCTTATTGCCCGATCCTCTGAATTTAGCAGTAAAACTTTATGAGAATAAGAGCCTTCACAGTGCTGAATTTGATTTTTCCGGCGCTATAAATTGAGCAAACTGCAAAATTCGACTTCGCCGGCCAGGAGGCTTGATATCTTGGCGACACCCCCGTTAACACCATCATTTTCGGGAAGATTTTAAGAAAGGAAGCGCCATGCCGGACCCCCTGTTCAGCATTGACGGAAAAGTCGCGCTTGTCACAGGCGGGACTAGCGGGATCGGCCAGATGATTGCGCGCGGCCTCGTTCGCCGCGGGGTCAAGACATATATCACCGGCCGAGATGCGGAGACGACCGGCGCGCTGGCGGAAACCTTTTCAACGGAAGAGAAAGGAACGTGCCTCGGCATGGCCGCAGATCTCTCCAGGGCCGATGAGCCGGAACGGCTCGCCGCAGAACTCGCCGGACGGGAGGAGCGGCTGCATATTCTCGTCAATAATGCCGGCGCCGGGGAGGCGGCTTCCTTGCCGGATGTTTCTGTCAAGGATTGGGATACGGTCATGGATGTTAATCTAAAGGCGCCCTTTTTCCTTGTTCAGAAGCTGTTGCCGCTCCTCAAGAAAGCGTCCAGCGCAGAAGATCCAGCGCGGATAATCAATATCGGCTCGATTGGCGGGCTTCATATTCCAAACTGGGATGCGTTTCCTTACGGCGCCTCCAAGGCTGCGATCCATCATCTCACGCGTGCGCTGACGAAGCGCCTGGGAGACAGCCACATCACAGTGAACGCCATCGCTCCCGGCCCATTTCCGTCACGGCTCACGGATACATCGTCGGATGCCGTAAAGCAGAGCGTTCGGACCTATATTCCTCTCGGCAGGGCGGGCGAGCCGGAAGATATTGAAGGGCTCGTTGTCTTTCTATCCGCCCGCGCCGGCGCTTTTGTAAACGGCTGCACTATTCCGCTTGATGGCGGCTACATAGCAGCGCTTTGAAAAACGTGACTATGAGAAAATTTGAAACGAACCGGAATCGCGCCTAACGCAGAATAGACGCTGTCTCGCCAGCATTTGCTTGCCAATATGGCAAATTGCGCCTCCGTTTCAGGCAAGTTGCCTGATCCAAGTCTGAATAGTCTTTGCAAAAGACCACAACAATAAGACTTGGGCTAAGGGAGGCGTCAGATTGCATTCGGGCTGGCGGTTTTGTGTGAAAAATCGAAAAAACAAATTGAGACGACAGCATGTTGAGTGCTTTGCGTCCGTTCAATTGCGCTGAAATTTAATCGTTACCGTCCGCCGCTCCTCCCATCCCTGCGGTCGGCCGTCATCCCAGCCAGATTGCAGGTGTCATGCTCGATATTGCACTGGTTTGGGGTGGCGGATTTTTAAGCGCGGGCTCGTTGGGCGTTCTCTGAAGAGAAGCGCGGATTAGGGCCGCAAGATCAGTGACGCACATCTGCGCAAGAAAGACGGAATGGCGGGAAGTCTGATGTTGCGAGCAAAAAATTGAGAGGACTGCGTCGTGACTATCGCATTGTTTGACACCCATGCGCATCTGATCTCGGATGATTGGGACAAATACAAGCCGCTATCACTCACGCCCGACCTGCCAACGCCGGACCGCCCAAATTATACAGTGACCGCTGAGGCGCTGATTGAGATGATGGACAGAAACAATGTTGAAAGAGCGTGTCTCGTTCAACGCGGCCATGTTTATGGTTATGACAACAGCTACATCATCGATTCAGCGGCGGCCTTTCCGGATCGGCTGCACCCGGTTGTCATTCTCAACACGCAAGACCCCGAAACGCCGAAACTCTATCGAAATCTGGTGAAAAATCACGGAGTTTGCGGTTTCCGGATGGCTCATACGCGGCCCTGGATTCTTGATACGGCCTGGATGAGCTCCCCGTCCGCTATGGATGTCTGGAAAGCCTGCGCCGATCTCGGCACGCCAATGACGATTATCTTCTATCAAAAACAGCTTTCCTATAATCTGCCGCTTTTGAAGGTCATCGCCAGGCAGTTTCCGGACCTTCAGATTCTGGTGGATCACGGCGGCATGCCCTATGGGATGACCCAGGTGGAGGTCGGATACGCCAAAGAGGACGGTGAGGACATCCTTATGCCGCCGCCGCCAGATTTTGGAATCAATGAAACGATTAAAATTTTCGAAGACGTCCCTAACGTCAACTTCAAGATTACCGAAATTAATATGGAGCGGCTTGCTGCTGAAAAAGTGAGGCCGGCTCATTTGGTGCGTCGTATGGTCGACAGCTTCGGTCCGGACAGGCTTATCTGGGGGTCCGATGTGGGCCAGAGCATGCTTTGGCCCTATGACGAGAAAACCGAAATGGCGCGCAGCGCCGCTGACTTTTTAACTACAGAAGAAGCGGAAAAGTTCCTGCACGACAATGCCGCACGCATATACCGACACTGTTATAGAGCGTAAAAACTTTACTGTTTATTATTTGTATACAGATATTATGAAATTGTTGCGCCGGCGACCTTGATCCTCTTCTATTTCCTGTCGACGACTGGGCGCGGTTAAGAGTCTGATCCGCCATGTTTTTCGATGCGGGCGTCACGGGATTTGTGATGCTAAAGCGCCACACTACGCCGCCCGGAGCGTCTCATTTGACACTACGAAATCCATCGCAAAATTTTGATCCGGTTGGATCAAGTCGCTCCTGCCGGGCTCGGTTAGAGGTTTCGTCAATCAATAAAAATAGAATCCAGCAGAAGGGGTAGGAGATGTTTAAGAACCTTGCGATGGCTTCCATCTCGACGGCGGCCTTATTATCGGGACAGGGCGCGTACGCCCAGTCCGAAGAAAATGGCGAACGTCGAGGCAGTGACGAAATTGTCGTTACGGCGACCAAAGTCGAAACAAGCCTTCAAGAAACGCCGATTGCTATCACGGCAGTGACATCGGAAACGCTGGCGGTAAGAGGGCTTACCACTACGGCCGATCTTGGCAAAATCGTTCCCAACGCGGATTTCCAGAAGGCGCAAGGCATTTATGGCCCGGCTGTCACCGTGTTTTTGAGGGGCATCGGTCAGCACGACCCACAGCTCAATGGCGAACCGGCCGCAGCCTTCTACATTGACGATGTCTATTATCCGCACCTCTTCGGATCTCAGTTCGACTTGCTTGATCTGGATCATGTGGAAGTGTTGCGCGGTCCTCAGGGAACGCTTTTCGGGCGTAACGCCATTGCCGGCGCCGTCAACCTGGTCAGCAAAAAACCAAGCCTGACCGAAGCGAGCGCATCGATTGAGGCGACGCTCGGCGCTTACAATCGGCGCGACTTCCGGGCGGGTTTCAGCGTGCCTGTAACCGATACGCTGGCGGTGGGCGTGACTGTCCTGTCGAAAAAGCGTCAAGGCTATCAGGAGATGCTCGACTTCACCTGCCAGATGTACAAGAACGGCACGCCTGAGCTGGCGGGTTCATTCCCGTTTCAGACTCCGGAAACAACTTTTGCAGGCGGCAGCACGCCTGATAATTGCGTGATTGATCACCTCGGCGGTGAAGATACTCGCGCTATTCGCGGCTCCGTTTATTGGGAACCAAGCGATAGAGTCGAGTTTTCCATGAGCGCTGACTACATGGATCAAAATGACGAGATTCCGGCCGAATACATTATCGATACCGACTACGCACAAACTCAGTCGCGACCAAATTTTGTAACGGCGTTCGACGAGTTTTCCGTGCCCGGGCAGCCCCCATTTCAGTGGGACGAGCGGTTTGAAACGGGTGATCCCTACAAGACATTTGATAACTACTGCGATCCGTTCCCGGCCGGCACATTGATTCCGGGCAATAGCTATTACAACGGATCCATATTCAAAGGCGGTAAATGCTACGGCAACACTGTGCCGTTGACCAACTGGGGCCTTCAGGGCAAGGCCGTCTTCGGGATCACCGACCAAATTGATTTCTCTCTAATCGGCGGATATCGCGAGCTCCAATTAAGTTTCGGCGCGGCGTCGGATGGCACGCCTCTTAACGACTCCATAATTTACCACTCATTTGACGAAACCCATTGGAGCGGTGAAGCTCGCTTTACCGGCCAACATGACTGGATCGACTGGGTCGCCGGTTTCTTCTATTACAAGGGCGATGCGTTTCACCTCGGTCAGCCACAGGGCGTCCGCGCCGGCACGCAACGCTTTCAGGTTGACACCTATGAGCCGACGGCTTGGGCCGGTTACGGGAATGTGGTGATCCATCTGCTTGATGACAGATTGAATCTGACAGGCGGGCTCCGCCGTTCAGATGACGAGAAGTTTGTCGATTTCAACAGTCTTACCGATGCAACGCCGCCTGGGCAAACGATGTTCGTTCCCTCTCCGGCAAGCACCGTGTTCGACGTTACCATTGCGACGGATCGCTGGGACTGGAAAGCCGGCATTGACTACAGATTTACTGATGAGTTCATGCTTTACGCATCCGCTGGCACCGGTTACCGCCTGCCGGGCTTCAATGTCCGCCCGTCTCAGCCGGGTCAAGAAGGTCAGACTCCGGGCGAGGCGCTTAGAAGTTATGAAGTTGGCTTTAAATCGGAGGCCTTTGACCGCAGATTAAAACTCAATATGGCTGCGTTCCTAATGGATTTCACGGAGCGTCCGGGCACCTATTCCGGTCAGGAGGCTCAGCTCACTGACGATCTTACCGGCAACGTGCCGGGGGATTCGACTGTTATCCCCGGCGGTCCGGACGGCACGAGCTATTCAACCGCGTTCTTTACCTGTCGGGACTATGACATGGCCCTTGACGGCCCCAGAAATCCCGCCGCAGGCGTTGGCGTAAACTGCGTTGCGCGCAGCTATTACTACAGCGTGGCTGGCAAGGTGAAGGGCATCGAAGCTGAGGTTGAAGCGGAACCGATAGATAACCTTCGCTTCACAGGCTCCATGGGTTACGTCAAATGGGACGCCGAAGACATTACGAGAGTGGTTCGCGTGCCCGACTGGACGGCGAGCGCTGGCGTGTCTTATGAATTCCTGGATGTGCTTGGCGGATCCATTACGCCGCGTCTCGACTGGTACTATACTGGCCGGACCGCGTTTAATGCGAACCTTCCTGAGTTCGATCAGTTGGCTTATAGCATTGTCAATACGCGGGTCACTTATCACAACGATGAACACGACTTCGACGTTTCTATTGGCGCCACCAACCTGTTCGACAAGTTCTACTATCGCAACAAGATCGCGTTCCAGGCGTTTGGCCTTCCAACTAATCTGGGTCAGCCCGCGCCCCCGCGTGAGTGGTATGTCACTGTGAAGAAGCGCTTCTAGAACAACATTGCTTGACAAACCGCGCTCAATGAGCGCGGTTTGCACTATCCAGAAGAGTGAAAGAGCGCTGAAAAGATATTGTGGCGATCGTAAAAAGCCGACCAGCGCTCCAATTTTTGTAATTGCCTGATCGCCATCGGGAGGACCTTTTTATGATTGAACGCCGCACCATTCTTGCATCCGCCCTGGCGGCGAGCGTTTTGGGCTCTGCAACCCAACAGGCATCGGCCATGGGCGCCAAGCCCAAAGCAAAGGACAGGCCTTTCAAACTGTTCGATTGTCACGGCCATTTTTATACGGATGACTGGCGGAAATACCCGTTCAACGCCAAGACCGCGCGCTATGGTCCGGAGCGTATGGTGGCCAAAGCCATGGAAAATCCGATGACCGCGGAAAAGGTGCTCAAATTCTGGGACGAGGCCGGCATTGAGCGCGGTCTCGGCGTGCAATATTCAAGCACCTACTTCACGGATAACAGCTATCTTCTCGACATTGCTGACAAGTATGACCGGATCATTCCCATCGTCATTCTTGACGCCACCGCTGCGGAGACGCCTCCGACGCTTGAGAAAATGGCGAAAGAAAACAAGATCGCCGGCGTGCGCTTCATGGGTGTTCCCGACAAGAACAACGAGTTCCCTTTCCTGACGGATGCTGCGGCGGGTTCTTGGGAAAAAGCCAATGAACTCGGCCTGACCATCACGCTGATGCCGATTTCGCGCAACGATCCCGGCAAGGCCATCAAACGGGTGGGAGAGCTCGCCGGCAAATATCCGAATGTCGGCGTCGTTCTCGATCATATCGGTTTCCCGCGCTATGGGGCGCGGCCGGATAGCTGGGGCTATCTGCCGGAGCATCTGGAGCTCGCGAACCACAAGAACATCTATTACAAATACACGACCTTCCTTATCGAAATGTTGCTTGCGGATGAGACTCCGCTCAAGGAGTTTCTCGAATATACGGTCGGGGTATACGGCGCCGATCATATGATCTGGGGATCGGACATCGGCAACAGCGAAGTCGACGATCTGGAATTCGTCCAGCATGCGCTCGATTCCGCCAGCGGGCTTCCTCTGGAGCAGCAAAAAGCGCTTTTCTATGACACGGCGAAAGGCCTGTTCATTCCCGGCGGACGCGGGGCGGCTTAGCCCTCCGCAAAACGCTCTTTCCTTCCATGAGCGCCGGTTGACCGGCGGCGAATTCCCTTCCGCCGCCGGTTTTTTATGTGGCGACTTTGCGCCGATCCTCAAAAAAGCGGCCCGGATAATAGCCGGGCCGCTTTCATGTATTCGGCATCGTCAGTTGCTCAGTCTACGGTAAAGATGCTGCGGGCGATATGGCGCACGCCGCCCTTGCTCCCCCCGACAACCTGCATCGGATCATCCTTGCTGTTGAAATAGTAAATTGCGCCGATCCTGCCGGGCTCCACTTCATAGGCGTTCGGATAGCCGACATCCCAGCTGCCGCCGTCGTCCCGGACGATGATTTCGCTGCCCCAGGTGGCGCCTTCATCCTCGCTGACAACGGCGCGAATGCCGAATTTCGGAAGACGATACCCATAGACGACAACCAGCCGGCCATCGCTCATACGCACCATGCTGCCGGGCGCGCCCCAATCATTAAGCCTTGAAAGAAAGCCCCAGGTCCGCCCGCCATCGTCGCTCTTGTAAACTTCGGTCCACATCGTTCCGCGCGGATCGCGCTGGCAGCGCAGCGTGCAGAGAATGCGGCCGTTCGGCAGCATGATAGCGCGCGGATAGAACCAGCGATGGCCGCCGAAAGCATGGCTGGTCTTCCAGTCGCCCGAGGCTTCCGCTTTCGGATCGTGCTGCGGGGTGATGAAGGACATGAAGCGGAACTCGGTCCCGCCGTCGAGACTGCCATAGACCAGCGGACGCCGGTTCCAGCCATCTTCGGCCGACTCGAACATGAACAGGAGGCAGCGTCCGTCCGGGCGGACGAGATAGGAATTAAGGCCGGTCAGGGAGCTCAAACCGTCTAGGGGCAGGAAGGATTTCGGAGACCAGGTCTCTCCCGAGTCCTTGGAAATCTGGATGTAAGTGCGCGCGTCGGGCTTTCCGAAATTCTGGCCAAAATTGCTTATGAGCACGTTCTTGTCGAGGTAATTTACAGGCGCGATCTGTTCGAGCTTCTCGACGGCGCCGCCATCATTGCCGCGGTCGAGCATGTTGATGATGGGGTTGTCTCCATTCCAGGTCCGGCCCCGGTCTTTCGAGCGTACCGTGACCATGCGCCGGTCTGTCGCGCGGGCGGCGAGATTATCGTGATTGATGTTGTTCGGATCGTCATAGACGACCGTCAATGACAAAAAGCTCTGCAGGAAATCGCCGTCCGCCGTCTCCCAGAAGCCCATCGTATAGGGCCAGGAACAGAACTCATCCTCGCGGCGATAAACGACCGTGTGGTCTGCATCCTTGGCGGGGCGCGCCGGCAGGTATTTTTTGATGACAGCGGATTTCTTGGCGGAGGCGAGCGTTGAGACGGACGCCAGCGCCGTTCCTGTCAAAGCGGAAATAAGGATATTGCGGCGTTCTATCATAACGCGTCTCCCAATCTTGTTCTGATGGCGGCTTATCCTTGTGCGAAGCATATTAGTCTTGCAACCAAAGACAGGACAAACGCCCCGATCATCCAAATTCTCCGCCTCTTGGATCAAATTTCGCGCTGCACCAATGAGTATTTCTCTTGGCTATGCGGCTAGAAGACCGTCAAAGCCCGGTTTTGCTGCGAGGGCCAAAAGAGTCGAATTCGCACCGGTTAAATGGAAACGCCATGATAGAACGCCGCGACGTGCTTATTTCGGGACTGGGAGCGACGGCGCTCGCCTCCTGCGCCACGCAGGCGCCGACTATGCGCCGGAGCGCGGACATTAATGAACGCTTCATAGCGCCTCGCGAAGATGCGAGCGTCAGGCATGGCGCCGTTTACCGCAACGAAAAAGAATTCTGCGGCTGGCCGTTTTATTGCGGCTTCTGGAAGACGGCTGACGGGTCCTTGCTGGCGAGCTTCAAGCGCATTCCAACCGAATACAATGCCTATGACGATGTCGATCACAACAATCTGACGAAGAACCGGGGCAAGCTCTGGACCATTCGCTCGCGCGACAATGGCGAGAGCTGGGACACGGAAAGTTTTCAGGAAGTGTTCGACATGAACATCCGGGAGGAAAGCGATCTTCCGGGAGGCGGCGCGGCGGACTGGTCTGACGAGGCGCCGCTCGATTTCTTCAGTAAGGACACGCTGTTGATTGGCGGGGGCATTCCGCGTCTCTTCTCGCCCGGCGGCGAGGCGTGGATGCGCGCATCGACCGACGGCGGACGTACATGGCGCCGGCCCATGCTGATCCCGAAATACGATCTGCCTTCGCTGACGGCCTTCGGTTCGTCCATGTATGCGACGCGCGAGGACGGCGTTCATATTCTGGGGCTCAACACCGCTTCGATGGAAGCCTTGTCGCCGCGTCCGCTCGTCTATCACTCGAGCGACGGCAAGAACTGGCGCTTCCTATCCTTCGTTACGGAAGAACGTCCGCCATCGCCATTTTATCCCGGCGGCTCCCCTTTCGCCCCCGCGCCTCATTTTTATCCGCGCGTCACTATTCTTGAAGGCGGTCATATGCTCGCCTCCCTGCGCTATCAGCGCGACCCGCGCAATGTGATCTGGACGGAGATTCACGAGAGTAAGGACGGCGGGAGCACATGGAGTTATCTCTCCCGCGTCAATGACTGGGGCGCGCCGGGCGATCTCGTTCCCATGCGCGATGGGCGCGTCGTCTGCGTTTACGGTTATCGCATCGCCCCGCAAGGCATCCGATACCGCGTGAGCGAGGACAAGGGCGAAACATGGGGGCCGGAAATGATCCTGCGCGATGACGGCGGGAGCTGGGATCTCGGTTATCCGCGCGTCATCGAAACCGAGCCGGGTGAGTTGATGACTATCTATTACATGAATCTGAAAAACGATCCCGTGCAGGTGAATGGCGGCGTGCGCCACATCGCCTGGACTAAATTCCGCCCGTAAAGGCTGCGCCCCATGACAGACAGTTTCAAACCGCCGCAACGGGTGTCCCGAGCCGAACATGGAATCGTCTATCGCAACGAAAACGAATATTGCGGCTGGCCGTTCTATTGCGGTCTCTGGAAGACCGGGAATGGCGATATCGTCGCAAGTTTCAAGCGCGTGCGGAACAATTATGCGGGCGCCGACGATGTCGACCATGGCCAGATCCAGCAAAAGCCTGCGCATATCGTCACAATCCGTTCGAAAGATGGCGGGCGGAGCTGGGACGCGTCGAGCGTTCAGGAAGTCTTCGATATGGCCTGGAAAAGCCCGGCGGACTTTCCGAAAGGCGAAGCCGCCGACTGGTCGGACCTGCCGCTGCTCGATTTCAAAAGCTGCGACACGCTGATCATGGGCGGCGGCGTGCCCTCGCTTTTCGGGCGTGAGGCGCAAAGCTGGCTGCGCGCCTCGACCGACGGGGGCGAGACCTGGCGCGAGCCGATAATCCTGCCGCAATACAGCCTGCCATCGCTCACCAATTTTGGCTCGCCGATATATGCGACGCGCGAAGACGGCGTGCATCTCCTTGGGTGTCAGACCGTTTCGCCGGACGCTCTGTCGCCGCGCCCGCTGGTCTATGGATCGCCCAACGGCGTGGACTGGCTTTATCTCTCCTTCATGACGGAGGAGCGTCCGCCGTCTCCTTTTTATGTGTCGAAATCGCCTTACTCTCCTTTGCCGCATTTCTATCCGCGCATCGTAGTTCTGCCGAACGGAAAAGTGATTGCGTCGCTGCGATATCAGCGCGATGCGCGCAGCGTCATCTGGACGGAGATTTATGAAAGCCTTGATGGCGGCAGAAGCTGGAGCTTTTCATCGCGCGTCAACGATATCGGCGCGCCGGGCGATCTCGTTCCCATGCGCGACGGGCGCATTGTCTGTGTTTACGGCTATCGCACCATGCCGTCGGGTGTTCGCTACAAGGTCAGCGAGGATGACGGCTGCACCTGGGGGGCGGAAATGATCCTGCGCGATGATGGCGGCAGTTGGGATGTGGGCTATCCAAGGGTCATTGAGATCGAGCCGGGAAAACTGCTGACCGTCTATTACATCAACAGCAAAAACGATCCCATGCAGATGAATGGCGGCGTACGCCACATCGCCTGGACGGCTTTCAGACCTTAAGCCGATCTTCAGCGGCGGTGCTCGCTGAATTCATGAATCCAGTCGAGCGTCTTGGAAAGGCCGCCGAAGGGATAGAAGTGCAAGCGAACGCGGCCGTGTCTTTCATAGTCGAGACCTTGATCGATGGCGGTGACAAGCTTGTTCGGTCCCGCGGTGCCCATGAGCTGGGTGAGGGAAACGCCGTATTTCGCCATGACCGCCGCCGAGGCGCCGACCCCGCAGCGCGCGGCGAAACCCAGGAGCCGCTTGATGCCGGCGGGGCCGGGAACGCCGACCCGCACCGGGGCGTCGATGCCGCGCGCGCGCATTTCTTCGAGCCAGTCGAGAAACGGCTCGGCGGAAAAGCCGAATTGCGTAACGATGATCGGCAACATGCCGCGCTGGCGGATTTCAGCGATCTTGTTCTCCATCCAAACCCAGAGCTCGTCTTTGGAGACGTTCGGATGGCCTTCGGGATGGCCGGCGATGCCGATCGCCTTGATCCCGTTTTGCTCCAGCACCCCGGTCCTGATCACCTGCAGCGAATCCTCGAACGGACCTTCCGGCTGGGGCGGATCGCCGGCGATGACGAACAGGCGTTTGACGCCGGATTCGCTCGTCACCCGTTTGATCATGTCTTCGAAAACCTTGGCGGATGTCAGGCGCCGCGCCGAGACATGGGGCATTGGCTCAAAGCCGAGCTCGCGCACCGCCTTCACCGCAGCAATGCGCGCCTCCATTTCCTCGCCGGGCAGGAAGGTTACGGCGATGGGCGTCTGGGGGGCGATCTTCGGGGCGGCTTCCCGCAGGGACGCCACATCCTTCGCCGTAATCTCCAGCGAATACCCGTCCAGAATATCGTTGGAGAGAGTCTCCCAATTGGGGTGAATTTCAGCGTAAGACATGACGCAAATCCCTTCAGCCTGGCTGTTTTGGCCTTTTATCCTGAAAAAGGAATACCCTCAGCCGAGCCTCGGTCTCGCTCGTCCGCGCAAGAAATCTTTTCCATTCCTCTAGAACGTCCTGCGACTGGCGGGAAAGAGGAGTGACCCGGCCGCCTGCCAGGGTGGCGGCGCTAATACCTTGACGCAGGCCTTCAAGCGCCGGCGCACGCCAGAGCTGGCGAGCCCGTGGGGTGGCGGCGTTTGTTGCGGCGCAGCGGTTTGACCTTTCCGGCGCCCAAATTTTGCCTGCCCGGCATTTCCTCTCATTTATGTTGACCCTCCATGCTGAAACCCGGGACGGTGTCGCCAGAAAAAAGGCGCGCATTGGTTTGAAATGCGTCCGGATCATAGGGAGACGGCTGGATGCAATTGAAGCTGGAGAACGGCTGGCGCGCTCTTATTGCGGCGTGTTTCTTCACGCTCGGCGCCTGTGCGTCGTCTTCCGGGCCGGAAGAGCCGTTCAGAGTTCATGGCAACAAGGTGACCTTTGAGATCGCGCCTGTTCTGCTGGCGTCGGATCAGGTCTATCCGGGTGAATCGACCGTCAAGATGGGCGGCATTCCCAATCTTGTCGGCGAGCCGGGCATTCCGGGGTATGGCGAGCCTGGCATCGCTGATGTGGCCACGCATGCGGAAACGCAAGGGTTGCGCTATTCCGTTCGCCATCCCGATCTGCGGATCATCATGACAGTGGCCGAGGGCTATTACCGTATCGTGGCGCGGAAATCGGCTGGCGTCACTTCTCTTGAAGATTTGAAAGGCAAACGCATCGCGACGATTCCCAACACCTCGTCCGCCTATTTTCTGCACAATATGCTGAAGTCGGTGGGATTAAGCGAGGCTGATGTTGAAATTGTGCGCATTCTTCCATTGAGCGACATGCCGAAAGCGCTTGTGAACGGAGATGTGGATGCGGTGACGATCTGGGAGCCGGAAATTGAAAATGCGGCCCATGCAATCGGTGATGACGCCGTGGAATTCGACGGACGTCACATCTATCGCGAGCTTTTTAATCTCAACACGACCGCCGGCAATCTCGCCGATCCCCAAAAGCGGGCGCGCATCAAACAATTCGTGAAATCCATTGTCGAGGCGACGGAGTTGATCCATGAGGATCCAAGCCTCGCCTGGCCGCTGGTTCATGAAGCGACGGGCTATGACCTCGATCTTATCAAGCGGTCATGGAAACATCATGGCTATCCGGCGACAATGGTCTCCGACCTGCTCGACGTCCTTGAGGCGGAAGAAAAATGGCTCGCAAGGATCGATGACCGCCCTGCGCGGTCGCGCGAAGAGCTTTCGATTCTAATCGACGACAGCATCATTCGCGAAGTGCTTGAAGAACGGTAATTTCCAGTGCTGATACGAAGCGTTCACAATCTCGCCCCGCTGTGGTTTGCCGGTTTGGTCGGCGTTCTCACGCTTTGCCTTGGCGCCTGTTCGCTTCAGGATGAGCCCGCAGGCCGAACGCCAATTGAGGGGTCAGCCTGGAGCGCCGATGATCTGGAACGGGGCGCTCGACTTGTCGCTGAAGTGGAAAACGCCGCAGCAATTCGCGACATAAAACGACTGCAGCATGCATTCGCACAATATGCGGAAGCGGGCGAGTGGAGAGCAATGAGCGAGCTGTTCGCGGATAACGGGAGATATGTTGCTCCGGGAGTTGAGATTTGGGGGGGCGACACGCTCTATAATCACTTTCGTGCGGAGATGGGGGGCGGCGCCGACGGCCTTCCGCCGGACAGGTTGAATGTCCGTCTTTTTTTATCGCCGGTCATTACGCTTTCCGAGGATGGAACGACGGCGCAAGGCCGCTGGCATGAAGTTGCGATGTTAGGCCATTATGGAGAGGGGGCTTTTTGGAAAGGCGGCATTTACGAAAACGATTACATTCTTGAAGATGGCGTCTGGAAAATCTCTGAACTGCATTATTACCCTCAATATGCGGGCCCTTATGACAAAGGGTGGCGCAACATAGCCGACACTGTTCCGCTGACGCCCTATCACTACACGCCCGAGGAGGCCGGTTCTCCGACGCCACAGAGCGCCAAAGCGCTTGCACTGCCGGCAGGTGACGCAGACGACCGCCTTTCAGAAGCGGCTGCAACCGCCGATGCTCTTCTCGATGAAAGCGCCATTCAGAATCTCCAGGCTGCTTATGGATATTATGTCGACCGGAAGATGTGGGAGAATGTGACTGATCTCTTCGCTGAAAAGGCGACCTTTGATGTCGCCGGCGAAGGGGCGTACAGCGGCAAAGCGGCTATTCGCCAACGGTTCTTCGCGCTCGGCGACGCGGGACTCAAAGAAGGCGAGCTCAACGACCATCTGCAACTTGACCCGATTGTCACGTTGAACGGCGACAATAAAGCCTCTGCGCGCGGGTTCGAGCTGCAGATGACAGGCCAGCATGGCGGAGCGTCAGCCTGGGCGTTCGGTATTTTTGAAAATACCTATGTGAAAGAGGGAGGCGTCTGGAAAATCCAGTCCGTGAAGCTCTATCCGCGTTTTGCGGCAGATTACGAGATAGGCTGGGCGCGCGATTTGTTGCCGGCCCATGAAGAGGCGAGCGAGAGCGCCTCGGCGTCGTTGCTCGCTAGCGCCGAATATCCGGAACAGGCGAGCCCTGCTATTTCTTTCTCCGCTCATGTCGAGCGCGCCACAAAACCGGAAGCGCCGGCACGTCTCGATGCGCTTGAGCGCAAAGTCGCTATCGCGAAGGCCTATGACGGCGCCGAAAATGTTTCCAATGCCTATGGATATTACATTGACGAATTCCGTTGGGACGACACCGCGGACCTTTTTTCAGAGGACGGTTGGAAAGAGCTGTCTTATATCGGCGCCTATTACGGCCGCGAGCGGGTTCGCGGGTCGCTATTTTCGCGGTACGGGGATCGCGGACGTTCGCCGACATTTCTCGCGATTCATCAAAAGACGCAGCCCTTCGTCACCGTCGCGCAAGATGGGAAAAACGCCCAGATTCGCCTGCGGCTTTTCCAATTCAATAGCCAGCTTGACGGCGACGGCTCCTACATCTCCGGCATTTATGAAAACCAGGTGAAGCTGGAAGACGGTGTCTGGAAAATTGCGGGCATGGATCTCGATTATGTTTTTCTCGCCAGCTACACGGGCGGTTGGGCGGCTGTCGAAGAAGGTTCTGCGCAACGTTTTGCGCCAACGCCGGAGAGCATAGCAAAATATCCGCCGGATGGTCCGTTGCGCGGCGTGACCTTCGCGCCCTATCCGGAAATTGCTCCCATGGGGTTTCATTTTGACAATCCTGTGAGCGGCCGTACGCCAGATTTCAAACTCGACTGGTCGATCTCGTCACGTCACGATGAGTCTGGCGGATCGCCTTCAGCCAAAGCATCACAGGATTCGGCTTCTAAATGACTTTGCATGTTTCCACTGATGCTGCGGCGCAAACCTCAACGGGCGATGCCCATGTTGACTTGCCGCCTGTCGTCGATTGTCATGCCCATATTTTCCAGCAAGATATGCCGCTCAGCAGCAACGCCTGGACACGCACAGACTATTCATTCACCGCCGATGATTATCTCGCACTGCTGGACGAATACGGCATTCATTTTGGTGTGATTTCAGGCCTGAGCATATCCGGCTTTTACAATGACTACATGATTTCCGAACTGCGCAAGCATAAGCGCTTGCGCGGCACCGCCATCGTTTCGCCAGCCACCGACCGGTATTCGCTGGAGCGCATGAATGATGACGGTATTATCGGCATCCGGCTACAGCTCGCGCGCATGACGGAATTGCCGGACTTCCGCAGCGAGGAATACAATCTTCTCTTTCGACGGGTGCGAGATCTCGACTGGCATGTTCATGTCGCTATCGAAGGCCCGTCATTGCCGCCCGTGCTCGAGGCGCTGGAAGAAAGCGGCGTTAAGGTTGTCATAGACCATTTCGGCCATCCCGATCCGAAGCTGGGCGTTAATTGCCCTGGTTACAAGGCCATATTGAGTGCCGCCGAAAGAGGGAATGTTTGGGTCAAGCTATCCGGCGGATTTCGTCTTCTTGGCACAGCGGCCTGGCGAACCGACCCGGATGGAGACGCAGACAAGATCGCTGATACGATCGCCAACCACCTTGTCGCCAATATGGGAACGGAACGGCTTTTGTGGGGAAGCGACTGTCCGTTTGTGGGGTATGAGGGGCGCATCACATTCGACTACGCACTTGAACGATTACGCCGATGGGCGCCAAAACCGGAAGACCGGTGGCGTCTGTCTCAGACGGCGTTGAAACTTTATTTCGGATAAAGCCCAGCCTATGCCGAAGATGATAAGAGCGATTGCGGGATTGAAAAAGGGCGTATAACTTAAAAGAAAAACATCCGCTACAGCGGAGAAAAGCGTGCTTATCAGTCTTGGGAGGGACGTATGGAGTATTACCGGACTGCTGACTATCCGGCGTCACAGCGCACGGCTTCGTGGAACAACACCTATTCGAGCCGTTTCGCGCAAGTCACATTCCAGCCGTCTTCGGGCGATGTGTTCGATGCTGAACTGCGCGTCACCTCTCTTGGATTTTTAGGATTCGCCGATGTGCGTACAAATGGCGCAAGCATCGAGCGAACAGCCGCCCATATCAGTGAAACGAAATCCCATTTCTTTTCTTTTTTGCTGATGGCGCAGGGAGGGGCGAATTTTTCCCATTATGGAAACGAGACGCGCCTCACGGCGGGAGATTTCACGCTTTGCGACAACGCAGCGCCCCATCGCATTCAGCTGGAGAAAGGCGCGCGGTTCTTAATACTTCGAGCCTCGCCGAAAATGCTGAAGACTCATTTGCCATGCCCGGAACAGTTGTGCGGTCTTCGTCTCCCGGCGGAGTTGGGCCTTACGGGGACGGCTTCTGCAATGGCGCACAGCCTGTGGGGCAAGGCAGAGGAAGGCATACCCGAGGAATTCGGAGACCGTATCGCGGGTCATTTGCTCGATGTTTTGGGAACAGCCTATTCCATCAGTCTGGGCCACAAAATGACCAATTCGACGGTTGTTGGTCTTCGCAAAGCCCAGGCAAAACAGTTTATAGAAGCCAATCTTTCCGACCCTGACCTGTCGCCGGCTGCGGTGGCGACAGCCATGCGAATTTCAGCCCGTTATTTGCGTGTCCTTTTCGCAGAAGACAATGAGACCACCTCTGCTTATATCTTGCGGCGACGGCTAGAGGAATGCGCGACGCAAATGGCCAATAGCGCCTGGCGCAGCCTGACGGTCTCGGAAATCGCATTCTCCTGGGGCTTTAACAGCGCAGCGCATTTTACCCGCGCCTTCCGTTCGAAATACGGGATGGCTCCGTCGGAATATCGACGCATGCACCTGCTTCCGCATTGACGCATGCTCTAAGGTCATAAAGTTATTCTACGTTGCGGTGCAATATTCGGCGTTCTCTACTCAGTGTTCTGACCATATTTTCGGCAGTGCCGCCAAACGCAAACTGATATGCCCTCCGGTGCAAGCTGATTTACAGCTTCTGTGAGAGCTTCTTCATGGCAAAGGCGCGAGGTCCGGGTTTTCTCCTTCCGGAAACATCAGCGCGAAAATAACGCCTGGGAGGGCAGTACGTTGCGAAATTCAATTCTAAACCGCATGTCTAAATCTGCGCTGTTGTCTGGCGCTTCGGTCGCAATGATCGCGCTCGGCGCCGCGCCGGCGCTGGCCCAGGATGGCGACGGTGAAGCCCCATCCGCGACGAGTGACTATGTGATCGTCACAGGATCCCGGATCAAGCGCACAGGCTTTGACTCGCCAATTCCCGCAACCGTAATGTCCGGCGATCTCATTGAGGATCTTGGGCAAATCAATGCTGCGGAAACCCTGAAGCTGATCCCGCAGAACTCATCTTTCCAGTCCGACTCAACGGCAGGCATCACGGCCGGCGCCAATGTCGGCGCCAGCTTCGCGAATTTGCGCGGCCTTAACCCCTATAACGGAACGCGCACGCTGACGCTCGTAAACACACGCCGTTTTGTTCCGAGTTCCGATGGGGGCGCTGTCGATCTCAACATGATTCCGTCGTCTATGATTCAGCGGGTTGAGACTGTGACAGGCGGCGCTTCTGCGGCTTATGGTTCAGACGCCGTGGCGGGCGTCGTCAATATTCTCCTCGATACGAACTTTGAAGGAATTCGCGGACAGGTCGACTATGGTCAGACCTCGCGCGGCGATGGCGAGACATATCATGCCTCCCTCACCATGGGGACAGGCTTCGCCGGAGGCCGGGGGCATGTGGTTGTTGGCGGTGAGTTTCAGGATCAAAAAGGCATAGGCGATTGCGCAGATGTGCGTTTGTGGTGTGAGGAAAGCTGGGACCGTTTCACCAACGCCAGCAACGTTCTCGATAACGGCATGCTGTCCGGATATAACATCCCGGGCTCGCCGGGATACGGCCTGCCTAATTTCATTATTGGCCCGAATTCGAAGCAGGCGTTTAACGATCCGCATGGGGTTGTGAGGAACCGCGACCCAGCCGATCCTGCCGCGCGCAACAAGCGTTTCAATGATGACGGCACAGGCATTCTCGACTTCGACACCGGCAATTACGTCTCCACATCCACCTTCGGCCCGCGGCAAGGCGGCGACGGGGCGTCGACTTATGCAGACTCAGATATTCAAACGCCGATCGAACGCTATGTAGGCTATCTCTATAGCGAATATGAGTTGGCCGATAATCTGAATGTAATTGGCGAATTTACCTACGCTAATCGAAAGGCGACCAATTCCGGCGTTACGGCCGGGCCGCGTTCAACTTTTTTTGTGAAGCCAACCAATCCCTATCTTCCGGCCGAGCTTGTGAGCCTTCTGAACGGCACGTCATTCAGCCTCGGCAAGGATATCGACGCGCAGGTGCCCGCCTATAACGAATCGAAATCCGAAGTTTTTCGCGGTCTGGTGGGAGTGAACGGATCCTTTGGCGATAGCTGGACCTGGGATGTCTACTATCAATATGGCCGCAATGACCGTCATCAGGATCGGGAGAATTCGCGCGTCAACACGCCGTTTGTTTATGCGCTGGACGCCGTCGTGGACCCCATGACCAACGAAATCGTATGCGCCGAACTGCTCGAGCCCGACCCCGATCCGGTGGCCCAAGGCTGCGTGCCTTTAAATCTCTTTGGTCTCGACAATCTCGATCCGGCGGCTATCGCCTACGCCTACCGTCCGGTGGTTGAGGACTTCGAATACACCCAGCATGTGATCGCCGGCAGCATCCAGGGGGAGATTTACGAAGGCTGGGGCGCTGGGCCGATTGGCGTCGCTGCGGGCGGCGAGTATCGCGATGAAGGCGGCGATGTCACGCATGGCGATATTCCGAACTATAATGACTACGCTTTCACCTTTGGTCTCGATTTCGCTGGCGACATCAGCGTGATGGAAGGGTTCTTCGAGTTGAACGTGCCCTTGCTGCGCGATGCGGCTATCGCAGACTATCTCGAAATCAACGGCGCGGTGCGTCAGACACGTAATCATGCCAAGGATCGTCTGACGTCCGAGGAAAAAACTTCCAACGCCACGAGTTGGAAGGTCTCGACGATCTACGACATCACCGATGGGCTTCGGTTCCGCGGCTCGCGTTCCCGCGATATCCGCGCCGCCGGATTCCGGGAGCTCTATCTCAAGAATGTGCCGACGGAAGAGGGCTCATCCCAGGGCATCGTCGACAACCCCGCTATACCGGGCTCTCCGGGCGGAGGCGGCGATGATCCGACGCCAATTCTCTCTGGCGGCGCCTTTTCCCTGACGCCGGAGAAAGCGGACACCACAACGCTCGGCCTCGTTGTGTCGCCCGGTTTCGCTCCCGGTCTCACTTTCTCCGCGGACTGGTATCAGATAAAAATCAAGGACGTGGTCACGACTCTCACGGGGCAGGGCATAGTCAATTTCTGCGACGAATATGATTTATTCTGTGACCGGATCACCTACGCAAACCCGATGGACATCACTTTTGTCGACGCCCGCCAGGTGAACCTGGGGCAGTTGACGGTGCGCGGATTTGATTTCGAAGTCGCATATGATCTGCCGCTGGACAATCTTCACAGCGGTCTGGCCGGTGATCTGAATTTGCGGCTTCTGGCGAACCATCAATATGATTTCGTGGTGACGCCGGACCCCACTGTCGATCCTATCGATTATGCAGGGCAATCGGGCCCTGTCCGTGATGGCGGCGATTTCAATCCGGCGCCAAACTGGATCTGGAACGGTTTTGTTTCCTATGATTATGGAGGCTTCAACTCGACGCTGACCGTGCGCCGGGTCGGCTCGGGCATTTACGGGGTTGAGTATACCGGCCCCGAAGACTCGGGTTATGATCCGATGATGGCGAACAGCATCAGCACCAATCGCGTTGACGCAGCGACCTATGTTGATCTCGCCGTGTCCTATGGATTTGGCGTTGGCTCCAGCGAAGAAAATTTCGAGGTATTTGCTGCGGTCAATAACCTGTTTGACAAGAAACCTCCCGTTGCGCCGGGCGGCGGCGGACTGGGCGGGTCCAACTATCCGACCAATCCGGTCTATTTCGATACGTTCGGCATGCGCTTCCGCACGGGCGTAAGGGTTCGGTTCTAGGACCTTTCCCTTCGATCCTTGTCCCTCCCTGACGAGGTGGAGGAGCCGGGTTGTGCAGCCCGGCTCCTCTTTTTTGCGGCCGTGATTTTTGCGTTATAGTCGCATCCAAACGATGCGCAGTTGTTTCTATTCGGAATGAAAATCGATACTGAGTTGCTGATATGTCTCAACCAACGCCTCTTCTTTTGATTGCCGGCGGCAGCCGGGGCATCGGCGCAGCGACAGCAATTGCGGCCGCGCGAGATGGGTATGATGTCGCGTTGACCTATGCAAACAACAAGGCGGCGGCCGACAATGTCGCGCGGGAAATCCACAATCTGGGTCGACGCGCTCATGTTATTAAAGCTGACACTGCCCTCGAAGGCGATATTGAGAACATATTTCAGGAGGTCGACGCTGTCGGGGGGCTGGAAGCGATTGTCTATAACAGTGCGGTCACGGGCAAGAATTCATCCCTCGCCGAGGTTGAAACCGAGACCTTGCGTCAGGTGCTCGATATCAACCTTCTGGGCGCCATGATCGTGGCGCGGGAAGGAGCGAAGCGGCTGTCCAGGAAACATGGCGGCAAAGGCGGCTCGATTGTGTTTATTTCATCGCGCGCCTCCCATTACGGCTCTGCCGGGGAATATGTTTGGTATGCCGCTTCGAAAGGCGGCGTCGACAGTCTGACTGTCGGTCTGGCGCGCGAGCTTGCGCCGGAAGGCGTGCGCGTCAACGCGGTGTCGCCCGGTCCCATCGATACGGACATGCACCGCCCCGGTCGGCTTGAGGAAGCCATCAAGCGATTCCCGTTTGGACGCGCGGGGACGCCCGAGGAAGTCGCCGAGGCGGTGATGTTTCTTGTCTCTGAAAGATCCGCCTTCACCTCAGGGGCGATCCTCAATGTCTCCGGGGCTGCATAAAATCGTCAAAGAGTTCCAAGCAGCATCCGTCGGCCTCTTTGGAGCTTCAGAGAAGGTGCTCCTTTGGAATAGGGAAGCGGCGCTGGATTGAATTTGCGCCCCGGGACTGGTCGCTTTACTCTCTCGTAGAGCTGTTACAGCTTAGGGAGGGCCGTTCATGCGTATCCGCAGCGTGCTGCTTTCAACTCTCATTCTGATGTCGCTGGCGGGCTGTGCGCAGTCCAACAGCATATTGGGCGAGGCGGGGGATTGGCCGCGCTACGCACGCGATCTCGCCGGCACGCGTTACTCGCCTCTCAGCGAGATTAATGCAGAAAATGTGTCGAGACTGAAAGAGGCCTGGTCATTCCGTGTGCGTCCCAAAGGCGGCGGCGCATTGGTCAGCTCCGCCACGCCCATTGTCATCGACGGCGTTCTCTTCCTCCCCATCGGTAATGCGATTGTCGCGCTTGAATCTCACACGGGCGATGAAATCTGGCGCCATCCAGTCACGGCGGGCATCGCTCGACGGACTGTCTCCTACTGGCCGGGCGATGAAGATCATCAACCCCGCATATTTTATTCCACAGGCGCCAGCATAATGGCGCTGAGCGCGGAAACCGGCAAGATCGATCCGGATTTTGGCGATGCCGGCGCTGTTGCGCTTGACGTGTCCTATAATTCGGCGCCGACCGTCTACAAAGATGTTCTCATTATTGGCGCCAATACCGCCGAAATGCAGCGCGGCGATCCGGGCGACAGCCGTGCTTTCGACGCCCGCACGGGCGAAAAACTGTGGGAGTTCCACACAGTGCCGCGTCCGGGCGAAACGGGACATGAAACCTGGCTGGACGATGGCTGGAAAGATCGCTCCGGAACGAATGTGTGGGTCTGGTATATGACCGTCGATCAGGAAACTGACACGCTTTACATGCCGGTCGGCGGGCCGTCAGCGAATTACTATGGCGGCGACCGCCCGGGAGCTAATCTTTTCGGCAATTCCATCGTTGCTGTCGATGCGCATACAGGCGCGCTCAAATGGTATTTTCAGACTATTCACCACGATTTGTGGGACTGGGATTTGCCGCCGCCGCCGGTGCTCGTCGATGTCGAAATTGATGGGAAAACAATCCCCGCATTGTCTGAGACCGGTAAGAACGGGCTCATGTATATTTTGAACCGCGAAACCGGCGAGCCGGTGTTCGGCGTCGAGGAAAAACCCGTTGCGGCTGGAGACGTGCCTGGCGAATGGTATTCGCCAACTCAGCCCTTCCCGGTAAAGCCGCCGCAATTATCGCGCGGCGTCTGGACGCCGGAAGATGTCGTCACCGCCGATGACACCACCGAAGAACACGCCGCCGCCTGCCGTGCTTTGCTCGACAGTTATGGCGGAACCTTCTTCAATGCCGGTTCGTTCACGCCGTTTTTCCTTCATGAAGAGGGAAAGCCTATAAAAGCGTCCATCAATCTGCCACATAATGGCGGGGCCAACTGGGGCGGGGCCGCGGCGGATCCGAAGAAGGGCGTCATTTTCATCAACACCAGTGAAGGCGGCAGCATAGGCTGGATAGAGAAGCGCAAAGCGACCGGCGATTACGGTCGCGGCACGCAAGGGTCCACTCAGGCTTATGATCGGGGCAGCTTGTCCGGGCCGGGCGCCTATTCGTCATTCAGCGCGAGTTTCGAAGAGGAAGACGGCCAAAAAGTCACCTTGCCCTGCATCAAGCCGCCCTGGGGGCGGCTCTTTGCTATCGACGCGAATACCGGTGAGATCAAATGGGAAACACGGCTCGGCGTTAGCGAGGCGTTGCCGAAAGAAAAACAGAACACAGGAACAGTCAATTTTTTTGGCGGTCCTATCGTAACAGCGGGAGGACTCGTTTTTATCGGCGCCACGAACGATCATCGCTTCCGCGCCTTTGACGCTGAAAGCGGTGAAGAATTGTGGACAGCGATTCTTGATTATCACGCGCAGGCCGTGCCCATTACTTATCGCGGCAAGGACGGAAAGCAATATGTTGCTGTGATGGCCGCCAATTTCGGCGCGAGCCCGAGAGGGCCGGACGGTGGGCCGCTCAACAACGAAGCGCTCATGGTTTTCGCATTGCCGGATTAAAGGGGAACGTTCATGAAGAAGTGTTATGCAATATTACTGTCATTTGGCGCATTTCTTGCGGCCCCGGCAGTCCTTGCCGAAGAGGCCCCTGATGAACAAGCCATGACAGACTCAGTACGTTCACTGATCACGCAAAACTCAATGAATGTCTATCGGCGTTTCGAGCCTGAGCAGACAGAAGCGATGGTCGAGTTCTATGATGCGGTGCTTGGACTCAAACCTTTGCAGCCAATCGATCTTGGCGGCGGCCAGACGATGATCCTGTTTGGCATAGGCAGCGGGCAGATCAAGCTCGCCGCCGGCTTGAAAGAGGGGCGTCAATATCATTTGGATGGCGTTAATGACGGAACCGGCATTCGTCTTTTTACTCTTTTCTTCCCGGATGAGTCGGCGCTCGTCGAGCGATTTGTTTCACATGGACTTGCAGCGCCGGAATTTATCGAACGGGGAGACGGAACACGCGCTGCGCTGGTAAAGGATCCCGGCGGATTTTCCGTAGAAATGATAATTTTGCCTGACGGGTGTGCAGAGGATTTTGAAAAGGTCGAAATCGGCATTAATGTCTCCGACCTGGGGGCAAGTCGCGATTTCTATAATGACTTTGTCGGACTCGATGAATTGCCGCCGATTAAGAATGAACTATTAGGCGTCGTTCAGTATCCCTATCGTCACGGCGAAACCACGATCAATCTCTGGTCGGTCGGCGATTCCCTGCCCGCGGATACAGGCAGCGCCGGCATTCAGTATGTGGTCAGTGATGTTGAGGCGGTAAACGCCAATGCTGAAAAGCGCAATATCACTGTCGAAACGCCGCTTGGCGGCTTGCCTGGCTTCGATCTTCGTTTCGTGTGGCTTAACGACCCTGATGGCGTGACGAATTATTTCGCACAAATCGGGGCGTCGGAGAGCATCAAAAACTGATTGCGTCTGATTATTCGGCGACTTCAAGAATATAGGCGGCCAGTCCGGCGATCTCCTCATCCGTAAGCTGCCCGCCAAAGGCCGGCATGGCCCCGCCGCCATAGGCGATGCTGTTCACGAGGGAATCGTAAGAAAGGTTGGGATTGCCGTCGAGCGAAGGCCCGATCTGGCCCATGGCGCCGGCGTCGGCCAGCATGTGACATCCGCCGCATGACCAGGCCTGAAACAGCTCGCGACCGAGCTCGGGGTCGCCACCCTCCGCTGCAACAGCGGCTGCGCTCAACCCAAAAAAGACAGCAACAAAAGTTGAGCGTAAAATTCCTTTGATGAATCGCATGGCGACTTCCCTTAACACTTGCAAACTTACTGCATTTCAGCTCGCACTTCCAGTGAAGTCGTTGCTGATTTTCCTTTATGGTTTGAGATGCTTTCCTATTGAGCCGCCGCTGCGCTGGGCGCCGGTCTTGAATTGGGGAGACCCGCATTTCCGGCAAGACCGGCGATGTTGATGAGGGAGGAATGAGAATGGATCGGCCGCGACTGATATTATCGTTGTTCTTCATGGTGATGATGATCGACGGCTATGATCTGGCGGCGATGCCGCTCGCCTTGCCTTATCTGGTGCAGGAAATGGACATCGCGCCGAGCGCTTTCAGCGGCGCTTTGTCAGCCGTGTTGGCGGGGCTTGGCGCTGGCGCGCTTTTTATTGGCCCTCTCGGCGACCGCTTCGGGCGACGTGTTTTAATTGTCGGGTCGCTCTCTCTCATCGCCGCCGCGACCATAGGCACGGCTTTTTCGTCGACGCTTGTAGAATTCGTCCTGTGGCGGTTTTTGACCGGCCTCGCGCTCGGGTCGTGCCTGCCCAATGTGACGGCTTGCACGGCGGCGCTTGCCTCGCCTGCGCGCAAGGCGGCGACGGTCGCCCTTATCTCGGCGGGCATTTCAATCGGCGCCATCACGGCGGGGCTGATCACGCCGCTATTGGTGCGGCTTGGCGGCTGGGAACTGATCTTTCACGCGGCTGGCGTTTTTATCCTGATACTGGCGGTCGTGCTGTTTTTCGTGATGCCGCGCAACGAAACGACGCACAATCAGACGGAAAGCGCGCCCGCGACGCGCGGCTCTATCCTTGCGCCATTAAGCGCACCTTATCTGCCGGCGACGGCGCTCTTTGTCGCCTTCTATACGCTGAATGTTTTCGTGCTCTACATGATTGTGAGCTGGTTGCCGCATCTGTTGACCGAGGCGCAGCTTTCGCTTGAAGCCTCGTCACAACTGACCGCTTTTTTTCAGGGCGGTGGGCTGGCCGGCGGTTTGGCTATTTCCTGGTTCATTGACCGCGGTCGCGGCGTTTTCGCCTTTGCCATGGTTTATGGCTTGGCGATTGCGGCCTTTTTCGCTGTCGGCGCGGCAGGGGCAAACGGAGCCTTGTGGGCCGGTTTATTGGTCATCATCGGCGCCGGCGCCTCGGGCGCGCCTTTGGCGATCATGGCTCTCAGCGCCTCGTTTTATCCGCAACATGTTTATTCGGCGGCGATCGGTCTTGCGGTTGCTGTCGGCCGGTTAGGCGCAATCGCAGGGCCGCTTGTCGGCGGGGCGCTCGTCGCGCGGAATTACTCGCCGCAGGCCTTCTTCTTGGTCTGCGCGGCGCCGCTGCTCGGTTGCATGGCGCTTGCTGCGCTCAGTCCGCGTGTGAAGAAAGCGAACGCCGCATAGTCTTACGCGCTGGTGTCTATTGCGACCTGACGCAGGAATTCCTTATTCGCCTCGATGAGGTCACGTACGGACCGTGCCTTGCGGCCTGTAAGTTTTTCAACATCGTCCGTGCAGATATCGAGAGCGCCTTCGCGAATGGCGCGTTCAAAACTCACCATATCATCGCTGTTCCACGGTATGCCGGCGACGCTTTGATCGTCGACCGGCTCGCGGGGAATGCCGAGCGCGTCGAAATGGGCATACATGCCGTCATCGTCGGTTTCGACCAGTTTGATTTTTTTGCCGCAGGCCTCGCTCAGCATCGCGGCGACATCCTCGAAATTTTCCCTGTTCGGACCGGTGACGGGATAGGCCTTGTTTTCATGGCCCTCCTGCGTGAGGACGGCGACGGCGCAATCGACGCAATCTTCGCGCCAGACCATGGCTTCGCGCCCGCCCTTGGTGCTGGAAAGCCAGACGCCCGATGCGATGAAGCCGGGCCCAGCATTGAGAATCATTGCGTCGGCATAGTGTGCATCGCGCAGAAAGGTCCATGCGCATCCGCTTGCCTTAATGAGGGTTTCGGTTTCTCTGTGATCAATCGCAACAATGGCCGGATTGCTTTCCTCCACATTCACGAAGCTTGTGTAGATGATATGGCTGACGCCAGCCGCGGCCGCCGCGTCAACCGCCGCCTTGTGTTGCGGGATGCGCGCGCCAACTCTCGTGCCGGAAATCAAGAGCATCTTGTCAGCGCCACGCACAGCTTCGACAAGAGTCTCCGGCTTGTCAAAATCGCCATAGCGCACATCGCAGCCCTGACGCTTGCGATCCTCCAGCTTTGAGGGCGTGCGCGTGATAAGAATCAGGTCTTCGCCAAGCCCCTTTGCGATCAGCCGGTCTGTCGCCATGCGTCCATACTGTCCCGAGGCGCCGGTAATCACGATTTTTGTCATGAAATCCTCCCGCCCTATAGCAAAGCGTAATAGCGAATGGTGTTCCCGTCTTTGCGCCGCCGCCCGATGCCCACAAAGACGTGACGCATGAGCCATTCATGGGGCCCTTTTTCGGTTTCGAATTGCGGAGAAGACCTCAGATAGAATTCTTCGAACGGCACTTCCGGCCCGTCGCGGAACATCCAGTCCTGCATGCGGCTCAGCGTGTCCGGCTGGCGTCCCCAAAGAAAGCCCCGGTTATGCATGAGAATTTTCGTTCCGTCTTCGGCCTGCAGCATATAGCGCGCGTCGCTGGCGAGAACGTCGTCGGGCCGGAAGAGGGCCCAGTCGCCGCCGCTTCCCGGCAGAACAATGCCATTGAGTTTCGGTCCCTTGATGACGCCGCTTTCGATATAGACGAAGCCTCGGCCTGCGCCGCTCGGCATATCCTGTATGGAATCATAGCGCGCAAAATTGATTTCAATTTCAAAGACGAATTCGAGTTTCGGCTCATCCGGCGCCGAACTGCCCTCTAGCGGGATTTCCGGAATATCCGTCATGTGGACTCCCTTTGTCGGCGTTAAGCGATTGTCCAGCGAAACAGAGTTTTCCCGGAAGCGTTGAGCTTTATCTCTTCCCGCACCCGCAAGCCCTGTTCTTCGGCGAGGCCGCGCAGAAGCACATAATCGCTCCAGTTTGTATAGCCTTTTAAAGGGCCCCCATGATTGCGCAGTCTGTTTTTCCACAATGTCACCAATTCGCCGTTAAGAGGAATGGCTTCGTTGAGGGGCGCAGCTCTTTGCGCCAGTATTCGGGCTTGTGGAACCTTCGGCGAGAAAACAATTGTAATATGATTGCCGGGGAGCGTTCCGGCTCTGGCGGCAGTGATTGAAGCCACCGTAGCAATCCCGCTCGCAAGGACATCTCTGCGTTTCATGTTTAGCATCTGCAGCGATCTCCCTGAATGCCTTAGCTTCTCTAGCCGTATAAAGCGGTCGCGCATTTTCATGAAAGAAAATCCATCCGGGGCGCGAACTCACAGTTGTTTCAATTATAACGATCGTTATGATGAGGCAATAGGGATGAAGGAAGCGTGGCTGGCCGGTTTCACCACGGCTGCGTGCGCATGGAGCAGGGCATGGCTGAAAGAACCCTACCGCCGGGACTTGATGAAGCTGGTTTCGACAGAGCGATAAATGCGCTGCGTCAGACCTTGGGGGAAGGCAAGGTTTTCGCCACCGAACTCGACCGCAACACCTATATCGATCCTTACGCCCTCGGCGACGGCCTCGATCATGCAGCGTCGGCGGCGGTGGCCCCGGAGAGCGTTGAGGAGGTGCAGGCGATCGTGCGTGTCGCCAATGAGCACAGGCTTCCGCTCTGGCCGGTCGCGCGCGGCAAGAATCTCGGTTATGGAGCCGCGGCGCCTGTCCTGGCCGGAAGCGCTGTTCTCGACATGACGCGGATGAACAAGATTCTCGATGTGGATGAGCGCTTTGCCTATGCGACGCTAGAACCCGGGGTCGGTTTTTATCAGTTTCATGAGCATTTGACGAATAACGACATCCCGCTGTGGATGTCCGTGCCGGCCAATGGCTGGGGGTCTGTCATCGGCAATGCGCTGGAGCGCGGGATTGGCTATACGCCTTATGGCGATCATACGTCCAAGCTTTGCGGGCTTGAAGTCGTAACGCCGACGGGGGAGCTTGTCCGCACTGGCATGGGCGCCATGGAGGGCAATAAATCCTGGGCGCATTACCCATACAGTTTCGGACCGAGCTGGGACCAGATGTTTGCTCAGTCAAATCTCGGCGTCGTCACCAAGGCTAATATGTGGATGATGCCCGAGCCAGAAATGACCGCCCATACGCAGGTCAATCTGCCGGAAATGGAAGATATCGAATGGGCGATGGACATTCTCGCTGATCTGCGTCTGCGCGGCGTCATCGAGCATAATGTCGTCTTCGGCAATTATCTGCACGATGCCTCGGCTTTTACGACACGCGCTGACTGGTATGACGGCGAGGGGCCGATCCCCGATGAAGTCGCTGAGAAAATACAGGAAACCTACAATGTGGGCTGGTGGACCTTCCACCTTTCTCTTTTCGGCGACGGAAGCATCGTCGAAGCCAAGCAGAAAATCGTCAGTGACGCGTTCGAGCCGCGTCTTGGCAAGAAGCTCGAATGGCGTCACTGGCGAAAGGGCCAGCCGCGCGAACCGTTCAGCATCGCTGTGGGCGTTCCCATGGTGTTGCCGCTGAATGTCGTGAACTGGATGGGAGGGCGCGGCGGCCATATCGGGTTCTCGCCGGTCCTGCCGCCTTCGGGCGAGCTCGCTTATGATGCGTTTCTCCGGCGCAAGCGCCGTTTCGAGGAAGCGGGGCTCGACTATTATTCGAGCTTCACCGTTGGCCATCGCCATATCGCGAATGTGAATATGATCCTCTATAATCGTGACGATGCCGATATGGTCCGGCGGACCAAAGAGCTTTTTACGCAAATGATCGCGGATGCCCGAGAAGAAGGTTACGGCGAATATCGCACGCATATCGAATATATGGATCCTGTTGCGGAAACATATGACTTCAACAATCATGCCTTGATGCGGCTAAACGAAACCGTGAAAGACGCGCTCGATCCAAACGGGATTATTGCCCCGGGTCGTGGCGGCGTCTGGCCTGCGCGCCTGCGCGATGGGAGGAAAGGATGACCGTAAGAGCTTTCGTCCCGTTTCTTGCCTGCGCCGTGCTGGCGCTTGCGGCTTGCGGCGATAAAGAGACATCCGAGCCCGTAGCCGAACCGGAAGAAATGTCTGTCCTGGCGGAGACGGCGTCGACGGCCGAAACGCAAGCTGAGCCGAATAACACGAGCGGCGATGCGCATGGCGCCGAATTGACCAAAGTTTCGTCACAGGCTGCTGCGGCGGAACAGGCGAAAGGCGTTTTCAAGAGAGCCGCGCAAGGCGACGCGGAAGCGGTTTACCTGGCGAATTGCCAGTATTGTCACATCCAGCTTGGGCCCGGCACGATTACGCTTTCACGGCGCCTCGGGCCGGAAGAAGCCTTGCTTGCCAATCGCACTGATTTAACGGAAGGCTATGTCAAGACCGTAGTCAGGAACGGGCTTAACACGATGCCAGCTTTGACCCGCGTTGAAGTGAGCGATGAAGAGCTTGAGCTGATCGCCGCCTATCTGACGCGGAATAACAACTCGGGCGAGGAGTAGACCTAACCGTCCGGCCGCGTCTTTTCGATAAATATGGAGCGTCCTCGTTCGTCACGAGCTTCCAGGCTGTGGATCAATTTTTCCATATAGGCGTTGAAGGCGAGGATTTCATCCGATTGCAAGGAGGTGAAAAGATAGGTCGCCACCTTATCGGCGGTCGGCAGCATTTTTTTGTAAAGCCTGGCGCCGTCCTTGCTGAGTCGAAGGATTTTCCTGCGCCTGTTTTCGGGATCGGCCCTGCTGGTGATCCAGCCTTTCCGCTCCAGCGACGTGACCGCGCGGCTGATGCTCATGGTTGTGACGCCCGAAATCTCGGCAAGTTCATGGGAGACGGCGGTTTTCTGTCGGCCAATCAGCATGATCACGCGAAATTCGTTCATGGTCACGCGATAGCGTTTTTCGAGATGCTCCGAAAAGGGCGCATTCAACCGGTTGCCAAGCTTCAGCAAGTTATGAAGCACGTCCAGCGGTTCCGGCGCGCGCGCGCCACGCTTTCTATCCGAAGACTTCTTCATGGGCTTCTTGAACCTTGTTGACGGCGGTTTCCGCCTTTATAACGACCGTTAGTATCTTATTTTACGGTGCGAGCAAATCCGGCGGCTATACTTGAAATCTCCACAATGGGACGGCGCATACTCGTCGGTGATCGTTAACACAGGGAGCCGCAGATGGCTGAAAAACTCTTGCCTGAGGGCGTGGCGATCCGAAACCCCGACAAAGTATTTATTGACGGCAAGTGGGCGGCGCCCTCCACGGACAAGACACTCGCATTAATTGATCCTAATACGGAGCAGCCGGTTGGCCGTGTCGCCGAAGCTGTAGAGGCGGACATGGATCGCGCTGTCGAAGCGGCGCGTAAAGCCTTTGACGAGGGGCCTTGGCCAGCGACGCTGCCGGCGCAGCGCGCGAAAGTTCTTTATCGTCTCGCAGATGCGCTTAAAAAACGCGAAGACGAACTCGTCAAGGCATGGACAGCGCAAGTGGGCATGCTGTCGGTAGCCGCGCCTTTCATTATCAGTGGCGGAACCGCTTCCGTGCGGCACATGGCGTCTGTCACTGAGCGTTATGAGTTCGAAAAGCATGTTCAGTCATCTGAAGCCGATACGGCGATTATCGTGCGCGAACCTGCCGGCGTCGTGGCGGCGATTGCGCCCTGGAATGCGCCTTACACCATCATGCTGAATAAAGTGGTCGCCGCGCTCGCCGCCGGCTGCACAGTTATCATGAAGCCGTCCCCCGAAACGCCGCTGGAAGCCTATATTATTGCGGAGGCCATTGAAGAAATCGGATTGCCTCCAGGCGTAGTCAACTTGGTGTGCGGCGACCGCGCCGCCTCCGACCACCTTGTCTGCAACCATGGCGTCGACAAGGTCAGCTTTACAGGATCGACAGTCGCCGGAAAACGCATCGCCAGCGTTTGCGGAGAGCGCATTGCGCGCTGCACGCTGGAGCTTGGCGGCAAGTCAGCAGCGATTGTGCGGGACGATTTCGCCACGGAGGCGGCGGCGAGATTGCTGACCTCAACGATTACGGTCTTCAGCGGCCAGGTTTGCGCCATGCTGAGTCGGGCGATCGTGCCGCGCAAGCGCCATAATGAGCTTGCGGACGCCATCGTCGCTGAGATGAAAAAGGTCAAAATCGGTTACAGCGATGCTCCGGACACCCAGCTTGGCCCCCTCGCCATGGAGCGTCAGCGCCGCCGCGTCGAAGGCTATATCGAGAAGGGGAAGGAAACGGCCGACCTTGTTACGGGAGGCCAGCGGCCAAGCCATTTGAACCGGGGATATTTCATAGAGCCTACGCTTTTCGCGAATGTAGACAACGCATCCGTGATCGCGCAGGAAGAAATTTTCGGACCAGTCTTGAGCCTCATCCCTTGCGAAGATGAGGAAGACGCAGTCCGCATCGCCAATGAGTCCAATTACGGTCTCAATGGATCGGTGCTGACCCATGACCATGAAGCCGCCTATAAAATCGCGCGCCGCATTCGCTCTGGCGGAGTGGCGCAAAATGGCATGCGGGCCGATTTTTCGTTGCCTTTCGGCGGCTTCAAACAATCGGGGATTGGACGGGAAGGCGGGGCCGAAGGGCTTGCCGCCTATCTGGAGACAAAAACCATATTGCTCAATGGGCGGCCGGCGCGATTCGCGAACTAGAGCTCCACTGAGCCGTTGTCGACAATGAGGTCGACGCCGTGCGGGACGAGGGAGGCGTGCGGAACATAGGCAGGCGAGATGAGCGGCCGACCGCATCAGGGTTCATAGCGATCAGGACATCGCGATACATCGCCGGCGCCAGATCGAGATTTTTCTGCTCTTCCTCTGATCGCGGCATTCCACTTCTCCCAGAAAGGCTTCGCCAAATTGCGGCGTCAGAAACGATGGGTTATCTTTGTACGTAATTACAACAAATTGCGGCCCGGGAGGTGGAATTTGCGAACAAGACGGCCCTCGAAACGGAGGTTCGCAGATTAGGCGCTGGCATAGACCGACAGACGGGTGATATTTCATGCTGAACGAAGATCAAAATGCGGCGCCGTCGCCGCATAAGCGAGAAGGGCTTTACGCTACGCTCGACGATTATCTTGATGCGCTGTCCCGCCGAGATCCTTATGCTGTTCCGTGGGCGGATTTTGTCTTCAACACGGAAGACAATGTCGCCATCGAAGTCGGTGACGGACTTTGGGGAACCATCACCGGGCTCGGCGATTACCAAGTACGATGTGCTGACGTTAAGACCGGCCAGGTCGGCTATTTCGGCGCCGTTGAGGAAACCAATGAAACGTCCGCATTTGCGCTTCGCCTGAAAGTCGACCGGGACGGGCGCATTTCAGAAGTTGAGACTATCGTTGTTCGTATCGCGTTTAGCGGTCTCGATATTTTTGCGGAAAAGAGTTTCTGGGACAAACCCATTTTGAGCGAAGCCGTGCCGCCGGAAAAACGCGTGCCGCGCGAGCGCATGATTAGCATTGCGGACGGCTATTTCGACACGCTGCAACTCAATGACGGTCAGATTTTCACGAATTTTCATCCTGACTGCAATCGTGTGGAGAATGGCGTCCAGACGACCAACAATCCGGAATTTGCAAAAAGAGTGAATTATCCGATCGCGGCCTTGGGCTGCGAGGCGCAGTTCAAGCTCGGCCAGTATCTTTATGATGACGCCCTTCGGGCGCGGCGTTTTCCGCTGATTGATGAAGAACTGGGGCTGGTGCTCGCCGGAGGCTTTATCGACCATTCCGGGCGTCTGGGTGAATATGAACTGACGGACGGCACGAAGATCGTGTCACCCTTCCGTCGTCCGCACAGTTTTTATCTGCTTGAGCTGTTCAAGATCGTCGATGGGCAAATTTGTCAGATCGAGGCGGACTTTATCAACGTGCCTTACAGGATGCCGAGCCCGTGGGACGCGCGATGAGACCCTTTTTTTGGATTTGCTACTCCACGCTCTTGCTATGTGTTTCTTGCGGGCGCTCCGGTACGGATCCTGCGCCGATCTCTGAGCCGCCGCCGGCGGAAATTGCAGTCGCGCCCCAGATTGGCGGCGGCGAGGACTGGCCGTTTTCGGGCGGCGATGTTGAAAGCACTTATTTCTCCCGTCTTGAGCAAATCAACCGCAAGAATGTTTCCGAATTGGGGCTTGCCTGGGAATTTCCGTTGCATACGAACCGGGGGCAGGAAGCAACGCCGATTGTCATCGACGGCCTCATGGTGACGAGCAGCACCGCCGGACGAGTGTTCGCCCTGAATGCAGTCACCGGTGAGCTGATCTGGCGTTTCGATCCTGTCGTCGACATGCAGGTCAATCGCACGGTTTGCTGCGACATGGTCAATCGCGGCGTTGCGGTTGCTAACGGGCGTGTGTTTGTGGGCGCGCTCGACGGCGTGCTTTACGCGCTGGATTTAAAATCCGGCAACGTTCTCTGGCAGGCCGATACGGCTGAAGGATCAAGCCGCGGCATTAACATAACCGGCGCGCCGGAAGTCGCGGGCGATGTGGTCATTATCGGCAATGGCGGCGCGGAATATGACGTGCGCGGATTTGTGACCGCTTACGACGTTGCAACGGGCGAGGAGCGCTGGCGGTTTTACACGGTGCCGCGAAATCCCGCCGATGGTCCGCAGGAGAACCCGGAGCTTGAAGTCGCGCTTTCAACCTGGGACACGGACAGCCGCTGGGACATAGGGTTGGGCGGCACCGTCTGGGACGCCATTCAATATGATCCGGCCTTTAACGCCGTTTACATCGGCACGGGCAATGGCGGGCCCTATCATCGGGCGAAACGTTCTCCCTCGGGCGGCGACAATCTTTACCTGTCGTCTATCGTGGCGCTCGATCCGGCGACGGGCAGGGTGAAATGGCATTATCAGGAAACGCCGGGCGATAGCTGGGATTATACGGCGACCGCACCGATGACGTTGACAATGCTGGAGATCGACGGCGCCGAAACCCCGGTGCTTTTGCATGCGCCGAAGAACGGCTTTTTATATCTGATTGACCGGCGCGATGGCAAAGTCGTCGACGCTCATTCTCTCGTTTTCCAGAATTGGACGTCCGGCATCCATATGGAGACAGGGCGCCCGATCCTGACGCCTGAAAATACCGACTATTCGCAAGAACCGAAGATCGTTTTCCCGGCCACGACTGGCGCCAGCAACTGGCATCCTTTTTCCTACAATCCGCAGACGGGTCTTTATTACGGCGCGGTGCTCGACATGGGTAATCTCCTGATGACGACGCCGGGTGAAAAACCTTTCCGGGAAAAGGCAATTAACAGCGATGCATCGATCATGTTCGGCGCGGATCTGCCGGTCCTCATCTCGACCCTGCCGCCATTCCTTCAGGAGATGGTGAAGGCTTTGCCCGAATGGAGCCGCGTTGAAGAAAATCCGGCGAAATCGGACTTGCGCGCTGTCGATCCTGTCAGCGGTGAGACAGTCTGGTCGGCGCCCTATGGCGGCTGGCAAGACCGGTCCGGCGTTCTGTCCACAGCGGGGGGGCTGGTGTTTGCGGGCAATGTGGGCGGAGTTTTCACTGTTTATGACGCCGCCAATGGAGATGTTCTGGCTTCGATCGACACAGGCTCCAGCATCATGGCCGCGCCCATGACTTATAAGGTCGATGGCGTTCAGTATGTGGCGGTTATGGCCGGTTGGGGCGGCGGTGGCTGGCCTTACGTGCCCCTTTACGGCGCGGCTTATGAACGGCGCAATGACGGGCGCATCTTAGTGTTCAGGCTGGGCGGCGGCGAGACGCCAAAGCCTGGCTTGTTGCCGCCGCTGGAGCCGGCGCCGGAGGCGCCCAAAGGCTTGTTTGCGGATGCTTCGGAAGACATGATCGCAAAAGGTCGCGCTCTATTCTACGGCAATTGCGCTATTTGCCATTCCAACCAGCACCGGTCGATTTCGCCGGACCTGCGCCGGATGGATCCATCGACCCACGAGATGTTCAACGATATTCTTCTTGACGGGCTGCTGGTCGAGAATGGCATGCCGGCCTGGGGCGATCTATTGTCGCCAGAAGACGTCGATGCGATCCACGCTTTTCTCCTCGCTGAGCAGCGTCGCATTCGCGAGCGGGAATTGAAATTGCAGGAGGAAGGCTTGCCTCTCGACCAACCGAGCGCCGCTCTTTTGTCGAATTTCTAAGTCTGGGGTTCTGTTCAACTTAGTCCGGGCGACGGAACAGAACTTCGATCACTTCCTGCAGGATGAGGATGACGGCTTCCTTGTCGAGATTGGGATTAAGAATGTTGCGGATGCCGATGCCTTGCATCAGCGCGACAAAGACTTCGAGACGTGAATCCAGATCGTCTTTTTTGACGCTGGTTTTCAGATAAGAAATGACCTTTTCTTTCAGCTCCAAATCCATCGCGCGGATGGAGGATGCGATTTCCGGTTTTCGCGTAGCTTCCGCCGCAATCTCCAGCATCAGTGTTGACCAGAAAGGGTCTGTATTCGAAGTGACATTGGTTCTCAGATTGTCGATCATCATATCGACGACCTTCTCGCCGGCGTCGTGATAGCGTTCGACGCTGGTTTTTTTCTCATCATAATGAGCGCGGATCATCTCAGCGATGATATGCTCTTTGCTGTCAAAATAATGGTAGATATGACCAGGGCTCATCTGCGCTTCTTTCGCAATTTGCGCCATGCGGGCCCCATGGAAACCGCTCGCAACAAAAGCCCTCTCGGCAGCGCGCAGGACGCGCTCGCGTGGATCATCTGAGCATTTTGGCAGGGCCTCTGACATTCCTGGCATCACCTCCCCGTGATTATGGTGCGCCGCACAATTCTCTTGCTATTCTCGATTTTGCGGTGTAAGAGTTTTTTTAGAACAAACGTTCATTCTAATCAAGCCCTCAGTTTTTCTGACCACGTCCGGCCGCAAGAAACAGTTTTAACCGCCTTAGAAAGCGCACTCCTATGTCGCCGCAATTTCTTTTGAAAAGATTGATGCCGGTATTCGCCGCCGCAGCCCTGTCGGCTTGCGGCGAGAGCGAACAGGCGCGGGGCGCGCCGCCTCCGCCGGAAGTCGCAGTTGTCACAGTAAAAGTTCAACCTGCAGATCTTTCCGTGACTTTGCCGGGCCGTACAACCGCGTATCGCGTGGCTGAGGTCAGGCCTCAGGTTTCCGGCATCATTCTCGAGAGGAAGTTTGAAGAGGGGGCCTCGGTCGCAGCGGGCCAGCCGCTCTATTTCATAGATCCTGCTCCTTATCAGGCGGCTGTGGATAGCGCTGCGGCGACGCTTGACAAAGCGGTCGCCATGGCGGCGGCTGCGAAAAATCGCGAGGAACGCTTCGCAAATCTCGTGGAGATGAAAGGCGTCAGCCAGCAGGATTACGACGACGCGACAGCGGCGGCCAAGCAGGCAAAAGCCGACGTTGCGCTCGCGCGCGCCGCGTTGGACCGCGCGAAGATCGACCTTGAACGCACGACGATTAAAGCCCCCATTGACGGTCGTATCGGTCGCACGCTTGTTACGCGCGGCGCACTGGTCAACGCGAATCAGGAACAGGCGCTTGCAGTCATCAACGGGCTTGACCCGATTTATGTGGACGTCGCGCAATCGAGTTCAGAGTTGCTGCGGTTGAAACGTAAAATGGCGAGCGGCGAGCTGGAAACCACTGGCGACAGCCAGCTTCAGGTGAACCTGACATTGGAAGATGGCGGGGCATATAGTCAAACCGGAAAACTGGCGCTGACCGAGGTGAATGTGGAGCCTCAAACGGGCGCAGTGACCTTGCGAGCCGTATTTCCAAATCCCGATGGCCTGTTGCTGCCAGGCATGTTTGTGCGTGCGGAAATTGTAGAGGGACGTCGAAACGACGCCATTCTCGTTCCGCAACAGGCAATAACCCGCAACCCGCTCGGCGCCGGCGTCGCGTATGTGGTCGCTGAAGGCAATGTCATTGAAGAACGTTCTGTCGATGTCGAGCGCGCCTTAGGCGATAAATGGCTGATCAGCTCGGGCTTGTCGCCAGGAGATCGCCTCGTTGTTGAAGGCTTCCAGCGCATCCGGCCAAGCATTCAGGTGACGCCGGTCCCACTCGATGCCGGCGTGCTGAACACCGCCGCCGCTTCCAGCTCTTCGGGCATGAAATGAGTCAGCCGCCTGTTTGGCGCCGCTAGAACGAGACACATCCTGTGGCGAATTTCTTTATTTCCAGGCCGATTTTTGCATGGGTCATCGCGATCATCACGATGATTGCGGGCGTCATCAGCCTGTTGAATCTGCCGCTTGAGCAGTATCCTGACATTGCCCCGCCCGCCATTACGCTGAATGCGACCTATCAGGGCGCGTCTGCAAAAGCTGTTGAGGATGCGGTGACGCAGGTCATCGAACAGCAGATGAAGGGGATCGACAATCTCCGCTACATCTCCGCGAGTTCGAATTCGAACGGCACAATGTCGATGACCCTGACTTTCGAATCGGGAACCGATCCCGATATCGCCCAGGTTCAGGTGCAAAACAAACTGGCGCTTGCGACGCCGCTACTCCCGCAAGAAGTTCAGCGCCAGGGCGTTACAGTCAACAAGGCGCGGGCCGGCTTCCTTCTCGCCGTCGCGATTGTCGACAATTCGGGCACGCTGACCGAAGAGGACATCGCCGACTTTCTTGCTTCGAACTGGCAGGACCCGATCAGCCGTGTTCCCGGCGTCGGTCAGACGCAGCTTTTCGGTTCTCAATACGCGATGCGCATCTGGGTGGATCCGTATCAACTCGCCAATTACGGATTATCCACGCAGGATATTGTAAACGCCATTCGCGCTCAGAACACGCAAGTCACCGGCGGCGAACTTGGCGGCGGGCCGCGGATGCCAGGCCAGCAACTTAACGCCACCATCACCGTTCAATCGCTGATGCAAACGCCGGAAGAGTTCCGCGCCATTGCGCTCAGGACCCTTGAGGACGGCTCCCAGGTGAATTTAGGTGATGTGGCCCGGGTCGAAATTGGCAGCGAAAGATATAACCGGATTACGGAATACAAGGGAACGCCCGCATCCGGCATGGCCGTGCAACTCGCCCCAGGGGCGAATGCGTTGCGCACGGCGAATGCAATCAAGTCGCGGGTGAATGAACTTGCCGAGTTTTTACCGCCAACAATGTCAATCGTTTATCCGGTCGATGAAAGCCCGTTCATCCGTGAATCGATCAAGGAGGTGGTGAAGACACTGGTCGAAGCCGCGATCTTTGTCTCCATCATCATGTTCCTGTTCCTGCAGAATATCAGAGCGACAGCAATTGTCATGATCACGGTTCCTGTCGTTTTGCTCGGAACATTCGCCGTGCTGCTCGCTTTCGGATTTTCCATCAATACGCTGACCATGCTGGCGATGGTGTTGGCCATCGGTCTTCTGGTTGATGATGCAATCGTCGTTATTGAAAATGTCGACCGGATTATCGAGGAAGAGAAGCTCTCGCCTCGCGAGGCTACCCGAAAGGCGATGTCGGAAATCACCGGCGCCTTGATGGGCATCGGCGCAGTGCTGTCCGCAGTCTTCATCCCTATGGCGTTTTTCGGCGGCACAACTGGCGTCATCTACCGTCAGTTTTCGATTACCATTGTCACGGCGATGGCTCTGTCGGTGTTGACAGCCATCATTTTCACGCCTGCGCTCTGCGCGACAATTTTAACAAAGCACGACCCTTCGAAAGAACCGAAGCCCGGGTCTCTGGCCTACCGGCTTTCGGCGCCGCTACGCGGCTTCAATGCTGTATTCGCCTCCGGCGCTCGACAACACATGCGCGGCGCCAGAGGCGTCATCAATCGCTCTGCGCGTTTTTTCACGTTGTTTCTCGTGCTGACAGGCGTGACAGCCTTCATGTTCATGCGCTTGCCGGGGGCTTTCCTGCCAAACGAAGATCAGGCGCGAATGATCCTCCAGGTTCAGCTTCCATCGGGCGCCACCTATGACAGAACGCTCGCCGTTCTCGATCAGGTGAAGGCGCATCTGCGCGAGGAAGAGGAGGAGATGGACACCATCGATGGCTATTTCACCATCGCCGGTTTCAATTTCGCGGGTAATGGACAGAATGTCGGCATCGGCTTTGTCCCTCTGAAAGATTGGGAAGAGCGCAAGCGCAGCGATCAAAGCCAGGATGCGGTAATTCAACGCGCGATGGCGGCATTCTCAAAAATTCGCGATGCGCAGGTTTTTGCTTTCGGTCCATCGTCCGTGCCCGGTCTCGGGCAATCCGGCGGTTTTAATTTTTATCTTCAGGATCGCAGCGGCGTGGGACGCGACGCGTTGATCGAAGCGCGCAACCAGCTTCTCGGCATGGCCGCGCAGGAGCCGACGCTTGTGGCGGTGCGGCCCAATGGTCTCAGCGAAGAGCCGCAGCTCAAAGTCGATATCGACCAGCGAAGGGCGCAGGCCATGGGGCTCAGCCTTGATGCGGTGAACTCCACGCTGGCTGCGGCTATGGGCGGTGTTTACGTGAATGACTTTATCGATCGCGGGCGTGTTAAACGCGTTTATCTCGCGGCTGACGGGCCTTACCGTAATTCGCCCGAAGACTTGAAACTGTGGCGCATCCCAAATGCAAGTGGCGAGCTTGTTCCCTTCGCTTCCTTCGCTGAAATATCCTGGGCGACGGGATCTCCAAAATTAGAGCGTTACAACGGCGTATCATCCGTGGAGATTCTCGGCTCCGCCGCGCCTGGCGCAACGTCAGGCGAAGCCATGGCGACTATTGAACGTCTGGTCGAGCAGTTGCCTGCAGGCATTGGGATGGAATGGACCGGGGCTTCAAAGGAAGAGATTGAAAGCGGTTCGAAGACGAGCTTGCTCTATACCCTGTCTATTCTCGTTGTATTTCTGTGTCTGGCGGCGCTCTACGAAAGCTGGAGCATTCCGATTTCGGTGCTGTTGGTGGTGCCGCTCGGCGTCATGGGCGCCTCGGCCGCAGCGCTGTTTGGCGGACTTTCCAACGACATCTTCTTCCAGGTCGGTCTTTTGACCACGATTGGCCTTTCAGCGAAAAACGCCATTCTTATCGTTGAGTTTGCAAGCCTTCTGGAAAAACGGGGCCGGTCTGCGGTCGAAGCGGCGATGGAAGCAGCGCGCGTGCGTCTTCGTCCCATCCTGATGACATCTTTCGCCTTCGGTCTCGGCGTCACGCCGCTAGTTCTTTCCAGCGGCGCCGGCGCTGCTGGCCGCAATGCAATCGGCTCTGCGGTTCTTGGCGGCATGCTGGCGGCGGCGTTTTTGGGGTTATTCTTCACACCGCTTTTCTATGTGCTGGTGCGTCGGCTTTTCGGTTCGGAAAAAGCGGCGCCTGCGGTTGATGCTGACATCGAGCCCCAACCGGAGGCGAGCTGATGACAATGAGACAACTCGGACTCACTGTGGTTGCGGTGGCGCTTGCCGGCTGTACGTCTGTCACCATGGCGCCGGAATACGAGCGGCCGGACGCGCCCATAACAGAATCTTTTCCCTCCAGTGAAACGGTTGAAAGTGTGGTGCGTGTCGCCGATTGGCGCAGCGTTATCAACGACCCCACATTGACGACGCTGATTGAAACGGCGCTCGACAATAATCGCGATCTGCGCGTGGCGATGCTGAATGTGGAGCGAGCGCGTGCGCTTTACCGCATTCAGCGCGCCGACAGCCTGCCTTCTGTCGCAGCCGAAGGCGGGTATTTACGACAGCGGATTGGAGAGAATGCGTCCATCGGTCCCGCCGCGGCGGCCGGCGGCGGGGGGCGCAGCGATCCCATCACCATTGAGCAATATTCGGCGCAAGCCACATTAAGTGCTTATGAACTGGATCTTTTCGGCCGGGTGCGCAGCTTAAACCGTCAGGCGCTGGAAACCTATTTTGCAACGGAAGAAGCGCGCCGCGCCGCCGAAATTTCGCTGATCGCAGAGGTCGCCAGCGCCTATCTGCAACTTCTTTCCGATCGGGAGCTCCTGGCGATCGCCCGCGACACCGTTGAAAGCCAGCAATCGTCGCTGTCGCTCACGCGGGAGCTGGTGGCGAACGGCATTGGCAATGACCTGGATGTTCAGCGGGCGGACACTTCCGTTCTGCGCGCGCGTGCGGATGCTGCCGCCCTGGAAGCGCAGATTGCGCGCGATGAAAACGCTTTGCGCCTTTTGCTTGGCGTCGCGCAACTTCCGGAAATTGATGAGGATGCGCTTGCCAATGTCGCGCTGAATGCCGACTTCGCCAATGTGCCGTCATCGATTTTGTTGGTTCGCCCGGATGTTCTGGCTGCGGAGCGTCGTTTGATGGCCGCAAACGCCAATATTGGCGCCGCGCGCGCCGCATTTTTCCCGCGGATCCTGTTGACGGCGAGCGCAGGAACGACGAGCGGTGAGCTTGCCAACCTCTTTTCCGCGGGGACGGGTGTATGGTCGTTTACGCCATCGGTCTCGTTGCCGATTTTTACGGGCGGGCGCAATCTTGCGCAGCTAAAAGGCGCCAAAGTGGATCGGGATATTGCTGTCAGCGATTATGAAGGGGCGGTGCAGGCGGCGTTTCGCGATGTGGCGGACGCATTGGCGACGCGGCGAACCATTGATGAGCGGGTGGAGGCGATTCAAGGCCTGGCCGCGGCGGCTGAACGAACATTCGAGCTTGCGGATGCGCGTTTCCGCAACGGCGTCGATGATTATCTATCCGTTCTCGATGCGCAGCGCGCTGACTATGGCGCTCGCCAGGAACTGGTGCTCGTTGAGCTGGAAAATGCGGTCAGCGTCATCAATCTTTATCGGGCGTTTGGCGGATTTCCAGTAACGGACTAGGCAGAGCGCATTTGCGGACTCTCGGAGAAAAGCGCGAGACGGTCAAAAACCTTACGCCGCCCAGTCGCGCTTTAGCCGCGGCGCTGTCGCGATGAACAATCCGGCAGCGATCACGTAAAAAACAATGCCCGAAAGAATGGCGTAGCGCAGGGACTCGTCGCCATATTGCGCACTCAGGTGATCCGAAATCGCGCCGATGGCGAGATTGCCGAGCCCGATCCCGATCAGATTGTTGATGAAAAGAAACAGCGCCGAGGCGGTGGCGCGCATATTGGGCTGCACAAGATGCTGGAAGGCGGACAGCACCGGGCCGAGCCAGACAAGGCTCAACGCCTGCAGAACAAGAAAGGCCGGAAACGCAATCCAAAGCGACGGCGCCAGAACGCCGATGATGAAAAACGGGATGGTGGTGATGAAGGCCAGCGCAGGTACGAGCGCATAGGCGCCCTTACGCTCCTGACCGTATTTGTCCGCCGTGACGCCGCCCAGCCAGATGCCGGCGACGCCGCCCAGGAGCAAGATAGTGGCGTAAAAATAGGAAGCGTAGAGCAGCGCGCTGGGATTGGCGGGGATCAGAAAGTCCGGCATCCAGGCAAAGAATCCCGGCAGGGCGTCGCCATAGCTGCGCACGAAGAAAGACGGCAGCCAGAAGATGAGGCCGTAGCCCATCATGGAAGAACTCGCCGCGCCGAAAGACAGGCCCCAGAAACTTGGCTTGCGCGCCAGCGTCATGGCGACATCGGAAACCTTGGCGGGCGTCGTCACCGCTGTGGCGCCGTCAAGGCCGCCGCGTTTGGGCTCGCGCATGGTGAGCCGGAAGATGGGCGCAATGGCGAGGCCTGCGAGCCCCACAATGATAAAGGCCGAACGCCAGCCAAGATAAGTGGTCAGAACGCCGCCAAGCAATATGCCCAGCGCGGACCCAACCGGAATGCCGAAAGAATAAATCGACAGGGCGCGGGCGCGCTTCTCGGGCGGGAAATAGTCGGAGATCAGAGAATAGGCGGGAGCGACGCCGCCCGCTTCGCCGACGCCGACGCCAAGGCGCGCCAGAAAGAGCTGCAGAAAATTCTGTGCAAAGCCGCAGGCGGCGGTCATGGCGCTCCAGATGGCGAGCGCCGCCGTCATGATCCAGGTGCGGCTCGCCCTGTCCGCAAGCATGGCGATAGGAATGCCAAGAAAGGTGTAAAACAGTGCGAAGGCGAGACCGCCCATCAAGCTAAGCTGTGTGTCGGAAAGCCCAAGGTCCGCTTTGATCGGCACGGCGAGAATGCCGACAATCTGGCGGTCGATAAAGTTGAAGGCGTAAACGACGACCAGAATGAAAAGCACATAGGCCCGGTAGAGCGGACTCGATGAAACAGAGGCTTTCTCCGAATCGTCTGACATTTACTCGCCCTTCGCCGGATAATGCTTGGCCAGAAAAGCCATAGCGTCAGCGACAGTCGCTTCGGGCGCCTCTTCCTGGGCCGCATGGCCGACGCCCGGATAGGAAATGAACTGCGCATTGGGCATGGTCTCTTCCATGGTCCGGCCCTGCGCGATGGGAATGACGGCGTCCTCTTCGCCCCAGAGGATCAATGTCGGCGCTTCGATGCCAGCAAGCGCCGCCGTAGGATCGGGAAGGGTGAACTCCTCCAGAGACCGGATCATCGCTTCTCCATTGCCCTCGCGGCGCATCATGTCGCGCATGGAGGCGAGGCGCGCATCCGTTATCTTTTCATCGTCGCCATAGATGATTTCGGCGCTCGCCCGGACGCCCGCTTCCGGCGCTGTCATCAAATAGGCTTTCATGGCCGCAGGAATTTCCGCCGGCTCATCGCCGGCGCCGTTCAAGGGGTAGGCGCCGGGAGAGACCAGAACCAGGGCCTCGGTGCGGTCCGGATTGTTCGCCGCGAAGCGCCAGGCCGCGAGGCCGCCTAACGAATTGCCTGCAATGGCCGCATGCTCGATCTGAAGCGCATCCATCACGTCGCCGATAAAGGCGGCCCGTTCTTCCGGCGCGTAACGCTCCTTTGGATCAGGGCCGGTGAGGCCATGGCCGAGAAGATCGTAGCGAATGACGCGATAGTCGCTTTTCAACGCATTCGCCCAGCCATCCCAGGTTTCAAGACTGTGCGTGAACCCATGAATGAGAATGATCGGCAGCGAAGTGGGCTCGCCTTCTTCGCGAATGCGGATGCGCGCGCCGGCGACATCGAGAAACCGGTCAGCGGGCTGGAGATATTGTGTTTCAAGGCTGCTCGCCGGCGCGCCCTGGCTCGCTCGCCAATAGGCGATGCCGGCGGCGGCGCCCAGGATGACAAGGAGCGCAATGATACTGACTAGGATTTTTTTCATCCGGGGCCCTCAAGCGCCAAGAAGTGAAGGAAAAAAAGGGCGACGGCAAGAACGCAGCCGCCGCCCATCGCGAGGAGGGGAGGTCTCCCCTAGAACTGAACTTGCACCGTCCCGGTGATGGTGCGCGGCGGGCCGTAGAAGGCTGTGAGAACGCCTTCGAGACCGAGCGTCGGCGTCAACGGCGTGACAAGGCTGCCATCCGCATTCTGGGCGATGAAGTTGTAGCCAGCGACCTTGTATTCACGATCGAGAAGGTTTTTGCCGTGGACGCCGATCTGGAGTTTGCCGTCTTCCGATGTCCAGACAAGGCTGGCGTCAAGAAGGCCGTAGCCGCCCTGATCGAGCAGCGCATTCGGCACTTCGAACTGGTTCGTGCGCGACTTGTAGGATGCCTGCGTAATGAAAGCGACATCGCCGCCGCGGCCGAAGAAGTTCGCAGGGTGGGTGTAGTTCGTGGTGATCGCGCCGGAAAACTCAGGCGTGTTCTGTACGACCCGCTGATCCGATACGTCGACCGTTCCCACCAGGAACTGCGTGTAATCGGCGTCGATCCAGCCGCCGCCCCAGCCGAGGGTGAAAGAATCGCCGCCGCCGAACATGTCCTCCGCGAGCAGTGCGGAGCCTTCCCATTCGACGCCGAAGAATTCCGCGCCGCCGGCGTTGGTCGTGACACCAATAAAGGTCGGCAGCATGGTGACGGGGTCGGTGCCGCCTTGCGAGCCGGGAATCTGCACATTGGTGTAGTCGGCGTAGAAGAGCGCGAGATTGGAGGTGATCCGTCCATCGGCGAGCCGTGATTTCCAGCCAATTTCGTAGGAGTCGACTTCCTCGGGCTCGAACAGGAAGAATTCGAAGATATCGTCGCCGTCGACATCGCCGTCGCCGTCAAAGTCGACGGTGACGGAGGACGACTGTCCGCGCGGATCGAAGCTGCCGCCCTTGAAGCCCTGGCTGTAGGAGGCGTAGAAATTATGATCAGGGTTGGGGCTCCAGGAGAGCGACACCCGCGGGCTGAAATCCGTAAAGGTTTTCTCGCCCTCAAAATCGGAGGTCGTGGCGATGACGACCGATGAGGTTCCACCCAAAGCCGGTGAATTGCCGCCCACGTAAGTCTGACGGAGAACCGTGGAGGAGCGCTTGTCGCTGGTGTAGCGACCGCCCACAGCAAGCTCCACGCCGGAAAGGCCGAAGATTTCTTCGAGATCGAAGGTGAGGTCGCCGAAGACAGACCAGGATTTCGTATCCACATCGCCGGTGGTGTTGGCGTTGAGGCCAGGCAGCGGTCCGAAGGGCGGCGGCGTCAGGCTGCCGGTAAGGTCCAGCACAACGTCGAATGTGTCGAAAGCGTTGGCGTCGATATAGTAGAAGCCGAGAACGCCGGCGACCGCATCGCTTTCATATAGAAGCTGTAGTTCTTCCGTAAACTGCTCGTTCTCATAAATGACCGGCACGTCCACATCGGCGGCCGGAAGCGCGTCGAAGTCGATCTGTTGCAGGTTATCGTCCTTGCGCCAGGCTGCGATGTTCTTGATGGTCCAGTTGTCGTTGAGCGCCAGCTCCACATGAAGCGCGGCGCCATAGGCCTCCGCTTCATTTTCACCGGTAATGCCGCCGCGCGAATCGAAGACATCGTCCAGCACCGGCGCGCCTGAGAAGAGGCCCGGGATCAGGCGATGCCCCCCTCTCGGGCTTGATTTGTCTTTCAGATAGTCGCCGGCAAGACGAACAAACAGGATGTCATTGTCATATTCGGCGCTGGCGCGGAAGGCGAGGATGTCCTTGTCATAGTTTTCCTCGCCCGTGGTCAGGTTTTCGCCAAACCCGTTCCGCGACAGATACGCAACCGATCCCCCTACTGCAAATTCATCCGTGAGCGGTATTTCCGCCGTGCCGACAACATCAAACTGACCATAAGTTCCGCCGGAGGCGCGAAGTTTGAACATCGGCTCATCGCCCAAGCGCCGGGTCACATATTTCACCGCGCCGCCGACGCTGTTCCGGCCATAGAGCGTTCCCTGCGGACCGCGCAGAACCTCGATGCGTTCTACATCATAAATGTCGAGCACGGCCGCTTGCGGACGATTAAGATAGACATCGTCAACATAAACGCCGACGCCGGCTTCAAAACCTGCGACCGGGTCTTGCTGACCGACGCCGCGAATGAAGGCGGTAAGTGTTGCATTGGTGCCGCGCGAGACTTCCAGCGTGAGGTTCGGCACGGACTGGCTCAGATAGGTGATGTCTTGAGCGCCCTGAAGCTGCAGTTGTTCGCCGCTGATGGCGGTAACGGCGATCGGCACATCGAGAAGCGATTCATCCCGTCGACGGGCGGATACGACGATTACGTCGCCACTCCCCTCATCGGCCAACGTTCCTTCCTGGGCTGAGGCGCCGGCGGCGCCGATGGCAAGGCTGGAGCAGAAGGCCATTAGTCCGGCTTTTTGCATGCCTTTGAGCAAAATTGTAGATTTTCTCGTCTTCATTGGTCGCCTCCCTGATTGGCATTGTTTGTTATTTTCGCCTGAAATTAAAGGAAAAGGGGGCCATCCATAATGACGGCAAGCGTCAGTCATAGTGTACATTTTCGCTTAAAAAGGCCCTATTCGGTCGGCTTCTAGCCGTGAATTTGGCGAAGATAGGCTTTCGGCGTCACGCCGTTCCAGTCCTTGAAGGCGCGATTAAACGCCCTGAATTCGGAAAAGCCCAATGCGTCTGAGACTTCAGAAACAGACCTTTTTTCGGCGAGAAGACGTTTCGCCGTGTCATTGAGCACCTCGCGGCGCAGTTCGCGAAATCCGGCGCCTTCCTTGGCGAGACGCCGGCGCAGAGTTGCAACACTCACCCCAATCTGTGTTGCGACGTCGGTTTGTTCGATAACGCCGCGCTCAAGCGAATCGCGCACGCGCGCCGTCATGGATTGCAGTTCGCCATGACGCGCGTATTTGCCCGCAACAGCGTCGACGATTTTCTGATAGACCGCGTTGGAAGACAGCGCATGTTGGGGCGGCAAGGTTATGGGCGCTTCTGCTTCCGCCCGCGAAAAAGAAACGCAGTAAACATCGGCGCCGAATTTTATCGGCGCATCCCAATAGCCTAGATGACCGCAATCGCTGCCGGGCCAGGGTCTGCGGATGCTGAGGCTTTTGACGGCGCCGCCTGCGTGACTTGACACCGTCATCAGCATGCAATGAAGAAAAATGAGAATGCATTCAATGGAAAAATAGATGTATTCCGCTGTTTGTTGATCTGTATAAGGAAAATTACGGTCATCGATAAGATAGTCCACCGTCTCAGAGCGGCGGTTGACCGTATTGTATTCGCCGCCATGGAGAAGGTTGTAGGTCTTGGCGATGACCTGCATCACTTCTGTGAGGGTTTCGCAATCGACGACATTGCGCAGAACAAAGTCCGTGCTGCCCGGCAGGAGCTGGCGCGCCGACATGTGAAGGGTCTCATCGCCAATAAGAATCATCAGCCGGTTTTGCAGGCGATAGTAATCCGCGAGTGAGATGGCGTTGACTTCAGGCAATGCAGCCAGCTCCACAGGCAGATCGAGCCCCCGGGACAGTCCCTGAAGATCGATGCCGGCGGTTCGAGCCTGGTCAAGCAGGGGCGCGAGGCGGCTGGCCGGAACGGAAATGGGGTGTTTGCGCGGTTCTATCATGCGAACGCATCATTTCGTCTTTTAGGGGCTTATCCAAGAGCTTTGGCCAAAGATTACCCTCTCGAAGAAAGCTGTAACAGTAGCAAATTCAATGGCTTCGATCCATTCTTATCCGCCGGAACCTTTATGTGTCGCGCCATGTTTACGATTATGTCGCGTTTCGGGAGCCGGGTGGGGATCTATGTCAGCCAAAAGCCGTTTTATTGACGATGTCTGTCCGCAGCTTTTTACGCCGCGGCGGTCCCTGCAGATCATTGCCGCTTGCGGATTGTTTCTGTCGCTGTTGGCGACCGGATTCTTTTTGCATGCGGCGAAGCCTGTGATGCTGCCGCTCACTACGGCCTTTGTCATTTCCATCATCCTGGCGCCTGCAGCGACGCGAATGACCCGTATGGGCCTCTCCCAAACTGGCGCGGCGGGAATGGTCACCTTGATCGCCGTCGTATCGATTGCGTCTCTGCTAGTTTTCTCCGGCCGGCCCGCCATCGCCTGGGCCGAAAACATACCTGAACTGGCGGTGAAAGCGCGTCAGAAGCTGGCCGGTCTGGAAGAGGCTGTAACCACTGTTAAAGAGGTTTCCGACCAGGTTGAAGAGATTGCCAAGATGGGGGAAGACGAAGGGCCTGCGCCTGCTGTCGCCGTTAAGGAGAGCGAGCCTGCGGCGAGCGTCACCAAGGCGGCGCCCGGCGCCGTTATCCAATTTCTCTTTACCTGGGTGCTTGTATTTTTCCTGCTCGCAGAGCGCAATGACTTCAAGCGTAAGCTGGTGGCCGCCAACCGGTCAATGACGGCAAAGCTCCGGGCGGTCCGCATGTTCAGCCATATCGAAAAACAGATTGGCGTTTACATGCTCACGATGATGACCATCAATGCGTGTCTCGGCTTATGCATGGGGCTGGCGGCGTGGGCTTTGGGCCTTCCGTCGCCTCATATTTGGGGTCTTCTCGCCGCCATTTTCAATTTCATCCCTTTCGTTGGCCCCGCGGTCTTGACCGCTCTTCTGGGGCTGGCCGGCATTGTTCATTATGAAGAACCCTGGATGGCCCTGGCGCCGGCTGCGGCCTTCATGGCTCTTAATTTCATCGAATCGAACTTTGCAACGCCGATGATACTGGGCGTGCGCATGCGTGTTACGCCGCTTGCGATTATCGTCTCGGTCTCTTTGCTGACATTTCTTTGGGGGCCGCTTGGCGGCGTTCTCGCCATCCCGTTATTGCTGATCCTGAAAGCTATCTGCGACGCCGTTCCAGTGCTTGGCCCCGTAGGCGTTCTTATCGGTGAGCTGAAACGGATCGAACATCCATTGTCGGCGCCTCACGCGGAGGCTTCCTCGCGCCGGGCGCGCCCGGCTTAATCGGGGCACAATACCGATAGCGCACGCGGAAGTATGCGCACTTTCACCGGACTATCGAATTCCATTGGCTCGCCGTCGATGGCGACCAGCGTCGGGCTTTGTGTTGCGCGAACCACGCATTCAGTCGTCTCAATGCACTCAATCGTTCCTGCCGATTCAATCTCGCCGCGCAGCACTTCGATAATGCGCGCCACGAGATCTACGCCATCCTTGCTGTCGGCGATATAGATGGCGAGTTTTCCTTTATCGATGCGCTTTCGTCTTGGCCTCATGTCAATTGCATTGGTGTAGGGATTATTCGCGATCATCAGAACATTCGAATCGACCGGTACGGTTTTACCGTCAATCATAAGTTCGAACGATTTTGGCTGCGAATGCATAAGTGTTTGGGCGGCGTCCGAAATCGCCCCCAGACGTTCTTCCAGAGTTTGAGCGTCACGAAGCGCTTCCCGGGATTCCGCGATATCCGCATAATCTCCAAAGACGATATTGTTCAGAAAGGCTCTGTCATTGACCATGCCGATATCGATATGACGCGGGCGCCAATCTGTGAGGAGCTTGATGGCCTGTTCAATATCGCCCCCGATCCGCAGATCATGAGCGATTAAATTCATGGTGCCGCCCGGAAGTAGTGCGACTGGGATGCCTGTATGAGCAAGTTCCTTGGCTGCGAAAGCGATAGTCCCGTCACCGCCGGCGACAATGACCATGGTGGTGTCTTCGGCGTTTTTGGCTATCTCAAAGAAGTCACTGCATTCAGGGGGGCCGCCCGTAGTGATCTCGCACTCGAAATTCGCACTTTTGAGCTCATGGAAAATGAGGGAAGATATTTTTTCGGCGCCGACTGCGCGGACGCCGCCAGAATGCGTATTTATGAAAACTCTGACGCACATATAAAGCTGATTTCCTTTATTCCTTAAACAGTTATGATTGACGCTGAGTTCCATTCCCAGAAGGTCGGCGGAAGTTTAGCTGCATAATATATGTTAATAGTGCTCTAGTTTTTAAGATGTGATTTCCTGTTCGGGGGCTTTCTCGCACCGTCCTTCAGATTGCCATGTTTTTTGCCGGCGCGAAGCGCTTTTTCGATCTTGCGCATTTTTTTCAGTCGATTAAGCGCTTCAGGATTGTCGGCAAGCCAGATGTCAATTTCTTGCAAGCGTTCTGGCGAGAGTTCGCCATCCAGATAGCTGCTAAGCTCTTCGAAATCAGGCCTCGATATTTGAGCTCGGGATCGTTTCAAAACAATTATGCCCTTGATAAGAAAAAGTCGGAATTGGAAATTTTTCCTGTTAGGTTCGGACTCCCTTCACCGTAAAGTGTTCGGCAGCCAAACGCCATCGCATGAGAGAAGAAATGGACGCGCTATTCAGACGTTTGAGTTTTTACGCTGATTTGGGAGAGTCCGAATTAGCGTCTTTAAATGCGCTTCCCCATCGTGTGGAGACATATGAATCGGGGGAGGAAATCGTGTCTCGGGGCGAAGATCCAGGCGAGGCCTTTGTGGTCTCGTCCGGTTGGGCTGCGCGCTATATTTCGTTGGAAGATGGGCGCTCGCAAATTCTCAACTTCATGCTGCCGGGCGACGTTTATGATCTCCAAGTTTTCGTCACCAATGGCGCGGATCATTCGGTTATCGCGCTTAATAAAGTCGCAGTCCTCGAAATAAAGCGGCGCGATATCCTCTCCCTATTTACCGAAGGCGGGCGCACCGGCGCTGCTTTTTGGTGGTGTACGTTACAGGAAGAGGCGATTTTGCGGGAACATATCGTCCGAAATGGGCGCCGCTCCGCGCGTGAGCGTGTCGCCCACATTCTGCTTGAGCTCCATCGCCGGGCAGTCATCGCCGGCGAAGGCGCCGGGGAAACATTCCATATGCCGGTCAGCCAGGCGATGCTGGCCGATGCGTTAGGCCTCAGTTTTGTACATATCAACCGCGTTTTGCGCGAGTTTGAGAAAACCGGCGTGATTGAGCGGGCGAAAGCGCATATCACGATTGTAGATCGGAAGCGTCTGGTTGAAATGTGCGATTTTCAGGAAGATTACCTGCATCTCGATGACAACCCGCGGCGACTTGGGTTTAATTTTTAAGCTTCAACTGCGTGCCCCAGAGCGACTATTTTCATGATCATTTTTTAATTCTTTTCCCCAAAAAACATTTGGGCTGATCATTCCGCCTTTCGGGTCGTTCATGATCTCCAAAAACAGGTTTTCTCAGGCGGTGAACCCCACGTTTTAAGAAATCGGAAGCCTCTGTAGAATCCCTTTTATTTCAGGATATTAGCTGCTTTTTGGAGTGGGTTACGCGACTTGCGTAAATGGCGTTGTTTGAGTGTCTTCCATCGCTTACCAAGAATAAGCAAAGTAATCATCATCCCACCTATGCGCATATTACTTTGAGTGGTTATCCTACCTACGCGGTTTCATTTGATTTCAATTACAGGCTCGGCCACCTTGGCGTCATCGAATGACAGGAGGACGACAAGATGCAATCGCAGATTTCAACAGCAGAACTCAATGAGTGCTTGCCCGCGCTTCATCGTTTCGCGCTCCAGCTAACCCGTAACCAGGACCGCGCCAGCGATCTCGTTCAAGACAGCGTTGAACGTGCTCTGCGCAAATCTCACTTGTTTGATGGCGCCAATCTTCGGTCTTGGCTCTTCACAATCTGCCGCCGGGTTTTTCTGAACCAAATCCGTAGCGAAAAAACCCGCGGCATTACAGTTGAAATGGACGATGCGCCCCAATCGCGTCTCGCGAGCGCCCAGACACAGGAGCAGATCATGCACTACAATGATGTCGTTGAAGCTTTTGAACGCCTTCCCCTTAATGACAAGGTTATTCTCTCCCTGGTCGTCATCGAAGGGATGAAATACGAGGAAGCGGCGACGGTGCTTGATGTGCCGGTTGGCACAGTCCGCTCCCGCCTGTCACGGGCGCGCAGCAGGCTCATGACCATGGTTGAGGGAGAAAATATCGAGACGGAGGGAACTCCTTTAGCTGCTGTCGTGTAATGGGTGCATGACGGAAGTAATTACGCTTGTAACCCCGATGGATATTGACGCTCTTGCCGATCATCAATTGGCTGAGCCAAGGCACAACGCAGTGCGCCAGCGTCTTGAAACTGACGCGGGCGCACTTGCGCTTGTCCAGCGTACGGCCATGATCAATGCCGATTTAAGGGCATTAAAAGGGGTGCTTTATCGGGATAAAGAGCTGAAAAAAGCACTTCGCGGGCTCAGATGCCGTCAAGCGGCATAAATGAATCCCCGCGTTAGAGGATAAACTATTCGGGCCGCCAGGCGCCGCCCGCAAGCTTATAAATCGACACTTCGTCGGGCTCGAAAACCCCGTCCGAAAAACAGTAGCGCGAGAGGGAAATTTCATCGTGTTTCGCGTTCAGCATGCCGAAGCTGGCGGTTTCTCCGCGTTCGCGTGTGCTGAGCGCGGTGCCTGCCTGAACCGACAAAATACGTCCGGTCGTCGCGGCGATGGGCGCTATGGCGCTTAAATGCACATGGCCTGTCAGCACAGCCTGCACTCCGCTTTCTGCAAAACATTTCAGCGCGTAATCGCCATTGCCGACAATTTCAGAACCGGCTTTGTTCGGCGCGGTGACCAGAGGATGATGCAGGGCCAGCAATACGCATCGCCCTGCATTGTGCTCGCTCTTCGCCAGGTCAGCCGCCTCCTTAATAAGGCGGCGAGACAGGCGTCCATAGGACCAATTCAGCCTCGCTTGGGCGCGGCGAGCCGAATTGATCCCGATCACGCACACGTCGTCGATTAACACACGTTGCAAGGAGGCCGCGCCGATATGCTTTTCATAGCGCGACCATGGGCTGAAAAATCGGAGAATGAGGTTGTAAACAGGCGCGTCGTGATTGCCCGGCACGGCAAGCACAGGCCCGTCCAACTCCGTCAGAAAGGCCGCCGCTGCGGCGAATTCCTTTCTGCGCCCGCTCTGGGTGAGATCGCCGGTGACGACCGTCAAATCGGGTTCAGCCTCATCCAGCGTGCGGGCGAGGGCGGCGAGAGCGGCTTCATTGGTCCGGCCGAAATGAAGGTCGGAGAGATGTGCGATCTTGACCACAGGTCTAATACACGTGAAATTGCGTTCAGGTTCTACCCAAATCCCTGTTTTTGGGTTGTTTCTTCTGTGCGAAGGAGCCGGAACCCCGGGGCGGTGAAAGTGTTGCCCTAAACCAGACTCAGGACGGATGACCAGTGTTTTTACCAGTTAGTGCGTCTCTTCGGCAATTTGCGCGCGCCGTAACGGCTGACCGTTTGGCTGGCGACGAACTTGCCGGCGCCATAACAGCAGAAAATATTCGCGCAGGAAAGCCGCCGGCCGCCGCCAAGGCTGACTTGTTCCGTGAATTTATTTTGAAGTGGCGGGAAATTCTCGACGCGAATAGCAGGCCCAGGCCTTTTTCCAGCGCCGAGTATGTCAGAAGCCTTGGGCCGCCCCCTTCCGAGGCGCGGCTGGTGCTGCTTTTGAACGACATTTGCGGTCTTTCGCAACGCGACATCGAATATGTGCTGGATCCGCTGTCGAAGCCCTTCGCTGAGTTGCTTAAGGAAGGTCGTGCGGTTATTGCCCGCCAGCGCGAGGAGCGAAAAGCGCTGATCGTGGAAGACGAGCCGCTTATTGCGGCTGATCTGAAAGATGTGTTGGAGAATATGGGCGTGACCGTAGTAGGGCTTGCGCGAACCGCTGATCAGGGTGCGCGGGAAGCTCTCAAAAGCGCTCCGGATATCGTGCTTGCGGATTACAATCTTGATGGGCAAAAGACCGGGGTCGACGCTGTTATCGCGTTTCAGGACAGCCATCAATGTCCCGTCATTTTCATCACCGGCTATCCGGATGACGTTTTAAAAGGAGAGGATGTTGAGCCGGACTTTGTCATCGTTAAGCCGTACAGGCCTGAAGCCGTGCAAGCCGCGGTTGCCCATTGCCTCGATACGGAGCGTTTCTTCGCAATCGATGCTGACAGCGCAAATGGTGACTTATGAGCAATGAAAAGTCTTCTGCGCCGGAAAAGCGAGTTGAGAAACTTCAGATCATGGTCGCTGATTCTGAATTGGCGATGATTGACGACTGGCGTTTTGAAAATCGCGCCGCCAGCCGTTCGGCGGCGATTCGCTCCCTCATCTATCTAGGTTTGGAGCTGACGAAGTCGGATCCGGATGCAGCGGCCAAGCTCCTAGATCAGCTCGACCGGGCCTGATCCCGCACCCAATGAATTTTTTGGCTAACCCGACTACGCGTATTTTCCGAAGCATCATGCAGTCGCGTCGGTCGGGCCGAATCTGGCTAGCCGCCGGCATTGTGTTGACGGCGTTGGCCGTCGTCATCCCGAATTCGGAATTTCCACTGCTGACGCTGGTGTCTTTAATTGGCGCTACGGCGTCCGGTTATCTTGCGCCGTCCAAAAACACAATTGTCTGGCTGGCTGGCGTGGCTCTGGCTGCGGCCGTTATAGTGTGGATGCAGCCGGGAGAACTCACCAATAACGGTCTGCAATGGCTGACGGCGGCGCTTGTCCTGATCCTCGTGACAGCGGGTTCCATTTTTTATATCCGCAAGCTTGAGGAGCGCGCTTTCGAATATAGCTGGCAAGCGGAAATCTCTGCGGAGGCCGCCGACCTCGGCGTCTTCCGCCTGGATTTCAAAACTGACGCGCTTTACGCCAACCCAAAGTTGCGGGAACTTTTGTCCTTGCCGGCGACATCAGTCCTGCATGGTGAGGATGCCTTTGCGCGTATTCATGAGCATGATGTGGATCATGTTCGAGAGAGCGTGGACGCCGCGCGCGAGGGAAGCGGAAAGTTTCGATCTGAATTTCGCATACGCGGTCCGGATGACAAATACCGTTGGGTTGCCGCGAGAGGCAGGGTGATTGTCGATCCGCGTTCAGGCGCGCTTAGCCTCGCAGGGGTCAACTACGATATCACGGACGTAAAAGACCGAGAAAGTCTCGTCAGTAAGCTCATCGACGGAATTGGCGCTCTGTTTTCCATAACAACGCCCGATGGCCGTATCCTTGAATTGAATGAATATGGTGAAGCGCAGACCGGCTTGGCCCGCGAGAAATGGTCGAACGCGAATTTTTGGGAGCTCAGAATGTGGGGGCGGTCTGAAGAGACACGATCCGCCGTACGCGATCTTGTGAAGCGCGCTGCAACGGAAGGCCAGGTCAGCGGCGAGGCGCCGTTCTGGAACCATGATGGAGAAAAGGGCTGGGCGTTGCTCACGGTGACGCCTATCGACTCTGATTTTGGCGAGCCCCTGCATCTATGTTTGTGTGGGGTCGACATATCGAAGCGCAAGGCCGCCGAGGAAAGCAACGATTTGCTCGTTCAGGAATTGAATCATCGGATCAAGAACCTTTTTTCTGTAACGAATGCCTTGATTGGTTTGAGTGCGCGCTATGCGACGACAGTCGACGATTTTGCCGAGGCGACGCGGCGTCGCCTCTTCGCACTTCATGAAGCGCATAATGTGGGAACCGCGGATCTCAAGCACCGTAAAGCCAATTTGAAGGACATACTTGAAACGACGTTGCGTCCCTGGCGCACAACGCCACAGCGAATATTCGTGAATGGGAGTGACCACCTTTTTGACGCTGGCGCGGCGACAGCTTGGGCGCTCATTGTCCATGAACTTGCTTCAAACGCTGTGAAACATGGTGCATTAAAAGATTCCGGCGGAAGGCTGGAAATAGATTGGGAGGACGGCGAAGACGCATTTATATTCAGATGGCGCGAAGAAAGTTCTGATATTGCTCCCAGTGATAATGAACAAGAAAGCGCCGGGTTTGGTCAAACCATAGTGAATAGACTCGTAAGCGGGTTTTTAGCTGGTGAAATCAGTCGAAATGCCGCCCCTGGCGAGATCATGATTACAATCGAGATGCCGAAAGAAACGGAAGAATAAAAAAACGCCCGGACCTTCCGGGCGTTTTTTCAAGCTATAAGTTTAGCTGAGGCCAACCGGCTACATAGGTGATCGTCCTCTAACCGCCCGCGCCACCATAGCGATGACGAAAAGCACCAGGAAAACGAAGAAGAGAATCTGAGCGACGCCAGCGGATGCTGCAGCGACGCCACTGAAACCGAGGAATGCAGCAATCAGTGCAATAACCAAAAATGTAAGAGCCCATCCGAGCATAAGAGCCTCCGTATCGTTGGGACAATTAGGTCTATGTGGGTGAAACACCAAGGCTGAAAGACCGGTTCCGATGAGTTTACATCCATCACATGAGTAAGTGGCGTCACCGGCGCACACGGTGGCCGGGAACGATAGCCGAAAATGCCGTGTTTTTCAGACCCGTATAAAGACGAGGTTTGTATGGCGGTTGATAATTTCAAAATTTATGCAGCGATAAGTTGTGCGTGCATGCTGTCCGTAATAACAGATAGCGCGCGAGCACAATCTCCCTTATCGAATCTTGAAGATACTATCTCCCCTGTACAATATGCCAACTCAACAACCCTATCCGGGCCGCAAAAGCTTACGCCTTTCGGACCTTTCCCCCTTCATTCAAGAGACGATCGTTATACTTTGAAGGTTGCATCCCTGTCGGGCTTGCGTTCTGACATCGCGGAAAGCGCAGACTATGTTCCTTTCCATACTGCGCATATGCGTGAGGCGGCTTGCGTTGAGTCTGGCTATTTAAAATTTTCCCGGCAACGGTCCGAAAACATGACCTGCGCATTCCGCCGGGCGCGCGAAGAGAGGGACCAGATTGATGCGCGCATCGGGACCGATTATGGGAGTGAGAATATGGACGCCGTGAATGCGCGGGGCGCCGAATTTGCCTCTGTCGCCAGGAAATAACGTATTTAAAGGCCTACTTGCCGATGCGTGCGCGAGCGATAAATAATAAATATATTCAATAATTTAACGTGTATTCGGCTGGTTTTTTCAGACGTTCCGGCGGAACCGGAGCCGCGCCAGCGTGTTCTCTGTGAGATTGCAAGATTTGCAATAGGAGCAATTTATGTACGGGGAAAAGACTATGAATACTGCGAAAAAACTCGCTGACTCAGCATCAGACGCCGATCTCCGCGCAGATATCGAATCGTTGCGGAACGATTTGAAAGCGCTGAGAGACGACGTCTTGGCGGTCGGCGCCAAGAAGGCGACGGACGCCTCCGAAACGCTTGATGAACAAATAACCAAAATGCGCACGCGCGCGAATAAGCTTATGGATGCAGCGGATGAAGAAACACGTCACGCCGCCTCATCCATTGAGAAAAACGTTCGCAAGAACCCGGTAGCGTCCCTTGGCGCCGCTGTCGCCGTGGGTTTCCTGTTGGGTCGTTCGGTTCTGCGGAAGTAATATATCATGTTCAGGCTCTTCAGAGTCGTGAAGGAAGAGGGTGAAGACGCCCTTCGCCGCACAGTGTGGATGTTGTGCGCTGCCCTTCTTCTGATCACCGCCATCGGGTTTATTGCAGCGGCGACCGCTTTTGCGCTCAGCACAATGATGCCCATGTGGGCTTCTTTGTTGATTAGCGCTGGCGGCATACTTGCAATCAGTCTTGTATGTCTGGTGTTTGCTGACCGGGATCACCATCATAGTCAGCCGCCGGCGCAGCCTGCGCCCTCTCCAATGACGAGCCTTTTTAGCAGCGGCCTTGTGGATCGGACGACCCAGGCCTTATTGCTGGAAAAGGTGAAAACGCGCCCGGCAAGCGTATTGGCTATCGCGGCGGCGGCTGGCCTTGCGGTTGCCGCGCTGGACGCCTTTGACGACGACTAAAGACGATGAATAGCTGTGGAGTGCGCATAATGGATGAGGAAAAACATCCGCCGTCTCCGGCTGATATCGAAGCTTTCACAGATGGCAATCTTTCTGAAAGCGCGGCCGAAACTGTAGACGCCTATATGAAGCGCGATCTCAATGCGCTGGATCGCATGTTCAGCGTAGCGCGTCTTAATTCTGCTTTGCGAAAGGCCAAGCTATCCGCATACAGAGATGAGCGACTAGCCGGAAGATTGTCCAAGCTCAAAAAGCGTGCATAAGCCACTTGGTTCAATATTTCAGCTCATCCGGCAGCCGGCCATGGCGTCGTAATGAACTAAGAATAAACAGAATCCCGAGGCCTGCATAAGGGTCGCTGGCGTAATCAAACTCCGTCGGCGCATTTTTGGATTGCTCCATCTTTTCCAGAGCCGTGAATGCCGCCTTGTCAAAAGTGAAGGCGCCTTTGAGGCCGCGCCAAATGCGATGCAGGCCTTCCCGCCGCTGCCCCTCTCCAATCAGACGCCATCCGCTTGCAATCATCCGGCGCGTGACGGGAAAGCGAAAGGAGCGCGACAAGATAGATGAGATCATGGACATGGTGGATAAAACCGGCGTGCGCGTGATCTTGCCTATGACAGGTGTGGTGGATTCGCTGATGGCCTCATAGGCGGTCAATTGGTAGAGTAGCCACGGATAGTCGATACCTGACGCCATGGAGTGATAAAGCCCGGCCCAGAACCGCGCATTCACTTCGATGAGTTGCGGCGGGTCGGATTCCTCGCCAGTCCAGCGGAAGTCTATTTCGGCCACACCGGTCCAGTTGGAGTGCTTTAATATCGCCTCAGTGGCTTCCATAAAAGAATTATGATCGACAGTTTCGCGCACGGTGCCGGCGCCGGACTTCTTGGGAAAGGTGTCCAGGTTTTTGTACGCCATCGCCGCGCGCACCTCGCCATGATCGGCGATGGCGGTCATGCAGAAATCTTCGCCTTCAGCGGTTTCCTGCAATATGAATGGTCCTTCATGCTCTTCAGAAACTTTCTGATAGGCTTGTTGGAGTTGTTCCTTGTCATCCACGAATTCAACGCCGCGCCCACCCACCCCAACAGCCGGTTTGAGCACAAGGGGAAATACCAGGTCCGCGCTTGCGGCTTGAATATCCGATTGTCCTTCGATGATGCGGCTTTCAGGCGCGAATTCTTGCAGTTCTGTTAGGGATCGCACGAGCCGGTCTTTGGGATAGACGCAGTTAATCGACTGAATATCCGGCGCCGCCAATTTTATATAATCCGGCAGATCTGCTTTGCGCCGCGCGAGCAGGCGCGCATTATCGAAAAGCGGCATCAGAACATAGGGATTGTCATCCTCAGGGCGAGCGCGTTCGATCTCTTGAACAAGGGCGTCAATATAGGCGTTTTCATCATCCTTCGGATCGGGATGGACAAAATACGCCGAGCAGAATTTTGAGAAGCGTAAAGCCGTCATATCTACGCTGTCGCAGCCTATGACGTGCAGACCGCGCCGGGCCAGGCTCTGGGCCGCGACGAGCGACATCAGGCTGCGTCCGTAAGTGACGATAACCCGTCCATATGTCTGTTTGTCGCCGTTCACCGCCATAAAGCTTCCATATCATGATCCCGGCCCAAAACGCAGGCGTCAGACCGGTTTAACGCGTTCAGACCGCGGAGTGTGGATACTATAAAGAAAATACGCGGCCCGCGCTGTCTATCTCGGGGCGAAGAGCCAGACAGCGCGGACCTGCGACGGGGAGTCTGCGACGGCAAGCCAGGAATGGGGCGGCCCTGACCTGCTCGACAAACCTGAAACACACTCTTTTCGGGCAGGTTCCCGCGAAAAAAGGCAAAAAACGAAAAAAGCCGCCTTGGCGGCGGCTTTTTTGAAATTATGGAATCCCGACTTAGGCAGGGCTTTTGCCTCTCACCGCGCGGAATACCATCGTTGCAATAAACAAGACCAGAAAAACAAAGAACAGTATTTTTGCGATTCCGGCAGACGCCGCAGCAATCCCGCCAAAGCCAAACAGGGCGGCGATCAGTGCGATCACAAGAAATGTCAGGGCCCAACCAAGCATATTTACCTCCTCGGAAAGTGGACATGGTAATAAACAGAGGCGTAAGGGGCTTGGTTCCCTGCGGAACGGTTAAAGGCGGAAAACGGACTTTATGTTGTTCAAAGCAGGAAAAATGCATAGATCCTACAAAGGGAGCTGTTGAGATAGGATATGTGGCTGAGGGCGCTTCTTTTTGCAGCAACAGCGGTGGCTGGCAGCGCTGTGATCGGCCGCTCGGCGGTGGACAAGGCCGTAAAAAGCCGTGTTTCGCAGTCGGTAGAAATCGCGAAAACGGCGGCGATTGAAGAATTGAGCCGCGAGACGACAAGCGTCGTACGCCAGAAAGTCCTCAGCGTCGCCGTTTCGTTGCTTTGGAAGGTCGCCATTATCAGCGCTTTGTTCGCCTTGCATGAAGCGAATGATCTGACGGAGCGCGGTTTTCAACTTATCGTTATTGTCATCACAGCCGGATTTGCCATTCGCGATATCATGCTTATGGCGCCGCATATCTGGCGAGGTTACCTTTATGTGCGCGGGCACCACTGGAAGCCGGCGACAGCCCTTAAAGAGTTCATTGCGCGCATCGTCTTCGACCGGGCTTACGAAAAAGCTCTCGAAGCGACGTCGGAACCCGGCGCGCGTCAAGCCATCGCTTTGTCATCCTATACAAAAGAGGCGTTGTCTGAAGAGATTGCCCTGGCGGTCAGCGATGTCGCGAGAACTGCAAGCATTCGTATTATTCGTCTGCGGGTATTGTTAGGGCTCGCCATCATTGCGGCTGTTTCGGGGACCTATTCCGGCTTCATTTATTTTGCCTTATCCCGGACTTGAAGCTGCGGGATCTTTTTCCACGCGTTCGAGGAACTCTCTGTTAACCGTAGAGTCGGCTGGCCTTACCGAATGGTAATGACAAACGGCCCGAAAGGGCTTTTTTGCGTTCTCCGGTTTGAGGAACCGTTGATGCCGCCATGGTGTTTGGGTGAGGATAGCAGGAGAAAACCATGTTGATCGCGACTGTTTTATTTGGATTTATCGTGAGCGTGTCAGCGCTCGGCGCGTCGTCTTTTTTCTTCTGTGACCGTTCTTAGTTTCTGCGATTTCGGGAGAATTGAAAAATGGATATTTTACGCATTTTGCTGTCGATTTTGCTGCCTCCCCTGGGCGTTGCGCTTCAGGTTGGCATTTCGACTCAATTCTGGATTAATGTCGTGCTGACCCTGTTCGGATATATCCCCGGCATCATCCATGCTTTGTGGGTTATTCTCAGCCGCAATGGTGAGCCTGCTACGCGCGATGTTTAAAGAGGCGTCTGCGCAGGTATTAGATTCTTTAATAGCGTCAGCCTAAGCGGACTCCGCGTATTGCGGAGTTTTCTTACTTGGGACAATTCCTTCTCATGGCCCTTTTTATGTTTCGAAAAGGCGCCGAACGTCCTCAGGCACAGTCGCCGATTTGATGCCGCCTGGCGTGCTGGGATCGAAGACCGTCCAGACACGCTTTTCAGCGCCTTCTACACACAGCGTTCCGTCTTTTATGATGCGGTGTCCAATCGTGAAGCTCGATTTTCCGAAGACGGGCGCATCGCTTTCGACGATGACATTGTCGCCATAAGCTGCAGGGAAGATGAAACGCGCCTGCAAATCCACCAGCGGATAACCGGCGATATTCATTTCGGCGCGCATTTGGCGTTTTTTCGGCAGACCTGCGAATTCGAACATCTGCACGGTGTTTTCGCTCATCATGTCGATGAAGCGCGGTGCGAAGACGATCCCTGCCGGATCGCACCAGCCCCATTCGATCCGCAAAGTACGGGAGAAGAACGCCGTCATTTTGCGGCGATTTTCGGCGGTGGCGGCAGGACGCCCCCGGCTTCCATGGCGCGCCCGTAAGGCTTCATGCCGAGCCAGAAGATGACGACCGCCGGCGGGCCCATCAAAATCGCCGATAGGAAAATCGAATAGCGTATATTCGCTTCGGAGAAGATGAGATCCGTAAAGGACGCGATGACGAGGGGGCCCAGCCCCATGCCGACGACATTCATGATGAAGAGAAAGAGGAAGGTCACCTGACCGCGCAAATGATTGGGCGTCACGCTTTGCAGGGCTGCGTTCTCCACCGGCGCCGCCATGCCGCCGAAAAGAGCCGCCAGAAAACCGATGCCGGCTGCAAACCATGGGCTTGGCATGATCGGCTGCAGAATGGCGAGCGGCACGGCGACGAGCGTGCTGACCACCGTGACGCGAATATTGGCGTCATAAATGCCCTTCTTCCACCATCTCTCCGCAAGCCAGCTTCCGGTGAACAGGCCGACCGGCATGGCGATCAGAAGGCTGAAACCGCCGACATAAGCGTATTGTTCAGCAGACCAGCCGAAGGTGCGGCTATAAAAGGGCGCGCCCCACATTTGCAGGCCGAACATTTGCACGGTGCGCAGAGCAAGGCCGGCGAAGAGCGGGATGTAGACCGCTTTATGATAGAAAATGAACTGGAAGACTTCCGTGATGGGACTGGATTTTGTCTGCACGATGCCGCGTCTTTTCGGCTCCTTGACGGTCAGCATTAGTGCGGAAACGAGAAGTCCGGGCAGGCCGACGAGAATCAGCACCACCTGCCAGCCGCGAAAGTGAATGCCGAAGGGCAGATCATAACCGCTGCTGGTGCCGACAAATCCGATGACGACGCCGCCAATGATCAGCGACAATCCCGTGCCGGCGACGAAGCCCAGATTCATCACGGCGATCGCCCGCGGCAATTTGTATGGCGGAAAATAGTCAGACAGCAGAGAATAAGCGGAAGGCCCGCTCGTCGTTTCGCCGACGCCGACGCCGACGCGTGCGAGGAAGAGATGCCAGAAGGTGGAGGCGAAACCGCACATGGCGGTCATCACGCTCCAGATTGCGATGCCAATGGACATGATGTGTTTGCGGCTGTGGCGGTCGACAAGGCGCGCCACTGGCAGGCCGAGAATGGCGTAGAAAAACGTGAAGGCGAAGCCCATGATGAGGCTCATCTGCACGTCAGAAAGATTGAGATCCGCCTTGATGGGCTCGACCAGCAGGTTGAGGATGCCTCGGTCGAGAAAATTGATCATCACCGCAAGAGCGAGAATCGACACGCAGTACCAGGCCTGCATTGGGGGCGGATAAGCAGCTTCATCGATTATAGGCGCGTCGGATGGTGCGGTTGAAGATTTTTCCGGCGTGTCAGCGCCGCCTGCTGGAATATCCATTATATGTTCCTTCCCGAACCTGGCTGGTCTGTGAAGCGCCTTTTCCTGACGTCTTTTTGTAGCGCCGGCGGATGCAGCTTCCGCCAAAGCCCCGCGCCCCCGCTTGGCTTCAGCATCGAGAAAGCCGCTCATCCGCCGACGCGAAAGTATAGTTGAACCCGGATGCTTTGCCAGTTCCGCGCATGGCAAACCGGCTTTGTTTTCGTCAAATTCCGCATAGGAATAGCTCCCAGCGAGAAGCCGGGAGAAAGAGCGACGCGCAGGCCGATTTCGTCGCCTCACTGCAACTCCCTATCAAAACCGCTTCGCATGAGGTCGCGCCGCCGGTTCCTTGATCGTTAGATTTGGCGGTAAAATACGATTCAAGGTGAGGAGGCTAATATGAAAATTGCTGTTGTTGGCGCGACCGGGAATGTCGGCCAGCGCCTGTGCGCCGAAGCGCTGTCACGCGGCCATGAGGTGACAGCCATCGCACGGAAGGAAAGCGATGTTCTGGGCTCGGTAAAGTTTGTGAAAGCAGATGTGCTGGATGATGATGCTGAAAAAGCGCTTAGCGGCCACGACGCCGTCATCTATTCTTTGCGGTTCAACGGATTTGATTTTGACAAGGCTATCGCGGCCTTTCGCGCTTCGGATGCGCCGCGTCTGTTGATCGTCGGCGGGGCCGCGTCTCTCAATGCCGAGCCCGGCGGCCCCGCGCTTATCGATACGCCGGGCTTTCCTGAAGAGGTCAAAACCGAAGCTGAGCCGGCGCGTCAGGTGCTGAACAGGCTAAAAGCAGAGGGTGCGTCCGATTGGACGTTTCTGTCGCCCTCGATCATGATCGGGCCCGGAGAAAGAACGGGGAAATTCCGCCTGGGCAAGGATGAGGTTCTGAAAGATGCGGAAGGAAACAGCCGCATCAGCTATGAAGACTTCGCCGTTGCGATGATCGATGAAGTGGAAACGCCGAGACATCGGGGAGAGCGTTTTACCGTGGGATATTAATAAAAACGCCGGCTTCAAAGGCCGGCGTTTGTTATATAACCTAGCGGTAAAGCTCTTTATTGATGGGCAGATTGTTCTCCCGGCAATAGGTCTCGTAGTGGTTGATGAACCACCACACATCGAGCGTTTCGATGAAGTTGCCGTTCTCGTCGTAAAATTCGTTGGCGCCCTGCATCCAGCCGAAGAGTTTCACGCCGTCTGGATGTTCGGTAACAAGAGTATGAGCCTGCCCCGGCGCTTCTGAAATGAAGTCGCCCGGTTTCGCCACCCAGTCATATTCGAGATAACGCACGCTGCCCTCAAGGCACATCATGATGACCTGGCCGCGATGCTTGTGCGTGCCGATGACGCCAGGCGACTTGATCCACAGGACATTGCCATACCAGTTCTGGCGGACGTCAAAAGCGAGGTGGCGAATCGCGGCATTGTCGCCGAAGGGCACCCACGGGCTGTCGACTTCTTCGTGTCCCACAAAGCCGCCGGAGACGAGGTGCCGGTCCAAAACCTTTTTGTGATTTTCCGGCACATCGATGATTTTGTAATTGGAATTCGACTTGGTGACTGCGCCAATCGTGCTCATGATCGCTCTCCTTTTCGGCGCTTAAATGTAAAGCTGCTTGTTGACCGGAATGCCTTTTTCCTCGCAATAGCTTTCATAGTGATCGAGGAACCACCAGACATCGACCGTATCGATCAGTTTGCCTTCTTCGTCATAAAACTCGTTGGCGCCCTGCATCCAGCCGAAGAGTTTCACGCCGTTCGGGTCGTCGGTGACGAGGGTGTGGGCCTCGCCGGGCATTTCATGAATGAAGGCTCCCGGATAGGCGACCCAGTCATATTCCAGATAACGGAACGAGCCTTCGAGGCAGAGCATCAGCACCTGGCCGCGATGTTTGTGCGTTGAGACGACGCCCGGCGATTTCACCCAGAGAATATTACCCACCCAGTTGTTCCTGACGTCGAAGGCGAGATATCGGATGGCCGCATTCTCGCCGAATGGCACCCACGGGCTTTCAACATCGTTGGCGCCGACATAGGTGCCTTCTATGCCGCATCTTTCAATGACTTCCTTGAGCGGCTCGGGGACGTTGACGATCTTGAATTCGCCGGCTTCCGCCGCTGTTTTTGAAGTGTCGGCTACGCTGCTCATCTCACGTCTCCTCTCATATTCATGTTCTATTTCTTGTCGCCGCCGGGCACGCCATGGGCGATGCGTTTTTCATATTCAGGGTCATCCTCGGGTTTGGCAAGCGCAGCCATGACGCGGGCGTGAATATCCTCCAGTGTCTGCCGGAATTCCGGATAGGGGAGAATGTAAAGATCGTTCTTTTCAACGCCTTTCAATACATATTCCGCAAGCCGAGCCGGCTTCATGCCGATCTCGATGACTTTTTTCAAATGCGCCATCACATTCGGGTCAGCGCCGTAATAGCCGGTCTTTTGCAGGTGGGCGGGTCTCGTCAACACCGCTTCGTGGATATTGGTGTCGACGGCTCCGGGGCACAGCATGGAGACGCGGACTTTCGTGTCTTTCAGATCCATGGAAAGACATTCCGAATATCCCCGGATCGCCATTTTCGACGTGCAATAAATCCCCGTGCCAGGCAGGGCGACGAAAGCCGACATCGACGCCGTGTTGGTGATGTGACAATCGTCCCCGCGTTCGAGCATGCGCGGCAGAAATGTCTGCACGCCATTTATGACGCCCATCACGTTGACATCGAGCTGCCATTTCCAGTCATCGAGCGTCGCCTGCTGCAGGGGGCCGAAGATGGAAACCCCTGCTGTATTGAAAAGAAGCTGCACCGGACCGAGCTTTGCTTCGACGTCGTCTGCTGCGCGAGCATAAGCTTCCGGATCGGTTATATCGAGATGAACGGGCGTTGCTTCCACGCCCTTTTCGGCGAGTGCGGCGACAGCGCTTGTCAGATGGTCCTTGCGTATATCGGCGATGGCGATTTTCGCGCCAGCCTTGCCGAAAACTTCCGCCTGACCGAGGCCGACACCCGATCCGCCTCCGGTGATAAAAGCGACTTTGCCTTTTACGTCTGTCACAATTGTCTCCTTATTACTCGGCGAGGCCGATCATTTTGCGCGCTTCCCCGGGGCTTGCCACATCGCGTCCAAGTCTTTCCACAAGCTCAACGCCCCATTGTACAAGATCGGCGTTGGAATCAGCCTTGCGGCCGCGGCGGAGGTAAATCGTGTCCTCGAAACCGACGCGCATATTGCCGCCAAGCAGAACCGCCTGCGCCGCCATGGGGAAAGAATGCCGGCTGACGCCAAAGCCGGTCCACACTGCGCCGCGCGGAATCTGGTTCTTCGAATACATCATCGCTTCCGTGGTCGCAGGCAGGCCGTATTTGGTGCCGAGCACGAAAGAGAAGGGGGAGTTTTTCGGGATCGCGCCTTTTTCCATGAGATCGTCGGCGAAGACGAAATCGCCTGCTTCGAAGCATTCGATTTCCGGCAAGACCCCGGCGTCCTGGATCATGTGGCCCATGCGCGTGATCATGGGATCGAGATTGATTGCGACGCCGCCCCATAATTGCATGGTGCAGATATCGAGCGTACACATTTCCGGCTTCAGATCGAGCACATGTTCGAGCCGTTTTTCCGCCGTGAACATCAGCGTTCCCTTTTCCGGCGGCGCGGGAAGAGACGGGTCTTCGTCGCTTTGCATCCAGGTGCAGCCCGGTCCAGTGGTGATGTTGAAGATCACCTCATTGTTTTTCTCGCGGATCAGCGAGGCGACTTCGCGATAATGTTCAAGCTCGGTTGAGATGCCGCCGGTGTCCGGATTGCGCACATGGATATGCAGGATTGAGGCGCCGGCCGCCGCGGCGGCGAGGCCCGCCTCAGCAATTTCCTGCGGCGTGACAGGGAAATTCGGATGATCCGGCAGGGGGGAGGAGCCGGTCAGGGCGCAGGTGATGATGACTTTTCCGCTCATGGGTTTTCCCTTCACATCGGCGATGATTTCGCCCTTGGTCGCAATATGAATCTCAATTCAGTCTGTTCGAGGGCTACTATTATCGGTAATACGATAAGCCATGCAGCAGAATCGGACTGAACTCGCGCGCTTTTTGCGAAACGCCCGGAACCGGCTCAATCCGGCTGATTTCGGTATCGCGACGACGGGCCGGCGTCGGACGCCGGGCTTGAGGCGCGAGGAAGTGGCGACGCTCGCTGGCATCAGCCTCACCTGGTACACATGGTTCGAACAGGGACGTGATATACGGCCTTCAGCCGAAGTGCTCGACAATCTGAGCGTCGTTTTGCGGCTGGATGAGAAGGAGCGGGCGTTTCTCTTCCATCTCGCGCAGGGGCGACCGCCGCCGCTGGTCCCTTACGTGCATGAAAAGCTCAATCCCGGCGTGCGGCTTGCGCTCGACACCGTGGGCGTGCCGGCGATTGTCATCAATGAAAACTGGTCCGTGATCGGATGGAATGAACTCTACGCCCATATCTTTCGCGATTACGGCGCCTTGCCGCAGGAAGAGCGCAACATGTTGCGCGTGCTCCTCTTGTCGAAGCGCTATCAGAAAGATCCAGACGAATTCGATAAAATGGTGAAGCGTCTGACGGCGAAACTACGCTGGGATTACAGTCGGTCAAAAGATCAGGCCTTTTTCGATAAGCTGATTTCCGAGATGCGCGCTCAATGTCACGTATTCGATCAATACTGGCAAGGTACGGAGATCACCGACAGCTTTGAAGCATCACACGCTATTGATTTTGAAAGCGTCGGCCGCATCGATTTCCACCACACCTCTTATGCGGTGGAAGGCGTTCTTGGCCAGCGTATGGTTTTGTATACGCCGGAAAACGAACTCAGCAAGACGCGCCTTGAAAGTATAAAAGACGCAATGAAAAAAGAACATGTCGATGCGTGAAGCCGCCATACTGGCCAGGCAGGTTGCAGTCGTTGCGACGGACTGATCTAAAGGTGAGAAACTCATGCAAAACATAATGTTAGCAAAGGTAATAGGTTTCCCTTTTCATTGCTAATCGAAGCGCGTGACGGAAAGTTTTTCCCGCTTTAATCACGTATAGGATGAGAAAACTGACAATAGTCAAAACTCAAGGGAGCTGTGATCGATGACGTCGAAAAATCTTGAAGAAGCCATGAAGGCGGCGGGCGGGCCGGTGAGCATGCTCCGCGATTCGCAAGCCGGTCCGAATGTCTATCCTGGCGTGCCGCCGGAATATACAAACTGGCGCGACGAACAGCGTGCATGGCAGGAGAGTTGCGTTCTTTTTAATCAATCCTATCACATGGCCGATCTTGCCGTTGAAGGACCGGACGCGTTCAAATTTCTGAATTATCTCGGGATCAACAGCTTCAAGAATTTCGCCGTCAACAAGGCGAAGCAATTCGTGCCGGTGACGCCTGAAGGCTATGTGATCGGCGACGTCATCCTTTTTTACCTTGCTGAAAACAAGTTCAATCTCGTGGGCCGCATACCCACGCTCAACTGGATCATTTTCCATGCCGAAACCGGCAAATGGGATGTGAAGGTGGAACTCGATGAGCGGACTGCGGTGCGCAAGGACAAGTCGCGCCGGAAGGCCTATCGCTATCAGATCCAGGGCCCCAATGCGATGAAGCTCATGGAGAAGGCGCTCGGCGAAACGCCGCCGGATCTTAAATTTTTCAATATGACGACGCTGAAGATCGCAGGCAAAGCAGTCGGCGCGTTGCGTCACGGCATGGCGGGCCAGCCGGGCTTTGAGCTTTACGGTCCTTGGGAGGACGGCGAGGCGGTTCACGAAGCGCTTGTGAAAGCCGGCGAAGAGTTCGGCCTGAAGCTTGTGGGCGGGCGCGCCTATTCTTCGAATACGCTGGAATCCGGCTGGATTCCGTCTCCGCTTCCGGCCGTTTATTCCGGCGATAGCCTTAAAGACTATCGTGAATGGTTGCCGGGAACGAGTTATGAAGCCAACGCCTCCATTGGCGGAAGCTTCTATTCGGACAAGATCGAAGATTACTATTTCACGCCCTGGGATCTTTCCTATGGCGGCTTCGTGAAGTTCGATCACGACTTCATCGGCGCCGAGGCGTTGAAGGAAAAGCAGGAAGACAAGCACCGGGTAAAAGTCACGCTCGCGCTTGATGACGAAGACGTCCTGCGTTGCATCGGGTCGCAATTTGGCAAAGAAGACCGCGCGAAATTCATGGAGTTCCCGTCAGCGGTTTACTCGATGCACCCGTTCGACCGCGTTATGGTCGGCGATGACCTCGCGGGCGTCTCCACCTGGGTTGGCTATTCGTCAAACGAGCGCAAGATGCTCACCCTCGCCGTGCTTGATGCGGAACACGCCAAGCCTGGCCAGAAAGTGACCTTCATCTGGGGCGAGGAGAATGGCGGTTCCAAAAAGCCGACTGTCGAACCGCATTCGCAATATGCGATTAGCGCGATTGTCAGTCCCGTGCCTTATGCGGAAGTGGCGCGCACCTCCTACGCCGGCAATGACGGGTGGCGCGGCAAGCTCTAGCGCCGTAACTCGATAAACGTGAGAACGCCGGCGGAAACGCCGGCGTTTTTTTTCCGCCGTTACCTTAAACCATCGTTCCGTTAGCGGCGACTGTTGCAACGTCAATGACAATATCTGCGCGTAGGGGCAGCGTTTCAAGGCAATGACGCGTCAGCCGTTCATAGTGCTGAATAAAGCGCGCAACGCCTTCGTCGCTTAGAAGGCCAGGCGCATCAGGCTTGGCGGTGCGGAGCTTCTGCTCCTGTCGCAAGCGATTGTGAAAAACTGCGTCCATGCTATCCACGCGCAGCATGATCACCCGATCGACGCGCGCGAAGAGATCTCTGTAATCGGTCTTCAGCCGTTCGTTCACATATCGCCGCCACTTGCCGGTCTTGTCCTCGTCACGCTCCAGCGTATTTAAAGGTTCGGCAAGCGTTTTCTCGTTTTGCGGCGAGGCGCCGACGCACCAGCCTTCAAACAGGATGACGTCAATGGGCGCTTTAATGAGTCTTTGGTCAGGACTGCGATCATCGTTGGCCTTGTCAAAGACCGGAACGAAAGCAGTCTCACCGGCGCAAAGCTTGTTGAGAGCGGCGCAGATGCGTGCGACGTCATGGGTGCCGGGGACGCCGCGAATGCCCAACAGTGGATGGATTTTCTCAGACATCGCCAGGCGTTCTGCCTTGGAAAGATAAAAATCATCGAGCGACAACACAGCGCCCGAGAGTCCGAGTTCGGGCAGCAATAATTCGGAAAGGAATGCGCATAGCGTGGTCTTCCCGCTGCCTTGCGCGCCATTGACGCCGATGACAACCGGTCCGGCTTTTTCTCTACTCCAATCGGCGATCTGACGGGCGAGTGGGCGCCAGTGCCGATCGACAGTTTTCCTATAGGAAGCGGGAAGGCGCTCTCTTTCGATCAGTTCATCGATCTTTTCAGCGGACATTTTCACACAATGCGGTCGGGAAGGGGCGCGCCTGCGGCAAAGGCGTCCACATTTGCCGCTGCGCGTCGTCCCATGGCTTCGCGGGTTTCTTCCGTCGCGCTGCCGAGATGGGGCAGGAGCACCACGTTCTCAAGTTCAGTCAGCACTTCGGGAATTTTCGGTTCCTCAGGATAAACATCAAGTCCCGCCACACGAATGGCGCCGGACTTCAATGCCGCCGCCAGCGCATCATGATCGACAACGCCGCCCCGCGCCGTATTGATGAGAATTGAATCAGGTTTCATCGCAGCGATTTCCGGGGCGCCGATCATATTTTGCGTGTCGGCGCCGCCGGGCACATGCAGCGATATGACGTCGCTTGCAGACAAGAGTTCTTCCAGGCTGCCGATACGCTTGGCGCTGAGATTGCGTTCAATGTTCTCTGGCGCAGCGCTGCGGGAATAATAAAGAATATTCATGCCGAAACCATCATGGGCGCGCTTCGCCGTTGCTTGTGCAATGCGCCCGAACCCGATGAGGCCCAGGGTCTTGCCGGAAAGCTGACGGCCCATCAGATGTGTCGGCCGCCAGCCTGTCCATTTTCCGGCGCGCAATTCGCGTTCGCCTTCGCCGGCGCGCCGTGCGGCCATCAGCATCAGCGTCATGGCGAGATCGGCGGTCGCGTCTGTCAGCACGCCTGGCGTGTTCGTCACCATCACGCCGGCCTTTTCACAGGCCTTTATGTCGATATGATCGAAACCGACGCCGAAATTGGCGAGGAGGCGCGCGCGGCGCGGCGCGGCGCCGATGACGGCGGCGTCGATCTTGTCCGAGACCGTAGGGCAGATGACGTCATACTCATCGAAGGCTCGCGACAACGTCTCTTGCGCAAGGGGAATATCTTCGGTGTTGAACGCAGCGTCATAACGCTCTGCAAGATAGTGCTCGGCGGCGGCCGGCCATCGTCTCGTCACAAGAATCCGCAAGCCATTCTCATTCATGATTCCGCCTTGGCCGACGCAATGTCCGCCCGTACGGTGCGCGAAGCTAGGTAATAGTGTGCGCCTGACCAGATATTGAAGAGCGCGACCGCCACCAGCGCATATCGCAGCGCATTGTCACTGAATGCCGGCACGAGCGCGTCAGAAATCATGCCGGCGATCAGCGGCCCAATGCCAAGGCCGATCATGGTCTGGATAAAGAGCAACAGCGACGCGGCAAGAGCGCGGTTGCTCGCGGGCACAAGCGCCTGCGCCATGGCGAAAGAGGGGCCAAAGAAAACGGACGCGAAGAAAGCGTTGACCGCAAAGCCCGCCATCACGAGATTCACATTTGGATGCAGATAACAAATTAGCTGAAATGGCACGCTCAGCAGCACCGATACGCCCGGCACCAGCATGTAAAACCGCTCATCATTATATTTCTGCGAAAGGCGGTCGGACAGAAATCCCCCGAAGAAGGTTCCGAACGCGCCCACAAGCGCGAATGAAGCGAAAAAAGTGCCGACCTGGCTTGTGGTCATGTTATGCGTTTCGACAAGGAAGACGGCGTTGAAATTGCCCGCCCCATACCAGACAAGCGCATGCATCGCGGCGGCAAGACACATGTGAAGAAAAGCGGGACGCTTCGCCACCAGACTGAGCGCTGATAACGGGTTGTATATTTTCCCAGCGTTCTGCTTTTCTCTTTTTGGCTCCTTTACCGTCAGGGCGACGAGCAGCGCAACGGCGACGCCGGGGAGCCCGGCAACGATAAAAGTCGTGCGCCAGCCCCACCAGTCATTACCGTGTCCGCCGAGGTAGAGGCCAAGCATGCCGCCAAGCGGTACGCCGAGCGCGTAAAGCGACAGCGCTGTGCCACGTTTCTTCAGCGAAAAATAATCGGAGATAAGGGAATGCGACGGCGGCGATCCGCCGGCTTCACCAATCGCTGTGCCGATGCGGGCCGCCAGCAGCATGGGAAAATTCCGCGCAAGCCCGCAGAGCGCCGTCATGATGCTCCAGAAAGCGATGGAGCCGCTTAAAATCCATTTGCGGCTGGTGCGGTCGGCGAGGCTGGCAATGGGAATGCCGCAGGTTGCGTAGAATAAAGCGAAGGCGATGCCGCCTAGAAAGCCCAGCTCCGTGTAATTCAGGGAAAATTCTTCCTGAATGGCGGGAAGAAGAATGTTGAGTATCGACCTGTCGAGTGCGTTGACCACATAGCCAAGAAAGAGGACAAACAAAACATAGTTTCTGTAAGCCGGCTTATGGGGTTCGACGGCAGTTTCATCCGTCATGATTTCCTCCAGGAGTAAGGGTGATTTCCTTACATGTTGTATTTCTCAGGGCGCTGGTTCGGCTAACATGACGGTAACGCGAAAGCGGCAAATCCTTTCGCAAAGCCAGTTTGAATGCAAGAGATTTCGCCCATGGCGCGACAGGAGCCCTTGAGATGACAAACACAAACCAGAAAAGCTGGCGCGATTTCGATCGGAGCGAAGGATACCGTCATATCGAAGTTCTGCCGCAGAACGGCGCCGTCGCCGCAGAAATCCGCGGCGCCGATCTGACTAAACCCCTGCCGGATGAAGTCTGGAGCGAAATCGAAAGGGCATTTGCGGAAAACCTCGTCATCTATTTTCGCGATCAGAAGGGATTCTCCCGAGAGGATCACATCGCCTTCGCGCAACGTTTCGGGCCGTTGCAGAAAATTCCGCATATTTTCAGCGTCGACGGCTATCCGGACGTGCAGATTGTGGAGCGCAAGCCTGACGACAGCAGGCTTGTGGTCGGGGAAGGCTTTCACAATGATTCCACCTTCATGGATACGCCCCCCACAAGCGTCACCATGCATGCGATCAATGTCCCTGATTATGGCGGCGACACCGCCTTCGCCAATCTCTATCTCGCTTATGAGACACTTTCGCCGCCGATGCAGGTTTTCGCCGAGACCCTGATTGGCGTGAACAACGCCAGTGTTCTATTCGGCGCCGGCGCCGATCAAAAGCGCGTCATGATGAAAGAGATGAAAACGGAAGAAGGTGACCGTGAGGTCGAACATCCTATTGTTTGCGTTCATCCGCGCACGGGGCTTAAGCATCTGTTTCTCAACCCGGTTTATACGCGGCGCCTGAAAGGGTTTTCGGAAAAGGAAAGCCGCCTGATCCTTGAGTTCTTCAACAGTCACATTGCGTCCATGGCGTTCACCGGCCGGGTGCGGTGGAGCAAGGGAACCGTGCTTGTGTGGGATAATTGGGCGGCCCATCACAGCGCCATTGCCGACTATCCCGGAAAATACCGTTATCTTGAGCGCGTCACGACGGGCGGTGTAAAACTCACGGGCGTGCATTGACGGAGAATGATGAGATGAATGTGAAGGTAGAAAAACCCCACCCGCTTTGCGGGGCGATCGTTACCGGAATCGATCTTTCTCAAGTTCCAAATGAAGAGACGGTGAATACCGTGGAAGATCTGATGGCCGAGCACGCCGTCCTCTGCATTCGCGGATCGAGGGCAACCGATGAGCAGCATATTGCATTCAGCCGCGCTTTCGGCCCGCTTGAACTTCCGCCTGATATGAAAATCAAGAGCGGGTTCAAGCCGCGCATTGGTTACGGACTTTACGATGCTTCCAATCTCGATATTGAGGGCAATATCGTGATCAAGGATTCGCCGCGCCATAAATATTCAAAAGGCAATGAGCTTTTTCATGCGGACAGCACGTTTAACTCGCTCCCCACAAAATGGTCTCTTCTGCTTGCGCATGTGGTGCCGCCCGAGGGCGGAGACACGCAATTTATCGACACGCGGGAGGTCTATGACGCGCTGCCGGAAGAAATGAAACAGAAAATCGACGGCCTCGTCGCCGAGCATAATATCTGGCATTCGCGCGCCCGCGGCGGATTTACGACCGTCACCGATGAAATGAAAAAAGCCATGCCGCCGGCGCGGCACCCCGTGGTGCGCGAATCGGCGAACGGCCGCAAGGCGATCTATCTGGGCGCCCATGCCGCCAATATCGTCGGCATGGACCCCGAGGAAGGGCTGGCGCTGATAGACGAAATCAATGCTTTCGCAACCCAGCCGCATTTCATCTATGCCCATAAATGGCAGGACGGCGATCTTGTCATCTGGGACAATCGCTGCACGCTGCACCGGGCGACTGCTTTTGAGGACCAGAAATACAAGCGCGACATGCGCCGCACCACGATCAACGAGTACGGGCCGGAAATCGCGTCGACGTCGCTCTCGTCCTGAAGCGTCGTTGCACGGTTTTTCTCAAAAAGCTGATTCAAATTTGCATCAACTGTTTCGGTTCTCCAGCTTTGATTATTACTTATCGGCAAGGCGGCGCTGTGAACGGGGCCGGCGGACAATTGCAATTGTGCATTTAAATCGATTTTAAGTGCGCGACGAATATACCGGAAATTGTTGCGGCATCTGAATAAAATGCCGTTCAAAATTTTACGGGGCGCGCGCATGAGTCATTGGAAAACAAGCTGGTCGATTGCAGGTGCGATGACGGCTTCGCTGACGCCCGCTGCAGCGCAGGCGCCGATCAACGACCCTCAAGGCTCCGGGCCGATCGTCGCTGCGCTCGACTGGCTGCAGGGAAGCCTCCTCGGCAATGTGGCGACAACGGCGGCGGTCATCGCGGTTGCGGCGGTGGGCTTTATGATGCTGACAGGCCGTCTCAACTGGCGTTATGGCATCACCGTCGTCATCGGCTGTTTCATTCTGTTTGGCGCGACCTCCATTGTCGCGGGCATCCGTGCTGCGGCGGGGGGGTGAGCCATGGAAACGCTTCATACGGCGCCGGTGTTCCGCGCGCTGACCCAGCCGCAGATGTTCGCGGGCGTCACCTATAGTTTTTTTGTCATCAACCTTGTGGCGACAACCGAAATTTTCCTCATCACTCGGTCTGAATGGTCGCTGCTGGCGGCGCTTGTGATCCACGCCGCCGGATATCTCGCCTGTCTTTACGATCCGCGCATTTTCGATCTGTGGATCACCAAGGTGAGCCGCTGCCCGCGCGTGTGCAACTACGCCTTCTGGCGCTGCAATAGCTACGCACCCTGAGCGCGCGGATGGGAAGGCGCATGAAACATAATCCCGCGGCGCGGCTTGCGCGCCGGGAGCAGAAAGCGGGCTCGCGTCTGCCTTATCGGCGCCACGCGGACGCCGCGACGCTGCTCTTGCGCGATGGCGCGCTGATGCAGACCCTCCATGTAACCGGGCTTGCATTCGAAACCGCCGACACCGAAGAGCTGAACCACCGTCAGGCTGTGCGCGACGTGATGCTGCGGGCTGTGGGCAGTCCTCAATTCACGCTGCATCATCATATTGTCCGCCGCCGCGTGTCGCCATCGTTAGAGGGGCGTTTTGCAGATCCGGTCAGCGACGGCATCGATCGGTTGTGGCAGGGACGTTTGTCTGAGCGCCGGCTTTTCGTGAATGAACTCTTTCTGACGCTTGTCTATCGCCCCGCTTCAGGAAAGCGCGGCCTTCTTCATCGCCTTTCAGCGCGCAAGGCGAATGCGGATGCGCAGCTTGCGCAAACTATCAAGGCACTCAACAGCGCCCGGGAAAGCCTCATGGCGTCGCTCGGCGCCTATGGGCCGCGCCTGCTGCAATGTTACGAAGACGAGGGGCGTCTTTATTCCGAGCCGCTCGCCTTTTTGTCGCTCCTTTACAACGGCGAATTGCAGCCGGTGCTCGCGCCGGATGAGGATTGCGGCGACTACATTCCTTACAAACGCACGTCCTTTGGCGCCGATGCGCTGGAACAACGCGGCGCGGGGCGCGACGCCTCCTCGCTTGCCGCCATTCTTTCTGTCAAGGATTACCCTTCCGTGACGACGCCCGGCGTCATCGACAATCTCCTGCGCCTGCCTTTTGAACTTGTCGTTTCCGAAAGCTTTCACTTCGCCGACCGTCAGGCGGCGCAGGAGAGGATCGATCTCGCGCTTCGCCGCCTGCGCGCCGCCGATGACGACACAGTGACACTGAAACGTGGGCTGAAAGCGGCGAAAGACGACGCGGCGTCCGGCGCTGGCGGGTTTGGCGAACATCACCTGACCGTCATGGCGCGCGCCGGGACGGTCGAGGCGCTCGATAACGTCGCGGCGCAAAGCCAGGCTGCGCTTGCCGATATCGGCGCCATCGCCGTGCGTGAGGATCTGAACCTCGAGCCCGCCTTCTGGGCGCAGTTCCCAGGCAATGAAGAGTACATTGCGCGAAAGGCCATGATTTCGACGGCGAATTTTGCGGGACTGTGTTCCATGCACGGCTTTCCCATCGGCGCCGCGGATGACAATTATTGGAGCGCGCCGGTCACGATTTTCGAAACGACGGCGGCGACGCCCTATTATTTCGATTTCCATGAAGGCGATCTCGGCAATTTCCTGATGATCGGGCCTTCGGGCTCGGGCAAGACCGTCTTGCTGAACTTTTTGATGGCGCAAACGCGCAAGCTCGATGCGCGCATGATCTTCTTTGACAAGGATCGCGGCGCCGAAATTTTCCTGCGCGCCATCGGCGGGCATTACAACATTCTGCGCGAGGGCGAGCCTTCCGGTCTCAATCCTCTCGCGATCGCAGACACGCCGGCGAATCGCGCCTTTCTGCGCGCCTTCATTGCGCGGCTGGTGAGCGCGCCCGGCATGGAGCTGACGCCGGAAGAGCGCGGCGTGATCGCAGATGCGGTCGACAGCAATTTCGAACAGGACCCGTCTTTCCGGCGCCTGCGCTATTTCGTCGAGCTGTTGAGCGGGGTGAGCCGCAGCGTTGCCGGCGGGCTCGCCGCGCGCATGGCGCGTTGGCACGGGACCGGCGAATATGCCTGGCTGTTCGACAACGCCGCGGATCATTTACGCATCGACGCGCCGGTCCTCGGCTTTGACATGACCGACATTCTCGATGCGCCCGATTTGCGCGGGCCGGCGATGATGTATCTCTTTCATCGCATCGGTCAGCGGCTTGACGGAACGCGCACGGCCATCGTTATCGACGAAGGCTGGAAGGCGCTCGACGATGAGGTGTTCTCGCGCCGCCTAAAGGACTGGCTCAAGACGATCCGTAAACGCAACGGGATTGTCGGTTTCGTGACGCAATCCGCCCGCGACGCGCTCGACAGCCAGATCGCCGCAACTATCACTGAACAGACGGCGGCGCAGTTTTTCCTGCCTAATGCGCGGGCGCAGGAAAAGGAATATTGCGGCGGCTTCGGGCTTACGTCCCATGAATTCGATATTGTCAAATCCCTGCCGGAACAGTCGCGTTGCGTGCTGATCAAGAAAGGCGGGCACAGTGTTGTCGCGCGCCTCGATCTTTCCGGGCTGCCGGGTGTTTTGAAAATCCTGTCGGGACGCGAGGAAAGCGTTCGTGTCGTTAACCGTTTGCGCGGCGAGCATGGCGACGACCCTGCTGCGTGGTTGCCTGCATTTCTTGGCCGCGACGCCAAATCCTTTGGTCTCAAAGGCCGGATTTATCGGGAGGCGGCGGAATGACAGCGGCTTACTGCAACGCGCCCGTCGACGGCATGATTGCGCCGCTTCTCAATGAAGTGGATTGCCAGATCGCGACCTATGTCGAGACGACCTACGGAACGCTGTTCGGCCCGTTCGGCTTTCTCGAACCCGCGCTTACTGCGGCGCTTACATTATATATAGGGTTCTACGGGTTTCAGTTGATCACCGGGCGAGGGGCGCTGAGTCTTTCCGGCCTTGCGCCGAAAGTCCTGCTGATCGGACTGGTGCTCGCCTTCGCGACGCGCTGGGGCGCCTATCAGGCGGTGTTCCTCAACCTTTTTTACGGCGGCGCGGACGAGATCGCGGCGGCGATGCTTGGCGGCGGTCATGACAGCGTCTTCATCCGTCTCGACGCTGTGCTGAAAGAAATCATCCGCCTCGCCAATGAATGGAACATGACAGCCGCTGCCCAGCCGGACGCCTTCGGCGCGGCGCCGGCTCAACTGTCGGATGCTGAAGCCGCGCTGCCGAAATCTGCAGGCGCGGTCAATCTTCTCTGGTTCAGCGCCATTACGCTGGCGCTGTCGACAGCGGGCGTGTTGATCATCGCCAAAATTCTGCTTGGTGTTTTGCTGGCGGTCGGGCCGCTCCTGATCCTGACGGCCCTATTTCCGGGCACGCGCGGTCTTTTCGAAGGCTGGCTGAAAACGCTGGCGCTCTATGCGCTGGTCGCCGCCTTCGCGACGGCGCTCGCTGGCGGACTAATGCAGCTCGTCGAGCCCATGGTGATCGAGATTGCCGATATGCGCCGTTCCGGTCTCGCCGATCCGCAACCGGTGTTCGTGCTGGCGGTGACGGCCTTCATCTTCGCTTTGTTGATGGCGCAGGTCCTGCGCATGTGCGGGAAGCTGACGTCGGGCTGGCGCCTGCCTGGCGGACAGGCGCCGCAGAATACAACGCAAATGCAAACTGAAACTGCTGCGGCGTCTGCTAGACCGTCCAATGACAACGCCCGGGTCGCCGACATGGTGGTTGCCGTGGAACGAACCAGCGCCGCCTCGCGCACGCGCGGCGTCATTGAAGGGGCGCAGGGCGCCGCGCCCGCTGGCTCAACGCTTTCAAGCCGGCGCACGCGCCAGCGCTTTCGCGGTTTCGGCGCCGGTGCGATGAAAGGCAAGTTCGCATGAAACGCCTTTCGATCATGCTGACGCTTCTTCTTTGCGCGTTCTCAACAGCGGCGCAGGCCGATTCGCGCATCAAGACGCGAACCTATGCGGAGAATCGGGTTTACGCCCTGACCGGTCATCTTGGCTTTCAGACCGTGATCGAGTTTAACGACGATGAAATCATCGAAAATGTGGCCATCGGCGATTCCGTCGCCTGGCAGGTGACGCCGAACCGCCGCGGCGATGTGATGATCCTGAAGCCCATCGCCGAGGCGCCGCCCACCAACATGACGGTGGTCACGTCTCTGCGTCACTACATATTCGAGCTGCGGGTCGAGAAGGCGTCGGAAGCGAAACCGGGCGAAATGGTATTCGTGCTGCGCTTTTCCTATCCAGGCGAAGAGAAAGTGCAAGAAGCGCTTGAGGCCGAAACCGCAAGCGTCGCGCCGCCGCCATCGCCAGAAGACCGCGCCGTCAACCGCGATTACACCTATGAAGGCGACCGGGAGATCCTTCCGGCGCAGGTCTTTGACGATGGCCGCCATACCTATTTCCGATGGGCGGAGGGTATGCCCGCGCCGGCGATCTTCCTCGTTGATGATGATGACAAGGAAAGCGTCATCAATCACGGTTTCGAAGACGGCTTCGTTGTCGTCGACCGCATCGCGCCGATCTTTTCTCTAAAACATGGCGGCTTTGAAACGCTTATCTTCAATGACGGCTATGCGCCTATCGATCCGGGGCCAGAGGCGCCGCGCGCCCGTAAGAAGAAGCGGGGATTTTTCGGCCGCGTTTTCGGCGGCGACGACAATGACGGGGAGGCGGGCTGATGTGGACGAAAGGCGGGCGCGACCCGCGATCCGGCATGTCTGAAAGCGCGCTTGAAACGGCGAACGCTTACGCCATGCCGCGCGTTGCGGAAAGCAATGGCGACAGGCTCACCGGCTTTCTCGGCGCCACGGTTTTGCTGATGCTCGGGCTTTTTGTCTTCAACCAGTTGAGCAAGGGCCGCGAAGCCGCATCCATCGACGCCATGATGGCGGAAACGCGCGCGCAACTTTCCCTTGCGCAATCGCAGGCGGAAGAGGCGAGGCGCGAAGCTCAACAGGCGCAAGCGCAGGCGAGGCGCGCCGAACAACGCGCCGCCGTGAATGCACGCACGCCATCGCGCCGCACAGTCGTGCAAACGGATAACGCTTCGCCAGCCCAGGCCAATCTGCGCTCCCCTGCGCTGGTGGTGGACAACAGCCGCGCGGGCGATGGCGGCGGCGGCGAAGCGGGCGACCCCTCCGGCGCGGTCGCAAACGCCGTGAGCGGCCTTACGGCGTCGGAAGCCTTTGCTCAGCGCGTCGGCGGGGCGGGGCCCGAAACCGTGCGCGCGACCAGGATAGAGGACATGTCCCGCGTCGTGCCACAGGGCACGATCGTCTCCGGCGTTCTTGAAACGGCGATCAATTCGGATCTGCCGGGCTTCGCGCGCGCCATCGTATCCGAAAATATCCGCAGCCTCGACAATCGCACGGTGTTGATCCCCCGCGGCAGCCGGCTCATCGGTCAGTACCGGTCGGGTCTTGCCATCGGCGAGTCCCGCGCCTTTGTCATCTGGACGCGGCTTTTGACGCCAGAAGGGGTTTCCATCGAGCTTGCCTCGCCGGCGACGGACACGCTTGGGCGCGCCGGTCTCGACGGCAAGGTCAACCGGCATTTCTTCCAGCGTTTCGGCTCGGCGATATTGTTGTCGGTGATCGATGTCGGCGCCAACGCGCTCATCTATGACAATAATTCCAGCATTGTGATCGGCTCCACATCGGAGGCGCAGGCCGTCGCCGCGCAGGCCCTGTCCCAGCAGATGAATATTCCGCCGACGATCACCGTGAAACAGGGAACGGAGATCCGCATTTTCCTGGCGCGCGATCTCTATTTCCCGTCGCCTGCGGAGACGGGAGGGCTGCGCCCATGAGCGCTGTCGAACCCATTCCTTCTGCGGCGGAGAGAGACGTCTATCTCAAATCCTTCCTGAAGCCATTCGAGCGCTGGCTCGACGATCCGGGCGTGACGGAAATCATGGTCAACCGTCCGGGCGAGGTCTGGATCGAACGCCAGGCGGCGACAGGGTTCGAGCGCTTTGACGATCCGAACATCAACGCCCTTCTGCTGCAGCGCCTTGCCGTGCAGATCGCCAGGGTAAGCCATCAGGCGATCAATCGCGAGCAGCCGCTTCTTGCGGCGTCCTTGCCGTCCGGCGAACGCATCCAGATTGCGGGGCCGCCTGCGGCGGGCGAGCACTGGGCGCTTGCGATACGCCGCCATGTAACGAGCGAGCTGACGCTTTCCGATTTCGGCGGCGCGCGCAATTTCGCCCATGTTGCGGTCGGGCGCGCGAAAGGCATGAGCGAGACCGACCGGCGGTTGAAATCGCTGCTCGATGAAGGCTGCATTGAAGAGTTTTTGCGCGCCTCGGTGCGGGCGCGCAAGACAATGCTGGTTTCGGGCGGCACGTCGACGGGCAAGACCAGCCTTGTGAACGCGCTGTTGCGCGAGATCGGCGATGGAGAACGCATTATCACCGCCGAGGATGCGGCGGAGCTGCGCCTTTCCCAGCCGAACCATCTCAGCCTATCCGCCGTCAAAGGCGAGATGGGCGAAGCGCGCATTAATATGACCGACCTTCTCGAAGCGGCGCTCAGAATGCGCCCCGACCGCATCATTCTCGGTGAGATTCGCGGCGTGGAAGCGGCGGCGTGGCTGCGCGCCATCAACACAGGCCACCCCGGATCCATTACGACAGTTCATGCGGACAGCCCTGAAGGTGCGCTGGAGCAATTGTCGTTGATGACCATGCAAGCCGGCCTTCCGCTCAGTCGCGGCGAAACTATCCGCTACATAAATTCAATTGTGGATATAATTATACACGTATCGCGTATTGACGGCGCACGCGTCATCGAACGCATTGTGTTCTCACCCGCAGAAGAGAATTAAGCACACAAATTTGTAATGCTGATTTGAGCGTAGAAAGAGTCAGCAAGCATGCGGCCTCGTTCTACAGATTTAGATAAATTGCTCAGCGCAAATTGACGGCCTCTTTCCAGCCCGCTGCTTATCTCTCTGACAATATGGGACGGCATTGATCGGGCGAAAGGGCGAGGCATGCGTGACTTTCATTCATGCATAATCTGGAAATCTGCAAAGGCCATAGCGGCTGCATCTTCTGTTCTGGCGTTGTCGGCGTGTTTCGGCGGCGGTAGTGATGAAGAAACGCAAGCGCCCGCAGCGCCGGTGACGCCGCCGACTGCTGTAGGCGACGTCATGAGCAGTCTAGAGGCGTCCCGTTTTCTCTCTCAGGCGACCTTCGGCCCTGGCGAGGAGGATATCGAAGAGCTCGTCGCCATGGGCGTCTCCGCTTGGTTTCAGGCAGAGTTCACAAAGCAGCAGGAATCGATGCTGGAGGAAGTCCTGATCCGCGAGCAATCCGGCGAGGATGTGGGCCCTGGCGCCTTGTCGGAAGCGTTCTGGACGCGGGCCATCAAAAGCGACGACCAGTTGCGCCAGCGCATGGGCTTCGCCCTGTCGCAGATCTTCGTCGCGTCTTTCAGTGACTCGCAGCTCGCCGAGCGTCCCATCGCCATGGCCAATTACATGGACATCATGTCCGCGGGGGGGCTCGGCAATTTTAGGCAGACGTTGGAGAACGTCACCTATAGCCCGGCCATGTCGATCTTTCTCACTTACCTGCAAAATCAGAAAGCCGATGACGAGGGCGAAGTCGTTCCGGACGAAAATTACGCCCGCGAGGTGATGCAGCTTTTCACCATCGGGCTTTTGGAGCTCGAGCCCAATGGCGAGTTGCGTCTTGATGGCGGCGGTCAGCCGATTGAAACCTATGACAATGGCGATGTGACCGAGCTCGCGAAAGTTTTCACGGGTCTTTCCTGGGCCGACTCCGACAATTTCTTCAGCCGCGGCGAAACGAACGACGCCGAGTATCTGCCGCTGATGATGTTTGAGGAGCAGCACTCGCCCGAACCGAAAAGCTTTCTCGGAACCACGATACCGGCGAATACGCCGGGCGATCAGAGCATCTCCATGGCGCTTGACGCGCTATACAATCACCGCAACACGCCACCCTTTATTTCGCGTCAGTTGATCCAGCGTCTTGTCACGAGCAATCCCAGCAGCGCTTATGTGGGTCGTGTCGCCGACGCGTTCCGCAGCGGCTCGTTCCAGTTGCCGGACGGCTCCATGGCGGGCGATGGAACCCGCGGCGATCTGCGCGCCGTGGCGGCGGCCATTCTCCTCGACCCGGAAGCGCGCGACCCGGCGCGCATCAACGACCCTGCATTCGGCAAGATCCGCGAACCGGTCCTGCGCTTCACGCACTGGGCCCGCGCTTTCGGGGTCGAGGAGACGCGCACCGAAGATGCGGAAATCCTGCGCAACACCGCCTCCCCATCGACATTGAATCAGCAGGCCTATCGCTCGCCCTCGGTGTTTAACTTTTACCGCCCGGGTTTTGTAGCGCCGGGAACCGAAAGCGCCGCGGCGGGGCTTGTGGCGCCTGAGCTTCAGATCACCACGGGGTCAAGCATCACAGGCTATGCGAATTTCATGGAAGGCTTCGTCTTCAGGGATGAAGAGGACGTCAATTACGTCGCCGACTATTCAGAAGAGTTATCGCTGGCGAACGATCCGGCGGCGTTGGTGGATCACCTGGATGAAATTCTCACCTATGGCTCGCTGCGGGCTGAATCCCGCACGCGCATCATCAACGCTGTTCAGGGAGTCGGCGGCGCCGGCGAGGAGCAGCGGCGCGCTAGAGCGGGGCTGGCTGTCCTGATGATGATGAATTCCGCCGATTATATCACGCAACGTTAGAATCAAGGGGCGCTGTCATGCGGTCAACCAGAAGACAGTTTCTGAAAACGTCTGCGGCTCTGTCGCTCGGCGGCGCAGCAGGTTTTATGAGCGATCTTCATCGCTTCAACGCCTTTGCAGCCGATACAGGCGGCTATCGCGCGCTTGTCTGTGTCTTTCTGTTCGGCGGCATGGATTGTCATGATACGGTCCTGCCTTACGATACCGGCAGCTATAATCAATATGCCGATATCCGCAGCGCGCTTTTCAACCGCTATGACGATCTTGAAGGCGGCTCGACCCGGGACCGCGACCGGCTCTTGGCGATGACGCTTGCCAACGCGTCCGACTTCGGCGGAAGACAGTTTGCCTTGCCGCCTGAGCTCGGCCCCTTGCATGATCTCGTCACTGGCGGCAATGCGGCGATCGTTTCCAATGTGGGCCCGCTGGTGACGCCGGTGACTCGAACCGACTATGAATCGCGGTCGGCGCCGCTGCCGCCCCGGCTGTTCTCCCACAATGACCAGCAGTCGGTCTGGATGGCCTCACAGCCCGAAGGCGCGCGCTTCGGTTGGGGCGGACGCCTTGCCGACATCATGCTGGGGGCGAGCGCCAATCCGGATGCCACCTTCACGGTGATTTCGACGGCGGGCAACACGGTCTTTCTGTCCGGCGAGCTCGCGGGTCAGTTCGAGGTCGGCTCGGGCGGCCCCCAGGACATCCGCGCGATCAGCAACGAAGCCTTTCTCGGCTCCAATACGCTGCCCGGCATATATGAATCGCATCTTCGCGCTGAGAACGAGACGCTGATCAACTACCTTCAGCAGGACTACGCCAATGCGGTGCGCCAATCCATCGACGCCAACCGGACCTTGAGCGAGTCTTTTGATGATGAAGCGCCGTTCACCACTGTGTTTCCTGAAACGGGGCTTGCGCGGCAGCTTCAGGTGGTCGCGCGCATTATCGCCTTGCGCGATGTGCTCGGCGTCCGGCGCCAGGTGTTTTTCGTTGCGACCGGCGGTTTCGACACCCATTCGAACCAGGCCAATTCAATCCCGAACCTTCATGGAGGCATCGCCGGCGCCATGCGCGCATTCTATGACGCCACGGTAGAGCTGGGCGTCGCTAATGATGTTGCGTCCTTCACTGCGTCCGATTTTGGGCGCACGCTCACCGTCAATCGCGACGGCACTGACCATGGCTGGGGCGCGCACCACTTCGTTGTCGGCGGCGGCGTGCGCGGCAACCGGATGTATGGAAGCTTTCCGCCGCCCGTGCTCGGGCACGATCAGGATTCCGGCAATGGCCGCCTCATTCCGACCACGTCGGTCGACCAGTTTGCAGCCACCTTCGGACGCTGGTTCGGGCTCAACGACACGGAACTCAATGACGCGCTGCCTGGCTTGAGCGGATTCAGCACAACCGATCTCGGATTTATGGGCGGGGGCGTCGTCTGAGTGGCGGCTGCCAGTCCGGCGCAATGGCGAGCAAATAGGGGCGATCCCATGTTTTTGAAAAAAGCGTTTATGCTTGGAGCGGCGGGCCTCAGCCTTTCCGGCGTCGCCATCGCGGCGCAGTCCGAAAGTCTGACGCCTGCGCCCGGATTGCTGCGCGACCGGCCCTTGGAGGAACTGGCGCAATGGGACCGGCCCGCGCCGGCGAGCCGAATTGAGGCGAGCGATTACGTCGACAATTACGCCAATGATGCAGGCGACGCGTTCTTTTTTGCGCCCGGCGTTTGGGTGAACGCCCTTGATCTCAACGAACCGCGGATTGTTATTCGCGGGTTTACGCTAGGCAACAGCCAGCATCGCTCAACGGTTATTGTGTTGCGCGACGGGGCGCCGCTCACGGACGTCCACGGTGAAACCAATATGGTCGAGGTCGACCTCATGTCCGTCGCCCATGTGGATGTGTTTCGCGGCGGCGTAGGCGACCTCATGTTCGGCGGCGATAATCTCGGCGGCGTTCTTGATTTTGTTTCGCCCACCGGGCGTGTCGCGCCGGGCCGAATCTTGCGGTTCGATGGCGGCTCGTCAATCGAGGCGAGCCCCGGCGGACAGGCGCACGTCTCCGTCGCGGCGGCTAGCGGCAACCTGGATTATTTCATGGGCCTGACCGGGCGCTACGAGACCGGTTATCGCGACCACAGCCAGCGCTTGGACGGACATTTCAACGCCAATCTTGGGCTGGAACTGGCGCAGAATTTCTCGACCCGATTTTTCTTTGAGGCGCTGCGCAGCGATGTCGAGTTTCCCGGCATGTTAAGCCCTCAAAGTGCGGCGGACGATCCGACCCAGGCGCTCGGCGATGTGACCCTCGGCCCGCTCTTTCCCGGCGGTCCGATCCTCTATCTCGCCGACGGGGCCGCGGAAGACGAGCACGGCCGCACAGTGCTGTCGGCGCGGATCGCCAATGCGACCGAGTTCAGTCTTTTCGGCGTCGATTTCGATGCGGGCGCGCATTATGTCCGGCGCGATATTGAGAACGCACAGATCGATTATATCGGCGTCATTGAAGACCAAGGGTCCGAATGGGGCGCGCGATTGGCGGCGGAACGCGCATTCGGTCTTTTCGGCGTGGAGACCATGATCCGGCTTGGCGGCAATTATGCGACCGGCTCGAAATCCTCGAACCGGTTTGAAAATCTCCGCGGGGAGTCTGGGGATCTTCTCTTCGAAACGGATCTGAAATCGAAACGAATGGCCGGCTTTGTGGAGGCGGCGGCCTCGCCGCTGCGTAACCTCGTGATCAGCCTTGGCGCGAAATTCACGCGCACAAAACGCTATCTGACCGCTGATGGCGGCGACGACATCGACGAGCAGCGCACCTTCACCGGCGTCACCGCCAAAGGCGGCGTCGTCTATAATCTGACCAGGACGCTTCAGGTTTTCGCCAGTGCTTTCCGCTCTTACGAGCCGCCCAGCATGGACGAACTCACCTCCGACGATCCTGAAGACTTCAACGGTCTGGAGGAGCAGGACGCCTTTTCCTACGAAGCGGGCCTGCGCGGCCGGGTCAATGACTGGATCGGGTGGGATCTCACCTATTTCAACACCGATATTGAAAACGAAATCATCAATATCGAAGAGCCGGAAGAAAACGGGTTTGGCGGGCTCTTCGCCAATGTCGACGAGACTAACCACAAGGGGATAGAGGCTGGCCTCGACCTTAATCTTTTTCCGCAGCGTTTCGCCCGCTCCGGGCATGCGCTTACCCTGCGGAATGTCTATAATTTCAATGACTTCAGTTTTGTGGACTCTGGCTTTCTTCGAGTTGACGGCAATCAGCTCGCCGGCATGCCGACCCATGTCTATCGCGGCGAGTTGCGTTATGCGGCCGCCGACAGATGGTTTGCCGCCGTCAATGTTGAGATGGCTGCGGGTGATTATTTTGCCGACCACGAGAACGAGGTGTCGGCGCCGACTTATACGCTTGTGGGGTTCAGCGCCGGGATGCGCATGAGCGATCATGCAGAACTCTATCTGTCAGGTGAGAATCTGACCGATGCGAACTTCGCCGCCGGTCTCACGCCGGTTCTGGAACAGAATGTTCAGGACGGGCGTATTTTCTCGCCCGGCGCAGGTCCTTCTGTGTACGCCGGCTTGCGATACCGCTTCTGAACAAATCTGATGACGGTGCAGCCAAGGCCGGCTGGTTAATCTTTGCGAGACCCACTTGTTCCGATCGCCATGATCATGATGGCGGCATCGGTTTTTCGCTGAAATTCACATGAAGTCGACCGGCGTTGGCGGCGGACGGCCTGCAACGTCCTTGCGCAGGCGACCTACTGAGAAATCACTAGCGACGTTTGGCGAAATTTTTCACGACAAAAAACGTCGGGCTTTTTCGTTTCTCTGGCTGACCGTGCTGCAAAGTGGAAACTCTACAAATGAAATCTCTAAACGCCATTTTTGTGGCCTGACTGCGCCCTTCGCAGTTCAGCATGGTATCTGGCAGCCGTTTACAAGTTTTTTCAAAGGCTTGATTCTGGTAGTGCGCTTTTGTTGCGTTGCAGCGGTTATTTTTGCGCTTGCGTAATCGCTGTTGTAGCCGCGCTACATACCGAAAATTGTTTCGAAGCGCTGCGCTCAGTCGCCGAGAACAAACCATCCATATGCGGAGGAATTCCGCAAAATAAGGCTTCCGAAACAATATTGAAGGCCCTCTGAAAGCAAGTCATGATGTTTTTCAGGTCCGGGGGGATTTGGAATGCGCTGTTTAAAAAAATGCGCCTGGGCGTTCAGTGTCAGCGCCATCGCTGCGATCGTTTCCATTTCGCAGGCGGGCGCCAGTGAGAGTTCGGAGCCGCCTGTGCTCGAGATGTACGAAAAAGTCGGAATGTCGGGGAAGAAGGTCACCTTCAGCGGCGCCGTGGCCGATATTGACGTCCGCTTTCCGTTTCACTCAGCCTCGGTCGTGTCGGGGCGGTGGGAGATTTGCACCCGAAACGATTTTCGCGGCGCCTGCATGGATGTGGATGCGGGAACCGAGATCACCAGCCTGAAAAAAGAGTTCGGTTTCTTCACCCGCGTGCGGTCCCTGCGCCCCATTGAAGAGGCGGCGGCGCCGGCCGCAATGGCGGCGGAAACCCCGAAAACGCCTGAGATTGTCAGCCGGCCTCGTGCAGCGGCGCAGTCAGCGCCGGTCGCTGGCGGGGCGCCGGCCGAGCCTGTGGCCAGCGCCGAGGCAGTGCTGCGCGGTCATAAAGCGCATTTCTTCAAAACCCCGATGTTTGACGGCGAACCTATTGAGGCTGCCGACAAATCGGCGGCCCGGGACTTTTGTCGTGAGGCGGGATTTGAAGAGGTCCAGTTTTCAGAGGCGGTCGCCCGGGGAGAGCGTCAGGTTATCGGCGATCTCCTTTGCGCGGAGCCGACCCGCAATCCTTAGGTAAGGATTTTTCAAGACTATGAGAACTAAAAGCTCGTTAACCATCTAAACTCAACTACGGGAAGGGAAGGGAACTATGAAAGCGAAATCCCATATAACTGTGAGCCGGCGGACCTCCGTCCTGCTCAGTGCGTCCGTCGGGGCGCTGGCGCTCACCGCGCCGGCGTTTGCACAGGACGATGAAGAAGACCGCGGCGGCCTGGACCAGATTACGGTTACGGCCACGCGCAGCGAGACCAATCTTCAGGACACGCCGCTCGCCATCACCGCAGTGACGGCTGGCGAGTTCGAAGCACGCGCCATGGACAGCATCGAAGATGTGGGCCGACTTGTGCCGAACGCCAGCTTTGAGCAGGCTCAGGTCGCTTTTGGTCGTGCAGTGACCGCGTATATTCGCGGCATTGGTCAAAACGACTTCAACCTCGCCTTTGAACCTGGCGTCGCTTTCTATGTCGACGATCAGTATTACGCACTGCTCGCCGGATCTGTATTCGATCTGCTCGATATCGAGCGTGTCGAGGTGCTGCGCGGCCCGCAGGGTACGACCTTTGGCCGTAACGCCATTGGCGGCGCGGTGAACATCATCGCCAAGGAGCCCGGACCGGAGCCCGAAGCCTATATTGACGCGACCTACGGCGCCTTTAACCGCACCGATATTCGCGCCGGCTTCAACTATCCGCTCGCGGATAACCTGTACTTCCGCATGTCGGGCGTTTCGAAAAGCCGTAAAGGCTATCAGGACCTCCTCGATTTCCGATGCGCCATGTTCCAGAACGGCACGCCGGAACTGGCGGGAACATTCCCGTCTCTCGATCCTTCTGGCGGTTTCGCAAACCCAACTGCGGGCGCGACCTCTGGCGATGACTGCGTTCTCGACACTTATGGGGGGCAGGATGTGCAGGCGCTTCGCGGATCCTTGAAATATGAAGGCGCGAACTGGGATGTCACCTTCACGACTGATTACACAAATGACCAGTCGTCGCCGGTGGCGGACAAGCAGGTCCAGATCAATCCTATCGCATCGACGGAAACTCTGTCGGATCTCATCTATGAGCCTCTCTGGGGCATACGCTACGATGAGCGCTTCCTGACGGACAGTCTTTATACGACATACGCTACCTATGCCGATCCTATTCCGGCGGGCAGCGAGTATCCCGCCGGTTGCGCCACCGATCCGATGGTGGACTGCACCTATTATAACGGCAGCGGCGATCGCGGCGGGGCGCAACTTCCCCGGAAAGCGGTAATCGAGAATTACGGCTTTGCTCTAAAAACCAATATCGAACTTTCCGATAATCTGAGCTTCACGATGAACGCCGGCTTCCGCGATGTCTACACAACCGGCATCAACGATACGGACGGGTCTCCGCTCGGCATCCAGACGGTGAAGTCGCAGATCGATCACCAACAGTGGACGGTTGAACCTCGCTTTAATTATAACAGCGAGTTCATGGATCTGACTTTTGGCGGTTTCTTCTATTCATCGGACGGCCAGACAACGTCGAATGTATCGATTCCGTTTATCAACTTGCAGCAGAATGCGGTTATCGTCTTTGACTCAAGCGCCAAGGCTGCGTTTGCGCAAGGCGTCTTCCGTCCGTTCGGGCCGCGTCTCGGCATCACCCTGGGCGGTCGCTATTCGGATGATGAAAAGATCGTCGACTTCAATAACGGCCCCATCGATACGCAGGTTGTGGTCGCCAGTGACAATTTCGATTGGCGCGCAGGCCTCGATTACCAGTTGACCGATATGGTCACGGTCTATGGCTCAGCGGCGTCCGGCTATCGCCCGGGCGCTTTCAACCCGCGTCCGTTCCAGGCTTCCCAACTTGTGGCCGTGGATCCGGAAGAAGCGATCGCCTACGAACTTGGCTTCAAGGGCGACCTCTTTGACAATACGATGCGGGTGAACATTGCCGGCTTCTATACAGACTATAAGCAGCGCATCACGCCGGCTGGCGGCGCGGAGTGTATTGACAGCGGCACAACCGGCGACTGCGTCGTGCCGGGTCCCCAAAGCTATATCATCACGGGCGAGAACACCTCGACCTGTGTCGATGTCGGAAATGAGGGTACGGTGTCAGGGACCGTCGCGGCTGTAGGCGTCACCTGTATTCCCAAGACCAATTACATCAACACGCCAGGCAAAGTGAAAGGCATCGAGGCCGAGATCGACTGGCGTCCGGTGGAAGGTCTGATGATCAACGCTTCAGGCGGCTGGACTCAGTTCAAAGCGCCTGAGCTGCAGAACAATCCCGCGATCGTCAACACCGATCCGGTCTATGTTCCGGAATGGACGGGCTCGGCGGGCGTCGCCTATGAGATCCCGGCGGCGGGTCTCGGCGGCTCCATCACGCCGCGGATCGACTGGTTCTATCAGTCGTCGATTGCGTTCAATGCGACGACGGCGATTGCCAGCATTCCGTCTCAGTCGGTGTTCAACGGCCGCGTCACCTATGTGAATGACGATGGCGATTTCCAGGTCGCTGTCGGCGCCACAAACCTCTTCGACAAAGAGTACTTCCACAACATCTTCGACCTGACCGCCTTCGGTCAGCCGGGGACGGAGGGCCAGCCGGCCGCGCCCCGTGAGTGGTACATCCAGGTCAAGAAGAGCTTCTAAGGCTATCGCAAAATCCATTGCGAAAGCGGCCGCCGCTCCGTATTTTCGGGGCGGCGGCTTTTTTTGGGAGAGCGCTGACGATGGACTATCAGGTCAACAAATTGCATCCGCTATTCGCCGCCGAAATGCTGGGATTTGACCTCGAAGCAGACATCACCCCGGATCAGATAGATCTTATTGAAGAGTTGATGGCCGAGCACGCCGTTCTTGTCCTGCGCGGTTTGCATCCCAGCGACGAAGGTCATTTGCGGTTTGCAAGAGCATTCGGCCCGCTTGAGCTTCCGCCGAAAATGTCCGATCGCCCTTCAACAATAAAATACCGCATCAGTCCTGAACTTTACGACATCTCCAACCTCGATGCAGACGGCAAGATCATTCCGCCGGACGACCCGCGCACAAAATTCAATCTCGGCAATGAGCGGTTTCACACTGACAGCTCCTTCAATGCGTTGCCGTCGAAATGGTCGCTACTGCTTGCTTATGAAACGCCAGAGACAGGCGCCAACACGGAATTCGTAGACACGCGCGCGGTCTATGACGCGCTTCCAGACGACATGAAAAAGCGTCTCGACGGGTTGAAGGCGGTGCATGACCTGTGGGGCGTGCGCGCGAAATATGAATATGGCGGCGCCGTTTCCGAAGAGATGCGCCGCCTTATGCCGCCGGTGGAGCATGATCTCGTTCGGATTTCCGCCAATGGCCGCAAGGCGCTTTATATCGGCAAACATGCGTCTCACATTGTCGGGATGAATGAAAAGGAGAGCGATGCGCTGCTCGCCGAGCTAATGGAATTAGCGACGGAGCCGCAATTTATCTATTCCCATCATTGGCGGCCCGGCGACCTTCTCATCTGGGATAATCGCTGCACGCTTCATCGCGGCACGGCTTTCAATCGCTTTAAGGATCGCCGCGATCTCCGCCGCGCCACCATCAATGAATCCGGGCCGGAGACGTCGTCGACCGGGGCCCTTATGGCGAAAGCCGCGCAGTAGATCGCTATTGCGCGCCGCCTTCCCGTTCTGCGAGATCGCGCGCCAGCGTGTTCACGTAAGCCCGGATCGCTTCGGATTCGTCTGTGCTCAGATAATCCCGGAAGCTGGCCATGCCACTGTCTTCAAGCGCGCCGTCGATGACGATTGCTTCCCAGGCGCCGGCGTCTTGCATATAAGGCGTGCGATCAAGGTCGGGATTTGTCGGCCCGTTATGACAGATCGCGCAATAGGTGAAGTATTTGTCCTGGCCGGTTTGTAGCTGCGCATCGGAGAAGGTCTCATCCGACGGCGCCGGGTCCGGGCGCGGAACAGGTTCATAAGTCGGCAGCGTCGCATCGCCATCGAGCTTGAACGCCATCAGTAAGCCGTTGGGGGGGGTGTATCTGTTGCGTTCATCGGGCGTCGCCATACCCATGGAGCCGCCATAACCGCCCATGACCGCTACATATTGCTCGCCTTCGACGCGATAGGTTGCGGGGCCCGCCATAATCCCGCGATGGCTTTGAAACGACCATAAAAGCTTGCCGTTATCGGCGGCGCGCGCCTCGAACGCCCCGTGGGGCGTGCCCTGGAAGATGAGGTTGCCGCCGGTGGTCAGCGTGCTGCCATTCCACGGCCATTCGCGCTCAACGGTCCAGCGCGGTTCTTGCGCGACCGGATCCCAGGCGATGAGATAGCCTTTCTGCAAGGCGCGCATTTGCGCCCGGCGCGCGTCCACGTCACCACGGAGTTCGGGCGTTTCCGGCGGATCGGTGAAGGTCACGCCGGTATTCCAGCGGCCATAGTGAACTTCGTAATTCTCGTTGTGCTCGTAAACGAGGGGCACAGTCATCGCCGGAATATAAACAAGGCCGGTGTCGGGATTATAGCTCATGGGCTGCCAGGCATGTCCGCCAATGCCGCCGGGCAGCACCATTTGCGGTCCGTCAGTATAACGCGCGTTCGGCGTTTCCACGGGACGGCCGGTTTCAAGATCGATGCGCTCCGCCCAGTTCTGGTAGACATATGGCTCGGCGGAGATCAGCTTTCCGTTTTCGCGGTCGATCACATAGAAGAAGCCGTTTTTCGGCGCCTGCATCAGCACCTTTCGCATCTCGCCGTCGATCTCAAGATCGGCAAGCGTGATCTGCTGCGTATTGGTGTAATCCCAGGTGTCGCCGGGGCTTGCCTGATAATGCCATTTATAGGCGCCGGTGTCGGGATTAAGGGCGAGGATCGAGGACAGGAAAAGATTATCGCCCTTGCCCTCTGACCGGTAGCGATGATTCCACGGCGCGCCATTGCCCACGCCCACAAGCAACTGGTCGAACGCTTCGTCATAAACGACGGAGTCCCAGACCGTGCCGCCGCCGCCCAGCGTCCACCATTCGCCATGCCAGGTGGGCAGGGCAAGCTCGGCGAGCGCCTCGTCTGACGCGGCGTCGTCGGGTCCATCCGCCGGATCGCCGGGCACGGTGTAAAACCGCCAGACAAGATCGCCGGTTTCCGCATCGTAAGCGGAGACATAGCCGCGCACGCCGAGTTCCGCGCCGGAGTTGCCGATGATGATTTTGCCCTTCACGGCGCGCGGCGCCATGGTGATGGTGTAGGGCTTTTCCTGATCGACGGTGATCGTTTCCCAGACTTTACGGCCGGTCGCCGCGGCAAGGGCGATCAGGCGTCCGTCGATCGTGCCCACATAGATCTTGCCGTTCCAGACAGCGACGCCACGATTGACCACATCGCAGCAGGCATGGGCTGCCTTGGCGCCGATATTCTCCGGATCGAACCGCCAGAGGACTTCGCCGCTCGCCGCATTGAGCGCCATCACCTTCGACCAGGCGGTGGAGACATACATGACGCCGTCAATAATGAGCGGCGTCGCTTCCTGTCCGCGATTGGTGTCGAGCTCGACCGCCCAGGCGAGGCCCAGCTCATCGATGTTTTCGTCATTGATTTGATCGAGCGGGGAGTAACGCTGCTCCGCATAGCTGCGGCCATAGGAAAGCCAGTTGTCGAGATCGGCAGCTGCATTGGAAAGGCGAGCCGCGTCAACGGCGGCGACGGCCGGCGAGTCAGTTTTTGCAGTTTCTGCGGCAGGGAGTTCTGTTGCGCCCGGCGCAGTGTGTTCCGACCCGCCTCCGCAGGCGGCGAGAACGGCGCCTGACAAGATGAAGAAAACTGTTCTGATGCGCCCCATGCCCGCCGCCTCTTTGACCGAACGAAAAAGTTACCCTGTTGCGATGCGCCGGTTCAATCTGAACCTTCGCGCCCTTGCGTTCATCGAAAGGAACGAATTCGTTCTTGGTTCGATGGCTGAATAGGGCGGGAAGTATGCTTCAATGCTGAAAAGAGGCGTCGCCGGTTGCTGCAATGCAAAAACCGCGCGGCGTTTGTAATGGGGCGCTGTTCAAATCTGGCGCGCCTATTGAAGGGACCGTTGCATGGCGCTTGACCGTCCGTTTGATCCGGAAACGAAAATCGTCTCGCGGTCTTCGCGTCCGGAGGTCCTTGAGCGAGGCTGCGATATCTGCGTCGTGGGATCGGGCGCGTCCGGCATGTCCGCAGCGATTGAGGCTGCGCGTGCGGGGCGCGATGTCATTCTGATTGACGGCCTTCCGTCGCTTGGCGGACAGGCGGTCAATTCCATCATCGGGATGTTCTGCGGTCTTTTCACGCCGGGCGACAATGGGCGTCAGCTCACCCATGGCGTCGCGGATGAATTACTGGAAGAGCTGGGCGCCGCTGGCGATCTAAAAGTGGTCGGCGGCGGGGTCATGAAAGTCGCCATGTATGACGAGGTGGCGCTGGGCCGCTGGGTTGAGCGAAAAATTCTGGAAGCCGGCGTGACGCCGCTCACCGGCGCCATCATCCGCCGCGTCAACCGCGATGGGCGGCGCGTGACCTCCATCGATGCAGCCACGCGCCATGGCGATGTGCGCGTCAAGGCGGACGCCTTTATCGATGCGACCGGCGATGCGGCGATTACATGGGAAGCCGGTTTCGATTGCCGCATGCACAAAAACGGGCAGGTCTATGGCTCGCAGATGTTGGTCATCGAAAATTTCAACGACGATAAACGTCCCGGTTGGGAAGAGATGGGCGCGCGCATCCGCGATAAGGGCGGCGATTACGGCATGATGCGCCGCGACGGTTTCGCCTTGCGTTATCCCGACCGCGACGTCGCTATCGTCAACATGACGCATATCGAAACGCCGCTCGATCCGTTCGAGGCGGCGGAAAAACAGATCGACGGAAAGGACCAGGCGGACAGGACGCTTGTCTTCCTGCGCAATGAGTTTCCCGAAGCGTTCGGCAAGGCGAAAATCCGCGCCTATGGCCTGCCAGGCATTCGCCAGACGCGCTGGATTGTCGGAACCCATCATCTCACGGTCGACGAAGTGCGCGCGGGCAAAAAATTCGACGACGCCATTGCCCGCTGTTCCTGGCCCCTGGAACAGCATCACAATCGCGAAGGCTATGTGTGGGAGGTCTTTGACGAGGACCATGTTCATACCGTGCCGCTCGGGTCGATCACCGTCGCAGGCGCAGATAATCTCTGTGCTGTCGGCCGTTGCATCGACGCGGACTCGGCTGCCCTTTCCTCCGTGCGTGTGATGGGACCGTGCATCGCCATGGGCGCGGCGGCGGCCCATGCGCTCGATCTTGCAGGCTCCGGCAGCGTTCACCAGATCGATATCGGCGCCCTGAAACAGCGCATCCGTCACAACATCGAAGACTAGGCGATGCGCGAACGCTCTCAACCGGTTTTCGATGTGTCGGCGTTCATGGATGAGCGCAAGCTCAGCGCCTTCAACATTCGCCTCATCGTTTTGTCATGGTTGATCACCTTCTGCGACGGCCTCGACATGATGATGATTTCCTATACGGCGCCCTATATCGCAGATGAGATGGCGCTGGACCGAACGATGCTCGGCAATGTGTTCAGCGCCGGGCTGCTCGGCACGGTGTTGGGCGGGTTCGCTTTCGCGTATCTCGGGGACCGCATCGGACGGCGCATCTCCATTATCATTGCAGCGTTCGCTTTTGGCGTAATCACCTTCGCCACCGGTTTCGCGCAGACCTACGAACAGCTTCTATGGTTCCGTTTCATTGACGGACTTGCGCTCGGCGGCATGTTGCCGCTCGCATGGGCCCTCAATATCGAATATGCGCCGAAGAGGCTGCGCGCCACAGTCGTCACGCTCATCATGGTGGGCTATTCCCTGGGCACGACCTTGGCGGGCCCCATCACCAATTGGCTCGCGCCGCCTTTCGGTTGGCAGGGCGTCTATTTCGCCGCTGGCGCCGCGACCGTGCTTTGCGCCGCCGGGCTTTATTTCAACCTGCCGGAATCGATCCGTTTCCTCGTTGCGCGCGGGCGAAACCAGGACAAGATCGCAACTATTATCAAAAGACTCGACCCGGCTGTCGGGGTCAGCGCGCAGACGGATTTTATCCTGAGCGACGAGCCGGGGATCAAAAAGTCTTTCCGCGTCGGACAGCTTTTCGAAGGCCGGCTGTTGCTCATCACGCCGCTCATATGGCTGGGATATGCGGTCTCGACGCTGACGGTTTATCTTCACGCAAGCTGGGGCCCGATCATTCTTGAAAATCTTGACGTGGCGAGAAAAACCGCCGCCTGGGTGGCGTCCGGCTCGGCGCTCGCCGGCGCCGTCGCCGGGCTTTCGCTGATGCGCTTTACGGACCGGATCGGGCCCTTCGCGATTGCGGTTTTTCCCATTGCAAGCTTACCGGTGCTGCTTTTCATGGGCGCGGCCTCCATGCCGACAGCGCTCTTTCTTTTCATGAATGTGCTGGTAGTCGCGCTTATTTCCGGCGGGCATTACGGCATTTTGAGCATCACCAGCATCTATTATCCGACGGCGATCCGGGCGAATGGCGGCGGCTGGGCGTCTTCCATCGCCAAGGTCGGCGGCGTCGCCGGGCCGATACTCGGGGGGCTGTTCTTGTCGAGCGGACTGCCGGTCATTCAGATTTTTTTGTTCCTGATGATGGGGCCGGCGATCCTGACGCTCTGTGTTATCGGCATTGGTTCGGTCGTGCGGGCGACGAAACAAGAAGATGGAGGCGCTCATGCTGCGGTTAACGCCTGAAGAAGAGGCGATGGCGTCCGGCGCCCATGGCAAGGCCGCCGAAAAAGCCATGGATCTTTTGATCCGCTACGCCAATGCGCTGGGCGCTGAGCGTTTTGTCGAAACACACAATGTCGCGGGCGTGCCGGGCTCTGCGCCGCAATGGCTCAAGGATCAATACAGCCAAGATGGCGGGGATTATCGCGCCGTTTTCTGCAAGTTCGATCTCGACGCTGACGATGTGTTCGATATTCCGGCAATGACCGGCAATGCGTGCCACTTGCAGGGAGGCATGGACCCGGAGCTGTGGCGCGAACAGGGCTATTCCCGCGAGGCATTCGAGAACGCGCAAAGCGATGAAAAAAAGACCGCGGCATTAAACATCAAGAATCTGAAAACTTGCACGCCTTATCTCGCCGGCAATGAGCCGAAATTCGGCGAGCATTGCGCCTGGATGGAAAGCTCGGCCGTGGTCTATTGTAATTCCGTGCTCGGCGCGCGCACGAACACGGAAGGCCGCGAATCGACGAGCGCCGCGATGATCACGCACCGCGTTCCCGACTGGGGCTTTCACCGCGACGAGTTCCGTCTCGGCAATCATCTGGTCGAAGTGGCTGTCTCCGTAAACAATATCTTCGAATGGGGGATGCTGGGCTATTATATCGGCGAGATCGTGCAGGAAGAAATTCCGGTCATCGACGGCGCGATCTCGAATGCAGGGCTTGCTGAGCTTAAACATTTCGGGGCGGCGGCGGCCTCATCCGGCGGCGTGGAGATGTATCATCTGGTCGGCGTTACGCCCGAGGCGCCGACGCGCGAGAAAGCCTTTGGCGGCAATCAGATCAAAAGTCGCATCCGCTATGGCGCCGACGAACGCCGCAAGACCTATGACAACCTCAACATTCGCGGCAAGTCGACTGATGTCGATTATGTGATGCTCGGTTGTCCGCACGCCGCCATCGATCAGATTGAGGAGGCGACGCGGCTTCTCGACGGCAAGAAACTGAATGATGGAACCGCTTTGTGGATCTTCACCTCGCGCTATGTGAAGGCGGAGGCGCAGGCGAAAGGGTATGTCGACATTATTAAACAAGCCGGCGGTCTTGTGATGACAGACACCTGTTCAGCGATTGCGCAGAGCGTCCCTAAAGGCACAAAAGTCGTTGCGCTCGACAGCGCCAAGCAGACCCATTATCTGCCCGCTTTTCTTGGAATCGAGGCCTGGTTCGGCACAACCGAAGACTGCATCCATGCGGCGCTCACCGGCAAATGGCGGGGAGAGCTCTCATGAGCGCGGCGGAACTGTCAAAACCCATCGTCATTCATGGGCGCGGCATCGTGCCGGGCGTCGCCGAGGCGGAAGCGCTGGTGACGCGCGAGACAATTTCCGGCTGGGGCGGCGTCAATCCCATGAAAGGCGAGATCATCGAGACGCGCCACGAACTTGTGGGGCAAAGTTTCGCCGGCAAGGTGCTGTTGTTTCGCGGCGCCAAGGGCTCGTCCGGATGGTCCGCGATCTTTCATTTCGCGCGGCTTGCCGGAACGGCGCCGGCGGCGATGCTCTTTGTCGATATGACGGCGAAGGCTGCGCTCGGCGCTGTCGTCACCCATGCGCCGACCGTCACCGATTTTGAGACGGACCCCTTTTCCGTCATCGAAACCGGCGACCGGGTGCGCGTCGATGGCGGCAGGGGAATTGTGGAAGTCTGGAAACAATAGACGCCGGAAAACGGCGCGTTGAAATGTCAGGGAGGATTTGATGACAGCGGATGTTCAGTCCGGCGCGCCGGAAGAGGAATCCGATTTTTCCATCCGCAAGCTGAAGATCATGTTTGCAGTGACCGTGGGCGTTCTTTTCGGATCATCCATCCTTCCTTTCACTGCGATCATGCTTTTGACCTTGCCGATGACTGAAGAGTTCGGCTGGACGCGAACGCAGTTTTCCGGCGGCCTCACGGCGATGATGCTGGTAGGGGGAACGTCAGCGCCTTTTCTGGGCAGGCTTGTGGACAAGATTGGCGCCCGGGTCATGATTATTGGCGGCACTTTTCTTGTTGGCTTGATCACCATGGCGCTCTCTCGTCAGGACGGATCACTCTGGCAATTTTATCTCGGTTTCGCTGTTTTGGGTTTCGCCGGCACAACAGCGATCGGGTATTCGAAAATCATTGGCGCGCTTTTTAACAAGCATCGCGGCAAAGCGCTGGCGATTTTTGGCGTTGAATCGAGCATTGCAGGCGTCTTCGCGCCGAAACTTATCCAGTTTCTGATTGAGGGATATGGATGGCGCGGCATGTTTGTGGGACTCGGTCTCATTATCCTGTCGGTTATCCCGCTCCTGTTGATCTGGCTCAGAGAGCCGGAAGCCCCGCAAGCGCCGGCGGCCGCTCCAGGTGCGCCAGTCGGCGCGCCGGCGGAGCCTCCGGGGCTGACGCCGATGGAGGCAATGAAGACACGCGACTTCTGGTTTATACTTCTCGCCAGCGTCATCGCCATGGCGCCGGCCATGGGGCTTCAGCCGCATCTGATCCCGTTTATCGTATCGCGGGGCATCAGCATGGACACGGCCGTCTGGATGGTTTCAATATCGCAACTGGCGATGGCGGCAGGCACAGTCGCCGGCGGCTTTCTTCTGGATAAGATGGACACGGCAAAAATTGCGGCGCCGTTCAGCGCCATGACCGCGGTAGGGCTGTTGTTTTATTTATTGCTGACTGGCGGCGCGGCGGGCATCGCCTTCCTCTTGATGGCGACAATCCTGATCGGCTTCTCCGGCGGCGCAAAGCGGCCCATGGGAACGGTGTTCCAGTTGCGGTTCTTCGGACTGAAGTCCTTTGGAACTCTAGTGGGCATACAAACACCATTCCAGACTTTTTGTATGGGAGTTTCGCCGCTGCTGGTCGGCATGTATTATGATGCCTATGGCGATTACCAGCTTGTCTTTGTGATCATGGCGATCCTGATGGCCATCACATTCTTCCTCTACTGGTTCCTCGGGAAGTATCGCTATGACAAGAAGCTTATGCCTGTGGACAGCTTCCCGGTAGAAAGTCAGACGCCGATCGGCGCTCTGAAAGGCGCCAGCGCGGCGTTTAAGCAGGAAGGCGCCTGAAACCATGACAGACATTTCGGCGACGGCGCCGTCTCCCTCGCAAAAACCGGCGCCGGCGCGGCCGCCGGCCAATCCCGTAAGTCCCTTCCGCGCCTGGTGGGCGATCTTTATCTTCACTATCGCGCTGATGTTCAACTTCCTCGACCGGCAATTGCTGACTCTGCTGATCACGCCGATCAAGGCGGATCTCAATCTGACCGACACGCAGATCAGCATTCTCGTCGGCTTCATGTTCGTTCTTTTTTATATTAGCGTCGGCATTCCCATTTCCCGGCTGGTCGACCGCGGTCCGCGCAAATGGATTATCGGCGCCGGCATCGCCTTCTGGTCGCTGATGACGGCGGCCTGCGGGCTTGCGCAGAATTTCTGGCAATTGGCGCTTGCGCGCATGGGCGTCGGCATCGGCGAAAGCTGCAACGGCCCGGCGACCTATTCCATGACGGCGGACATGTTCCCGCGGGACAAACTCGCGCGCCCCATCTCCATCATCAATATCGGCATGGTCATGGGCTCCGGCATGGCGCTTCTGGTCGGCGGCTATCTGATCGTCTGGCTAACGGAACTGGGGCCTCAAACCTTTCCTGTCATCGGCACGTTGAAACCGTGGCAGATGACTTTCGTCATTGTCGGCCTGCCGGGCATTTTATGGGCCTTGCTCATGGTGCTGACGGTGCCGGAACCGCCGCGAAAGGATGAAGGGACGGGCGCGGTGACGCCGTCCTTCGGAAAGGTTTTGAGCTTTTTCGGTTTTTGGGGCGCGGCGTATTTTCCGATGTTTTTCGCAGCCGGCGTGAAATCGATGCTGAGTTTCGGCAACGCCGTCTGGTCGCCGGCCTTTTTCGAGCGCAGCTTCGGTTATGCGCCGGGTGAGCCCGGGCCGATTCTCGGCGCCATCGGCCTGATCGTTGCGCCGCTCGGATTGATTATAGGCGGGCAGGCGGCGACATGGCTCGCCTCCAAAGGTCAGGACGACGCCAATATGCGCATCGTATTATGGGTGTCGATCGCGCTTGTGCCGCTCGCCATTATCTATCCTTTGGCGCCGGCGGCGTGGATGGCGTTCGCGCTTTACGGCGCGCTTTTGTTTTTGGGCTCGCTGGGCGCAGGGCCGGCCAACGCGGCCATGCAGGTGATCACGCCGGGGCGCATGCGCGGCACGGTGTCGGCGCTTTATATCGCGATCTTCAATGTCATGGGCTATGGCGCGGGGCCGCTCGTCGTCGCCTTGATGACCGATAATGTTTTCAAGAATGAAGCGATGCTGGGCGCCTCCATGGCGGCGGCCGCTGCGATCCTTGGTCCGGTTGGCCTCTTTCTTAGCTGGAAAGCGTTGAAACCTTATGCGCGCGCTGTGGCGGCCGCGCGTGAACGCGATGACTGATTTGAGAAAAAGGAAGACGGAATGCTGAAAGACGTGAGCGGAAAAACCGCCTTCATTACCGGCGGCGCCAGCGGCATGGGGCTTGGCATGGCGAAAGTCTTCGCAAAGCATGGCATGAATGTCGTGATCGCCGATATTCGCCAGAGCGCCCTCGACGAAGCTGTGTCCGGTTTCAGTGATACGAACTTTCCTGTCCACGCGGTCAAGCTCGATGTCGCAGACAGGGATGAATGGGTGAAAGCCGCAGACGAGGCCGAAGAAGTTTACGGCAATATCCACCTGCTCGCGTTGAATGCGGGTGTCGGCATCGCCGGCAAGCCCATGCAGAATTGCACCTATAAGGACTGGGACTTCAATCTCAGCGTCAATGTCGGCGGCGTAGTGAACGGCCTTGTCACGGTCCTGCCGCGCATGATCGCCCATGGCGAGCCGGGGCATGTTGTCAGCACATCATCGACGGGCGGCTTTTCCGCTGTAGGCGGGGCCGGGCTTTATTGCACGGCGAAATACGCGGTCGCGGGCATGATGGAGTCGCTGGCGACGGATTTGCAGGGGACCAATGTGGGCGCATCGGTTTTCTTTCCGGGCCCGGTCAAGACAAGCCTTGGTCAGACCACTCATGAAGTGCGGCCTGCGCATCTGCGTGATGACGCGCCGCCGCCGGGCGGGGAAGCCCCGCCGCGGAAGATGCCGTCTTTCGACCCGAATGTCTTTATGGACCCGGAAGAGGTGGGCGAACGCGTTTTGCGCGGGGTTCGGCGCGGCGATCTTTTTATCATGTCGCATCCGGAGTTTCGCGACGGCCTTGTGGCCCGTAACGAAGCCTTGCTGCGGTCGATTCCAAACGACCCGCCTAATCGCGAACGCGCTGAGGTGGTAAAGCTCTTCGGCACGCTGATCTACAATCCGATTTACGACAAACAGGAAGACGTGCCGGCGCTGGATAAATCCGGAAATAAGTGATCAGGCGCCGGCGGCGTAACGCGCCATGGCGCGCGCATAGCTTTCGCCATAGGGCTTGACGCCGATCCAGGTGACGAGACAGGCGGTCGGCGCCAGGATGCAGGCGAGCAGCGCCATAGAGTAACGCAACTGGTCTTCGGCGCCGAACAGGTAATCGGTAAACAGAGCGATGACGAGCGGACCTGCAGCATATCCGACCACATTGAAAACGAATTGGTAGAGCGCCCGCACCTGTCCGCGCATTTCCGCCGGCGTCACCACTTGCAGCGCCGCATTGCCGGGCGCGATGCCAATGGAGGCGATGAAAGTGTTGAACCCGTAAAGCACGATAGCGAGCCACGCGTTATCCACCAGCGGATAGGCGATGGCAAAGGGCATGAGCCCGATCGAGGCGTACAGCACAAGCCGCATATAGGCGTCATTTCGGCCCGCTTTCGCCCAGCGTTCTGAAATCGTGCTGCCGAGCCACAAGCCGAGCGGCGCCGTGATGAGCGACAGCATGCCCAGGACAAAGGCTATTTTCGCCGCCGTCCAGTCATGGGTGCGAATGAACAAAGCCGGCAGCCAGAGAACGGCGCCATAGCTGAGGAGCACTTTTACAGCGAGCGACATGAACATGGGCGCATAGGTGCGCCGTTCCTGCTTGAGGTACCCGAAAATCTCCCTGATCGGGATGGCTTTCGCCTTGCCGCCGCTCTGTTTCAACTGACCTTTACGTTTCGGCTCCTCGACTGTCGCCATCATCGCCGCAACGATGAAGCCCGGCAGCCCCACAAGGATGAACACGAGCTGCCAGGGTTTAAGCTCGCCGAGAAAAGGCAGGTTGATGACGCCCACTGCGGTCGCCGCGGTGATGATCGCGCCGCCGGCAAGGTTCGAAATGCCGGCGCCGGCGATAAAGCCGAGGGAATTGATGGCGAAAGCGCGAGGCAGTTTTTCCGGCGGAAAGCTGTCGGTGATGATGGAATATGTAGCCGGTGCAAAGGACGACTCGCCGGCGCCAACACCGACCCGCGCCCAGAACAAATGCCAGAAATTCTGGGCCAGGCCGCACAGCATGGTGGCGAAGCTCCAGAAGGCGATCCCGACGCCGATAATGACGCGGCGGCTTTTGACATCGGCGAGGCGCGCGATGGGAAGCCCGAGAAACGCATAGAAAAAGACGAAAGCGAAACCGGTCAGCAGCGAAAATTGCGTGTCGGAAAGATTGAGGTCCGCTTTGATCGGTTCGACCAGCAGCGAAATGATGGAGCGGTCGAGCGTCGCCACCATAAGTGCGATGGTGAGAACCGTAAGTCCCCAATAGGCCCGCCCCGGCGACGGCCAGTCGTCTCTCTTGAGGACGGCTTGCTCCGTTTGCTCCGCGTTTTGCGTTTGATCCAACGGCCCCGCTCCCTTGAAGTTGTTATGTGGCGCAATGGGTTCGCCTTATGCGCTCCACTTTAGGTCAGGGGAGGGCGCCCGGCCAGAGAAACCGGCGCAGGAGAAGGCGACTGAGAGCGCGCAGAAAGGCCGTCCTTAATACCGGTCAGGGATATGACCGCCGAACTTGTTGGTCCAGCTCGCATTGTCTTCCGGATAGGCGAGCATGGTATCGTTCCAGGCGGCCCATTCATTTTGCATGCGCGCAAAAAGCTCCGTCTCGACCGTTTTCTTGTTCGCCCGCTCCATGGGATCGGCTTCAATGTTGAAGAGATAGTCATGGCCGCCAATGGAGAGATATTTCCACGGCCCCTGGCGCATGGCTTTCTGCTCATGGGCCTGATGACGCCAGAAAAGCTTGCGCTCAAAGCGGTCGCCGCCAGTTAAAACCGGCAGAAGACTAACGCCGTCGAAAGCGGATGGATCATAAGCAATGTCCGCCGCATCGAGCATGGTGGGCAGCCAGTCCATGCTCATCGCGGTTTGCGCGCTTTCACCGTGTTTTTTAATTCGTCCCGGCCAGCGCACGATCAGGGGCGTGCGGATGCCGCCTTCGAGAAGCTCGCCCTTCATGCCGTTCAGCGGCCACATCTTTGAAAAACGTTCGCCGCCATTGTCGGACGTGAACACCACTATGGTGTTGCCGTCTCGGCCGGTTTTCTCAAGCGTGTTCAGAACGCCGCCAATGGCGTCGTCAAGCCTTTCCACCATGTCGCGGTAAATCGCCATGGAGCCGCCGGTGAAGTCGAGACTGTCGCGCGCTTTTTTGGCGCTCTCGATGTCTTCCGCTGTCTCCCATGGCCAATGCGGCGCGGTGAAATGAAGGCTCAAGAGGAACGGCGCGTCATTGGCGCTCATGCGCTGGATTTCCTCGCTTGCGCGCGCGCCCAGAAGGTCGGTCAGATAGCCCGTTTCCTCTATCGGCGTATCGCCGTCCCAGAGATCGGGCGTTTCGTCTTCTCCCCAGATAAAGCTGTGTCGGAAATAATCAACGCCGCCGGAACGGATGCCCCAGAAAGACTGATAGCCATGCTGCAATGGTCCTGCATCGGTGACGGTCCCGAGATGCCATTTGCCGACGAGAGAAGTCTGATAGCCGGCTTCGGCGAGGAGGCCCGGCATGGTCGCGGCGTCCTCCGGTAGTCGTGCGTCGCTGCGAAGCCCCAAAGGTTCTTCAAAACCGATGGGCAGGCGATATTGGTAACGCCCGGTGATCAGCCCGACGCGGGTCGGCGAGCAGACGGAAGAGTTCGCATAGCCATCTGTAAAGCGCATGCCCTGTCTCGCCAGCCTGTCGATATTCGGCGTTGCAATGTCGTCGCGGCCGTAACAGCCAATATCGGCCCAGCCGAGATCGTCCGCCATGATGAACAGAAAATTCGGCGCGCCCTGCCGTTTGGCGAAGGCTGGCGCGGCGCTCATTGACGCCGCCGCGGCTGTCGCAGCCATGAAGGCGCGCCGGTCGAGATATGAGTGCTTCTTCATCATATTGTTCGTTCCATTGTAAAACCTTTTGGCACCTTACCAGCGATCTCTATTCGCGTGCTCAAAGAAAGCGAACCATCATTCGCCAGGATGCGCAGCAATGAAAATCGCCGGATTTTCTTCATTATACGGATTATATGCGCGCCGATGCGCCCTTTCGCTGCCCCGGCAGGGGTGGGGAATCGAGTGATCACGGCGCAATCATAGGGTGTAGGCGCCCGAATTGACGATCTCGCCGGCGCAGCCTTGCGCGGCTTTCTAAACGATTTGTCACGAGGCCTATTTCAGACTTTGTCGCCTTGATGACAATTTTTGCTGTGCAACACGCATATCGTGCGCCACGGTTTTCGGGGTGGGGCGCTTTATATCTCCCCCATAAGCGCTTTTTCCCGGCGCCATCTCTCCCTGCCGGGGCGGAATCGGTCATTGGCCGACCCGCCCCGGCGTTATCTTCCCCCAATTTTCCACACAGGCCCTTCGCATTTGCGAAATGGGTGTTGATTTGCGGGGCGCAGCCTGTCCAAATCAGGCCGACCAAGCCCGCCCCTGATGCGGGACCTTGCAGATACGCATCTCGAAAGGCCGTTTCATGAAATCTCTTGCCGTCCGTCTTCTTGCCGGCGCCGCCTCCATCGTCGCCGTTTCAGCGTCAGCATGGGCTCAGCCCTCCGATCAGGCGGTGGAGATCGCCGGCAAATATATCATTGTTGACGGTCATGTGGATGCGCCTTCGACCATAGCCGAAGCCGGCGCCGATATCGCCGAGGGCACGAAGACGGTCGATTTTGATTATGAGCGCGCCAAGGCCGGCGGCCTCGACGCGCCATTCATGTCGATCTATGTCGCGGCCGATTACGAAGAGAAGGGCGGCGCCAAGGCGCGGGCCGATATATTGATCGGTTTGATGGAAGGCGTTGCTGCGCTCTATCCCGAGAAATTCGAGATCGCCTACAGCCCGAAAGACGTGCGGCGAATTTTCGAAGATGGCAAAATCGCCCTGCCGCTGGGCATGGAGAACGGCTCGCCCATCGAAGGCGATCTCGCCAATCTCAAACACTTTTACGATCGGGGCATCCGTTATGTGACGCTCGCCCATTCGAAATCGAACCACATCTCGGATTCGTCCTATGACGATAACAAGCGCTGGGACGGGCTTTCGCCTTTCGGGTTCGAAGTGGTGCGCGCCATGAACGATCTCGGGATCATGGTCGATGTCAGCCATCTTTCCGATGCGGCGATTGAGGATGTGCTCTTGACGACGCGCGCGCCGGTGATCGCTTCGCATTCTTCGCTGCGGCATTTCACGCCGGAGTGGGAGCGCAATCTTTCCGACGATCTGGTGAGGAAAATCGGCGAAAATGGCGGCGTCGTGATGATCAATTACGGCTCGGCTTTTCTGAATACCGCCGCCAATAAATATAACGAGCCGGCGAGGGCGGCCCGAGATGCGGAAGAAAAACGTCTGGGCCGCGAGATGACCGAGGCCGAGCGGGAGGCTTTTCAGGCGGCCTGGCTGGCTGAACATCCCTATCCCTTCGCAAGCTTGGACCAGGTGCTGGATCATATCGACCGCGCCGTGGAGCTTGCCGGTATCGATCATGTGGGGCTCGGCTCCGACTATGACGGCGTCGGCGACACATTGCCCGTGGGGCTGAAAGATGCGTCCTCTTATCCCGTCCTCATCGACGGTCTCCTTGCTCGCGACTATGACGAGGCGGCGATTGAAAAGATCCTCGGCGCCAATGCGCTGCGCGTATGGGAAGAGGTCGAAGCAGCGCGCAAAAAACGCAAATGGTGACATTCGCCTGATCGGCGCCCGCAATTCGTCATATAGGCGCCGCAGAGCTCCCTTAGGCGCTGTGGCATGACCGCAAACAATTTGTTTGAATTCGCCAGAGTTGCGCTGCCCTATCTGGGGTTTCTTTATTTCCCGGCTTCGGTTCTGTTGCTGTGGGCAATACTGAAAACCCACGGAGCCTGGCGATTGAGCGCCGCGGGCGCCTTCATCTGCCTGACGCTGATGGCCTATGGCCGGTTCATCGAACCGAAGCTGCTTGTCGCCGCAGAACATGACATCGCCTTGAGGGGATGCTTTCCTGAGGCTGGCGCCATGCGCATTGCGGTTTTTTCAGATCTGCATGTGAGCCCTTACCGCTATGCGGTTTCGGTGGAACGCATCGCACGGCGCGTGAACGCCAAAGCGCCGGACATCGTTTTTATTGCAGGCGATTATGTTTCCTATCTGCCGCCGGACCGTTTCGACGAAACCTTCGCTCCGCTGCGAGCCATAAAGGCGCCGGTTTATACGGTTCTCGGCAATCACGATCTTGGTCTGCCGGGGCCCGACGTCGCTGCGCCGTTGCGCGAAAGCCTCGAAAAGCTCGGGATTTCGGTCATGGATGATCGGTCCGCCGACATTTCCGGGGAAACCTTCGATGTTGAGCTTGTGGGATTGTCCGACCTTTGGGCGCGTCATCAAAATCTTGCGCTTTTTGACACTCCATCGTCAAAGCCCCGCCTGGCGCTGACGCATAATCCCGAAAGCATTGATGAAATCTCGCCTGAAAACCGGCCCGAGCTTCTGATCGCGGGGCATACCCATGGTGGTCAGGTCAATCTTCCGGTTCTGACCTGCCGCATGACTTTTGCGTGCCGCATTGCGCGCTATGGTTATGGCAAAGTTGATGGCGGCGCTGTTTTCGTCACATCGGGCACGGGACAGTCCATGCTTCCCATTCGATTCGCGGTTCCGCCGCGCATCGATATCCTGAATATCGAATACGCCGATTGTCCCGCGGGTCCCGCAACGAAGCAGCCGGAAGACGACGTCTTGTAATATTTCGAAAACCTGTAAAATTTGAATTAATCTTTACAAAGAATATTTTTTCACATTCGCGGAACCGGTCTTGCCTTCATTCGGTTAAGCGATCACCTTCGCGCGCGCAGCGCGGCGGCGATCTGTTGAAACCCACATATTTGAAAGGAGTTGTTATGCCTGACCATTCGCGCAATTCATCCAATCTCTTGATGATCAAGTCTCACCTTGACAGACATGGCGTCGGGTGCGCGGTCATGAAGGATCATATTGCGATTGGGGCGATGCGCGACGACCTCAGTCCGGGCGGGCCATGCGAAAAGATAATGCGCGTAAGATCGCTCGGAGAAGCCTGCGGCGCCATTGGCTGCGGCTGTGAAAAAAGGCGCTAGGCCTTTGATGCTCAAAATGGTTGCGCCGGGCGGCGGGACGTCTAATCTCGCCGCCGAAAAGGGAGGCCCGGCATGACCAATCTCAAAAACAAAACATTATTCATCACCGGCGCGAGCCGCGGCATCGGCCTGGCGATTGCGCTGAAGGCGGCGAAAGACGGCGCCAATATCGCCATCGCCGCCAAATCCGCCGAGCCCCATAAACACTTGCCCGGCACGATCTATACGGCGGCGGAGGAGATTGAAGCAGCGGGCGGCAAGGCCCTGCCGCTGGTCTGCGACATCCGGCACGAAGATCAGGTCCAGGCGGCGGTCGATGCGACGGTGGAAAAATTCGGCGGCATCGATATCTGCATCAACAACGCTTCGGCGATCTCCCTGACCGGCACCGAAGCAACCGAAATGAAACGCTGGGATCTGATGCATCAGATCAATGCGCGCGGCACGTTTTTAACGTCGAAGACCTGCATTCCGCATCTGAAAAAATCTGAAAATCCCCATGTTTTGATGTTGTCGCCGCCGCTTGACATGTCGCCGAAATGGTTTGCTGGGCACACCGCCTACACCATGGCGAAATACGGCATGTCCATGTGCGTTCTCGGCATGGCGGCGGAATTCAAGAAGGACGGCGTCGCCTTCAACGCGCTCTGGCCGCGCACGGCGATCGCCACGGCGGCGGTGAAATTTGCGTTGGGCGGCGATGCCATGATGCAGGCCTCGCGCACGACCGATATTCTCGCCGACGCCGCGCATCTTATTTTCACCAAACCGGCGAAAGATTTCACCGGCAATTTCATCATCGACGATACATTCCTTTACGAGAACGGCGTCACCGATTTCGAGAAATACCGGGTCGATCCGGCGAAAAAACTGGCGCCCGATTTCTTCGTGCCGGATTCTTCCACGCCGCCGCCGGGCGTCGCGGAAACGCTGATGGACAGCATGATCGGATAGGGCGTGCGCGTCGCATCTCTCCATATCTATCCAGTGAAAAGCATGCGGGCGGTCGACCTCGACCGCGCGGATATGGAATTGCGCGGGCTTGCCCATGACCGGCGCTGGCTGATCACGGATGACGAAGGCAAGTTCCTGACGCAGCGGGCCTGTCCCGCACTGGCGCGGATCGTGGCGGCTCCGTTTGAAAATGGTTTGCGCCTTTCCGCCGGCGGCGCCGCGTTCGACGTCGCTGCGCCGGCGAATGATCGGCGCACCACCGTCACAATCTGGAACGATGAGGTCAGCGCCGTCGATGCCGGCAAAGCGGCTGCCGAGTGGCTGTCCAGAACTCTGGGACGTCCCGCCCGGCTTTATTACATGGATGGCGAGGCGGCGCGCACGACGTCGGGGCGCTGGGGTCCGAAACGGCCTGTAAGCTTTGCCGACGCCTATCCCTTGCTGGTGACGACGACGGCGTCGCTCAATGCGCTTAATGAAGCAATCATCGAGAACGGCCGGGACGCTGTCACGATGGGGCGCTTCCGGCCCAACATCGTTATTGACGGCGCCGATCCGTGGGCGGAGGACTTCTGGAAGGTCATTCGTGTCGGCGATATTGAGATTGATCTCGCCAAGCCTTGCGACCGGTGTCTGGTGACGACGCTGGATCAGGAGACGGGCGAAAAACAAGGGCGCGAGCCCTTAAAAACCCTTGGCAAGATCCGCCGCTCCGCCCATCCGGACCTGCCGGATGTCACGCTGTTCGGCTGGAATGCGGCGCCCCGCAGCGAAGGCGTGATAAAGGTGGGCGATGAAGTGAGAATCGTTGAGGCCCGACCGGAAGGCTGGCCGCTCGCCTGACACCTGTCAATGATGATGGTGGTGCGGCTCGGTGTTGATCCTGCCGCATTTGCCGCATTTGATGACGGCGCCATGGGCGTCGCGATGGGCGACATTGACGAGCAGCTTCGTTTTGCACCCCCCGCAGCGATAGGTCTCATCGCCGCCACCCTCGCGTAGCGGTTTCCCGGCGGTGTGCTCTTCCACATTGGCGCCTTCAGCGCGTTCCGGGTCGATGACGATCATGTCGAATTGCGGCATGGAAAAATCCTTTCTTTGTTTCAGTGCTACCGCTTTCGCCGCCCAAGACAAGCTTTTAGGTTTATTGCTGTCAAAGGAGGGGGGGCGATGGCTGACAAAACCGTAAAGGCGCGCATTACAGGGCGGGTGCAAGGCGTCTCCTACCGGGCCTGGACTCGTGAGGCGGCGCGGGCGCAAGGCCTATCCGGCTGGGTGCGAAATTGCGCCGACGGCAGCGTCGAAGCGGTGTTTGCAGGCGACCGCGCAGCGGTGGACGCCATGATCGCCGCATGCCGCAAGGGGCCGCCAGCGGCCCGAGTCGACAATGTTGAAACGGCAGACGCCGCCGCGCTGCAAGGCGATGATTTTGAAATCCGCTATTGAAAGAAACGCCTAGTCGCCTGCGGTCTCGCGCAACAAGACTTCATACCAGGCCGCGCCGCGCGCGAGGTCCTCAATCATCACGCGCTCGTCATTGCCGTGAATGCGGGCGAGATCGTCCGAGCGATAGATGAAGGGCGTGAAACGATAATTATCGTCGGCGAGACCGATATAATGGCGCGTATCCGTGCCCTGAAGCGTAATAAAAGGCGCAATCGGCACGTCGCCGAATATCGTTGCGGTTGCTGTTTCCAAAGCGCGGTAGCCGTCCGATCGGGCGGAGGCGGCGGGACTCGGCTCGCGCCCGCCCACGGCCTCCACGGTGACGCGGTCATCGTCGATGAGGCGAATGGCGCGCTCTTTCACGGCGGCGACATTGTCGCGCGGGTGAATGCGATAGTTGACGAAGACGGTGGTCTGTTGCGGGAGGATGTTTGTCTTCTCGCCGCCTTCGATGATGGTGGGCGCAGTCGTGGTGTGCAGCGCGGCGGCGGTGGTAGGGTCTTCGGCAAGCTGTTTCTTGATGATCGGCCCGGTGAGCCAGAGATTGGCGAGCGCCATGCGCTGGAAAAAGGGCATTTGCGTTGCAATGGCGTGCAGGAAGGAGACGACATTGCCGTCGATCTCCAGCGGATAGGGATTGTCCATCACGGCGATGACGGCGCGCGCGGCGACGCTGATCGCCGTATCCTTGCCCGGCGCGGAAGAGTGCCCGCCCGGCGCGCTCGCGGTAAAGCGCAAGGTCGTCGAGCCTTTCTCGCCGGTTGAGATCAGCGCTACGGGCGAAGCAACGCCGGGAATGATCCCCTGCACAAGGCCGGAGCCTTCGTCGAGCGTCCATTCGAAATGAACGCCGCGGCTCTTCAACAGTTTGGCCATCTCGCCGGCTCCGGCGAAGCCGCCAAGCTCCTCGTCATGGCCGAACAGGAGATAGACATCGCGCGAAGGCGCAAAGCCTTCGGCGGCGAGGGTTTCGACCGCCTCCATGATGGCGATCAACTGGCCCTTGTTGTCCATGGCGCCGCGGCCCCAGACCGCGCCCTCCGCAATGGCGCCGGAAAAGGCGGGCTCGGTCCATAAATCCTCCGTACCCGCCTCAACCGGCACGACATCGATATGGGCGGTGAGTGCGATCGGCTTTTCGACCGCGCTTGTTCCCGCCCATTTATAGATCAGCGAGTGGCCGCCGACGATCTCCCGCGTCATCGCGCCATGCGCCGCCGGATAGGCGCGTTCGAGGAAGGCCGAGAAGTCTGCGAACGCCTCTGCATCGGGCGGTCTTTGCGTGCTCCAGGAAATGGTTTGAATCCGGATCGCTTCGGAAAGCCGTCCGGCGATGGCGTTTCCGTCATAGGCGGGCGGATTTTCAACCGCCGCCGCAACAGACGACCCGCTGAGCATCAGCGTGCGGACCACAATGATGGCAACAAAAAGCGCAAAAACGCCGATGACCCCAAAACCCAGCTTTTTCATGACATCAGAACCCCGTTCAGGCATCCGCTTTTATGAAGATTTTCATTCAGCGGTCGAGCGCAAAAAGCAGGTGTTATCGCCATTTCCAAGCCGAGGTCACGCAGATATGATCGGGTCCATGACAACGCTTTTATACACCCACGCCGCTTTCGGCGCTCATGAAGTCCCGCCCGGCCATGTGGAGCATCCCGGCCGTTACGCCGCCGTTGAGAAAATGCTGGCCTCTCCGGACTTCGCCTCGCTTGAACGGCGCACGCCGCCGCGTGCGGATGCGGAGCAGGTGGAGCGTGTCCATCCCGTCCGTTTTCGTGAACTCATCGAGGACAATTCCCCGGCGGAAGGGCTCGTCCAGTTCGATGCGGACACCTTCGCCGGGCCGCATTCGGTCGACGCATCTTTGCGCGCCGCGGGCGGCGCCTGTGCGGCGGTGGATGCGCTTTATAAGGGCGAGGCGAAAAACGCTTTCATCGCGGCGCGCCCGCCCGGCCATCACGCCGAGCCGGAACGCGCCATGGGGTTCTGCCTTTTCAACGGCGCGGCCATCGCCGCGCTTCACGCCCGCAGCGTCCATGGCGCCAAGCGCGTCGCGGTCGTCGATTTCGACGTGCATCACGGCAACGGCACCGAAGCCGCCTTCTGGCATGATGAAAACGCGTTTTACGCCTCGTCCCATCAATGGCCGCAATATCCGGGCACGGGCCGGGCGTCGGACCGGGGCGCGTTCGACAATATCGCCAATGCGCCGCTTGCCGGCGGGGAGGGAAGCCTCGCCTTCCGCCGCGCCTGGGGCGAGACGCTCTTGCCGGCTTTGTCCGATTTCGGGCCGGAGCTTATCGTCATTTCCGCCGGCTTTGACGCCCATCGCGCCGACCCGCTGGGCGGGCTTGAGCTGACGGAGGAGGATTTCGCCTGGGCGACGCGCGAAATCGCCGCCGTGGCGCGGGACAAGGCAGGTGGGCGGCTCGTCTCGATCATGGAGGGCGGCTATGACCTCAAGGCCCTGTCCGACAGTGTGGCGGCCCATGTTAAGGTCTTGATGGATATCTAGAAACCGCGTCATAAGGATGACGGGGCAAAGCAGTATCGCCATGACCGGCCGCATCATCACCGCACGCCATGGGCGTCCCAACCTTTCGCGCGACGTGACCATCACGGCGCGGGAATATGGCGACTGGTGGGCGCGTTACGATGAAAGCGGCCTCCACCCCGATGAGCGCCCGCCGGACGGGCTTATCGCGCTCGCCCGCGGGGCGAAAACCGTTCTCTCCTCCACCCTGCCGCGCGCCATCGAAACCGCGGCGCAGGCGACGGGCGGGGCCCGCGACGTTCCCGCCGACCCGATGTTTGTGGAGGCGCCCCTGCCGCCGCCGCCCTGGCCCGATTTCATAAAGCTGCGTCCCGGCCAGTGGGGCGTCGTCTCCCGCGTCATGTGGAGCCTCGGCTATGCGCCGCCGGGCGTCGAGCATCACCGCGAAACCTGGGGCCGGGTGGCCGAAATCGTCTCGCGTCTTGAGGCGCAGGCCGCGAAGGGCGACGTCCTCCTCTGCGCCCATGGCTATCTCAACTGGATGATCGACCGGCGCCTGCGCCGCGACGGCTGGGTCCGCACCGAGCGCGACGGCGGCAATCACTACTGGTCCTGGCGCATCTACGAACCCGCGGGCGAGAAAAGCGCCGTGGGCGCGGCGGCCGCGGCGGAGTAGAAGCAGGTCTAGGCAGGTATTTGAAGGATATATTTTGACGAGCGCAAATGCTTACGCTCACTTCATGTTAATGGCGCTTTGAGAAACTCAAACATGTATTGCAGCACACCCGAAACAGGGGGGTGTGCGTTATCACTCAAGAAAGTGAAAGCGAATGCATTTGTCACCAGGCGAAGAAGGACGCCAACCGCAATCAAATTTCGAAAGAGGTTAAACCATTCATTCTTGTCGCTATGAAGATATTTGAAAAGCTGTAAAATAACAGCCGGACCAAGAATTATGCCAACAAATCCAACGATAGAGTATATGCCGGAAATGAATCTATTTGGGACATCAAAGTGAATCAACGATTGGAGCAGAGCCGCGCCAGCCAAAATGATGAAGCTGGAAGACATTATCAGAATTAATACAGGCAATGCCGAACCATTGATTCTTTCTAGGAAGGACGTTTTAGGATCTCGCCACAGTTTTATGCTTTCTCCTGTAATCTCATTAATGCCCGACTGAAATAAGCGACCTGCTAAACTTATTATCGCGAGCGCAGGGGCAGCTATAAATATCCCGTATACAAGCAGCAAAAAGAAAGAGAGTCCCGAAGCGCTCATTAAGACCGACTTTATTACGCCTCCTTGGTTGAGCACGACTTTCTCGCTCTTGCCGTAATAGTAAACGCTGACTGTATCGCCCAATAAAGAGCACCAGTTTTTTGTCGGTCGATAATTTTTTGAGAAGCCATCTTGAGCACAGTTTCCAGGAATGAGTCTTTCACCTTTTGGAATTAACTCCGCACCCGTTCTCATTTCGATTTTTCCTGTGACGTTCTCCGGCTGTAAATAAAAATACGATGATCTAAGCACTAAGCCTTCACGTCCAACTGTTGCAGACATTTGGCATTCACATTCGGTAATGATTGTTTGGGCGAGCTTGTAATTTGTAGCCAAGCGAATTGATTGATACGCATCGCCGATCATGAAGACGAGACCAATTGTCATCATTACCGCGCCAATAATTGTCACAGCAGAAAAAAAGCGTCCAGAAAAGGTCACTTCTTTGGTCTTTTCCGCAAACAGAATGCGCTGCCTCATTGCTAAGCCACAGTCACGCTCTGATTGAATACTGAGGGCAACTAGGCGCTAAGGGAAACAGAAAATCATGATATAGTGTTATTCAGGTTATATACTGGAATGCCATTTGGCAACTTTTCTTCCATTGGTCCGAATCCCACAAAATGTTCTATTTTATCCACTGAAAGCAAATAGTCTTGCCAAAGGGTGCCGGGATCCAATTCTTGCTCAGATCGGAGAGGTCGGCCCGGATTTTAGCGACAATTTTTTTTCCAGCTTGATCGCCGGCACGCAGGAACTGGCGCAGGCGGCGTCGACGATTCCTTGCAAGGTTTCAAGATCGGCGGGCGCGCCCCAAAGCTCGGCCTCGAAACATTCGACGATGCGTTCCGCCTGAAGGAGTTCGATGATCGACGGTTCCGGTTCGCGCGCCCGTTTGGCGCTAGCGTGGCCTGCTTCCTTCGCGAGTTTCTGAATGTCCTCAGGGTGTTTGCCTTGCGCGATCATGCCCCAGAAGGCGTTTTTGAGGTTGAGTTCCTCCTCGACTACGACATGCACGGCGTCGTGCGGAAACAGACCTTTCTTTGGAAAGGTCGTGTGTGCGGTGGAGCCGTCGTCGCGGGTGATGCGGATGTCGTCGTGTTTCTCGCCCTTTATAATCTCGATCTTCATGATGTTCACACAACCTGCCCAGCCGCCCAACCGCTCGACCACGCCCACTGGAAATTATAGCCGCCGAGCCAGCCGGTGACATCGACGGCCTCGCCGATGATATAAAGGCCGGGGACGGTTTTGACTTCCATGGTCTTTGATGACAGCGCGTTCGTATCGACGCCGCCGAGGGTCACTTCCGCCGTGCGCCAGCCTTCCGAACCCGCCGGTTTCACGCGCCAGTCTTTCACCGCCGCGGCAAGGGCTTTCAGCCGCGCATCATTGTAGTCGCCGATGCGTCCCGTTGCATCGGTACGAGAGGCGACCCAGTCGGCGAGGCGTTTCGGCAGGAAGTCCGACAGAACCGTTTGCGGCGCGAGTTTTCCTTTTGTCTGGCGCGCGTCTTTGAGGCGCGCCAGCACATCGACATCCGGCGCGAGGCCCACGATGATTTCATCGCCCTCGCGCCAATAGGAAGAGATCTGCAAAATCGCAGGGCCCGACAGGCCGCGATGGGTGAAGAGCAGCGCCTCGCGAAACGACGTTCCCTTGCAAGAGACAATCGCCTCCGTGCTGACGCCGGAAAGCGGCGCCGTTTCTTCGAGCGTGCCGGCGGAGAAGGTGAGGGGAACGAGGGCCGGGCGCGGCTCGACGATCGCAAGGCCGAATTGGCGCGCGATGCGATAGGCGAAATCGCTCGCCCCCATTTTCGGGATCGATTTGCCGCCTGTGGCGACGACAAGCGAGGAACAGGCGAGGGCGCCATTGTTAGTTTCCAGCGAAAATCCGTCCGCGGTTTTTTCCACGCGCTCTACGGACGTGGAAAGCCGCACATCGACATCCGCTTCGCGCGCGTCATCGAGCAGCATGTCGATGATCTCTTTCGACGAGCCGTCGCAGAAAAGCTGGCCCAGCGTTTTCTCGTGATATTGAATGCCCCGCGCCTCGACCCGGGCGATGAAATCGGCGGCCGCATAGCGCTTTAGCGCCGAGACGCAGAAATGCGGGTTTGCGGAGAGATAGTTTTTCGGCCCCGCATGGATATTGGTGAAGTTGCAGCGGCCGCCGCCGGAGATGCGGATTTTCTCCGCCGGTTTCGCCGCATGATCGAGCAAGGCGACGCGCCGGCCCCGGCGCCCCGCCTCGATGGCGCCCATGAAGCCGGCCGCCCCTGCGCCGATAATGATGACGTCGAATTTTTCCACGGGCCTCTTCTCACGGGTTCTGGCCCCGGGAGCAAGGGCCGCTATTGCTCCAACAGGCGGGCCCCGCTAAACAGCGGCCATGGCTAAAGCACCCAATGATATTGCCTCCCTCTCCTTCGAAAAGGCGCTCGCCGAACTCGAAGAGATCGTCCAGAAGCTTGAAAGCGGCGGCGCGGCGCTGGAGGAATCCATCGCGCTTTACGAGCGCGGCGCGGCTCTGAAGGCCCATTGCGAAAAGACGCTGAAGTCCGCGCAGGAAAAGATCGAAAAGATCGTCGTCGGCGCCGATGGAAAGCCGAAGACCGAAACAGCCAGCTTCGAATAGGCAACACGCCTTCGATCTTTCGAGACGGATCTTTGGTCCTCCTCAGGATAAAGGCTTGCGCAATGGGGCGATCAAAGCCCCGCGGCGCGGCTGATCCAGTAGGTGAGGCCCGCGCCGAGATAAGCCAGCGTGAAAAGATAGCCGAGGGCGAAGCCGGCCCATTTCCAGGAGCCGGTCTCCCGCCGGATGGTCGCCAGGGTCGCGAAACATTGCGGCGCGAACACATACCAGGCGAGAAAGGCGAGGGCGGTCGGCAGGCTCCAGGCCGATTGCAGGGTTTCGGAAAGGCCTTGCGCATTCTCCGGCCCGCCATGAATGGCGTAAACCGTGCCGAGGGCGCCGACCGCGACTTCGCGCGCCGCCATGCCGGGGACCAGAGCAATGGCGATTTCGAGATTGAAACCGATCGGTGCGAGCAGGGGTTCGATAAGGCCGCCAATGCGGCCCGCGAAACTTTCCTTCAGCGTTGTCGCCGAAGCCGGATAGGCGGCGAGAAACCACAGAATGACCGAGGTGGCGAGGATCACCGTGCCGGCGCGTTTGAGGAATGCGGAGGCGCGCATCCAAAGGCTGATGAAGAAATCCTTGGCGTTGGGCAGCTTGTAGGTGGGCAGCTCCAGGATCAAAGGCTGCGAGCGCGCTTTTGCAATCGTCCGTTTAAAGATGAAAGCAATGCTCACCGCGCTGATGACCCCGGCGATGTAAAGGGCGAAAAGAACGAGCCCCTGCAGGTTGAACGGGCCGACGCTCTCTTCCGGAATGAATGCGCCGATGATCAGCGCGTAAACCGGCAGCCGCGCCGAACAGGTCATGAGGGGCGCGATAAGGATAGTGGTCAGCCGGTCGCGGTCATTCTCGATGACGCGCGAGGCCATGATGCCCGGAATGGCGCAGGCGAAACTCGACAACAGGGGAATGAAGGCGCGGCCGTTGAGGCCGAAACGATACATAAGTTCATCCATCAAAAACGCCGCGCGCGCCATGTAACCGGACGCTTCCAGCAAGAGGATGAACGTAAAAAGAATCAGGATCTGCGGCAGGAAGACAACGACGCTGCCGACACCGGCGATGACGCCGTCGACAATGAGATTGTGCAGCCATCCCGCCGGCAGATGCGCCGCTGCGAAGTCGCCGAGCGACGCGGCGCCGGCGTCGAGCATGTCCACCGGACCCGCCGACCAAGTGTAGACCATCTGAAACATGAAAAAGAGCAGCGCGGCGAGAATGAACGGCCCGGCGACGGGGTGGAGAACAATACGGTCGATGGCGCGTGTCGCGCGGTTGAAGGGCGGCTCATATGCAATGGCGGCGCCCGCGATGCGGCGCGCTTCGCTCTGATGAGCGCGGATCTCTTCCGGCGCCGGGAACGGGCCTTGGGGCGGGGCCGCAATCTCCTTATGCGCCAGGGCGTCGTCGAGTTTGGCAAGCAGGGCTTCGCGGCCGGCCTTGCGCGTGGCGTTCGCAGTAACAACGGGCAGGCCCAGCTCCCGTTCGAGCTTTTCGATGTCGATCTCAAGCCCGTCGCGCGTCGCGAGATCGAACATGTTGAGGACGACGATCATGGGCGCGCCTATAGCGCGTAATTGCAGGATGGACTGGAGATGCGTGCGCAGATTGGCGGCGTCCACCAGCGCGAGGATCAGCTCCGGCGCCGTATCGAGCTTGCCGAGGACCGTTTCGAGCGCAAGGCGTTCGTCGAGGGAGCGGGGCGCCATGCCGTAAAATCCGGGCAGGTCGATGAGGTCGACGCTGCACCCGCCCGGCGTCGTGAAGCGGCCGTGGCGGGTCTCCACCGTGGCGCCCGGGTAGTTGGCGACCTTGGCGCGCCCGCCGGTGAGCCCGTTGAACAGGGTGGACTTGCCGCAATTGGGCGCGCCGACAAGGGCGATGCGAATAGGAGCGAGGCTGGCGGCGGTCATCAATCGAGTTCCACCTCAATCGCCTGCGCCTCATCGGCCCGGAGTGCGATCAGCGTTCGGTTCAGGCGAACGCAAAGGGGCGTCTTCGCCAGAGGGCCCGTATGCGCGAGCTCCACAGCGTCGTTTTCGGCGAAACCGATTTCGCGCAGCTTTGCCTCGATCAGCGGGTCGGCGGCGCTGATCCCCGTCACCCGGCCAACGGCTCCTTTTTTCATTTGACTGAGCTGCATGGCGTTCCCTCAGGAACCGCCTGTGTCGGCTCTTTGCGAATGGCTTGCAATAAGGGATATCCCTTAGGCCCTGCGGCGGATTGGCGTGGGGCGTGGCCTAGTCAATGACAAAGGTGACCCATGTCATCTTGTTTTTCCGGCAACGAGCATCATCGGGGAGCGGCGCGGTTAGTTTCCAGTTGCTGACTTCTTCCAGAACGGCGTCGCCAAAACTTCTCTCAGGGACTTCCGCAAGAATGCGCACATCGTGAAGGTTTGTATCATCGGCGAAATTAAAGCCGATGAGGACCGCGCCCACATAGCCGCGAAACAGTTCCCGGCGAGGATAGTTGGGCGGTTCCCGCTCAGCCCAGGCGCCGCCGCACTGTTCAAAGGACAGGTGCTCGCCCTCAAACAAGTCGAATTCAGAGGTTCCTTCCGGAAGCCGTCTGCGGCTAAAATCATTTGACAGATATACGGCTTTTGCCGCGGCCTGCCAGGCGAAGATCTGGGCGAGAATGCCGTCGAAATTTTCTATGCTTTCCTGCGGTGGAAATAAGAGGACTGCTTCCTGAAATTTCTCGATCGCCTGGATAATCGTTCTCTCTTTGCGCGGCATGGGCGCAAGCAAGCTTACGCCCTGAAACATTATCGCCGCCGCGCGCGTGCGGTAATTGTCGGGAAAGACAGCGGCGATCATCGCTTCAGCCCGCGACGCGCTTTCCCGGGCGTCGCGGTATCGTTTGTTTTTCATATCCGCCGACGCCAGCTCGTACCACATAGTCGCCGTATCGCGATTTGGCGGCGCGTTATTATCGACAAGCTGTTCAAGCATATCGCGCAGAGCGTTCCCTGCGCGGCGGCTGTCCTCATCCAGCTTGAAAGCCGTGTAAGCGAGATAAAGTTCAAGCTCCGTCTTGGGCAGATCGGCAAGGCCCGCACCGGCGAGCTCTTTAGCCCGCGCCAGCGCGATGTTAGCCTTTGATGGATCGGAGTAGATAGCGAGCTGACCGTAATTATAGGCGAGAATAGCCGTGAGCTTGTCATCGCCCAATTCCGCCTCTGCCGACTGCCACGCGGCATAGCCGTGTCGCAGGGCTGCTTCGAGGTCTCCTTCGTCCAGGGCGGATGTATAGGCCCTGAATTCTTCAAGATAGGCTTGGTCCTCCGCCGCTGCTTGGCCGCAAAGCAAAATGACGGCCGCGCACAGCCCTGCAAATTTTAGAAAAAAGCGAGTCATTGTCCTTCTCGCGCCCTCAGCGCCAAACCCCGGAAAAGCTTAGCGGCGGGCGCGCCCATTCGGCAACAATGACGGTCAAATCGCCGTGGGCTTGCCTTCTTTTCACCATGGCGGGGGTGGAGAAATCCTTGGAAGACGTTAGAAATGGCCCCTTGCCGCAGCGCAGCGCAAGAGGGTCCGCGCTTGTCGGCTTAATGTGCTAAGTTGCTGATAATAATAAAGGGGATTCCCCATGGCCGTAGAAACGCCGCTGCTCGACACCGTCAAATTTCCCGCCGATCTGAGAAAGCTCGACAAGAGCGAGCTGCGCCAGTTCGCCGATGAATTGCGGGCGGAAATGATCGATGCGGTGTCCGTCACCGGCGGGCATCTGGGCTCCGGCCTTGGCGTCGTCGAGCTAACGACGGCGATCCATTACGTCTTCAACACCCCGGACGATCGCCTCGTCTGGGATGTGGGCCATCAGTGCTACCCCCATAAAATCATCACCGGGCGCCGCGACCGGATCCGGACTTTGCGTCAGGGCGGCGGGCTCTCCGGGTTCACCAAGCGGTCGGAAAGCGAATACGATCCCTTTGGCGCAGCCCACGCCGCGACCTCGATTTCCGCCGCGACCGGCTTCGCCGAGGCGTCGCGGCATCTGAAAAAAGAGACGACCTCCATCGCCGTCATCGGCGACGGCTCAATGTCCGGCGGCATGGCCTATGAAGGGCTCAACAATGCCGGACACCTTGGTTCGAAGCTGGTCGTGATCCTCAACGACAATGACATGTCGATTGCGCCGCCGGTCGGCGCCATGAGCGCCTATCTCGCGCGCGCCTCTTCTTCCGGCGTCTATCAAGGCTTCCGCACTTTCGGGAAACAGCTTGCGAAACGTCTGCCGAAAGCGATCTACAAACAGCTCGCAAAGGCCGAGGAATATGGCCGCGGCATGTTCACCGGCGGCACGCTCTTCGAAGAACTCGGCTTTTATTATGTCGGTCCCATCGACGGCCACAATCTCGATCAGCTTGTTCCCGTGCTTGAAAACGTCCGCGATATGGATGACGGGCCGGTGCTCGTGCATGTTGTGACGCGCAAGGGCGCGGGTTATCCGCCTGCGGAGGAATCCGCCGACAAATATCACGGCGTCGCCAAGTTCGACGTTGTCTCCGGCAAGCAGCAGAAGGGCACGCCCAATGCGCCCGCCTATCAGAAGGTCTTCGCCAAATCCCTGATCAAGGAAGCGGAGAAAGACGACCGGATCATCGGCATTACGGCGGCGATGCCCTCGGGCACGTCGCTCGACATGTTTGCCGATGTGTTTCCCGATCGCTGCTACGATGTGGGCATCGCCGAACAGCATGCGGTGACTTTCGCGGCGGGGCTCGCCGCCGACGGGCTCCGGCCTTTCGCGGCGATCTATTCGACCTTCCTGCAGCGGGCCTATGACTCGGTCGTTCACGACGTCGCCATTCAGAACCTGCCGGTGCGTTTCCCCATGGACCGTGCGGGCCTCGTCGGGGCGGACGGCTCCACCCATGCCGGCTCCTTCGACATCGCCTATCTCGGCTGTCTTCCGAACATGGTGATCATGGCGGCGGGCGACGAAGCCGAACTCGTCCACATGACCGCGACCGCGGCGGCTTATGACGAAGGCCCGATCGCGTTCCGTTATCCGCGGGGCGAGGGCGTCGGCGTCGATATGCCGGAAAACGGCAAGATCCTCGAAATCGGCAAGGGCCGCATCATGCGCGAGGGAACGAAAGTCGCCCTGCTGGCGCTCGGCGGCCGGCTGCAGGAGGCGCTGAAAGCGGCGGATACGCTCGAAGCGCAGGGCATTTCAACGACCGTCGCCGACGGCCGTTTCGCCAAGCCTCTCGATCACGATCTGATCATGCGCCTCGTGCGGGAACACGAAGTGCTGGTGACCGTCGAGGAGGGGTCGCGCGGCGGCTTCGGCGCGTTCGTCTTACATTTCCTTGCGGAGACCGGTCTTCTCGACAATGGCGTCAAGATCCGCACCATGCATCTGCCCGATGTCTTCCAGGACCAGGACAGCCCGGCGAAAATGTACGATCAGGCGCGTCTCAATGCCGCCCATATCGTCGAGCGCGCCCGCGAGGCGCTGGGCATGGAATCGAATGTGGTGACCTTGCGAGGATAGACGGTTTTCCAATTCGATGCGTTTCCGACAAGCGTCGCTTGACAAGCGTCGCTTGTCATGTTATATTGATGCGCATAGGGGACGTTTGCGCCCACCTTTAATTTTTAAGAGAGAAATTTCTATGAAGAAAAGGATAACAAAAGGAAATGGAAATAAAAAATATAAGTCATAAAGGGTTGAAGAAATTTATTGAGAAGGACGATGGAAGCAAGCTGCCGGAGGAATATTTGGAAAAAATCCGCGCCTTGCTTTCGATGCTGATTGCGATTGAGGACATCGAAGAGTTTTTTGAGATTCCAGTTGGGAAACCTCATGTCCTCAAAGGAAAAAGGAAAGGCGTTCACGCCATTTCAGTTTACGCCAATTGGCGACTGACATTTCGGCATGACGCGAAAACGAACGAAATTTTCGACCTCGATTTTGAAGACTATCATTGAGGTTGAGCATGAAAGGAAAGAAATATGGCCATCAAAATCGGAATGCGGCCTTCGCATCCGGGGTCGTATGTAAAAAACTGGGTTCTGCCTGAAGGCATGACCGTGACGCAGGCGGCGAAGCATCTTGGCGTCACCCGGCAGGCGCTTGACGCCTTGCTGAACGAACGTTCCACTCTTTCTTCGGAAATGGCGCTGCGTATCGAGAAGGCTTTCGGCCAGCCGATGGAGGCTTTGATGCGCATGCAACTTATCTACGACGCTCATGCCGTGCGCCAGCAAGAAGCAGAGATCGCTCGAAAGGTGGAGCCTTACTGCGCCGCTTGAAGCTGGTCCTGCCTGCCTTCGATATGGAATCCAATGGTCAATCTGCGCGGTTGACACTTCGTCGCCTGCGCAATGCACTGACAATTATCAACGCGAACCCGGCGCCGACAAGCGCCGGGTTTTTCCGTATGCGGGTTTTTGCTTTTCAAGCGCCGCGATTTGCGGCTCTATGGACGGGTTTTGCAAGAAGAGGGGCGTAACCGGCATGGAGGACCTGTCACGAGTCGAATTGATGCTCTTCATCACGGTCTATGTGGTGATCCAGATTGCCATCGGCCTGTGGTTCGCGCGCGGCACCAAGAGCGATACGGATTATTACATCGCCGGCGGACGGCTCGGCTATTTCCCCATCACGCTCTCGCTGTTCGCCACCTGGTTCGGGGCCGAGACCATACTCGGCTCGTCGGCGGCGGTGGCGGAGGGCGGCCTTTCCGGCGCGCGGGCGGAGCCCTTCGGATACGCTATCTGTCTCGTGGCGACAGCCTTCCTGGTGGCGGGCAAGATCCGCAGCCACGGCTATGTGACCATCGCCGATTTTTTCCGCGATCGCTTCGGCAAACATGCGGAATTCATCACCGCCATTGTGCTTGTCATCATCTCGGTCATCTGGGCCGGGGCGCAGCTTCTCGCCATCGCCGCCATTCTGGAAACGACGCTCGGCCTGCCGGGCGTCCTGACGCTGTTCGTCGCCGCGGGCGTCGTTATTTTTTATTCTATGTTTGCGGGGCTCATCGGCGATGTCGTGACCGACGTGGTGTAGGGCCTGTTTTTGATGGGCGGCGTCCTGGTTCTCTTCGTCGCCATCGTTCACCAGTTCGGCGGCTTTGCGGCCATGCTGTCGGTGATCGAACCGGATCAGCTTCGCCTCATCGCGCCGGGGGAATCGCTTTTCACCCGCGCTGACGCCTGGGCGATCCCGGTGATCGGCAGTCTCGTCACCCAGGAAGTCATCACCCGTTTTCTTGCGGCGAAATCCACCTCCACCGCGAAAGCGGCGGCGTTTTCCGCGGCCGGGCTTTATGTGGGCATCGGCATGATGCCCGTGCTGATCGGGCTTTCAGGCGCGCATATGAATGTGCCGGGTGCTGACGGCGATAATTTCATTCCGGCAATGGCGATCGAGTTCCTGCCGCCTATGTTGGCGATTGTTTTTATCGGCGCGCTTTTTTCGGCGATTTTGTCGACGGTCGATTCCAACCTGCTTGCCGTCTCGTCGCTGATTTCCATCAACATTCTAAAAAAGCTGCATGCGCGCTCAAGCGAGCGGCGCCAGTTGATGATTGCACGTTTTGGCACGGCCTTCGCCGGCGCAGGCGCGCTTGCCGTGGCGCTTGGGGGATCCGACATTTACGAACTGATCGCGCTTACTTCCGTCTTCGGGCAGGGCGCCATCGTGGTCGCCACTTTGATCGGGCTGCGCACGCGCTTTGGCGGGCCGATGGCGGCGCTCGCCTGCATCTATACATGCGTCGCCTTCAACCTTGCGACGCTTCTCGTCTTGCCCATGATGGACGCCATCAGCGATGGGATGCCCATGGGTCCGGCGCTGCAGGCTACGCTCGCCGGGGATGTCGAGCCCATCGACGGGTATTTCATCTATTCCGTTGTGGTGTCGCTCGGCGCCTATGTGGTCGCCGGCTTGCTTGAAGGCCCGTTGCGCGGAGGCAAGCCTCAAAAAATTTGATGCAGGCGAAAGCCCCGCCGTGAAGCGGGGCTTTGCCGATGCTGCGCTTTCGAGGGGGCGACAGAAGGATTACGCAGCGATCGATTTCTTTTGCCTGGCGTGTTCGCCTTCGCAGAACTCCTCGATCATTTTCTTATTGAAGGCGGGGAGGTCGTCTGGGTTGCGGCTGGTCACAAGGCCGTGGTCGACGACGACTTCTTCATCGCTCACTTCCGCGCCGGCGTTTTTGAGATCCGGCTGGATCGCGCTGAAGCCAGTCATCTTGCGGCCTTTCACAACTTCCGCAGTGATCAAGACCTGCGGTCCGTGGCAGATGGCGGCGACGGGAAGTTTTTTTGCAAAAGCGCTGCGCACAAAGGCGATCACTTTCTCATCGCGGCGCAGGGCGTCCGGATTGAAAAGCCCGCCGGGGATCACCACGCCGTCATAGTCGTTAATGTCCGCGTCAGCGATTTCCTTCTCGACCTTTATGGAATCGCCGCGCTCCATATGATTGAAGCCGGTGATCTCGCCGCTCTTGATCGAAATCACATGAATCTCGGCGCCTTCCTTTTTCAAGGCGTCAAGCGGGGAGGTCAGTTCCACCTGTTCAAAGCCGTCGGCGGCGACAATGGCGATCTTTTTGTTTTCGAGTTTTGACATGTCGAATGGTCCTTTCCTTTAAATTTTTTGCCTGTTTATGTGCTAGGAAACACGGGTTCTTCAGCGGCGTTCCCGAAATTTCTACGCGATCTAGCGCCGCGCTTGCAGGGACGCGCATTCTCATTTGAAAGCGCTTTGGTGTATAAGAGCGCTCCCAAGGGTTGGCGGAAAATGCGTCTCGATCACTATCTCGTTCAGACCGGTCTGGCGGAAAGCCGCGCCCGTGCGCAGGAAGCGATTGCGGCGGGTCTCGTCATTGTGAATGGCGCGGTCGCCGCGAAACCGGCGCAGAAAATCGCCGAGGGCGCCGAAGTACAGGTGACAGGCGCGGCCCACGATTATGTCTCCCGCGGCGGGGTGAAGCTTGAGGCGGCGCTCGATGAATTCAGATTCGATGTGGAGGGTAGAACTTGCCTCGACCTCGGTGCGTCAACTGGCGGCTTTACCGATGTTCTGTTGCGTCAGGGGGCGGCGAAAGTATACGCCGTCGATGTGGGGCAGGGACAGCTTCATCCGAAAATCGCCGGCAATCCGCGCGTTATCAATCTTGAAAAAACTCACGCCAAAGACCTGAACAGGCAAAGCATTCCTGACCCGATCAATGTCATTGTCTGCGATGTCAGCTTCATCAGCCTGAAAAAGGCGCTTCCCTTTGCCTTGGCGCTTGCAGCGCCGGTTTGCCGGCTTGCGGCGCTCGTAAAGCCGCAATTCGAAGTGGGGCGCGAGGGACTTGGCAAAGGCGGCATCGTGAAAGAAGGGCTGGCGGGACCTTGCGCGCGGGAGATGGCCGAATGGATTGATGGGCAAGGCTGGACGGTCCATGGCTTGATCGACAGCCCCGTTCTCGGCGGCGACGGCAACAGGGAATTCCTCATTGGCGCGACGAAGAAAGACTAGGTCGCGCCGGCCTGCACCGGCGCCGCTGAAAAAAGCAGAGGCGGGGATCGTTGAGATCGGCGCCCGCGGCGACGGCGTGGCGATCATCGACGACAGAAAAGTTTTCGTACCCTGTTCCGCGCCGGGCGATCTCGCGCGCATCGCCTATCGCGGCGAGCGCGGTGAGATAGAAACGCTGATCGAAGAGAGCCCTCACCGGGCGCCGCCGCCATGCGCCCATTTTGGCGAATGCGGCGGCTGCGCGCTGCAACATCTGACGGAAAGCTTTTATCGCGACTGGAAGCGCAAACTCGTCACCAATGCGCTGGCGCGGGAGGGGTTCGGTGAGGAGATTGTCGCGCCGCTTCATGCTTGCGCGCCGTCATCGCGGCGCCGCGCCGCCTTTGCCGCGCGCCGGACGGCGGCGGGTCTTATCTTCGGATTCAATGAGCGTGCGTCATCGCACATTGTCGCGATCAGGGAATGTCTGGTGCTGGCGCCGAAACTTGCCGAAGCCTTGCCCCGCTTGCGCACGCTTGCGGAGGCGGCGCCGCCGCTGTGGCGCAGCTTCGATCTTCACGTCACGCTCTGCAATAACGGTCTTGATGCGGCGTTCATCGGCGGCGACGTTTCAGACGATCTGAGCGGGCCTCAGATCATGGCGCTGACGGAAGCCGCTCGAGACGCCGGCGTCGTCCGGCTTGCCGCGGATGGCGCGCCGGTGGTCATGTTCGAGGCGCCGGTTGTTCGCTTTGGCGATATTCCCGTCGAAATTCCGCCCGGGGCGTTTCTACAGGCTAGCGTGGAAGGGGAAGCCGTGCTGACCGATTTCGTCACGCGTTATGCGCAAGGAGGCAAGCGCATCGCAGACCTTTTTTCCGGATGCGGCACGTTTTCTCTGCCGCTCGCCAAATCCGCAGCAGTGGATGCGTTCGATTCCGACGCGCCGGCGATCGCTGCACTGGATGCATCGGCGCGAAGCGCCGGGCTGCGTCATTCCGTAAGAGCGGAGCGGCGCAACCTGTTTGAACGCCCGCTCAGCGCGGAAGAGCTGAAGTCCTATGACGCGGTCATTTTCGATCCGCCACGGGCGGGCGCAAAGGCGCAGGCCGAAGAAATCGCGCAATCCCCGGTTCCACTGGTCATCGGCGTCTCCTGCAATCCGGCGAGTTTCGCGCGGGATGCGAGCATTTTGCGTGCGGGCGGGTATCGTCTGTCGCAGGTCTTGCCCGTTGATCAGTTCGTGTTCTCGGCCCATGTTGAGCTTGCCGGAATTTTCACGAAGGAGTGAGAGATGGCGCCGCTGAACGCCATGATCGCCAATAGCGCAAAACGCGCCGCCTATGGCGCGGCCCAGGCGGCGCGGGTGCTCTGGTATACGGGCCATTACGCCTATGGCCGCCGCTTGATGGGCCCGCTGACAGAGCCGGGTCAGGCGCCTTATGCGGAGGAGTTCGGGCCGCTGGACCGCGAGCGGCTCAAAACCTCTTTCCGTGAGCTTTTCCAGCACGACTGGAAAAATGTGGAATCCGGCCTTTACAAAATGCCGTCCGAGCTTCGCCGCGCGCCGTCTTTCTCAAAACTCTGGCGCGAAAGCCGCGACTATCTGATCGACGCGCGCAAGGTGGCGCGGCGAAAATCGGCCCGCGCCCATTCCGAAGTCTTGACCGAGGCCATGCGCGATAAATATCCGCGCTATTACCTGCAGAATTTTCATTATCAGACCGACGGCTGGCTGAGCGACGCATCCGCTGCGCGCTATGATATGCAGGTGGAGACGCTGTTTACCGGAGCCGCCGCCGCCATGCGCAGACAGGCCTTGCCCCTTGTGCGCAAGGCGCTGAAAGGAAAAGACGCGGGCGCCGCAAGTCTTCTCGATCTCGGTTGCGGCGGCGGCGGTTTTCTCGCCGAGGTGAACCACAACTGGCCAATGCTGAACCTTACGGCGCTGGATCTCTCGCCCGCCTATCTCGCGCGCGCCCGCACCGCCTTGGGCAATGCAAAAAGCGTTGATTTCATTCAGCAGCCGGCGGAAGCAACCGGACTGCCCGATGCGTCTTTCGACATCGTGACGTCCGTTTATCTGTTCCATGAACTGCCGCCCAGGGTCCGGCGCGAGGTCGCGGCGGAAATCGCCCGCCTATTGAAGCCCGGTGGCGTATATATTCACACGGATACAATACAGTTCGGTGACGAGCTTGGCTTTGACATCCTGCTTGAGAATTTTCCGCGCGGTTTTCATGAGCCGTATTACGACAGCTATTGCCGGACGGATTTGCCGGCGCTGTTCGGCGAAGCGAGGCTTAATAAAAGCGACGAAACGCTCGCTTTTCTGACCAAGATCACGGCGTTTCAGAAGCCGGCGTAAGCACGCGGTCCAGAAACGCGTCGATATCCGCTGCGGTTCGGTCCGGCGCTTCCTCCATGGGAATGTGGCCGACGCCTTCATAAATGACGACCTCTGCATTCGGCAGGCGTTCATCGAAGGTCGTTGCGGCCGTTGCATGGATCAATGCATCTTCTTCGCCCCAGATAATCAATGTCGGCGCGGTGATGTTGTGAATTTCATTGGCATAGGCGCCCTCCCGATCGACAAGCGCCCGCTGTCCCGCTGCTGCGCGATTGCCGGGCAGACGCAGGAGCTCCCAGTAACGGTCGACAATGTCGTCGGTGATGACCGATTTCACCGAGACGGATTCAAGCGCTGACCTTTCGACGGCGGCGCGCGGCGTGAACTGCTTTAACAGAAACCGTCCGACGGGATTTTTCAGGAGGCGGAAGCCGAGATTGAGCGGCGGTTCGGTTTCGCCCTCACGCAATGGCATGCCCGACGAATCGAGCAGGATCAACGCGTCCACTCTCTCCGGATGCGCCAGCGCATAGCGCCAAGCGACCCAGCCGCCCATGGAGTTTCCGCCGAGCACAAAACGATCCAGCGACAATTCCCCGGTGACGAGATCCAGCGCCTGCGCCATGCCGGCAAAGGAATAATCGTGATTTGCATTCGGGCCTGTCAGCCCATGTCCAGGCTGGGTGTAGGTGATGATGCGATATTTATCGCCCATCCGGTCGACAAGGGGCTCCCATGTGTGAAGCGAAGCGGCGGTGCCATGCACCAGGACGATGGGAACGCCATTCCTGTTTCCCTGATCGCGGTAATGCACCCGAAGGCCGTTTGGCCCCTCCACAAATTGCGAGGCTTCGTTCGTATATTTCGCCTCCATCGCAGCGGGGTCCGTATCTGGCGTGCGCAGGAAGAGAAAAGCGGCGGCGACACATGCCGCAAGGACGAGCGGGATAAGATAGCGTTTTTTCATATTCCGCAGGATAGGCCGGGGCGTCGCCGGTGCAAACCGTCGGCGTCAGTTCACGAGGCCCCGGATCAACCGCATTGGCCGCGATGCATAAGGGCATGATCCGCGAGGACCAGCGCCATCATCGCGATCCCGACGGGCACGGCGCGGATGCCGACGCAGGGGTCGTGACGGCCTTTGGTCTGGATGGTTGTTTCTTCGCCTCTCGCGGTGATCGTCCTGCGCGGCGTCAGGATAGAGGAGGTGGGTTTCACCGCAAAGCGCGCGACAATGTCCTGACCCGATGAAATGCCGCCGAGAACGCCACCCGCCTTGTTGGAGAGGAAATGCGGCGCCCCGTCTTTCATGCGGATTTCGTCGGCGTTTTCCTCGCCGGTGAGCGCCGCGGCCTCCATCCCGGCGCCGATCTCGACGCCTTTCACCGCATTGATGGACATCATCGCGCTTGCAAGGTCCGCGTCGAGCTTACCGTAAACCGGCGCGCCCAGTCCCGCAGGCGCGCCCGAGGCGACCACTTCAATGACGGCGCCGTAGGAGGACCCGTCCTTGCGCGCGGCGTCGAGTTTTTCCGCCCAGTCTTCAGCCGCTTTTGCATCGGCGCACCAGAACGGGTTCTTGTCCACATTCATCCAGTCAAAATTACCGCGGTCGATTTTGTAAGGCCCCATCTGCACCATGGAGGCGCGAATCCAGACCGCGCTCTTCAGGACATGGGCGAGAGTTTTTTCGGCGATGACGCCGGCGGCGACCCGCGCGGCGGTCTCGCGCGCTGAGGAGCGTCCGCCGCCGCGATAATCGCGAAACCCGTATTTTGCGTCATAGGTGAAGTCCGCGTGGCCGGGACGGTATTTGTCGCGAATATCGGAATAGTCCTTGGATCGCTGGTCCACATTTTCAATCATGAGACTGATGGGTGTCCCAGTAGTGCGCGGCCCATCCGTGCGGTCGTCCTCGAAAACGCCGGACAGGATTTTGACCGTGTCCGGTTCTTTCCGCTGGGTCACGAATTTAGACGTGCCGGGTCGGCGCTTGTCGAGGGCCGTCTGAATGTCTTCCTCACGCAGGATGATCCCTGGCGGGCAGCCGTCTATGACGACGCCGAGCGCCGGCCCGTGGCTTTCGCCCCAGGTCGTGAACCGCAGCATCCTGCCGAAACTGTTGAAAGACATGCCTTATCCGTACTAATCGCTACGTCTTGCGGGACGAGCTTATAGCCATATCCGCACGAAATTCCTAACCCCCTGTTATCGCTGGGGTTATTCTTGGGCAAAGGAGCATTCATGGCCGACCTCATCCCGCCGAGCCCGTCGGACGAAGCCTACGCCGTCGATCAAGACCAGGGCGAGGTCTTCACTGTCGGCGATCCGTTCGCACTGTTTGCGGAATGGCTTGCCCTTGCGGCGAAGAAGGAGCCCAACGATCCCAATGCCATGGCGCTGGCTACGGCGGATGAAGAGGGAATGCCGGACGTTCGCATGGTGCTTTTAAAAGACGTGGACGCCTGCGGCCTGACTTTCTACACCAATCTTGAAAGCGCAAAGGGGCGCCAGCTCGCCGTAAATCCGAAAGCCGCTATCGTCTTTCACTGGAAAACCATCCGCCGCCAGGTGCGGTTTCGCGGACCTGTGGAACTGGTGACGGCGGAGGAGGCCGATGCTTATTTCGCCACACGCTCACGTGGGTCGCGCATCGGGGCCCATGCCTCGGATCAGTCGCGCCCGCTGGAAAGCCGCTTTGCACTGGAAAAGGCTGTTGCAAAAAAGACTGCGCAATTCGGCCTCGGCGAGATTCCCCGTCCGGCGCACTGGTCCGGCTACAGACTAATTCCTCTGCAGATCGAGTTCTGGGTTAATCGTCCGTTCCGCCTGCATGAGCGGCTTCAATATCGCCGGGAAAGCGCCAAGGCGTCCTGGACGAAAAGCAATCTCTATCCCTGATCGTCATGCGCTGGCGAGACGAACCGAGAGGAATCTGAGGCAAACTGAATTCCCACTGCTCTGCGACTGATGTAGCATTACCGCGCGTTGGTTTATCAAGGCGAGGGGCAATTACAATGAAAAACTATCTTATGCTGGCCTCCGCCAGCCTGCTGTTTATTGCGGCCTGCGATCAGCAAACTGCGCAAACAGACAGAGCCGAGGCTTCAAGTTCGACCTCTGAATTGCCGAAAGACGCATGGCTTGCCGATTTTGCAGCCATGCAGCGGCTTGATGAGCTGGCGGAAGATGCGGAGAACGCCGAGAAGCATGCAGAGGCTGGCGCATATTACGAACAGGCTCTGATTTTATCCGACCGAATTCCAAGCCCGACCGGCATTGTATACGGGCCGTCTGCTGCGGTTGGCTATATGAAAGCCGGGAGGCCCGACGACGCCTTGCGGCTGCTGGAAGCCGCCGCCGAGAGGGGCTGGCTCTATGCGAATTCTATTGAAGCAGCCGATGAATTCGAGCCGCTTCGAAGCCACGATCGTTTCGCGTCTGTGATCGCGAAAATGCGCGAGAACGAAGACGCATTCTATCAAAGTCACCGCGACGCCGGCAAAGCCAAACTGATTTTCGAGGATGTTGCGCGTTTCTGGGATGCGTATGATCTGGCGGCGGAAGAAAAAAGCAAAAGAAAAAAAGCGGCGATCTTCCGCAAACATTATCTGGCTCCCGGCACGCCCGGCCTCATCGACTATCACCGCATCAAAACGAACAGCATGGAAGAACTTGTCGAGCGACTCGACAATAGCGCCGGCTATTACGATGGCATTCGAGAGCGGACGCTTCAGGCCAGTCAGTTTGAAGACCGGATTCGCGAAGGATTGAGCCGGATTGTGGAGCTCTATCCTGCGGCGAGCGTGCCTGACGTCACCTTCGTCATCGGGCGTCTCAATTCCGGCGGCACGGCCGGACCTACGGGCATGCTGATCGGGCTCGATGTCTGGTCCTGGGAAGAGGGCGTTCCTCTCGATGGAATTTCCGAGGGCTTTCAGAAGGTCGTAAAAAATCTGGATCTCGACGCGTTGCCCTTCATCGTCGTCCATGAGCACATTCACGCCTTGCAGCAATATAGCGGAGAGCCGTCCGTCTTGCTGGTGGCGTTGCAGGAAGGGTCGGCGGACTTCCTCGCAGGGCTTGCATTGCCTGAAAGCGACAAGCCTCACTATTACAAATGGGGCATGGCGCGCGAAGAGATGATCTGGCGGCGCTTTTCAGAAGAAATGGATACCGACAACATCAGTAACTGGTCCGGCAATAACGGTCTTGTGGAAGATGAAAACTGGTACGCCGATCTCGGCTATTTCGTTGGCGCGCGAATTTGCGAGGCCTATTACGAGCAGGCCGAGGACAAGCGCCAGGCGATTGAGGATTTGCTGTTTATTTCCGATCCTGCGGCGATCCTGGAGGCCAGCGGGTATGCGGCGCGCTTTCGCGGCTGACCGCGTTTCGCGGCGCTTCCCGTTTCCTTCCCGGCGGCGTAACGCGAGCGCTTGGGGGTAATCTCTCTGAAAAACGCAGGGAGACGCGCCATGACAAAGCTCAGAACCATCGCCACGGAAGAAGCCTTTTCCATTCCTGAGGTCGCTGAGGCGCTGAAATATGTCTCCCGCGGTCCGAGCCAGTCTCTCGACAAGCTCCTCGTTAAAGGCATCTACGATTCCAATGACGGCAAGGGCTATGATGCGCTGAACTTCCTCGATGGTTTGCTCGACGTCGAAGACCGGCGCCTGAAACAGATGGACGAGCTCGACATCGACATGCATCTCCTGTCGCTGACGGCGCCCGGCGTTCAGATGTTCGACGCCGATACGGCAACGGATCTGGCGGCGCTTGCCAATGATGTGCTCGCCGATATCTGCAAGCGTCATCCGACCCGCTTTGCCGGGTTGGCGGCGTTCGCGCCGCAATCGCCGAAACGCGCAGCGAAGGAAATGGAGCGCGCGATCAACGATCTGAAACTAAATGGCTTTATCCTGAATTCGCACACCAATGACGAATATCTCGACGATCCGAAATACTGGCCATTTCTGGAGGCCGCCGAGGCGCTCGACGCCTGCATCTATATTCACCCGCGCGCGGCGTCGTACGGATTGAAAGGGCCGCTTCAGGACTACGGCATGGATTCGGCCATGTGGGGCTATGGCGTCGAGGTCGGCACCCATGCGGTGCGGATGATGACGTCGGGCCTCTTCGATAAATTTCCGAAACTCAAAATCTGCATCGGCCATATGGGCGAAGCGATTCCGTTCTGGATCTGGCGAATCACTTTCATGAATTCCCGCGCGCAGGAGGGCGGCCGGTCGCCAAAGACCGAGCTTACGATGGAGGAATATTTCAAGCGCAATTTCGTCATTACGACGAGCGGCGTCGAGGACCATCTGGCGCTCGATTACTCCATCAAGAAAATCGGCGCCGACAATGTTCTGTGGGCCATCGATTATCCTTACCAGCCCATGAAGCCGGCGGTGGAATTCATCCGCTCCGCGCCCCTCGATGACGAAACCAAGGCGAAAGTGGCCCATAAAAACGCCGAGCGGATTTTCCACATCAAACCGCTGGACTGATCGGCCTGACAGAGATGTGGCCGATTCCCCTCTCCCCAAAGGGGGAGAGGGAGTATTTGTGCTTTATGATTGTCGATGCTCTTTAATCGCCGTAAGTTTGTGGCCGGAACAGGGAGCGTTCGGATGCACATCATCATCGCCATTCTCGGCGCGCTTGCGGCGGCGTTCTGGGCCTTCACGCATTTTGTCAATGCGGCAAATCAGGGGCGTGAAGCCATCGGCGACGTGAAGGGCGTCATCCGCCGCGGCAAGTGGAACCGGCGCGTCGATCAGCGCCTCATCGAAAATCTTTCCGATCCGCGCGAGGCGACGGCGGTGCTGCTCTATCAAATGGCCGCCTATGACGGCGCCGTGACCGACCGCCAGCAGGCGCGCATTGTCGAAGAAATGCAGAACGCGTTCGAGGCCGATGACGAAACAGCCCACGGACTTTACGTTTTCGGACGCATGGCGGTGGGCGAACTCAATGACGCCGGCAATAATGTGCGCAAGATCCTGCGGCCGGTTTTAGGGGTCTGCACCGAAGGCGAAAAACGACAGCTTGTGGAGATGCTCGAACGGACGGCGGAGATCGAAGGTCCGCCTACGGATGTTCAGCGCGGCCTGATTGCAGAGACGCGGCGCGTTCTCTTGGGCGCCTGACCGGGCGCAAACGCCACATGCCGGCGCCAAAGACCGGCAGGGAGGAAGCCATGACAAACATTGACGGGCGACAGCCCTTGAACCCGGTTTCGGTCAACGATCTTGTGGATATTATCGCGGCGGGCGCGCGGGATTTTTTCAATGCTCCGCTTTACGGCCTTGTTTTTGGCGCGCTGTTCGCCGCCGCCGGCTGGGTCCTCATTGCGTTGCTTCTGGTTCTGGGGCTTCCCTATCTTGCTTATCCGCTGGCCATGGGGTTTGCGCTGGTGGCGCCGTTTGCAGCGGCGGGATTTTACGCGGTGAGAGATCATCTGGAGCAGGGCAAGCCGCTCTCATGGGGCGGCGTTCTCGGCGGCGTAAAGAACGCCATCGGCCGCGACTTGCGCTGGATGGCGCTCGTCACCGGTTTCGCCCTCGTAATCTGGATGGATATCGCCGCATTTCTTTTTTTCGCCTTCACCGGCTTTCACGGCGTAGGTCCGGATTTTCTCGACCGGCTTTTGTCGACACCGTCCGGCGTTCTTTTTCTCGTGCTCGGCAATCTTAGCGGCGCAATTATCGCGCTTTCGATTTTTTCCATTTCCGCAATTTCCTTTCCCATGCTCTATGACCGCGATGTGGATTTCGTCACCGCCATGGTCGCGAGCGTGCGGCTCGTGATGGCTAATCCTGTCGCGATGTGTGTCTGGTGCGCGCTGATCGGCGTCGCCATGGGGCTTTCTGTTTTGTCCGGATTTGTCGGTTTTCTGATCGTCTTGCCGGTGATCGGCCACGCGACCTGGCGGCTCTACCGGCATGCGGTTCCCGTCGGCGCGCCGCATGACGAGGCGAACTTTACCCACATGAAAGTTGTTTAACGCAGTGAAATTTGATCTGACGGCGGGTTTGCGTTTAAGGTCCGCCTTCATTTTACGGGCTGGGCAAGCAGGGTAAGGAGACTTTGACTATGGCGAAATGGTTTTTATCGATGGCGGCCGCGGGCATGGCGTTCGGCGGAGCGGCTTTCGCGCAAGAAGAAGTGGTGGAGCCGCTGACAGAGCCGCCGGTGGCCGAGCTTGGCGATTGCAAGCTTTACGATAGCGCGCCGGAGATGCCGGACCCGAAAGAGGCGACTGCGGATGATCGGGCTGCAACCATTACCGCCATCAAGGACTATCAGGCGTCGCTTAACGTATATCGCGATTGCCTCAACGTTATCGCCGAGAACGAAGAACTTGAGGTCGAAGAGCGCCAGGCGGCGCTGAAAGAATTCAATCGCACGGTCAAGGTTGAAACCGACATGGTCGAAGACTGGCAGAAATTCAGCAAGAAATACGACAAGGCGAATAAATAGTCTTTGGCCACTTCCATATAAAAGCCCCTGCTTTGCGCGCAGGGGCTTTTTTGTGTTCAGAATAAAGATCAACGCGAAAGCGCAATGGCGCGGGCCGCCGCAATGAGATCCTTGAGCGCGCTGCTTGGCGGCGATGCGCCTGCCGGCCGCGGCCCGTAAAACAACATCGACCCTTCAAGCAGGCTTGCAAGCGCGATGGCGCGCCGTCCGGCCTGCGCTTTTGAGAGATCCGGATTAAGCCGCCGGATCAGATCGGCGAGAAAGTCGCGATAAAGGCTGAGATATTCATCAAGCGCGGCGGCCGCTGTCTCGTCGACAAAGGCGAGCGCCCAGAATTGAATCTCAAACTTCGCCAGCTCATTCCATTCCCGCGACGGCGTGAGCAGCCATGCCATCGCTTCATCGAATGTTTCCTCTGCATTGCTTCGGTCTTCGGAAAAGCCGGTCAGCGCTGAGCGGTATTGCGCCACGGCGTCTTCAACCAGAAGCGACAAAAGGTCGGACTTTGTAGGCACGTGATATTGCAGGGAGGCAAGCTTGATCCCTACGCGGTCCGCAACAGCGCGCAAGCTTAAAGCCCCATATCCCTGTTCGACCATGAGCGCGCGGGCTTCGCGGATGATCTCCGCCTTGCGGTCTGGCGCGCCGGATTTCTTCGTTCTCGCCATCTCTTACGGCTTTTCGCAAATCGCGGTGTCTGTCAATTGACAGATTTAAACACCTGTCATATGACAGGTATCGATAAAATTGAGGGAGATGCGAGATCATGGCCACGAACCGTCGTCGTTTTTTACTGGGGTCGGGCGCCGCGGCGCTCGGCGGCGGTTGCGCCGCCCGGCCGCGCGTGGAGCCCGGCGCGAAAGTCGTCATTGTCGGCGCCGGTTTCGCCGGGATTGGCGCCGCGCGCGTTTTGCAGAAAGCCGGTTACGACGTTGAGATTATCGAGGCGCGCAGCCGCGTGGGCGGGCGCGCCTGGACCACCGACGCCATGCCGGAGCCGGTCGATCTCGGCGCCTCATGGCTGCATTTCGGGGCGGAAAACGCGCTGGCCGGCCTTGCCCGCAAAAGCGGCGTGGCGTTCGATGTTTCCGACTATGACAATGTGGATGTCTTCGGGCTTGCCGGAACGAGTGTTCAGAAAAAACCGATTACTCAAGTCTATAGCGAAGTCGACATAACGGACCGGATCGAGGAGCATCTCTTCTGGCCATATTTGCGCTGGCGTCTTGGCGGCGGCTCGTCAGGGCGAAGCATCGGCGATGTTTGGGACGCGGTCATTGCAGGCAAGGTCGATGCGCTTAGCGGCGAGGCCTATCGCATGATTCTTGAAACGCAATATGCGGTCCCGCTGCATGAAGAGGCGATGGAGTCCCTCTTTCTCGGCGGCGAACAATTGCCAAATCACGAATGGTTCATGACCGGCGGGATGCAGACCTTCGCCGAATATCTGGCGCAGGATCTCCCGGTGCGGCTGTCCACCCATGTCAAAGAAATCGAGTGGCGGCCCGGCGCGGCGCGCGTGGCGACGGACAAGGGCGACATCGAGGCGGCGGCGGTCGTCCTCACCGTTTCCGCAGGGCTCTTGAAGCGCCAGGCGATCAGGCTGACGCCGGGTCTGCCGGGGGATGCGCGCGCGGCTCTTGACCGGATCGGAATGGCGTTGCTGAACAAGATCGCCCTGTCTTATCCATCCGTATCATGGCCTGTGGACCGGGAATATTTCGTGCTGGCCGGCGGCGAGCTGCCGGCGATTATCGCAAATCATGCCGCCTATTCCGGCGCGCCGCTTTTGCTTGGGTTGACCGGCGGCGCGGTCTCGCGGCGTCTTGAAGCGATGAGCGACGAAGAAGCCGCCGGGCGGCTGCATCGCGATCTCGAAAGGGCGCTTGGCCGCAAACTGCCGGAACCTGAGAGCGTCGTCGCAACCCGCTGGGCGTCGGATCCGCTTGCGGAAGGGTCTTATTCGCACCGGAAACCCGGGGCGCGCCTCGATGAAGACGATGTTCTGGCGCGGCCTGTTGACGATACGCTGTTTCTTGCCGGCGAAGCCATCGTTCCGGACGATGATGTCTGCAATGTTTCCGGCGCCTATCGCAGCGGGCAGCGCGCCGCCGCGCAAATCGCTGGGCTTGCCGCGCCGAAAGGACGGGGCGCGATCCTATTCTGATAGCCTGTAGGTTGCTTTCATCCCCGGTTCGCCATCGCATGCAACGGCCCCTTTCCGCACAAGCCGGATCAAATGCGCAAGGACATTGAGCGCCGCAGCGCCATGCAGACGTTTGTCGACATCGGCATACATCGCCGCTGTTATGTCCATGATCGTGCTACGGCCTTTTTTTAGCTGATCGAGAATCTGCGCGTCGCGCATAAGACGATGCGTTTTGACGGCGCGTACGAACCGTTTCGGGTTTTCAATCGGCGCCCCATGGGTTGGAAAATAGATTTCATCATCGCGGGCGAGCAGCCGGTCGAGACTGTCGAGATAGGCGCTCATATCGCCATCCGGAGGAGCAACAACGGTTGTCGCCCAGCCCATGATGTGATCGCCGGTGAAGAGCGCTTTTTCTTGGGGCAGGGCGAAGCATAAATGATTCGAGAGATGACCAGGCGTATGCACGGCCTCAAGGCGCCAAGTGGGGCCTTCTATCACCGCGCTGTCGCCGATGATTTCGTCAGGCGCGTAAGAATAATCCGCGCCTTCGTCGAGCGCCGGAGCATCGTGTTTTTTCTCGCGGATGGGATGCGCGCCGAAACCAAAAAGCGGCGCGCCGGTTGCTTTCGCGAATTTCATCGCGAGACCGCAGTGATCGCGGTGGGTGTGGGTGATGAGAATATGCGTGACGCGCTCTCCATCGAGCGCTTTCAGCAAGGCTTCGAGATGCGCGTTGTCATCGGGACCGGGATCGATGACGGCGACATCGCCCTCGCCGATGATATAGGTCCCGCTGCCTGTATAGGTGTAGGGCCCCGGATTGTTCGCGATGACGCGCCGGACGCCGGGCGCGAGGCGGTCAGGAACGCCGGGCGTGAAATGTATATCCTTGACGAAAGGGATCGAGGCCATGGCGCCTCTTTAAGCCGATCTGACACAAAAGGCGAAGGGGTCAGTGCTGTTCCGCCAGCTTTGCGTCGATGGCGGCTGCGAAGGCGTCGGCGAGCGCCCGCATGGCGGTTAGCTTGTCCTGGGCGCGCATGGCGGCGGGCGGGCCCATATCGGTCTTGTTGGCGTCGACAATGTAAATGCGTCCGTCATGGCGGTCGCGCAGGATGTCGAGCCCGCCATAATCGAGATGCATGGCGGCGGCGAAGGCGGCGATCTTTTCCTGTTCGCGGCGCGACAGCATGGCGTCGATCGGCGCAAGGTCCACGCGATGATTGTCATTGGTGAAGCGCAGGGCCCGGGCGCGTTTTTTCAGGAAGACATAAGGCGTCGTCTTGCAACCCACGATGGGCGTCCTGATGTCCACATGCTCCTTGCCGTCAAAGGTGTTTTCGATAATGCGCTGATAGACATGCCCCGGCTTTGGCGCCGGGATCGGTCCTTCGATCATGCGGCCGTCATGCTTGCCGTTGAGTTCGGATTTTTCGACCATCACACCGTCATGCGTCGTAGGATCGAGCTTCAAACTGTAACCGAACACTTCTTCGAAGACGCGCGCGACAACGCTTTTCCTGATGTCGAAGCAGTCGACATTGAAAGCGGGTTTTTCAGTCGGCGCCAGGCGGGGCGCGGTCAGGAATTCGCAGTCCTCGAAATAGAAATGCAGATCGGCTTCTTCCGGGTTGTCGACGATTTTGATATCCGCAAGCTGGCAGACGGGCCATATGGCGTAATAGGAGCGCGGTTTTTTCGGAAAGAAGGAAATCTTCGCCCGCGGTTCGCGCCCGCGCATGATCCGCGTCGCGCGCAGTGCGTTTACGAGCCAGACAAAACTCGCAATGCGAAGGGCGTCTCTTGCAAAGCCGGCGTTCAAAGGAATCTGCGCGCCTGTCTCGGTCGCGACAAGCTGATTACCGTTAATTTTAAACTCGCCGAAAATCGACATACGTTCCGCCCGAACCGCCCCAACCGCGGCAATGAACATGGCTTTTCGGGCGATGACAAGGAAATAAAATGGCCGTGAAGGGCGGAAACCGTGATGTTTCGATGAACGGCGCGGCTTTTGCGACAAGCCGCGCATGTGTGCCGTTCGTAAACAAACCGTTAACATCATTGCCGCGAGCTTATGGGCCGCGTTAACCCTGCCGGCGTCGGCGGCGGATAACAGCGCCGGCGCCGTTTCCATCGGCGAAGGGTCAGGCGGGATTACGGATCGGGCCTATGTCGCGGCCCCGCCCAACTATCTTTACGTGGTCGAAAAAGAGCGCGGCAGTTTTCTCGATTGCGGCGAAGGGCGGGATGGCCGCGCCACGGATGAAGACGGCCGCGATATGGCCGTGCTGCGTTGCGGCGTGACCTTGACGGAAACAATCGTGATTCCTGCGGCGGCGGCCAGCGCCCGCATCATCATTCATTATTGATCGAAAATTTTACCAGCCCATCAGGCAGGCATCGGTCTCCAGCTCTTCATTGTCCGACCAGCGCGCGCGCACCGTATATTTCTTTCCGTAGTCGAAGGAAACGCCGCAACTGTCTTCATCGATACTATGCCAGACGGCGGTGCGGCCGGAGATGGAAGAGTCATTCGAAGACTTCACATCGAAAATTGTCGCCATGCGGTCCTCGACCGACCGTCCGTCCGCGCCAAGGATGACTTTGGCGTCGATCACATATCCGCTCAAGGTGACGTCTGCTGACGCATCAGCGGGGCAGGTGCAATCAGAAAATTTCTTGATCTCCGGCGCGGCGTAGGGGTCGGCGCCCTGCGCAGCCATCACCAGCAACAAAACACTACCAATCATTCGTCAAAATCATTCCCTGTTTAAGCGGCGCCGCCAAGCGCCTTGAGCGCCGGGGCGTGACCGGAAATATCATATCCGGCCTTCGCCGCTTCGGCGATGATCTCTTCCGGCGCGCGGCCCTCGGACGCCTCCACATAAGCGCGCAGAATGGTCGAGCGCGTGCCGGTGCGGCAGAAACCGAGAGCCTTGCCGCCTTTGTTCGCTTCTAACGCCTCTTTAAGGGCGGAAATATGGCCTGGCGTGACGCCGCGCCCGTCCACGGGAATGTGAATATAGGAAATACCCGCTTTTTCAGCGGCGGCGGCGATGGCGTCGCTTTTCGGCTGGCCGGGCGCTTCGCCGTCGGGCCGGTTATTGACGATCAGCGTCACGCCCTTATCCGCGGCGACCGCAGCCTCTTCCGGCGTGATCTGCGGAGAGACCCAGAATGTCTCGCTTAAGGGAATGAATTTTTCACTCATGGTTGTTTCGCCTTCCCGCCTGTCATTTTCCTCGCCGGAGCGGTATGACGCCCTGCACGACATCAAAAGGGATATAGTCATGACCGCGCCCTTGTTCCACCTCGCAATTCCCGTCGACGATCTTGTTGCAGCCGAGGCGTTCTACGGCGATCTCTTCGGCTGTCCCCGGGGGCGCCGGTCAGAGAGCTGGATCGATTTCGACTTTTTCGGCCACCAGTTGGTGACCCATCTCGCGCCGGAGGAATGCGGGCGCGCCGCCGCCAATAAGGTCGACGGCAAGGATGTGCCGGTGAAGCATTTCGGCGTCATCCTTGACGGCGACGCCTGGCGCGCGCTTGCCGACAAACTGACCGCGGCGGAGGTCGAGTTTGTGATCGAGCCTTATGTGCGGTTCAAGGGCGAGCCGGGCGAGCAGGGCACGTTCTTTCTCCTTGACCCGGCGGGCAATGCGCTTGAGTTCAAATATTTCGATGATATGGCCCAGGTCTTTGCTGCCTGAATGGTTCTAGCAAAACTCAACGCCATATTGCGAGGTAACCGCGGCGGTGGTTTCCGGGCTCAGTGGCGCGCCGTTCGCCACCCGGTCCAACTGTCTGAACATTTCAGCCGATTGAACGCCCGGGGTGCAGATAACAAGGAACTCCACGTCGCTTTTGGTATCGTTGCGGAAGCCATGGACCGAGCCGCAGGGCAGGAACGCAAAATCCCCCGCCGTCGCGGTTGTTTCTCCGTCAGCCCCAAGCAGGGTCAGCGTTCCTTCAAGGATGTAGAACGCTTCATCGTCATCCTCATGCTTATGCGGCGGGACCATGAAGCCGGGCGGCGTCGTATGACGCGCGACGAAAAGCGACGCGGCGGGGTCGGCAAGCCTGACCGCCATTGGTGCGCCGAGAATGTTGAGAAGCTCTCCTTCCTCGCTGGCGATGATGGTGTTGGGTCTTTGAGCAGGCGTCATGTTTTTCTCCTTTATTTTTGGACGCCTTTCCCATAGCCCTGGAACGCTCGGCTGTGCAGACGGACAATCTGGACAGTTTGTTCGGCATAGGGAACAATTCCGCCATGGAGCCATTCGCCGGCATGGAAGCCTTTGTTCGCGTGGTTGAAACGGGGAGTTTCACGGCGGCGGCGGAACGTTTGCAAATGGCGAAGTCATCGGTCAGCGAAACCGTGCGCGCCTTGGAAGAACGGCTTGGCGTCCGGCTGCTTGACCGGACCACGCGCAGCGTCCGGCCGACCGAGGCAGGGCTAAAATTCTACGCGCGCTGCCGACGGCTGATCGAAGATGCGGAGGCGGCGCGGGCAGAGGCGCAGACGCTTTCCGAAGCGCTTTCCGGCCGGCTGCGGATTGGCGCGCCGGATGCATTCGCCAGCCGCTTTATCGTGCCGTCGCTTGCGGGCTTCCTCAAATCTCATCCGGCGCTTGCGATTGACCTCGTGGCGACCGCTGCTCAGTCTAAACTTGTCGATGAAGGGCTTGATCTTGCGATCCGCATTGTCGCCGCGCCGCACGACAACCTGGTGGTGCGCCGCATCGGCAAATCTCGCATCATTATCGTAGCCGCGCCGGCCTATCTCGCCGTTGCCGGCGACTTAAACACGCCACAGGAACTCGTGAACCATTCCTGCATCGGGTTTTCGCCGCTCCCCTGGCGCGAGACATGGAGCATCGGGGGAGAGACGATTTCCGTTGAGCCTGTATTGCTGACCAATGAGACCGAGAGCCTGCGCGCTGCGGCGCTTGCCGGCCTCGGCCTTGCGGCGGTTCCTGAATGGCTTGTCGGCGATGCGCTGGCGGCCGGCGCCCTGACGCAGGTTCTAGCCGATTATGAAACGCCTGAAAGCGGAGTTTTTGCGGTGTACCCGACCAACAGGCTCTTGACGCCGAGCGTTCGCTCCTTTGTCGATTGCCTCGCGCGTGATCTCAAATCCCGCGGCGTTGGCGCAGGCTGAGCGCTTCAGTCGCCGAATACGTTTCTGCGGTCAGTCATCGTCTCCAATGTCGCCAAGCGACCGGATTGCAACCCACATATTCCAGAGCACGAAGACGACCAGCAGAAAGAACACAAGAAACTGCCAAAACGTCATAACGCCTCCCATGTGGGGCGTCTCTGGCGCTCCGGCAATAGCCGTTCGGCCCTATTCCGCCCGGAAAACAATCTCTCCGTCGACGACGGTCATGACCGGTTTCGCGGAAAGGATTTCCTCTTCCGGGACCGTCATGATGTCTTTTGAAAAGACCGTGAAATCGGCGCGCTTGCCGGGCTCGAGCGTGCCGAGCCGGTCCTCCTGGAAGGAGGCGTAGGCCGGCCAGAGCGTGAAGATCTTCAGGGCTTCCGCCCGCGTCACCGCTTCTTCCGGACGCCAGTTTTCATCCTGATAGCCGTCAAGGCCGCGCCGCGCCACGGCGGCGTAGAATTCGATCAGCGGATCGCCGCGCTCCACCGGCGCGTCCGAGCCGCCGGCGATGATCGCGCCCGCGTCGATCAGGGAACGCCAGGCATAGGCTCCGGCGAGGCGGTCTGCGCCCAGCCGGTCCGGCGCAAAGTAAAGGTCGCCGATAGCGTGCGAGGGCTGCATGGAGGCAATCACGCCCAGCTCCGCATAGCGGGGAATATCTTCCGTACGCAGAATTTGCGTGTGCTCGTCGCGCCAGCGCAGATCAGTTTTGTCGGGGTGCGCGGCAAAGGTTTCTTCATACCAGTCGAGGAGCAGCTTGTTGCCGCGGTCGCCGATCGCATGGGTGTTGACCTGAACGCCGGCCTCGAGCGCCTTGTTGAGCACGGGCATGGCTTCTTCCTTTTTCATCAGCAGAAGCCCGCTGGTGTCCGGGCGGTCGGAATAGGGCGCCATCAGCGCCGCCCCGCGCGAGCCGAGGGCGCCGTCCATGTAAAGCTTGATGGCGCGGGTGACGACATGACCGTTTTCGCTCGCGCGCGGCCCGCTTTCGATCAGCGCGTCGAGGCCGGACTGATCGATGGAATTGTAGACCCTCAATTTGAGCGCGCCTTCCTCGGACAGCGTTTCGATCATGTCCATATTGGCCGGATCGACAGACATGGCGTGAATGCCGGTCCAGCCATAGCTCGTATAAACCTCCGACGCTTTTGCATAGGCTTCGCGTTTCTTCGCTTCGCTGGTCTCCCCGAGGAGGCCGCGCACAAGTCCTTGCGCATTATCGATGAGAATGCCGGTGGCGCGTCCCGTCTCGTCGCGTTCGATCTTGCCGCCATCAGGGTCAGGCGTCTCATCGGTTATGCCGGCGGCGTCGAGCGCGGCGGAATTGGCGACCAGCGCGTGGCCGTCGGCCCGGGTGAGGAGGACGGGATTATCCGGGCTCACGGGATCGAGGTCGTCGCGAGTTGGCATCCGGCCTTCAGGCCAGCCGGTTTCGATCCAGCCGCGTCCATAGACGGTTTCGTTTTCGCCGGTGTGCTGAACATTCGCTTCCACAATGGAAACGAGCTCGGCGATGGAGCCGACCTCCTCAAGATTGAGCGTCAACTCGCGCAGGCCAATGCCGAGGAGATGCGCATGCGCGTCCGTAAAGCCGGGATAGAGGGCGGCGCCGCCGAGATCGACGATTTCCGGATCGCCGCCGGCGCTGTCGACCACCAGCTCGCGAGAGCCGACGGCCAGAATGACGCCATTCGCGATCGCCACCGCTTCCACGGGCTCTGCGCCGTTGACGCCCGTATAGACGGGCCCGCCCGTGAAGATCGTCACCTGCGACGGCGCCTTTGTCAGAGGCGCTGACCCGTCACGGGCGCAGGAGGTAAATAAAAGCGCACTCAGTGCGGCGAAAAGGGCGAAAAATCTTTGCATGGGAGAGGCTCCTCACAAGGATGCGACGGGAAAGGCGACGGCGCTTCAGGTCTATCCGCCCCGTCCGCCCCCGGCAATCGCCAGACGGGAATCGGCGTCCGCCCGAGGAGGCGCGAAATTGGAAAAATTACCGTTTTGCAGATATTTATGGTTAATGAGGTTGGTAATTTACACGCTATACGGGAATGAAAATTCTTAATTGCGCGAGTATGTTGCGCTGCGGCATTTTTTTTGGGTTAATCTGTCCTAATTGAATTGACAATTTGAATAAAACTGGGAGATTTGCCCCCGTCGTTAAAAAACGTTTAACGATGCGATTTCCGGCGTTTTCCGGATTTAGTTCAGAGTGGGGGACTACACCTATGAAAACCCTTCGCTATCTTGCAGCCGCAGCTATTGCAGCCGGCTTCATGGCGGCTCCGGCGAACGCGACGACCTTTGTTTTTAAAGGCGATGGTCTCAACGTAACGCCGACCAATGTTGGAAATGTCGATGATTCTTGCGCCACCTCTGGCGGTACGAGCAACGACCTTTGCACAATCGATGATGCTGAAGGCTTCGATTATTCGCTGGAAGGCGTCAATCTGAATGTCAAAGCATATGCTGGCGTCAGCGACTTTGACGACTTGTCCGCCAATACGGCGACGCGCCTGATCCAGGACATCAATCCTGCGGACTCCGGTCTTGGCGCATGGTCCGAAACAGATTCTTCGGATGACCAAACGCAATTCGACGCCATGGAAGCTATCCGCTTCGTGTTCGACGAAGAGCAAACGGTGACCAATGTCGAATTCAATGCTGGCGGTGACACCAACTGCAGCACTTTCGGTTCTGAAGGACCTTGCGGCGACTTCGATCTTTACATCGATGGCGCGTTCATCGCGACGATTACCGCGATTGACAACATCGCGCTTCTCGGCACGGGCATGGACTTCCTGCTTGTTGCCGTCACCGAAGGCGCTGGCTTTACGATTGCCCAGATGACTGTCGGCGAAGTTCCGGTTCCGGCCGCGCTTCCGCTGCTGCTGTCCGGCCTTGCCGGCCTCGGCTTCGCGTCGCGTCGTCGCAAAACGGCCTAACGCTTCAACAGCGTTTAAATGACGAAAAAGCCGGCCTTGAGGCCGGCTTTTTTGTTGCCTGATTTTTCGTTTTTCAAACCTAGCACTGGGTTTCAAGCAATGGGTTCGCCCGGCTGATGGAAATAGCGGCGACGCCAAGGGTTATTGGCTCTCCGCCTCCGCTTTTCGATCCTTGATGATGCGGGTTGCGAATTCGAGCGTGTGTTCATTATCGACATCGATCGGCGCTTCGGGGAAGGGCATCAGGACCGGAGCGATATTGACGCCGAATTTGCGGCTCAGTCCCTTAAAACCGCCGTCCAGCGTGAACCAGGCGTTCTTATAGGCGATGGCGTTGATCAGGCCGAAGGACTTGATCGCGCGCAGCCGCGACGCCTTTAGAAACTGTCCGCCCGAGCGAAAGACTTCGGCGGCGGCAACCGCCTCGCGGTTCATGATCGCGAATGTGTTGCAGTTCGTATATTGCCCGTCCTTGAAACGGTGGAAGCGCTTCTGCCCGCCGGGATATTTGGATTCCAGCGTTTCGCGGCTGCACAGCGCCGCCGACGCGTCATAGCTCTCCGCATGCTCGCAGAAATAACGATACATCTCCGCCGTCACCAGCACGTTGTCGGCGGTGGTGATGATGGCGGGAAGGTCGTCATCCTGCGCGAGCGCCGCTGCGACGCTGTCGAAAAGATTGTCGGTCGATTTCACAAAGCGCACAAAACCGCCGTCCATGAGACCGCGCACATAGCTGTCGCTTTTCAGGGGCGCATCGTCTTCGATGGAGACGCTGATGCGGCGCGCGAGCCCGCTTGCAACGACCTCCGTGAGCGTGCGTTCGATGAGAGATTTTCCGTCGATCTTGATAAGGCATTTGTGGCTTACGCCCGCGGCCTCCGCCAGTGGATTGACGACGCCTGTGCGCTGCGCCGCCATAATGACGAAATGATATTGTTTCTTCTTATTGTCACCACTCATGAGCCTCGCCTTGTCCGTCCTGTTCCGAAGGCTCTATCGCATATTCCAAGACGCTCTCCGGCGCAACGACGCCCTGACGGCGGAGGCTGTGGCAAAGCAGGGTTTCAAGCAGTTGCGGGTGGGTCACGCCAATGGTGGCGGCGGAAAGGGCTGTCGCCTTTTTTGACCACAGATTGCAGCTTAGATTGATCTCGATGAAGTTGAGGGTGTCGGTTTTTTCATCATATTTCAGTTCGACGCGCCCGATATCGCACGGCCAGACCTCCGGCAGGAGCTTAAGGCTCGCCTCCACGACGCGGTCGCGTAAGGGGCCGGCTGGCAGGGGAACGAGCTTGACCGTATCCTTGGCGGCCAGATGGCGCTTTTGTTCATAGGAACGGATGGCGCGGGGGTCATCCACATAGAACCGCATGGGCGGCAGCACCCAGGGGCCGTTGGAGCCGATAATCGGCACGGCGATTTCATAGCCGTCGACGAAATTTTCGATGATCACGTCATGGCCGTCGCTGAGGAGGCGCTCCGCATGGGCTTTCGCCTCCGCCCAGTTGTCATAGGCGCCGATGCCCCAGGAAGCGGAACTGGCGTTGGGTTTGACAATTAGCGATTTCCATTCGAAGTCCGGTTCGGTAATAGCCATGCCGCCGCGGCGGATGATCATCGAATCCGGCGTCGCCACGCCGCGCGCGCGCACGGCGAGTTTCATCAGATGTTTGTCGTCGCCAAGCCCCCGCAGGATCGGCGAGGCGCCGAAAAACGGAATATTGTTATAGGCGCACAAAAGCGGGCCAAGCATTTCGCTGTTGGTGAACCCGCCGCGATTGAGCATGGTGACGCAGAAGTCGTAATTATGATTTGTATAGAGACGATCGAATTTGCTCGCCGCTTCCACATTGAAGCCGAGCGCGCGCATCGTGTCGCGCATCTCGGCGTGATAGGTGGCGTGCGTGCCGTCTTTGGCGTCCGGCGTGCCGTCGGCTTCCGCCCATTTGGCGAGATATAGTAGATTGAGACGCTTCTTTTCAGCGTCTGCGAGGCGGAGCAGCGGTCCGTGTTGCATGAAACGTCCAGAAAGCGCGCCAAGGGGAGAACCCGAAACGAGAAAACCCCGGCGGACCGCGCATTTCCTTCCCCCGGGGCTGATCCGCATATAAGACTGATTGAAAACACCGTCAATTGAACGGTATTTCACAACCGGAAGAAGCATTTGGGCGGCAAATGACAATCGGCGAAACGCAGAAGGCAGCGCCCGGAAAATCCGGCGAGGGAAATCTGGCAGGCGGGCCCGTGCGCCGCATCATGGCGAACGCCGGCAAGCTTCTCTCGGGCAAGGCTGCGGGCGGGGTGTTAAGTCTCGCCTATCTCGCCATCGCGGCCCGCGGGCTGGGGCCGGAGGGGATGGGCGCGCTTGTCCTCGCCCACGCCTACGCCCAGGTGATCGCCGGCGTCGCGCGGTTTCAATCCTGGCAGGCGGTGATCCGCTTCGGGGCGCCTTTGATCCGCGCCGGCGACGAAGCGCGGCTGAAAGATCTATTGCGCTATACGATCCGTCTCGACCTTTTAAGCGGCGTCGCTTCGGTGGCGATTGCGCTCGGCCTTGCGCCCTTTGCGGCGCGCGCCTTCGGGTGGTCGGAGGATATTCGCGGGCTCATCACCGTTTATTGTTTTGCAACGCCGTTTTTGATCGCCGCCACGCCCACAGGCGTGTTGCGGCTTTACGACAAGTTCAAACTGCTCGGCTGGCAACTGACCCTGATGCCGCTGATCCGTTTCATCGGCGCGATTATTCTGTGGCTCACCGAAGCGAACCTCGGCGCTTTTCTCGTGGTCTGGATCGCCAGCGTCTTTGTGCATGGGACGAGCCTCTGGGTGCTCGGCTGGCGCGAGCTTAGACAGAAAAACCAGACGCCCCAGATTTTCGGCGAGACCGACAGGAAGCCCGACAAGGCCTGGCTTCCCTTCATGATCAAGACCAATCTCTCAAGCTCCATCGATCTCATGCACAATAATGTGCCGATCCTGATCGTCGGCGGCGTTCTCGGCCCGGCGGCGGCGGGGTTGTTCAAGCTCGCTTACAATCTCGCCAATGTGCTGGCGCAGCCTGTCACCATGTTCAACCATGCGAGCTTTCCGGAGCTGTCGAAGATCGAGGCGGAAGAGGGCCGCCACAAGATGGCGAGAGTGGCGTTCCAGTCCATCGGCACGGCGATCCTTATCGCGGCGCCCATTGTCGGATTGTATTTCCTGCTCCGCCGTCCGCTGGCGGTGGGCGTCGGCGGGGAAGAGTTCGCCGCCGCGGCGCCGCTGATCGCGCTCATGGCCTTTGCGCAGCTCTTCCAGATTGCATCGCTGGGGCTTGAGTCAGCGGTGCTCGCGCGCGGGCGCGCAGGGTGGGCGCTGACGGGACAAGTGGCGGCGGCAATTGCGCATCTCGGATTTTTATTCCTGATGCTGACGGCCGTCGGCGTCATCGCCGCGCCGCTCGCCATCATGACGGGGTGGGCGGTTTTGATTGGGGTGTTGTTAGTGGCGTTGTTGAAAGAGTGACATTCTCTTCCCCCGCTTGCGGGGGAAGTGGTCGCGAAGCGACCGATGGGG